>Ga0208563_1000067_pt1 | contig 109334 bp, 116 predicted proteins | sample June2015DPH_17_1_2_FD_184717 | JGI IMG/M metagenome (GOLD analysis project Ga0208563, IMG submission 184717) | Peatland microbial communities from SPRUCE experiment site at the Marcell Experimental Forest, Minnesota, USA - June2015DPH_17_150... | ecosystem: Environmental > Terrestrial > Soil >... | reverse complement strand
ATAAAAACCTCCATAGGCAAAATTAGCCACCCCACTGATGCCGAAGGTGAGGCTGAAACCTATGGCGATCAGGGCTAAATTGACACTATTCACTAAACCGTAGATGATGATGCTTGGTAACATATCCCACCAAAACCGAGGGACGATCTTTAACCGGAAAATCGCCCCACAGAGTATCTGTAACAAATTTTATTTCATGTAGGGAGGAAGCTCAATCTTTCCCTCTGCAATCAGCTCAGGGAAGACAACCACCCTAACACCAGGTTTCTTCCATTGGATTATGCAGCCCAGGGCCGTTTCTTTGGGGTCATAACCATAGACGACCTGATGATCTTTGCCAAATCTTATCCTTCCAGCGACTCCTTGCATATCCGTTTGTTCGAGGGCTTTCACCACATCATCGGGCTCTACGGTCTTGGCACGCTCAATCGCATTCGCTAAAATATAAACCGCATCGTAGCCGGGTGAACAATGGCCAGAGAGTCTTATCTTCGCGTCTTTTCCCCATTTTTTTCCAAAATTCTCATAAAAAGCAACTGATTGGGGGACGGCTTTGACAGGGACTGGACCAATTTCATCGATGAGGTTTAACATGCCCTCTACTTCCCCTTCAAATACATTCCAGGCATTTTCAGGAGCAACAGGGCTGATGAACCCACAAAAGAGAGTTGGGACTTTCATCGCACGGGCCTGTTTCAGCAGGATACCGCTCTGGGGCATATCGAATATGGGCATAATCACTTGGGCCTTCTGAGCCCGAACCTTGATTAAGGAGGGAGAAAAATCGGAGGATCCCGTTGCATAAGTATCAAAACCTGTCACTTCCCAACCTTTCTCCTTGTACCACTTCTCTAAGCCTTGACCCGTTGCCTTAGCCCACAAAACATCCTGCACGGCGATGTGTGCTTTCTTAAAACCAAACTCTTTCCTCAGAAACTCCATCACTCCCTGCAGGTACATAACATAATAAGGGGAATTAATGCCGTTGCGGAAGCAATATTTATATTTGTCATATTCATCCAATATTTTTTTCTGGTAAAGGGGGCTCATTGCAATTGAGCAAATATAGGGCAACTTATATTTAGAGATAAGGTCCATCGAGGCTAATAACACCTCTGAGCGAAAAGCCCCCACTGCGATAGCATGGGGTTTCCTCTCCAGGATGAGTTTCTCGACTGCGGTCAAGGCGTCATGCACCGGGATTCCAGGTTCATGTTCCCTTGTATCGATGGAAAAGGCCTTGAGTTGGTGTTTTGTAGCGCCTACCTGAACGCCTCCCTTTGCATTGATCTCATCCACTGCCATATGCGCAGCCATCCAACTATCTTTTCCCTCAATAGCGCCAAGAGCAGTGGGAACTCCGATGACAATCGGATCACCGGGTTTAAGCTGAGCGACAGCAGTGTGAGAAAACGCTACCAACATTGCTAAAATGAAAATAACAAAGCCCAAAAATACTTTCTTTTTCATAAGTCTGTCCTCCTCATTAAATTGATTAGGAAAATGATCTACATATTTCATCCTTTTCATCTTGGTCCCCTCCCTTATTTTGAATTTGATTTGAAATGATCAGATCTGAAAGACTGGAAACCACTTCCCACCCAAATACTCATTTAAACTGCATACTTCGCCTTAAAGCCCACCCTATTCCATAGATATCACCTCCCTTAAGAGACCCTTTCGCTCGAGGCATGCACCATCAACCCTGAAGGCGCTCATATCCGTGAGCGTGCATAAATATGTCTACCCTGTGTAAGATTGCAGTTTCATCCACCTCCCCGGGATCCGCCATATTTCCCTCAAAGGCAAGGGTTGGAATCCCAGCATGGATGAGTGCTGCCCTATTCTCCGGTAACCCGATGCTTGTCCCCTTACATCCGCGGTTGAAGTGCATGAACGCATAGTTGCAATGCCATTCTCTCGCGATTCTTATCATGTGCTCGCTTTTGAAGCGAACGTCATACTAACTCTGCCAGTCCGGTAGAGCAAGCTGCCAATCCGTCAATACCCGCAGGGCCTCGTCCCGGTCCTTCATAAGGTACGTCCTAATTTGCCCCTCTATAAGAAATTTACACAATTATGTTGACAGTACCTGGTTTACCCCTGCTGTGGGTTGATGTGTCAGATTGTTGCCGCCTATAGAAAGCATCCGCAAATAGAGCTGCACCTAGAGCTGCTGTTAATGTAGGATCCCATTCAGGTTTAGGAGCCAACCTGCTTACCTTCAAGGTACTTTCCAACCAATCTATTATCCCTGGATTCTTGGCCAGTCCTCCAATGATTACGAAATCCTTTTTCACACCTGATCTAGCTACTAATGTGCTGATTCTCTTAGCCATAGCGTAGTGGTAAGCTGCTATTACTTCTTCTAGCGGTACTTTGCTTCGAATTAAATCTAGAGCTTCGGATTGAGCATACACCACGCAAAAGTCAGTTATCTTTGGGAACTGATCAGATTGAAGGGCGATGTTTCCAATTTCAGTTACTTCTTTCTTAACCAGATCAGCAAATGCTTCCATCGAGCGTCCAATACCCGCAGCACATTTGTCGTTCCAAAGGAAAGCGGTTACTCTGCCCTTTTCGGTGCAGTGAATTACTTTGCAACTCTGACCTCCAGCATCTAGCACCGTACGCACAGATGGGCCCCAAATGTGTACCGCCCCTGCGGCGCCGCACGCAATTTCAGTTATAGTTTTACGTGTAAACGGAACCTGCGTCCTCCCACGACCGGTCCCCACTATGTAATGGATATTTTCTAACTTTAAATGGGTTTTAGCTAAAGCCGCGTTTATAGCCCTGAAAGCAGATTCTTTGGGCGTTCGGGTTCTAACTTGAGAAAATGCATATGGTTGTCCATCCAGCAGTATCACCGCTTTGGAGCTCACTGCTCCAATATCTACTCCAGCTACTATCACCTTAGCCCTTGTCCAATCTAGCTGTTCGTTCATTGAAGCGTATTCATGTTCGCTCATTTTCCACCTTCATAACTAATCACAGCACCTATTGCACCTACATATTCCGGAAGGTTCAATACGCTTACGTCTTGTTTTATTAAACTCGGAAGGTGCTTAATAAGCGCTTTAGATTTGGCTAATCCTCCAGCTACCACGATCTCTTGTGCGAGGGAGATTACTGTGCACATAGCAGCAACGCGTTCAACTATGAATCTCAAGATAGCATCTGCTACATCTGCGATGTCCATGCCTTGACACATCAAATCAATAGCTTCTGATTCAGCGGATACGGCGCAAAGAATAGCAACAGATACCTTCTTGGTGGATTTAAGCGCTAATTCGGACAGTTCCTGCTCACTTACTCCTAGAGCTTTGGCCATGGTCGTGTAAAAAATGCCCAGACCATCAGCACATTTATCATTTTGAATAACGTCGAGGAGATCCCCGTTTTGGTCATAACGGATAGCTTTATGTATATTCCCACCGATATCGATCACTGTTCTGGAATTCTTATTAAGGAATAAAGCCCCTTTAGCATCCGCTACATATTCGGGTACAGTTCTAGTTACGTTCAGTGGCGGTACCTTAATCATATCTTTAAAGATTCCAGTAGCTACGATTCCGGCTAGTTCACCGCGTGAGACTCCGACGTTGTCCAAAGCATGATTTAGTGCTGTTTCAGCCGCAGCGACTACATCAAATCCTGTGGGTACTGTGGAATACCCAAGGACCTCTTGTCCCTTCATTATTACGGCCTTCGTATTAACATGACCTACATCGAGTCCAGCCAGAATTTTTCCCTTATTCAAATGGCACCACCCGCGTTATTATTTCTGCAAGGGCTTCCAACTGTGTCCGAAATTGAGTTATTGGTACGGTTGTATCAAGTTCAAGCTCAGTCGACGGAATTCCCAACTTATCCAAGATAGGCTTCAGTGCCACAATGTCCATCGGTTGAGGGCTGCAAAATCTCTGATAGAGAAATACTACTCCATCTGGCTTGAAGTCCTCGATGAACTGTTGAATGAACCTAAACCTTTTTTTCTCCCCAGTACCAGGAACATTGTCTTTTGCAGGACACGGAATTCTACCGATGTATCCCTCAGCGATCGCTTCAAGCTTATCAGGTCTATCCTCAGGCACCTCAAACCAGAAGTACCTAGCTGCTGTACACGAATCAATGAAAATCAGGCTTGCGCCGTAGTTCAGATGTTCAATTAAATCGAAAATTCCCAAGTCGTCACAAGAACCTCCCGTTACCATCAGCCTTACCCCTGAAGGCACTTTGCCAGGCTCGGCTTCTAATCTCTGAATAAGTTGCTCTAGCATTTGATTGCATTCTTGCTTGTCCATAACTTGGGAAGCCAAAGTCACAGTCGCGACTTCCGGTCCCGTTATGGGTGTGTTATCACGCCGTAGGAACTCCCAAAGTCGTTTAAGGAGTCTTCTAGTGTGATTATAAACTTTAATCGCCCTCTCGATGTCATCATCTGTTATAGATTTTTTCACAAACTTCTCAATGAATTGTTTAAACTCTCCAAAAGACTCCACCATAAACCCACGAGCAGGTTTAGTTTCTATGATATGAGGGTACGGTATGAGGAAGCTTTTTTGCTGGAATCCTGCAAACCTAACCCAAACATTAAACGCTTCACCCATATGTATGCAACTGCTACTCGTCACGATCAAGTCTAAGTAATCATAATTGTGTTGCAGTCCTTGGTATGCGCAATCATGTGAAAAAGAGCAATATGTTTCATGCATATAGCTCCTTGTCATTGCTTGTGAAACATGGGAGCTGAGAATTCTCACTGGTATAATCCCGGCTGCATATAGAATTTCCTCGGGAACATGAGTGCACATATATCCGGCTAACAGCTGCCCTTTCCCCTGAAGGGATTTGACGTATTCATGTGTATTCTCAGTTATGGAGCGAAAACGTTCGATTATTGTGTCAGAGCCCTTCTTCATCATTTATCATTCACTCTTTTCTTATGCGCTTCCATGAGACGCACGAACAACTCTGTTTTCCGTTGGGAACCTGGTAAATCCATTTTCCGGACATCTACCTGGTCGGTGTCGTATTCTATGGTCGGAATTTCGTTTTTAAAAATGCGCTGCATCGCTATGTAACCGTTCCTAAAGTCAGTTTCACAACTACGGGAAGGCGCTAACAAAAGCCCGTCTGCTTTATATTCTGTTACCATTGCCCTAGCCATTTGTTCTAGTGCCCAGTAGGATCTTACCCCTTGCCAAGTAGGCCAACCCAGAACTATTTTAGCGAGCGCAGATATGGCATCTCTTCTGTTGGACAAATCCAGTTCGTCTACCCATGCAGGGTCGAGGGGTTCCCATGACCACTTTCCATTTACAATTCCCCTGAAATTGCCACAAGTGCCAAACGTATAGACTGACGCTACAATCTCGGCTCCGACGTCTCTAAGAATTCTCGCAATTTCCGGATGGCCATAAGTATGTGCTATTCCAAAATAGACTATTCTGAAGCGTTGATCTGGAGCCACACTTTGTCCAGTCTCAACCATGTATTTCACTTCTTTAAGTAATGCCTCATATAGCCGCACAGCTTGATCAGTTGTCCTGTCCACCATGGCTGGTGGGAATAGAGCTATAAGTCGACGCTCATCCAACGGCGCGGGGGCATGCCTGTTTAGTGCACATATATTACCCCATAGAACCAGCACCTTGATCTCGTTTCTAGCTGCCTTGATGAACAACTCATCCGAAAACTCCCTACCAGTTACTCTCTCGAGCCAACGTATTCCCTCCTCTATCTGGTCGCACACATATTTTACAATTTTAGGATCTTTCTCCGCATTCCCCCCGCCGATCATATCTATTGCGTACATAGGTATGCCACCTAGACGCCTTGAAACTTCCTGGTACCATTTTGAATGCTGACTGCACAGGTGTGTAGTCCAGATCAAATCCGGTTTGGGATATCCCTCCTTGATTGTTCCATCTGGAATAGCTATTTTATCGCGGACCACTTCCCCTACGAACAGTTTCAGGTAACTACACGAGTGAAAGCCTAAACCTGCGCTTTCAGCAGCTGAAATATCCTCACGGGCCTCTTCAGGGAATGTCCCAGCCGTTGACGCGGCGTGTGGCTCGCCACCTATCATCAATACATCCTCACCTAACCCTTTAAGGGGAGCCAACGGACTCCAAGTAGAACCCATGCAGCGAAGGCCTTCAGCAGCATATACATAGTCCCTATAGCAGGTGCTCTGGTAATTCTTGAATTCGCCCCAAGTTGTTAAGTTATATGCCATTTAAACCTCCTATCCCATTTCTATCAAAGTCTTCCTCAAAACTCCTTTCTCTTTTCTGGCTTTAAAGACCTTGCCAGAGAAAGAGAAGATATAGTACAGCAAATAGCAACACTTAAAAATGATATAGAAAAGCTCATTTCTTACACCTTTCCTGAACTCCCTAAAATGTTCAATATCTACTTTTGAACTATCCTTGATCTGCTTAAAAAGTTTCCTTCGGTTAATATACCGCCCCCCCCAAGTTGTCAAGCTTTTTTTCTCTGGCTGTTACGGAAGAATCATTTGTGCACTTTTGGTAAAGATCATTAGTGGACATAAAAAAGGATTTAGAGAAGTCCAAGGAGCTTTAATCTGGTTTAGAGTAGGCCATCTTAAAAGATGCAGACCTAATAGCTTTCTCCCGGTTTGCTAAACCTAAGCCTTCCGAATCGAACAGAGTTGGGATTTCATCTGTGGGTAACCCATGATCGGCTCTCGACAATGAACATCAGTCAAAAGATTCACATTGGCTTCTCCGGACCAGCCATGGGGGATACTCACTACTCCTTCCAGCATATCATCAGTAATTCGAGCTTTGACTTTGATCTGTCCCCGATTCGATTCAACGAGTATGGTATCTCCATCTTGAATCCCATATTTTTCTGCTGTTTTCTTATGAATCTCTGCAAAGGGTTCTGGATTCCTCTCCTTGAGACCTTTGATGTTTCGATGTTGGGTGTGGGTGTAATAGAGATTTCGGGCGCCTGTTGTAAGAATCAGAGGATACTTCTGAAACAATTGGGGGTCTCCCAAAGGACTCTGATCCGGTTCTCGATAGGTAGGGAGCGGATCGAAACCTACTTTCTCAAAAGTTTCAGAATAGATCTCTATCTTCTTGGAAGGGGTTGAAAAACCCTTTACCTCATACCCATCCATTCCATATTTCTTCGGCATATAATAAGCACCGGCAATTTTTTCTTCTTTTAACTCCTTGTATCTCAACCCACTTGGTTTCAATTCAAGCTCTACCACTTCTTCATCGGTCTCCCAAGGGAAAACATCTCCCAAACCCATCTTCTTGGCTAACTCCTTCCAAAACATAAACTCTGATCTGCTCTCGTACAGGGGCTCAATCGCTTTCTTTCTCAACATCAGATACGGGAGTCCATGGCATACATTGTAACTATAAGCCAATCCATTCTTTTCGAGATGGGAACATCCGGGGAGCACATAGTGGGCGAGTTCAGCAGTCTCCGTCATGAATAAATCAAGGACCACTAAAAGTTCGAGCTTCTTGAGCGCCTCCCTAAAGGCGTTCGAATCTGGCAAACTCACGACGGGATTCCCTCCTGTCACAATCAGGGCTTTGATCACATGGGGAACACTATCCGGAAAACAGACCACCTGCCCGAAAGAACTCTTTCTACCCCAAAGGTCATAAAAGAGTGTGTAGTCATCAGCACCAATGGGCTTTCTTTCTGTAGGAATCCCTAAGCCTGTTAATGAAAGTCTGGGACCGATCACCCAACCTCCAGGGTTATTGATGTTACCTGTTATTGTTTGAAGGATGGCAAAGGCACGGCTATTCTGTGTTCCGTTTGCCGTCTGATCCTGAGTATTGGTCCCCTGAAAAATGCTTGCACATTCAGCCGTGGCGTATAGCCGAGCAAGTTTCCTGATGTCTTCAGCCGGAACCCATGTAATCTTCTCTGCCCATTCTGGGGTGTAGGGTTCAATATGGGTTACCAGTTTATCGAATCCATGAGTCCAACGCTCCACAAAATCCCTGTCATATACATTCTCTTTGATGATGACATGCATTAAGGCGAGGGCGAGGGCTCCATCTGTCCCGGGACGAATGGGTAGATACATTTCGGCATTTTTCGCAATAGAAATTCTCTTGGGATCGATCACCACAAGTTTGGATCCCTTTGCCAGATTTTCTCGAAGCGCTAAGTGTAATGGAAAATCAGACTGCTCAGGATTGTGGCCCCATAGAACATAAAGTTTGGTATTCATCTCCTCAACAGGGTATTTTCCAAAGGTCATCTGCCTGGCCCGGATACGCATGCGATAGCAAATCCCCTCTACCGAGATGAAATTAGGGCTGCCGAAAGCTCCTTTGAATCGTTGGGCACACTCCATCATCTCAAGGTTTTCGACTCCGATGGAGCCGCTGAAGATGCTCAGACTCTCTGGTCCAAATTCCTTTTTCAAATGTTGCAGCTTATCAGCGATTTCTGTCAGGGCAACATCCCAAGAAGTTCTCTTCCATTCCCCATTGACTCTCTTCAAAGGATATTTAAGGCGGTCGGGATGATAGACCAGTTCGATGGCTCTCGCTCCTTTGGGACAGAGTCGTCCCTTATTCAAAGGATGATCTTTAAGCCCCTGCACTTTTGTGATCCGACCCTCTTCAACCAAAACATTCATGCCACAGCTGTGATAACAGATGGTACAATCGGTCGCAATCCACTGCGATTTTGGATTTTCCATTTCCAATTCTCCTCAGATGATCACTCAAACCTTCGTGACTCTTTGAAAAACCTCATCCCATGGAGGTTGGGGGTGATGAAGTTCTACCGATTTCGTAAAAGAAGAGGAGACCACTTCTGAAGATCTCGAATCTTCTCCAGTCTTTTCACCTGATCCACAATTTTCAAGCGTCTTTCTTTTGTCATGAACCGACTGCTCAGATCATTAAATTTCTCGATCAATTCATCCCAGGACAGAGGGTTTTCAGGATCCCCTTTGCAATATTCAACTTTTGCGAAATATCTCTGCTCATCTTTGGTAAAGATTTCAGCAGTGGCACACCACTGTTTTGGAAAAGTTCTATCTAAATCCGGGTCTACAAAATATTCAATCTGTTTCATCATCCGCCTCACTTCCTCTGAATGAATCTTGGATGGATGAAATTCGTTCAACCCTGCTCTCCTGTAAAGGAGCGCAATGGCGGCGCCAAAGGGCATGCTAAATTGAGCGTCTACTATCGATTGGGGATTATATTTATTCTCTTTGGGCTCAGCAATGAGGGGGGCACCCGCCCGCAAGAGACCCAGCTTTACCTTCGCCACTTGATCTGGTTGGAGGTCATTTTCTTTTACAATTTTTAAGATTCCATCGATCGGAGGCTGCATGTAGCGACAGCAGGCATGGGGTTTCACCGAGGTATGAAGGATTTCAAACCCCGAACCAATCCCTTCCAAAACCTTCCTTGCATCCGCTCCATTAGAATAGGCGTGCAAAAAACCATCTCTACCTTCAATGATCGAAGACGGACCTCGAAATCCCTCTCGGGCCAGTTGGGCTGCTATCATCCCACTATGAGCAGCCCATCCAGCGTGAAAACGTTTTGTCCACGCCCCTTGAGCCAAATACTCCATAGACCCCGCTGCCTGGCTGCCGGAAATCCCCAAGGCACTCAACAGTCCCTGTTCATGTAAACCCAAAATCTTTGAAGCAGCCACACTCGAGCCGAAGGAACCACAGGTGCCGGTGGGATGAAAACCCCTCTGATAGCTGTTCTCCGCCCCGAGGGCCTTTCCCAAACGGATCATCACTTCGTAACCCAGAACCACTGCCTCAATAAACTTCTTCCCGGCCCCTTTAACCATCTCACTCGTCGCTAAAGCAGCCGGAAAAACAACGGCTCCAGGATGAAGGGAAGATTCATTGCTCACATCATCCATCTCAATGGCGTGAGCAGACGTACCATTTGCCAGGGCCGAATATAAGTAAAGGGCCCTCTCCTTCGTCCCGATGATCACACCTTGCTGGTGGCCACAGCCCATCTCTCTGACGAAGCGATAAATGCTCTTTGAAGAATTCTCCTGGCTGCCACGACAAGCCACACCGATGAAGTCAAGAAAAAAGTACTTGACCCGATCGACGACTTCCTCGGGAAGTTGCCGGAACTTTAAACCATGACAATATGTTGCTAACTCTTGAGTAATGCCCATAAAATCTTCCCTCAAATTCCAAATCACAAATCCCAAATTACAAATAATTTCCAGTCCCCAATGTTCAAATGACCTAAATTTTTAAATAGCAAATGCTTAGGATTTTGAATTTTGGTCATTGGGAATTATTTGTGATTTAATGCTTTTCTTACCTGATCGTTCCCTCATAGGTCGTGGTCAACTGTCCCTGCCTCACCAATGGATTTGAGTAATCTGGAAGAAGAACAGGAGAGACTTTTCTCCGGTCAATCTCTGCCTCTTCCAGTTCCTTATGAAACTTTCGCACATGGTCCAATGTGAGCCGTCCATCCTTAGCCTTCTCTTTAGCATAGAGGGCAGCGTTACGGCCTGCAATTCTTCCAAAGACGAGAACATCTAAGAGAGAGTTCCCTCCTAATCGATTTTCACCCTGGACTCCGCCGGTCACTTCTCCAGCCGCAAAGAGCCCTGGAATGGCTGTCTCTCCATTCTTGTCAAATTTCAGTCCACCATTCTGGTAATGAAGTGTTGGGAAGATGAGAATGGGTTCTTTGGTGATATCAATTCCATACCTTTTAAAAATCTTATATTTCCCAACGAAGTTCTTGATCAAAGCCCCTTCTCCCTGGATCAATTCAATCATAGGAGTGTCAAGCCAGACACCCACCTTTCCTGCAGGGGTAGGTATCCCCTTTCCGATCTGAACACATTCTCTGATGATGGAAGCTGCGCAGGCATCCCTTGGTTCTCGCTCAAAGACAAACTGCTCCCCATCGATGTTGAGAAGATGCGCACCCGCCCCTCTAAACTTCTCTGAGATGAGAAGTCCTTCAGCCTGTTCCGGAAAAATCGCTCCTGTGGGATGAAATTGAGTGGTGTGAAGCAAACAGACTTCCAAGCCAGCCCGATAGCCCAGAGCAAGCCCATCTCCCGTTGCTCCATAATGGTTGGTCGTCATAAAGCCACCAATGTGAAGTCGGCCGGAGCCGCCCGTTGCCAAAATGACAGCCTTCGCCTTTATTGAAAAGTATTCCTCGGTCTCTAAATTATAGAGAAGGGCACCTCCACAATGGCCATGCTCATTGAGAACCAGTTCTACGGCGGGAGCAAATTCAAGAACGTTTATCCCCTTTCTGTTTCTGGCTTCGTCCCGAATCGTGCGCATGATCTCTGCCCCGGTAATATCCGCTGCGACATGGACTCTTTTCCTGCACGTTCCGCCGAGATGAAGCACTTTGAAACTACCATCCGGATTCTTATCGAACATTGCGCCCAAGTTCTCAAGCCACTGAAGCACGGAGGGTGCCTGAATCACAAGGGTGTAGACCAACTCGGGAACATTCGCGAAATGCCCTCCCCCAATCGTATCAAGATAATGATAATAGGGTGAATCTTTGCCGGGTTGATCGGCGACTTGAATTCCTCCCTCAGCCATCATCGTATTGGCATCACCATGCCTCAACTTCGTCGCAATGATCACCTGAGCACCACTCTCTTGAGCAAGAAGGGCCGCGGCTGTCCCAGCCCCTCCTCCTCCAATGATGAGGACATCGGTCTCGAAAGTGATCTTTGATAGATCGATTCGATCAGGGTCGACACGGCTCCATGCTTCCAAGACTTCGCAGATCTCCGGTGGAATAAGATATCCTTTGCTTGGTCCAATCTTCAATTCCTGTAATGAACCCTCCTTGTAAGAAGGATGAAACTTCTTCAAACGATTTTCCTTCTCAGCAAGGCTCATCCTCGGAAATTCTAAACCTTCTTTTCTTCTGGCTAAACGCTGGGGCCTTGTTTCTTCCACTTGGTTAATCAATTGCTTTAGTTCATAAGTATAGGCCATATCTCACCTATCTCCTGTTAAGTCTTTATTCCATGATTCTCAAGAAAAAGGGCAATTTCAAAAGCAGTTTGGGAATTGTAAGTATTTAAATGGGCATACATATGATGTTTATAAGAAAGCTTCTACCGGGACGGATCTAACGTCTCGATCATACCCATCACAAAACGCCTTCCCAATGAGATCACAGATTGACCACCGGGTAACACATCGAGTGAATGATGGCCCTTGGGCGCCCCTTCAAATCTATCAAGAGAGGGGATCCCCACCATGTCAATTCCCTTACCGAAAGCCATCTTTTTAACAGATTGAACCAGCCTTTCTTTTTTGATTTCCGCAACCCCTCCTACTGAAAGATAAAGTTTTTTGTATCAAAAATCAAAATAGAACCGTACATCCATGTTAACTTTTCCTTAACGGGTTATCAATCGGAAATGAAGTTTAGTGTCAAGAAAGATAAACGGGACAAATTGAGAGATTAAAATAAATTTCCTTAACGATAGATAAATACAGTTCCTAAGGCGGCATATTATCAGGGTCGAGCGAGGAAAGGGGTGAGAAGATTATTTCAAATCCTTTCCGGCCATGACGATCCTGTCTGGTCTTTCACGATCAAAAGGCGGACCATATATCGACAATCTGACTCCCTTGACCGGCATCAAAAATCCATGCTTCACTCCCGCCGGGCAGTAGACAAGATATCCCGGTTTCACCTCAAATTTCTTATCCCCGATATAGCACCAACCTTCTCCTTCCAGTATATAAAGGAACTCATCATGCTCACTATGTTCATGGATAAAAGGTTCCGTCTGCGGCTGAGCTTGGACGACAAGAGCGGTGCAGTACTTTCCATCCACCAAAAAAGTGCGCATCAATTTCCGATCTTCTGGTATGGGATTTCCCTCCACCACCTCTGCGATATTCCAGACATATTGATTCGCCATTTCTTATTCCCCTATTTGCTCTGCACAACCGTATGATTAGATAGTGTACACAGGCCCGCGGTGGGTTTTAAAATCATATCCCGAGATAGGCGGTTTTGATATGCTCATCTTTCATCAGTTCATTCCCGCTGCCCTGGAGAACAATCCTCCCCGTTTCCATCACATAGGCTCGGGTACATGCCTTCAAAGCATGAAAGACATTCTGCTCGATAAGCAAAACGGTAACCCCTTCCTTATGAATTTGCTCCGTTATACCAAATATCTGGGACACTAACAAAGGTGCTAAACCAAGAGAAGGCTCGTCCATCATAATCAACTTGGGTCGTGACATCAGGCCTCTTGCTACAGCCAGCATTTGCGCTTCACCACCGCTGAGCGTTCCTGCCTCCTGCCACGCTCTTTGCTTCAACCTGGGAAAAAGGCTGAACACCCATTCTTTGGATCCCTCTCGCTTTACCTTCGCTTCCAGAGTTAATGAACCCATGTCAAGGTTTTCGACCACGGTCATCTCCGGAAATAATCTCCTCGCTTCAGGAACATGAGCAATGCCCAAATTGATCATTCTGTAATCAGGTATTTTCACAAGATCTTGCCCCTCGAATGCAATTTTACCTTTTCTTGGTCTCAATAGCCCTGATATCGTGTTCAATATAGTGGTCTTTCCGGCGCCATTGGGTCCAACCAATGAGACGATCTCCCCTTCTTTCACCTCCAAAGAAATATCCCACAGCGCTTGAACATCTCCATAGTATACGTCTATGTTATCTATCTGTAACATATTCCTCTCCCAAGTAGGCTTTAATCACTTCTGGATGAGCAGCGATTTCTTCGGGTTTCCCCGTTGCTATTTCCTGGCCAAAATTAATACACATCACTCTATCAGAAATACCCATGATAAACTTCATCACATGCTCCACAATAATACATGTTATTCCTGAATCCCTAATCTTCTTAACAACCTCCATCATCGTTTCTATCTCTTTAAGGTTGAGTCCTGCTGCTGTCTCGTCAAGCAATAATAACGACGGCTCTGTAGCCAGAGCTCGGGCCACCTCCATCCTTTTCTTATCGGCAATTGGCAAATCCTTGGCTCGAAGATCTTTACGTTCCGTAAGCTGGCAAAAATCGATGGCCTTCATAGCTTTGTCTCGGGCCACCCTCACCTTATTCGTTCTTAAGAAGGCCCCGGACATCACATTTTCGAGAACAGTGAGACGCTTGAGCGGCTTGACTACCTGAAAAGTTCGACCAATGCCCATCTCGCAAATCTTGTGGGTGGACATCCTCTCGATTGGGACACTTTTAAAAATAATCTCCCCGCTATTGGCCGGGTAATAGTTATTGATGCAGTTGAAGATAGTCGTTTTCCCCGAGCCATTAGGGCCGATAAGTCCAAAGATTTCTCCCTCCTCTATAGTTGCACTTATATTACTGACGGCTACCAGCCCACCGAATCTCCTGACCACGTTTTTTAGTGCAAAGTAGTTCATCTTGAACCTCTCTACATTGCTTGCTTTGGCTTGATGAAGATTCGCTTTATTTTATCCCATTCCCCTAAGATCCCATCTGGGAGAAACATAATGATTAGGATCACAATGAGGGCAAAGACCAAAACGTGCACTTCCTTAACACCAGGAACTGTCCGAAATACCTCAGCGAGAATGACGTAAACCGTTGCCCCAAGAACAGGCCCCCATAATGTTCCAGCCCCTCCTAACATGACCGTCAATATCATCATGATCGATATGGCCTCGAGATTGAAAACCACACGGGGCTCAATATAGGCCATATAATTCATGTAGAAGGCTCCAGCTAAGCCCGTAAAAAAGGCGCTTGGAATGAGTGCATACATCTTATACTTGGTCGTAGGTATTCCTAAGGCTTCAGCAGCATCCTGGTCTTCCCTAATGGATAGAAAATAATACCCTAATTTAGAGTATCGCATGAGAGCCACCACACCCAAGGTTACCGCACAAATAGCTAAGATTATGAAATAATAGGGCAATTTCTCGCCACCCCAAGTACGCGAAATCATGACACCTACCGCCCCCCCCGAAAAAGGCACCCAGTTGGTAAAGATAATCCGGGCTATTTCGCACATAGCAAGCATCGATAGAGCAAAATAGGGACCCCGGAGGCGAAACGTGATGAGTCCTAACGGAATTGCAATAACGGCAGCCCAAACAGGGCCAACGATCATCCCCCACCATGTTGATATTTCCCAATGTTGATACAAGAGCCCTCCTCCGTAAGCCCCTAAGCCGAAGAAGAGGGCATGTCCAAAGGACACCTGTCCGGCAAATCCTCCCAATAAATTCCATGCAGATGACATCGTAATCCAAATGATTACCAGAATCAGTATGTGCTGATAATAGCTGGAAATGGTAAAAGGTAAAACAAGGGCAAGTATGCCCAGAATTACCGGTGTAACCCAGCCCCTCTTCATCATTACCTCCCTATCACCGTCTTAAGACCACCAGGCAAGAACAGCAACACCAAGACAAAGATAACGAAACCAATCACATCCTTATAACCCATTTGCCAATAGGACGCGCCTAGGGATTCGGCAACCCCCAGGACCAAACCACCAGAGAGAGCCCCCACGGTGCTCCCCATACCCCCTAAGATGGTGACAATAAATGCCTTGAGGGTAAAGGCATGCCCCACATCGGGGAAGAGGTAGTACGCAGGCAGGAGCAAGCAAGCTCCAGCAGCAGCTAACATTGAACCTATAGCAAAGGTAAGACAGGTAACGTTTCTTGTATTGACGCCCATATATTTTGCCGCATCCGGGTCTTGTGCGGTTGCCCGAATGGATTTGCCGAGATCGGTCCTGGTAATAAACAGATGGAGCCCCATAATGAACACGATGGCGACAACAAACCCGATGATCATGGGAACATTCATAGAAATCTCTCCCAGGTAGAGGGCCTTACCGGATACTCCCGGGACAGGAACCGTTTGATAATTTGAGGTAAAAATAAACCTCATGATCTCAATCAGTGCCATTCCGATGGCCAAGGTCAATAAGACCTGCGTCTCAGGTAGAACGGTTATCACCTCGGTAACACGGCGAATGGAGTAACGCTGGAGGAGATAACCGATGCCAAACAACATAGGCATCGCTACAAAAATGCCGATATAAGGGTTGAGCCCCAGCGTGACAAAAAGGGCATAACAAATGTACATTGCCACCACCATGATCGCCCCATGAGCGAGATTGATAATCTTCATCACTCCCATGATTAGGGTCATGCCGACGGCAACGATCGCGTAGATACCCCCTAAGAGCAAACCCTCAATCAATGATTCAAGGAAGAATTCCATGGTTTTCTTTATACCTCCTCGACTGGAGTGAAGTTGCCCGCCCACAGGGCGGGGCATTCTCCAGCATTTTCGTAAAGTTAAGGAGAGTAAGATCGATATCGGGCAGAAACTTCCTCTCCTCTTTCTTGCTATCGCTTCTCGTAGGGAGGGGCGGGGAAAATAAGATTACCCGTCTTTGCTTCCAACGGCCAGACCACCTTCAGTTCCTTATTCTGCCACTGCATCACATAGGTAAGCGGGAGACCTTGATTGTAGTAATGATGCCCCAACTTGTCCTTCCATTCTTTATGCTCAATCTTGCCCATAACCGTCATCAGATTTGTCTTGGTCAGGGCCTCCCTGATGCTGTCCCGTGTAATAGGTTTCTTCGCCTTTTTGAGGGCATCGATAGCAACCTCCATGGCTGCATAGCCCTGGGCACCATGGTAATCTGCCTTCACATTGTACTTTTTTAAATAGTCTTGATAGTATTTCTTGGCCCCGGGCCAGGGGGAATTGGGATCCCAGTTCGTGGTGGTGCAGATGTAGTTCACGTCCTTAGCAGCATTGTCCGCAAACTCAGGCATGGTGTACCCTGCAGCATATCCCATATAGATCGGAACATTCAACCTGATCTCAGCACTCTGCTTGGCCAACATAATGGCATCCGTGAGGTAAGAAACGGCCATCACCATGTCGGGCTTCTCTCTTTTTACCCTGGACAGCATAGGTTTGAAGGTTACGGCACCAGACTCGTACGGCTGGTCGAATACAAGCTTGATGCCTCTGTCCTGAAATCCTTCTCGTAATGCCTTTGCCGAGCTGGTCCCAAAATCTGTGTTCTCATAATACAACGCCACCTTTTTGGGTTTGATGACCTCATCGACCAAACTCCATAGGGTATCACCGTAGTGGGATGCGGGTACCCGGGGACCTGAAAAAATCCACTTGTTCGGTTTTTCGGTAATCTTGTCGGCAGATCCGTTCACAATGATGTGAGGACATCCCAGATCCTCAGCAGTGCCAGTCATTGCTATACTTTCCGCGCTGGTGTATCCCCCGATGATTAAATCTACCTTATCCTTGGAGATCAACTTCTCTTCAGCGGATTTGGCAGTAGGGGGATCTCCCCTGTTGTCCTCAACGACAAATACAATCTCTCTGCCATCCATCTTCTTCAATCCGAGATCTTCAAATGCCATCATGACCGAATTGTAGTCCATTACCCCAAACTTGGCTACAGGACCGGTTACAGGAAGGTTAATGCCAATCCTAATCGGTTCTTGTGAAAAAGCAGGAGATGACAGCGCCACCAACAATACGAACCCTATTACCCCTATTATTCGAACCTTTGCCATTGAAAGCACCTCCTTATTATTATTTCGATAACCTATCATAAATCCTTTTCTTTCTCTTTCTCACCTCCTATCTTTACTCTAATATCAAGGCGTGCCTCGTACCTATCCTTCGAAAACATTAACGTTTTTTTATAAAATACTTCTTCTAATGTCAAGGAAAATATAAAAAGCTTAACCCTTTAATAGCGGATATCAAAGAAGAAGGATGACGGGTGTTCCCTGAAATACCCGTTCTGGAGAACCTTGAAGCGGGTCCCTACCTGGCCAATGCCAGTAAACAGCGAGAGAGGTAATTCTATTTATAACCACGCCAACTTTAATAATCTTATAACATCATCTAATCTTTATCTCTCTTCCAAAACGAAAAGAGGGTGCCACAGCGAGGATCAGGATCCCCCCTAAAATACAAAAGATTCCTGCGAGATAAAGTCCCCAGGAAAAAGAGGCCGTGCTATCCCTCACCCACCCAGTCGCCCATGGAGCGATCAAAGAACCCAGGAAGTGAATCGTATTGGTCAATCCATACGCTGTCCCGAGAATTTCATAAGGGACGATGTCCGGAAGAAGTGCATAGAATGCTGCCCAGTGCCCCCAGATAAAGAACCCAGCCATAAAGAACAAAATAATGAAGAGATAGATATTCATCTTAATCTTTAATCCATATCCCAATGCTAGCATACACAATGAAATCAGAAAGAATTCAATGGCAATGAGATTCTTCCTCCCCTTTCCTTTTCTGGCCAGTCGATCACTCACAAATCCTGTTAGGGAAAGGCCCGGGATGGCAGAAATCCCTAAAAGGCTTGAATAGAATGAAGATCGGGCGAGGCTTTCTACCCCCATCTCCTTAAACATTGCAGGAGCCCATGTCCCCACGACCCAAAGGGCATAAATAGCAGGAATGCCTCCCAGATATAATAGCCAAAGGTCTCTACTCTTAAAAATCAAGGAATAGGAGACCTTTCTGTCTTCTGACTCTTTAAGCTCAAAGCGTGGGGGTTCTTCAATCAAACGATAAATTAAGAAAGAGGCGAGAAAGGAAGGAAAAGCATAGAGGATGAAGACAGTCCGCCAGCCCCAGAGATCGGATATCCAACCAGCGAGTGAGATACCAATAAACATCCCGATTCCCAATCCGATGAAGGAAATTCCTTGTCCCAATCCCCTCTTCTTCTCTGGAGTGTATGCAGAGATGATAGGTCGATCGTTGCTGAAATAGGCGCCTTCCCCAACACCGGTTAAAAAACGAAAGATAAAAAGGGAGGCGAAGGAGTGGGCCAAACCGGTGAACAGGGACATTAATCCCCACCAACTGGTGCAGAGGACGAGGACAATTTTTCTGCCCCATCGGTCACCCAGATGGCCAGCAGGAAGTTGCATGAATGTGTAGGCATAGAAAAAAGCGGTGGCCAGGAGGCCAGCCTCTGCGTAAGTTAATTTAAATTCTTGGAGAATAGGAATGAGAAGAGGAGACAGGCTCGAGCGGACCATGTAGTTGGTCACCCAGCCGAAGACCATGATTGTCCAGATGGTATGATATCTCTCCCATCTCACCTGGCATGATCCTTCAAGGAATGGCCAATTTCTTGTGCGGTCTTCCGAATCTCGGATATCACCTTCTCTATCTTTTGGTCATCGAGGCTCGAAGTAAATCCCACCACCCAAATCGCAGCCAAAGGAGGCGATGAAGTCTGAATGGGTGCGGCGATAGCCTTTACCCCGAGCATATATTCCTCATCATCCATCGCATAACCTCTATTCTTCGCTTCCTCTATTTCTTTAAAAAACTTTTTCTGATCAACGATTGATTTTGAAGTAAACCTCACCAATCCCATCTTTTGGATAATCTCTTTAATCTTCTTTTCTTCAAATTGGGCAAGAAAAACCTTCCCCGTTGCCCCGGCGACGATTGGAAGCCTTGTCCCGGGCGGCGATGTAATTTTCATCTTATTATGAGATTCAACCATCTCCAAAATAGTGACATGGTCTCCATTTAATATCCCCAGAAAAACTGTCTCCCCTATTTTCTCCATCAATTTCTCCATGGGGATTCTTGCCAAATCTCTTAATTCCATTTTCCCATAGGCTTTTTTCCTCAGTTCCAGAAGCGTATATCCTATATTATATTTTTTATGGATTGGATCTCTAATCAAAACCCCTATTTCTTCTAAAGCAGAGGTGATTCCATGGACGGTGCTCTTGCCGATCTTGAGCTTTTTTGAGAGATCGCTTATGCCCAGACTGTTTGAAGCGTCCGAAATCGCATAAAGAATCTTAAAAGCCTTCTTGACCGAAGGTGCCGAATAAGTGACTTTCTTCATATGTTCACCAGATTGAACCTTTTAAAGAAATACCAGATTCTTTTCCCCTTTGTCAAGATATCCTTCCAACCCTTTTTGTGTATATCTTGAACAAAATGGATTTATGTGCTATGATTAGCACGATTTTAAGCTGTTCACTCTAAAGAACTTCCCCTTTTTCAGTCCCAAAAACAGAGAACTTTCCGGGGGGAAACAGGGATGAGGACAGAACCTATTCATCCGATAAGAAATGTAAGGTATCTTAGGCCTCAAAAAGAATGGAAAGAGATTATCGCCATTTACCTTTATCTGGCGGGGATGGGAGCCGGTTCTTTTGTCATCGGTACCCTGATCCATTGGATGGGTGTAAAATTAAATCCTCCATTCCTCCCCTCCATCGATCTTTTCAGCTATACCCTAAACCTTTCAAGTGTCCCGATTCTCTGGGGACCGGTCATGGTCGCCATCGGCGCTCCCTTTCTTATTTTAGACCTGGGAATCAAATGGAGATTCATGTATGCCTGCCTGAACCCGAGAACCTCCTGGGTGGCTAGGGGGTTTCTCATTCTCTCCATCTTTATTATTTTCGGTCTGGCTCTCCTTGCAAAATCCGTTCTGCCTTTTGAATGGCTCCATCCAGAATCCGTCCTCTGGCGGATACTGGAGATCATTACCATTGCCTTTGCTTTTGCAACCGCTATTTACACCGGTATTCTCTTAAAGGCGACGAAATCGATTCCTTTATGGAATACCCATCTCCTTCCCCTTCTTTTCCTCGTGTCGGCTCTTTCCACCGGATCGATGGCTATTATCCTTTCCACCCTGGGAACCGGTCTTTTTTCCCATGATACCGGAGCGCTGAAGGTCTTGATGCACGGGGAACAGATGCTTGTGGTCATTGAAGGGATCGTTCTTTATCTTTTCCTTTCCCGGAGATACAGGGCCGCGGAACAGGGAAAGGATTCGGTCCGTCTTCTTTTATTCGGTAAGATAAAAATGATCTTCTGGGGAGGAATTGTCTTGCTGGGTTTCATCTTTCCCGTCATCCTCGAAAATATCGCATTGTTCTTCCCTGGAAATGTGGTGCTAATCTTTGTCGCCGGCATCCTCCTTCTCTGTGGTGGTTTTTTCCTCCGTTTGGGCATCCTTCACGCCGGAATCAAGGATCAGATCCCGATGCATCGGTTGATGGAAATCCAGTATAACGTGATGGCCGAGAAAACGAAGGCTTTAGCAGGAGAGAGACTGAAAAATCAATAAACCCAGGAGATCGGGTAACCTGCGCGGGAGAGGTACCCGCGAATGAATTGTGGAATGCGGAATTCGGCCCCCGGCCCAAGAGGGCCTCGCTCCGCGCCGGAGGCTGGCCCGGAGGGATTGAGGAATAGATGTTAATATTCGCTTTGCGCTATGCTTTAGGCGCTAAGCGTTTTGAGAATGCAAGGAGGATTGGAATGCAGGAAAAGGTCTTGGTCGTTGATCAACAGAAGTGTACCGGATGTCGTCTGTGCGAACTGGTGTGCTCGGTGTTTCACACCGGGGCAAGCAATCCAAGCCGTTCCCGGGTCAAAGTGGTCAAGTGGGAGGATGTGGGATTTTATCTTCCCATGGCCTGCAATCATTGTGAACAAGCCTATTGCGTGGAGGTATGCCCGACAAAGGCCTGCCACAGGGAGCCTGAAAATAATAACCGGGTGACTATCGACAAAAAGCTGTGCATCGGGTGTAGAACCTGCGTCATCGCCTGCCCCTTTGGCCATCCGTTCTTTGATGTCCAGGAACGGGTTACGGTGAAGTGCGATTACTGCGACGGAGATCCGCAGTGTGTTCGTTTCTGTGATGTCAAGGCCATTTCTTTTACAGATGCGGACAAGACAAACATGGCCAAAAAGCGAGAGGCCTTTCTTAAATATGCTGAATCGATGAAGCAGGTAAGGTAATCAGCACCAAATTCCAAATACCAATTAGCAAACAAATTTCAGTAATCAAAATTCCAAACCTTCAATGAGGGCAATCTAGTTAATTGTTTTGGTTATTGAGAACTGGAATGTGGAAATTATTTGGAATTTGTAATTTGGAATTGGTATTTTAATAGCCCCTAACCCATTGGGGCTTATTTATTATTGAAGGGATCAAATAGCACCTATGAAGATCAACGTGGAATTCTTGGGCCTTCCGACGGTTTCGGATGTCATTGGGAAGAAGAAACTGGAATTAAATATCTCCGGAGAAACAGTGAAGGATGTCATTGACGAACTGATTAGGCGTTACGGTAAGAAAATAAGAGATGCCTTCTATGATGGGCAAGGGAATTTCGATCTAATGATCCAAATAGCCCTCAATGAAAAATCTTTTATCCTCCCTGATAGGCACAACACTCCTTTGATTGAAGGAGACTCCCTTATCTTTATGCTCCTGCTCGCTGGAGGTTAATTAAATAGGCGCTATGATCTTGATTTCAACGTCGTATGCGCCACTACCATCCTCTGGATTTGGTTCGTTCCTTCAAAAATCTGGAAGCCAGCATACGGTTTCGGAGGATTTGGAAACATGATTATCTTCACTCACCATACGGGCGAGCCCCACAGTATATTGGGGGCTCAGGTGGCAGCAACGTTCTTCCGGCGAAAGCTCTCGATATCCTCAATCGTAGTTGGGATCGAGAGGGAGTTCTCAAAGGAACGACTGTTTCGTTTCATAGATGAATACTACACAGGAAAGTGGAGCCCCACGGGAAAACCCGCATCATCTATCCAACACTCACGTAGGGCGACATCCCGGCCAAAAAACCATGATTTTCTGCTGCCGGGGGAAAAGGTAGTAGCCTTCTCGCATCTCTGTGGCAGAATAGATATCGTTGGGCTAGCCCGAGAGCTGAAACAGGAGGGGTTCATCACTATTCTGGGAGGACCCCAAGCCCGGAAGGATTACGACGGCGAGCCAGACACTGACTCGCATCCGCACAGGTTCGGGGGGCTGAAATCAATTGTCGATATCGCCTTTCAGGGCCCAGTCGATCGCCTTAGATCGGAACATTTGGGTATGAGGGGTGTGTTCCTCGAATATCCGTGGACAAAGAACATATTCCTGGAGGTTGACTGGTCGAATATCTTTACGTTCTCGGACACCCTCAAGAAGCTCGAGGTTCAACGGGGACAGGTGGTGAATGCAATTGGCTGCCCCTACGCCAGCAAGCTCCAGACAGTAACCCTGCCTCCACCGATCAACCTCCGGGAAAGGGGTATCCCGGAACTGGAAGTTCGGAGCGAGGGATGCATTTTCTGCGATGTTTCACGGGACAAGGGGTACCACGGCTCCGTAGGCCGCGACAGGCTCATTGCTCAGATTGCAGGGCTGCCCGAGGTCGATGGAAGGAAGATCCCCTTCGAACTCATAGACGAATACCCCATCCGCTCCCTCGGTAAGCTGCTCGAGGATACTGAAAGAAATGACATCAAGCTTTCGCAGATCAATCTGGTCTGCCGGGTCGATGACATCAATGCTCATGCTTCTGACCTTGTGGAAATCCTTTCGCTTGTACGAAGGCAGGATATGAAAATCATGTTTGCGTCGATCGGCTTTGAATCATTCTGCGATCGATTGCTTCAATATTTCTGTAAGGGGATCACCGTGGCAGATATCGTAAAGTGTGTCGAAACGCTGCGCCGCCTGAAGGACAGGTTCGGGAGCCACTTTCTCTACCGGCGAGAGGAGGGGGCCAATCACGGGTTTATTCGCCCTACGCCCTGGGATGATAGTGAAACGCTGCAGGAAATAGATAGAAATATATTTCTCCACCGTTTCTTTGAAGACATCCTCCCTGAACATAGCATCCCGCTCATCATCCACCATGCATCGTACCTTGGAGATTGGATCCGACAGATCGAATCGATGACAGAAATCACATTCAACAGGGATGGAACCTGGATTGAATGGTGGAATCCGTCTCATGTTTTATAGGTTCACTATTGTGAACGTGACTCACAAGGTAGATTAAATTATATAAAAAACAAACCAATTCATACGAAATATTACTCATGGCTGAAAATTATTACCACATCTCAAGTCAATCAGGCCAAATATGTATATGGATAGATCCTATAACGATATCAATATGTTATAAAAAAAGTTTGCCCTTGACAAAGACATAAATGTAGTTTATTAATCAAATAACTGCGATTTTTCAGGGTGCTTTGCTTGTTCACTATCGTGAACTCGATCCGCCAAGTGTGGGTTGGCCGAAAAAATTATCATCATTTTTCCCCATGGAGAAAGGAGGTTGTTATGGCAAACGAGAAAGAGGGACTTTCAACAGCTGAGAGCCTACGCAAGACTCGTACCTATGGCCAGGTGAGGTGTCATAATCCCAGTTGCATGGGAAGACTCAACCCGAAACCTGGGGAGAAGACAGTTAAATGTCCTACTTGTGGCATGGAATATCGCGTCGCCTGGGTCAAAGATGGTTTCCCCCGCATCAGGGGCCCGGTATGGGACGTGAACGTAAAAATATCGGAAGAGGCACTCGCAAGAAAAATGAAGGAGGAAAAGAAAGATGGCCTTAAATAGAAAAATAGCGTTTATTGATCTCTCGACAGGGCAAATAGCAATCAGGCCTATTCCAATCGATGTGCGAAGAAAATTTCTGGGCGGCCGAGGGCTGGATGCCTATTTGCTTTATAATCACACCGAGAAAGGGTGTGACCCCCTTGGTCCTAAGAATACGCTCATGGTGAGCGGCGGAATCTTAACTGCCACCTTGGCATCAGCAACCTCCAGATGCCATGTGATGGCTAAATCCCCGCTGGGAGGCATGCTGGGAAGCTGTAACATGGGAGGTTTTTTTACTCCCGAGTTAGCGTGGGCAGGTTTTCATCATCTCGTCATCAAGGGTAAGGCGGAAAAACCCGTCTACCTGTGGATCCACAATGGCAAGATTGAGATCCGCGATGCCAAGAACATTTGGGGAAAAACGGTCACAGAAACCCAATGGGCAATTCGTGAAGAGCTGGGGGATGAGGATATTAAGAGTCTGGTCATTGGTCCGGCCGGTGAAAACCTGGTAAGGTTTGCCAATGTGATGACCGGGATCAAAAATTCTGGCGGAAGGACCGGAATGGGAGCGGTCATGGGCTCAAAAAATTTGAAGGCCGTTGCTGCCCGCGGCACCATGGATATAAAAATCGCCCATCCAAAAGAAGCCCTTGAGTATAACAAGCGCTTTATCGATCAAATTACGAGCGCGAAGGTTAACCAGACCCAGGGAACCTTCGGTACCCCCTTTATTTGGGGAGCCACCAACTCCTGGGGCGGTGTTCGAACAAGAAACTTCCAGTATAATCAAATGCTCTACTGCGATGAAGTTGAGCCCGAATCAATTGATGAAAACTGCGCCGAGACGATAGGGCCCTACCATATGGCGGGCTGCTTTGGCTGCCAGGTGCACTGCCGGGCCAAGTATAAAATTCCGACCGGACCTTATGCGGGCAAATACGACGAAGGACCGGAGTATACATCCCAGGGCGCTTTTTCCTCAGAACCAGATATCCCAGACCTGGAAAACCTGTTAGTGGCGAATCACCTGGTCGATCAGTGGGGTGTGGACAACCTTGAAATTGGAAGCCTGATTTCCTGGGCGATGGAGCTCTATGAGCTAGGAATCCTCACCGACAAGGAGACCGATGGCCTGGAATTACGTTTTGGCAGCAGTGAGGCACTCCTGGAGATGATTAGGCGTATCTGCTTTAGGGAGGGCTGGTTGGGAAACACCTTGGCTGAAGGGGGAATCATCGCCTCCGAGAAGATCGGAAAGAATTCTTTTGACTACCTGATTCAGGTCAAAGGGGTGAGCAATCTTCACTCCGATGAGCGAGCAACCCCCGCTCTTGCGCTGAACATTGCTACGGCTTCCCGTGGCTCAGATCATCTCAGAAGCCGACCGGCGATTGACCTGTACCATTTACCGCAGGAAGTGATGAGAAAAATCTACAGTAGCCCGGTCCCTTACGATGGGCCATTGAGTTCAGAACATACGGAATACATCGGCAAGCCGTGGCAGGTCTTCTGGCATGAGAACTGTTATATGGGCGTCGATTGCCTCGGGATCTGTAAGTACCACACCACCTTCTTAGGAGCCACACTCCCTAATTTTGAAGACTGGTCCAGAGTGCTTTACTACAATACGGGGTTGGAGTTGACCCCTCGCGAAATTTGGGACGTTGCTGAGCGATGTAACATGATGGAGCGCCTCTTTAACCTCCGCGAAGGGTTACAGAGAGAGGACCTCAAAAAGGGCGATATGCTCAATCACCGCTACTTTGATGAGCCCGCCCGAAGGGGTGCACCCGATGTCGTCGGCAGGGTCATCGATCGCGAAAAATTCAAGAAGATGATTGATGAATTCTATGAATACAAGGGCCTTGATGAGAAGGGCGTTCCGAAACCAGCAACGCTCAAGAGGCTGGGTCTGGAAAAAGAACCATCCCACTTGCTGTAATACAAAGCGAATTTAACGAATGATAGCGAATGGATCGAATTCAATAATTGTTCGTCAAATTCGTTGTCATTCGAGTCATTCGTTCATTAACTTGAAAGGAGAAAGTCAATGGAACCCATGGGTAAAGTCCTCGCAATCAGTCCCGAAAAGTGCACCGGGTGCAGGCTCTGTGAGCTTGTTTGTTCGGTTTTCCATGACGGCGTATCCAATGCTTCACGAAGCCGGATCAAGATTATGAAATGGGAATCAGAAGGGCTTTATATCCCCATGTCCTGTCAGCAGTGTCAGGATGCTCCCTGTAAGATCGTTTGCCCCGTGAAGGCCATTACCCGAGATGAAAAACTCAGCCGGGTGATGGTGAATCAAAATATTTGCATTGGCTGCCGTTCCTGCGTGGCGGTCTGTCCTTTCGGTGCGATGGGTTTTAACGTTATAGATCGAAAGAATTTTAAGTGCGATCTCTGTGACGGAGATCCACAGTGTGTTCGTTTCTGTGAAGTCAAAGCAGTAGATTATGTGGATGCTGACCGGGTGAGTCTCTCCAAGAAGAAAGCGGCCGCTGAGAAAATCACTGCCGCACAAAAACAGGCTGTTGCATTAGAGTCAGAATCGCACTAAAACGAATTGGTTTAGTCTGTGTAGCCCCCACGGGCAAAGTCCGTGGTTCCTGATTAACGCCTCTGTGGGACGACATCCCGGCTAAAAGATGGAGCATTCTTTCTCCTGCCGGGGTAAAATAGTAGAGGGGCTGTTTATACCAGTCCCCTTTTTTTATGCCAAGCCTGACCCGCCTCTCTTTTTCCCTTTAATCTGCTCTACTGACTAATCGTGTCGTCCCGACGAAAATGACGATCCACCCGATCAGGAGGACCAGCATATTTAGCGCCAGCCACAAAACAGCGGACCGCCTCGATGAAAACTGACGTCGAGCACCTCGCCCGAAGAAAAGCATATCCACCACATTGGCAGCTGGATGTGAGCAGATGTAAAGACCGAGCAGCACACCGATGATACCATCCACGTTATTCGTACCGGTTAGCGTACGCTGGTAATAGAGCAAACTGCTATAAACGATCCCGAGTAGGAATAGTGCCCACAACGTCTTGATATTGCGTCTGCGCCGATACTGATCCATGGCACCGATTTGGGGGACACCATAATTAATTTCGGGTCTCCCTCCGTTTTGGCCCTGGTTGATCCCTACATTATTTCACTTCTCCTCTTATCCTCCAGCCAGCATAACCACAAGGTGAATTTCGTCCCCATCCTTAACGTGTTTAACAAGTTCATTAGGGTAGGCGCTGGTATGATTGACATAAACTTCAACAATGTTGAGCAGTTTATCTTTTTTGGCAAACAGCGCTCTCTCCATTCCGGGGAACTGCTTGATGAGCTGGCTCAGGCATTCACCCACTGTATTCCCCTCTACGGCTACCACCTCCTGGCCGTTGGTAAATTGCCGATGAGTTGTATGAATGTGTACCTTGATAGCCATGCCTTACTCCATTCTCGCTAGGCTGCTGAAAAAAATCACCTTTTCATCAACCTGCGAGAGATCCGCAATGATCACAATTTGGGTTTTTGTTGACTGTAAATTCGCTGAAAGTAGCCCTCAATCCATCATAAATTAATAACCGATTGGTCAACAGTTTGCCAATTCCTACGAGATACTTGATCACTTCAGTAGCCTGAATACTACCTATGACTGCTGGGGCAACGCCAATCACGGGAAACTTCTCTTGTGGCACTGGACCTCGATACATACACCTTAGGCAGGCCGTTTCTCCGGGAATGATGGTCATGACTCTCCCCTCAAAGCCATTCACTGCACCATGAAAGAATGGAATATTTTTTTCAATAGCACAGCGATTCAAGATGTAGCGAGTCGGTAAGTTGTCCATCGCATCAACGATAACGTCACAGCCATCAACGAGCTGAGAAACATTGCCTTCCGTAATTGTTTCTGCTATCGCTTCGATCTCGACCGCTGAGTTCAGGTTTCTCAATTTCGTTCTGGCAGAGTCAACCTTTTTTCTGCCGATGTCTTCTTCCCAGTGCAAAATCTGCCGGTTCAGATTACTCAGTGCCACCTGGTCATGATCTATGACCCGAATCATTCCTATTCCGGCAGTAGTCAGGTAGATGGCTATAGGAGAACCGAGCCCCCCGGTACCTGTAATGACCACCCGTGATCTTTTAAGCTTTTCCTGTCCTTCTTGTCCAATCTCTCCGATCATTATTTGTCTATCATACCTTTCTCGCTCGCCTGGGGTAAGCATAGCAACCCTCCGCCTTCGCTAATCTATTCCTGAGAAAATCAGCCAGTGGTGTTGCACAGGTATTTCGGTACGTTTGTATCCTCATTCATGGCCTTTATGTCTATCAAAAATAATCTTTGAAATATAGCCATATTTTTGTGCTACACCACCTGTATAATGATAATTCAGTTTAGGACCTTAATCCAGCGATAAAGGGAGAAAAAATAATCGCTTAAAATAAACTATGAGGCGTGTTCCGCATCCGGAAGAATAACCTTATCCAGAGACCTTATTTTGATTTTAGCACAGTATGCGCCACCACCATCCTCTGGATTTGATTTGTTCCTTCAAAAATCTGGATGACCTTCGCATCTCTCATCATCCGCTCAACAGGATGTCTCTGGGTGAGACCCTGCCATTGCAAAACCTGAACGGCGTCGGTGGTCACTTTCATGGCTACATCCGAAGCAAAATACTTCGACATAGCGGAGAGCACCTGAACCGGAGTGCCCTTGGCCTTTTCATCCATCATATTCGCTGCCTTATAGACAAGGGCTCTGGCTGCCTCAATCTCCACAGCCATATCAGCCAGCATCAATTGAACTCCTATTCTATCTTCTTTCCCCTTGGCCCAGCCTTTCTCCTGACCGAAGCGGATGAGATAATCCAAAGCGCCTTGTGCCAAACCTACGGCCTGGGCACCAATAGCTGGCCTCGAACGATTCAGTGTTCTCATCATCTGCCACCAGCCCGCTCCTTCATCACCGATTCGTTGGGAGATGGGAACCTTTACATCTTCTAAAATCACTTCCGTCGTATTTGATCCTCGAATGCCCATTTTCTCTTCGGTTTTCCCAATGGAAAGGCCCGGGGTTCCCTTTTCTATTACAAAGCCTGTTATACCCTCTATTTTCTTATCAGGATAAGTAGTGGCAAAGACCGTATAGAAATCAGCGACTCCACCGTTCGTGATAAAACATTTTCTCCCGTTGATCACATAATGGTCACCTTTTAATACAGCTTTGGTTCGGACTGAAGCCGCATCCGAACCTGACTCAGGTTCGGTCAAACAAAAACAGATCAGGCCTTTCTCTTTGGCTAATCGTGGTAACACTCTCTCCTTCAGTTCGTTTGTCCCTCCTAAAACCACCGGCATTGTCCCCACCGCTTGAACGATCACGAGGAGGGCAGAAGAGGCACAGAGGTTGGCAATTTCTTCGGTGACCAAACAGAAAGAAGTAATATCTGTATCCATTCCTCCATACTCTTTAGGGATGAGGAGGCTTAAAAAACCATACTTGGAATACGCCTCGGCAAGATCCCATGCAAATTCACCTTTCTCATCGATCTCTGCCGCCCGAGGTGCTACGATGCTCTTTGCAACCTCTCTCGCTTTTCTTCTCCACCCTTCCCTTTCTTGTTCAATTTCATCTAACATTTTAAACTCCGTTAAGCTCAAATGTCTAAATCCAAATGTCAAATCAATGACAAATGCCTAAATTCCAAAAGACTTTTTAGTCATTTGGATTTTGTTTGAACTTTGAGCTTTGACATTTGACATTGCTTTCTGAAGAATCTACATATTCCACCCACCGGAGACCTCCACCGCAGCTCCGGTCATAAAACTCGCCTCGTCGGATGCTAAAAAAACCACGACATTGGCGACCTCTTCAGGTTGTCCTACCCGTTTCAAAGGGGTATTTTCAATAATCATATGCCTATATTTTTCGGCCATCTTAGACACGGTGGGGGTCAGGATAAAACCTGGCAAAACCACGTTGACATTGATCTGATACCGGCCCAGTTCCCTGGCCACACTCTTTGTCAGGCCGATGATCCCTGCTTTGGCAGTACTGTAACTGATCTCTGATACCGCTCCGCTTTTCCCCCAAACAGAGGAGATGTTGACGATCTTTCCATAACCGTTCTCGATCATGTGGGAGGCAACAGCCTGAATACAGTTCAAGGTTCCCTTCAGATGAACTCCTAACACTGCATTCCAATCCTCTTCTTTCACTTTCAAGAGATTACCTGGTCGATCAAAGCCAGCATTGTTCACCAGAATATCAATCCTCTTCCAAGCCCTTAATACCTGATCCACCACGTTTTGAACTTGTTTTTGATTTGCTACATCCATAGAAATGAAAAGAGCTTTTCTGCCCAGAGCTTCTACATCTTTTGCGGTCTGAGTTCCCGTGTCAGAATTCATCTCAGCAATGGCGACATCCGCTCCTTCTTGGGCCATCTTCAATGCAATGCTCCGACCAATCCCCTGCCCTGCCCCGGTTACAATCGCTTTCTTGTCCTTGAGTCTCATCTTTTCACCTTACGAAATTAAAATATTTCTTAGAAGTTTAAAAAATTCTAACAGATGGGTCAATGGTCGTCAATCTGTTTATTCTTAATAAGAAGACAGTTGGAAGAAGAAAAGATGGGTTTGGGAGGCCAAGGAGGCCTCCCTGATAGATCAATTATCTTTCCAGGTTGGTTTTCGCTTATCCAAAAAGGCCTTAAGTCCTTCGATTGCATCATTGGTCTTCATCAAACGATCCAAATAGATTTTCTCAATGGCTTTGAGTCCCTGATCCATATCATCATTAAGACCAGCGAGGGTTGCCTCTTTCGTCAATTTTAAAACGATCCCACTCAATTTTTTAAACTTCTCAATAAATCCATTCGCTTCTTCAACGAGGGATGCTTCAGGGACTATCTTATTGACCATTCCCAAGTTTAATGCCTCTTGAGCACTGATGATATCTCCGGAGAGAATTAATTCCAGGGCTTTTTTTCTCCCAATCATCCTTGGAAAGACCAAAGCGGCAATGGGTGGAAAAACTCCAACCTGGATCTCAGGTTGCCCAAACTTTGCCTTCTCTGTGGCAATGACCATGTCGCAATAGAGAGCCAGTTCGCACCCTCCTCCAAGGGCTGAACCATTCACCACCGCAATGGAAGGAACCTTCAGAGCATCCATTAATCTGAACATTTTATGAAAGACTTCGATCATCTTATAAACCAAATTGCCGAGATGTTCTCCGACATCCACTCCTGCGGAGAAGGCCTTTCCCATGGCCTGAATGACGAGAAGTTTCAGAGATTTCTCTTTTTTCAATCCTTCGAGATAGGTATTGATCTCCTCCATCATTTCGATATTGAGGACATTCAGGGGGGCTCTGTTCAAAGTAAGCGTCGCCACACCATCTTTGAATTCAGTTTGAATATGTTTAAACGCCATCTCTCTCACCTCCTTTTATTGTGAAACGAAAATCGTGAGGTGTAGTTTAAGTAAAATGCTAAAAAAGAAGACACCCTTTGAGCAGGAAAATATTTTTATGCCCAAAGGGTATCTAATCTATTGAATCACCTTTCCAAAAAGTTCTACCTAATTTCCTTAAATCCTTACTTCTTCTGGGGTTTTCCCAGTACTTCCTCAAAGAATGTGTCATCCAGGAGTTTGCCTTCTGCAATATTCTGGCGATATTTGATGAAGTCGATGACATCCATGCCTGTAATCTTCTTGGTATTGAAAGCACCAAATCCCAGGAAGGCCTCACCCATCATGTTGGCAGCCAGCCAGTGCCTGTTGTAGTTCTTGGTCTGATCCCAGAAGAATTTCTTTTTGGCCCTTACCGAGTCAACCGATTTAATCAGGCATCCCGGGAATAAGTTGGTAAAGGTCCAGACGATTTTGTCCACTTCACCATCGAGTAGAGAAAAATCATAATCATTATTCTTCAGCTTGTTATTAACCCATTCCCTGGCCTGTTTAAATGCGTCGCCCGTCTTAAACTCGCCATAAACAATCTCACCGTTATCGACGTACTTATCCGTGACAACCTGGGGATTGCGGACCCAATTCCCTTTCTCATCTTTGAGCACCGGGACACACTTGGAGATGAGGGTCTTCATCTTCATTTTGTAAGCGCTCCACATCTCACAGCTGACGCAATTCCACATGGCATCTTCCATACTCAAAAACCATGGGAGAAAATCGGAAGATCCACCATCCGGAGCAGAACCGTGGCGCGGCCCCGCCTGCCCGAATATGGCTAAGTCCGAGGCAATGGCAAGATCACAGGCCATTCCAATTTCCTGTCCGCCTGCCACTCTCATGCCATTCACGCGGCAGATCACAGGTTTTTTACACATGAGAATGGAGTCCACCATGTTATTGAAGAGCTCCATATAAGCCCCATATTCTTCTGGGCGCCGGCTGTAATATTCTGAATATTCTTTGGTGTTGCCACCCGTACAGAAGGCATTGGGACCTGTCCCTGTAAAGATCGTGCAAACAACAGAACGGTCTGTTGAGGAGTTCTCCATGCCGGCGATGACCCCTTTTACCATTTCCGTCGTATAGGAGTTATACTGAGTGGGGTTATTCAGCGTAATCCATGCAACATAAAGACCTTTGATCACGTTCCCCTTAGGATCCTTCAAAGGTCTTTTTTCATAGATGGTGCAAGGCGCTTGCGTCCCCCAATGTTCTGAACCATATCTGTCATGATTTTTTTCTTCGCTTTCCCTCGGCATCCACTCTAACGCCATAAAAATTCCTCCTTTCTTTGTTTAAAATATATTTTTTCTAATCCCCCCACCCCCCTTTAATAAAGGAGGGAGAAGAGAGGATTAAAAATCAGGTGTCAGTACAATTCTCTTTGCTGGAGATCCAGCTTTATGAACTTCATCATATACGGATGCAATCTGACTCATGGGTCTCGCCTCGACAAAGGGTGCAATATCAATCTTTTTTGAGAGAACCATATCCAGTACAATGGGATAATATTCGGGCAAGCATCCCCATGTCCCGATCATCTCTGCATCAAAGGCCATAAGCCTTGAAACACTATACTCATTTTTCGCCATCCCAAACCCAATGAGAATCAATTTGCCAGTAAAAGAGAGAAGCTCCAGGGCAAGATCCTGACCCGCCTTGATTCCACTCACCTCAAAAATCTTCCATCCAAAACCAGCTTCCAACCCGTTCTTCTTGCAGATCTCTCGAAATTCATTTCGGATATCCTTAATTTGTTTATCCTGGGAACTGATGACAAAGTCAACGCCATACTTTAAGGCCCTCTGCAACTTCTCAGGATTTCTTGCAATGCCGATAACCGCCTTTGCTCCCAGGGCCTTTGCTGTCTGAGCCATGTAGACACCCACACCTCCAGTCACTCCAACGATGATGACATTATCTCCGGGCTGAAGACCTGCTCTCTTGGCAGCCTGGTATGGGGTCGTCACAGCATCGGCCACCACGGCAAGGTGTTCCAAAGGAATGCTTCCGCGGTTCCTCACTTCACAGAGATCAATAGAAGGAACTGGAATATAGCTTGAATTTCCTCCATAGATCCCTATGCTGTTTCCAGGCATCTTCTGAGCTAAACAACGATTTCCACGGCCGGTTTTGCAAAGTAGACACTGACGGCAGGGCATCACTGAAGGTATAATTACTTCTTTCCCAATCCACTTCTCACCTCCCGCAACCACCGTCCCACTGATCTCATGACCAAGAGTTAAAGGTGGTTTTGATACTGTAGGCACACCATCGTAAAAGTATCCTAAATCGGTATGACAAACACCACATCCCGCCACCTTAACCAGTACATCTCCAGGTCCTAAGGCTGGGACTGGAATGGAAGCTTTAGCCAATTTGCCAGGGATGACCTCCCCTGTGTCCTTATTTTGGGCTGTGGGCTGAACCATTTGCCAAGTTTCAATCTTATCAGGTATTGTTGCCATTTATTTCACCCCTTTCTATTTAAAAATTCTCATTCGAATATCGAAATCCGAAATAATTCTTACAAGGCGAGATTCTTTGCTTCGCTCAGAATGACTCTCTCTCGTGTCATTGCGAGGCGAAGCCGAAGTAATTTCTTTCATTTCGAATTTCGTGCTTTGTATTTTATTTGCATCCCCCCTTTCTCAAATTTTAGATTGAATTAGGTCATTCCGAGTCCGCCATCCACACAGAAGAGCTGGCCGGTAATATAGTTCGACTCGTCCGATGCCAAGAAGACGAAGGTGAAAGCTACCTCTTCTGGTTCCGCAAATCGGCCCAGCAAGATCCTGCCCGTATAAATCCCCATCAGCTTTGGGTCTGCTTTAACCTTCTCAAACATCTCGGTACTTACATATCCCGGCTGGACCACATTCACAGTAATCCCATAACCAGCCAATTCCCGTGCAGCCGACTTGGTCAAAGCGACGATTCCTCCTTTTGCTGAACTGTAGTTGATCTGTCCTTTCGTTCCCCACAACCCGGCTGAGGAAGTCATATTGATGATCTTACCACTTTTTTGTTCCATCATATACTTCGATGCTGCCTGGATGCACAGGAAGGGTCCTTTGAGGTGGATGTCGATCACCTCGTTCCACTGTTCCTCTGTCATTTTGTAAAGCATATTCGGTTTCGATACCCCTGCATTGTTCACCAGAATGTCAATCTTTCCGAAGTTTTCAATAGCAGTTTTGATAATCCTATCTACATCAGCTTTTAGTGCTACATTTCCTTTTATAGCCACTGCTTTCTTTCCAATTTTTTTAATCATTTCAACGACTTCTTGAGCTGGTAGATCTTTACTTGCATAATTGACAACAACATCTGCTCCTTCCTTTGCAAAAGCAAGGCAAATCGCTCTCCCAATACCTCTCCCCCCGCCTGTTACGACTGCAACTTTACCTTCCAGCCTACCCATCAGATCCTCCTTCTTTTACTTTTTTAAAGGCCAAACGAAATAATTTGTGAATATATTCCCATGGCCAAGCAAAAAAATACTACACTTTTATTATAAAAACAAGGAAATTTTTAATTATTTTAAATCTCCTGTAAATACAAAAGATTAGAACAAAATCATTCTTTGATTAAACGCTGCCTGGAGTTAAGACTGAAATCCATAGGTTCTTTCTCTATGGGTGAATTTATTTATTAAAAGGATTAAAGGGGTAAGTGTTTGAGTGATGGATTATTCGATTTTCAGTTCTAAGTTGATCATCTCACCCCCTCTCGTAAATCCCATGGCACGGAAGAATTTGAGCAAATCCCAATCGCTCCAATTCACTAACGTGTAGACAACACTCACACCAATCGTCTTAAGATTTTTGATAAATTCTTGACTTAATTTTCTGGCAACCCCTTTATGTTGGTGAGCGGGATCGACCCCGATCGTACTGATCCATCCTACTGTTTCAGGAATGCCAAACTCCCATCCACTCACTTCACCTACGATAAACCCTATGACCTTCCCTTCGAGTTCAGCGACCAGACCCGACAGGGGATACCGGGGGTTAGGGAGCTCGATCTTCTTTCTCCAAAATTCCCGTCTGACTTTTCCTAAGACCTTACGATCAATTTCAACAATCGCCTCCAGATCTTCAACGGTCAGAGGTCGTATGTTCAATTTGGCTAAAAAATCCTCTTCCATCGGCTCCCTTTCTCCCCTTTATTCCGTCACTATTCAATCACAGCGATCACTGCCTCTGCTTCGACCTCCTGACCTGGAGCCACACAAATTTCCTTCACCGTTCCGGTGACCGGAGCCACGACAGGCATCTCCATTTTCATTGCCTCTAATACGGCCACCTGATCATCCTCTTTTATCTTTTCTCCCACCTTTACTGAAACTGAAACAATCTTGCCTACCATTGGTACAGTCACTGGTGTTCCCATGACATTCTCCTCCTCTCAAGAAGCAAATTTTTATTTAAGGCCTAATGCATTTCTTGCAATGATCATCTTTTGAATGTTGGATGTCCCTTCCACAATCTGATAAGATTTAGCATCCCGATAAAACCTTTCCACAGGATACTCAGTTGAAAAACCATATGATCCGAAAATCTTGACAGCTGTATTGGCCGCTTTGACGGCCACCTCTGCTGCATAATATTTTGCACAGGAAACCTCGATGGTGTTTCGCTGTCCTAGGTCTCTATTACAAGCAGCCCGATAAACCAACAGTCGGGCAGCCTGTTCTTCAACATACATCTCTGCGATCTGCTCCTGGATCATTTGAAAATTGGAAATGGGTTGTCCAAACTGCTCACGTTCATTGGCATATCGAACAGAATGTTCGAGACAGGCCCTTGCCACCCCCACGGCCCTTGATGCAGAGGAGAGCCTGGTATTGTCCAACATGGCCATGCAGATTTTAAACCCATCTCCTTTTTGCCCGACCATACAGTCCTTCGGCACCTTGACATCTTCGAAAATGATCTCCCCTGTTGGAGCACAGAAAAGACCCAATTTCGAATCAATGGACTTTTGCGTGACACCTGGAAGATGCAAATCTACAATAAAGGCTGACATACCGCGATGTTTTGCTGCTTTATCCGTGTAAACATAAACGATACCGAGATCGGCCACTGGCACCCCTGAAATCCACATCTTTGTCCCGTTCAGGACGAATCCTCCCTCCACCTCTACTGCCGTTGACTTCATCGACGCCACATCAGAACCGGTGTTAGGCTCGGTGATGGCAAAACAACCAAGCAAGTCGGCATTAATCAATTTTGGAATCCACCGTTCTCGCTGCTCCTCTGTTCCGAAATTGAGAAGAACAGATTGGATCGAATTCATCTGAAGGTTGAAGGGAAGTCCCCAGGACGGGGAAATTCTTGCGATCTCTTCCGTCATCACGGAAGCCGCAAGATAACCGCTTTCATTTCCACCATATTTCTCAGGTGCAATACATCCAAAAAACCCAAGTCTGGCCATCTCTTTTACAATTTCCCGGCGAAAACGATGCTCCTTTTCATCTTCTTCCATAGTGGGAGCGATTTTCTTCTCTGCAAAATTTTTAGCCATCTCTCGCATTGCTTCTTGTTCTTCAGTCAATTTAAAATCCATAAAATCTCCACCTCCCGATTAGATTGTGCAATTTATAACAAAGGACTACTCTTTTGTCAAGATATTTTTATCTGGCATCATAATTCTAACTTATTGTATTTATTTATATTATAAATATTCATAAAAAACTCAAGAAATATGAACCTTGACAATTCAAATCAAATGGGCAATAAAAAGTTGATGAGAACAATGGGTTTAGATATTGGTACCCATACCATTGGAGTAGCAATCAGCGATGAATTGGGAATAACAGCTCAAGGTCTCAAAACCCTCAAAAGGAAATCGATGGAAGTGGATTTAAAAGAAATGGCCACGATCATTCGTCAATTTGAAATTGAAAAAATTGTGGTCGGACTTCCAAAAAACATGAATGGGACTTTGGGGAAACAGGCAGAGATTGTCCTCAAGTGGGTAGAGGTCCTAAAAGATAAAATTCATGTTTCAGTGGAGACCTGGGATGAACGGCTTTCGACCGTTGGAGCCTCCAAGGTTTTATTGGAAGCAGATCTTTCTAGAAGGAAAAGGAAGAAGGTCATTGACAAGCTGGCCGCCGTTCTCATTCTCCAAGGATATTTAGACCGAAGCAGGAGAACAAACCATGGAACCCTCTTCCAGGAGTAAATTCTTCCTCCTCTCGTTGGGACTTCTCCTTCTCTTTTTTATTCTCGTCATTTATTGGCTTCTCTTTGTTCCCCCCTCTAAAACGGCATCCACCAAAGTAATCTTCATTAAAAAGGGAACTCATCTCAAAAAGGTTTCAGAGGTACTCAAACAGGACGGGATCATCAAAAATAGACATTTTTTCGTTCTCCTCACCACGATTCTCGGGAAAAAAACGAAGGTCAAAGCGGGAGAATATGAATTTCATACTCAAATGCTTCCCCTTGAAGTATTGGATGCTCTGGTGAAGGGGCAGGTGAAACCTCATCTGGTGACCATCCCTGAAGGATATACTCTTTCCCAAATCGCCCAGTTATTGGAAGATTTAAACCTTGTGGAGAAGAAAGGGTTCCTTCAAAAGGCCTCCTCTCCCGATTTCATCAATACGCTCGGCCTCTCCCAATTAGCAGGACCTACCTTGGAAGGCTACCTCTTCCCTGATACCTATCACCTATTCAGGGAGATGGACCCGGAGGAAGTCATCCAGATGATGGTCCATCAGTTTAAAAAAGTCTTCGGGCCAGACCTTGCCAATCGGACATCTGAATTGGGAATCTCTGAGAGGGAAGTAGTCATCTTAGCCTCCATCATCGAAAAAGAAACTCCCCTCTCTGAAGAGAAACCCCTTATCTCTGCTGTTTTCCAAAATCGTTTAAAAAAGAAAATCCCCCTCCAAAGTGATCCCACCGTGATCTATGGAATTAAAAATTTTAGTGGGAATTTAACTAAAGAGCATCTGCTTAGACGAACTCCTTACAACACCTATCTCATGGTTGGGTTTCCTCCCACTCCCATCTGTAACCCAGGCAAAGAATCCCTTCTGGCGGCCGTCCACCCCGCTCCCGTTCCATACCTCTATTTCGTCTCTAAAAATGATGGGTCCCACTATTTCTCTTCTGACATCGAAGAACACAATCGAGCGGTTTGGAAATATCAAAAATATCCAAGAAAAAATAACTTGACAAGAAAATGAACTCTCATTTATGTTTAAATTTCATTTATCAACGAAAAAATTTCCTAACCCTTCCCCTCTTAACTCTGGGGAGAGGGTGGAGGGGAGGGGAAAAGGGAGGTTTGTAATGAAAGACGTAGCAGTCATTGGTGTGGGTCAGAGTAGCTTCGTCAGAGGTTATGAGGGGTCTATTCGGGAACTGGCCTTCGAAGCCTTCAGGGAGGCCATGCAAGATTCGGGCATCACCCAGAAAGATGTGGATGCTTCGATCTTTTGTTCGGCCCCTGAATATGATAAACAACGCTCTCCTGCGGGCGTCCTCGCAGAATACCTGGGTCTTATTCCTCAGCCAACGTTTTACGTGGAGAGCGTTTGCTCTTCGAGTAGCACCGGTGTAAAAGTGGGATACAGCATGATTAAGTCCGGCCTCCATGACATCGTCGTTGTCCTTGGGTTTCAGAAGATGTCCGAGATCACGTCTGCGGAATCCCAGGAGAGAATGGGAAGAGGCGCCGACATCCAGTGGGAGGCACCCTTTGGAACCATGATGCCGGCGTATTATGCTCTCTATGCTCAGGCCTATATGGCGAAGCATGGTTTGACCCACGATGACCTGATGAGTGTCAGGATCAAGGCATCCACCTATGGTGTGATCAACGAAAGGGCAGTCTATAGGAAAGCGGTAAAGCCGGAAGATTTCAAGCAGGGCGACCCGGAAGCAAAAATGGCTGGTCCTGTAGCATGGCCGCTCCGGGTAGGTGATTGTTGCGCAAACGCGGACGGAAGTTCCTGCATCATCCTTGCAAAGGCCGAAAAAGCAAAGACTCTATCGAAGAAACCAGTCTGGATTTTAGGCATCGGGGCGGCCTCAGAGGCTGTCAACATGGCATCGAGACCCGATTTTACCAAGGGTCTGAGCGTTGGCTATGCAGCAGCCGCCCAGGCATACAAGATGGCCGGAATCACCGCGAAAGATGTCAAGGTGGCCGAAGTGCACGACTGCTTCACGATCGCAGAGATCATGGCGTATGAGGGTCTTGGATTCGCACCGATGGGTGATGGAAAACAACTCATCCGTGAGAAAGCGACGTATAAAGACGGAAAAATTCCTGTGAATGTTGATGGCGGGCTCCTTTCGAAGGGGCACCCCATTGGTGCAACGGGTGGGTCCCAGATCCGTACCATCGTCCTGCAACTTCGCGGCGAGGCAGGCCCCATGCAGGTAGCCAGTGAGCCAGGCATCGGCCTTGTGCACAACATTGGCGGCGTCGGACTTTATGGAAACGTTACAATATTTGGGAGGTGAGGTATGGGTTTCGAGAAATTCGGAAGGAAAAGCTTTATGGCAGCGACAAAGACGGCAAAGTTTGTTGATTTCCTGAAAGAAGGAAAGGTTGAAGGGACCGTATGTAAAGATTGTGGTGCAAAGTTCTTCCCTCCAAGGGCTGACTGCACGAAATGTTTCTCAAAAAACATGGACTGGTTTGAGATGCCCAAGAAAGGCAGACTTGAGACATTTACAACCGCCTATTATGCACCGTTTGGCTTCGAGACAGACCCTCCCTATACAATGGGTGTCGTGGACTTTGGCAATGGCCTGAAGCTGTTCGCCCGGATAGCAAAGGACCTAAAGCCTGAAGATATAAAGGTGGGCATGGACGTGACAATCAGGACACTCAAGTACGATGATGATCAGCTTTCCTTTGAGATTACAAAAGCCTGACCAATAGAATCTGCTATGGGAGGCAAGGGCAATCAATGTCCCCTCAATTTAACCGTTTTGATGGATTCAGCATTTTTGATGATAAAGGAGAGGTGAAGCGTTTAGTCGAAAGTTTAATTCAAAATAAAGACCCGGATGTCAACATCGAACGTTTGAGAAAATTGGATTTCTCTTACGTCTTCACCCTCTCTAAAAAAGGTAAGATCAAAGAAGTAGAACTGGTGCGATCTGAGATTGAAGCCAGTTGGGAGTGGAGGAAAGGAAACGTTGATGAAACCCTCGAAAAGAAGATAGAAGACACACTCTCTGAACTTTAATCCTCTCGTTCCTCAGCAGACCAATTTATCGATACATCTCCTTGGCAGCCAGATTTTCAGGTTTGATCTCTGCCGTTGAAAGATCAACGATCCATGTTCTGATCAATGGGGGGCCCACCCCTTCCCCTGCATATTGCGTGACCCGGTATTTATTGCTTCCGATTTCCTTTGCCTCATATCTCCATTTCAAATTTGGAAAAGATTTCGTCTTTTCATCCATCATCCTCTTTTCAACGGACCCGGCCGGAGTGAGATGGCCCTTCACCAGTTCCACGGCCTGAGAAGCGAGTACCTTAGACTGACTTAAATTTTTCTTCTTGGCGCTTGCCCTCTTTGGAACCGAAATGAGACTTCCCTCCTTGATTTTTATCTCTAAATAGTTCCCATCCGCACTTAAATAACCCCTTTCTCCCGAATCAAATTTTACCTGATAGAAATTCATCGTTCCCAATTGATTCTGAACGACCTCCGTGATTACAAAACCTTCCTTCTCTCTCTTTACTCTCAATTTTTTTTCTAAATAATCCGGGGATTCGTAGAACTCTGTGGGATTGATTGTCTTAACAGTCAATAACCTTCTGCCAATATTCCGTTTAATTTTGGCGAGCTTCTCTTTTTCATATTCCTCAATGGCTGGAGGAGGACCTTGCCTTGAATCCTCCTTGGGAGAAGGCCCTTCCCCATTCTTCGCCAATAGAAATGAAGAATCTTTGGAAAATTGCTGACCAAGGCATGGGTAGGTTTGAACGAAGCAGAAATAAAGGAAAAAAATTAATCCTATCAAAATAGGCAGACGGGCATTCATGGGCCAATCCTCCTGTTGAATTATATGCAAATACGATGCCCTCTTCCAAAACTCACAACTCATTGAAATTCCTAAAATCATGAAAGATTATTTCAAAGAAACCTGATCTAAAATATATCTCTTGTTCAATTTTGTCAAAATCTTAATTTATTGCAGGGGGCACAAAAAATCGAATAAAACTAAAGAAAGGGATTTTAGGAAAGCAGATTATTTCTTCCACCTACGAATCTACAGTTCAGGGTAGTTTAGGGACATAACGATTACGGATAGAAACATGCATAAAAAAGGCAGGACCATTTCTGACCCTGCCTATGCTTTTTGATACAGGTTGTCTAAAATGAGGATGATTAAATTGCGTTACTTCTTAATCTCGGTGGGCTTACATAGATCTCCTTTCGCCACTGCCACCCGACCACAGGCATCACATACATAGTTAAGTTTTGCCAATTTAGGCTTACAGACATGCCTTGGGTTGGTCACAGTGATGCCACAGTATTCACAAGTATAGGCTCGTTTGATTTCCTGGGGGTTACAGAGGTGGCCCTTTTCTGTAGTAACCATCCCACATGTATTACACTTGTAAACTCCTGAACCCGATTTTTTTGCCATGTTTCTTATCCTCCTTTTCTTTCATTTCCTTGATATAAGGTGGAAATCGATCCCACATATGGTTAAAGTGATCTCATAAATTCCACCAGATCTTTTTTCTCCTGTGCGCTGAGTCCAAGTTCAAGAATCAAATTGAAAAACTCCACCGTATCTTCCAACGTAAGGAGTCTTCCATCATGTAAATAAGGAGGAGAATCTTTAATGCCTCGCAATGGAAAGGTCTTGATGGGGCCATCCGCGCTTGCCATCCGGCCATTGATCATGCGAGGCTTGTAGAAACGCTCCGCCTTCAAGTTATGCATCAGATTGTCGGTATAATACGGTGCTGGATGACAGGCTCCGCATCTGGCCTTGCCAAAGAAAACGTCCTGCCCCCGCATCTCCGACTGGGTTGCTTTTTTCGGATTAAGCTTTCCTTCGATCCCAAGCTTAGGAGCCGGCGGGAAATCCAGCAATGCTTGGAACTCCGCCATGAAATGGACCTGGCTTCCCCGTTCAAGGATATTTACGCCCTTTTTCGTAGCAATCACTGGATCACCGTCAAAATAAGCAGCCCTTTGTTCAAATTCGGTGAAGTCTTCGACCGACTTCAGTGCCCGCTGGGACCCAAACAGCCGCTGAATGTTCACACCACGCAGACTCGGGGTATCAAGACGATGGCGAAATTCCTGGGGTCGGATATCCCCAACAAGATGCGTCGAGGCATTTGTATGTCCGTTTGCATGGCAGTCAAAACAAACTACCCCACGGCTTGGACGTTCGGACCGCCGGTCCTCGGTTTGGTTGAACTGCTGTTGTGGGAAAGGGGTGAGCAATAGCCTCAGGCCTTCAATCTGCTTGGGGTTCAGAATTCCGTTGAACAGCTCATAGTAGTTGTCAATGGTAACCAGTTTGCCCCGGGAAACATCACCAAGGTCAGGTCTTGTGGTCAGATAGATAGGTGCTGGGAACTCAGGTAAAAAGTGGTCCGGCAGGTCAAAATCCAGATCAAAGCGGGTGAGATCCCGACCTTCTTGCTTCTTAATCTCCTCAATATGGAACTTGGGAAAGAGCATGCCACCTTCAGCATGATTGGGGTGTGGGAGAGGCATAAGTCCCCTCGGGAACAAGTCTTTTTCGCGAACCTCCTCTGGACTCATTCCAGCCAATCTCTCCCAGGTCATCCCCACTGGAAGTTTGACACGAACGCTCTCCTGAACAGGCTTGCCACGAGACATCGTCACCCCTACAGCCGGACGATTGCTCAAGTCATAGCGCTCATTGAGCAGATCCATCTGACGCTTCATCACCTCTGGCTTTGCAGCTTTCATCCGGGCCATGATCGCTTCGAAACTCTCTTTGATTACTACGGGAGAATAACTAGACTCTCCTCTTAAAGGAGATTGGGCAAATGTAGAAATTGATACAATGATCAATAAGAGAGCTGCAGTTGCCAATCCAAAGTATTTTGCCGTCTTTGACATTTTTCTTTACCTCCTTCTTATGGAATTTTTCAGGATCTGAGACTAACCCTCCTCCCTGCTAATCTGGAATAATTCCGAATTAAACTTTAAAAAAATTTATAGAAATCTAACCTCTACCCTAAGTCTATGTATAAACTGATCAAGGTGTGTGAGAAGGTCACTTCTTTCTACACTCCTGACAATACCCGTAATATTCCAACCGGCTATCAATCACCCGAAAACGGCATCTTTTTGCGATCTCATCTGTATCAATTATAAAGGGAGGTTTATAATCCATAATCTTCTTGCATCCCTTACAAATCAAATTGATGTGCTCTGTCATATTTGCTTCATAACGGTTCTCCATTCTATCAAATTCCAACATTTTGATTATACCACGTTTGGAAAGTTCATTAAGAGTGGAGTAGACTGTGGATAAACTCAGACTCTTGACCTTTTTCTTTGCTTCCCGATGGATAAGGTTTGCACCTGGATGAACAGGGGTTCTGTCCACTAATACTTCAATAATGGCTAGTCTTTGAGAGGTCAGTTTTAACCCTTTCTCCCTCAACTTTTGAATAATCGATGTTTCCATTAGCTCTAGTAATTCGGACCCATTCCAGTTTATAAATTCAGACTATTCTATCTTTCATCGATTGTCAAGTTATTTCTATAATTTTAGAATCTCCTAACTAACGACCAAAGGTCAATTGAGTTCAGCTAACAAATATATCCGATCAGATTTATCAATTGCGGGTTGAAATCTACACTACTAGGGGAAGAAGTGTTGAAAACGAGTGCAGGAAGAAGTCCTCATTTTTCCCCAATCCTGCCGATCACAAGGCGGATTTGAAACTTTCACCTACTAATGTTCTATTCAATAGAGTTCAGAAAGCTGATGATTCCTATTTGAGAGAGTGGATGAAGGGCGAATCAAACCTTTGACATAGGATGGTCAGTAAATTTGTTATTCAATCTGGCAATTCAAGCGTTCCGATGATTCTGCACCAGTATTGTTCTGTTTCCGTTGAAAGCGGTCTACCGCGGAAAGTAGTTCTTCCTCTCAATGTTCCTGTGGCACCTTCCCATTTTCCAGTTCCGTAAACGAAATTCCAAGGTCCACCTTCTATAACTGCGCCACCGGTAGCTTCCAGGATGAAGTAATCCTTATCGGGGTCGGTGAACTTATAATAACCGATTCCTATGGTCTTACCATCGTGAACGCGTATGGTAGCCACAAATTCCCATTTCATATCATCGAAGGTTTTGCTCTTGGTTTCGCTCCAAGCAGGGCCATTACCCGTCATGCTATAGATTGTCAGCACCTTACCCTCTGACAACATTACAACTTTACAAGAACTGCATCCCATGACCTGAAAAGTTTGCTGTGCCTGTGCCATCGAAGCGAAAATAAACAACCCAAAAACAACAGCAATCCCGGTCCTCCATTTTTTAATTGAATTCATGATGCCCTCCTTCATACAAGCTCGAAAAAAATTACCGCATAATTGAGTCAAATGCTTTAATTTATTGAAGAGTAAAACAAAAAGTCTCCAAAACGATTATAGGATTCCTCTTGGAGACTTCATAACGGATACTCAGGGAATCCCATTTCATACCCAACTCCAAAAGGTTGAGGTTAGGTTATTAGGTTAACTGAGCTTCGGGTGAGTTATTTTTCATGAAACAATTATCATCAAATGTTGAACAAGTCAATCAATGAAGAAGCTTGTGAAAATTATCTTTTTAAGGATTACCTTTTGAAAACTTGTATAGAGGGGTAATTTTCAGGAATCACGAGTTCAGGAAGGAGTCTTCGGACGTCGCTAAGGGATCGATCGTGATTAAATCAGCCACTCAGAGATCTTAGTTTCTTTGATTTTTACCTATTTCATAGTAAATCGAACCACCAAAAATTCTGGTTTGAATCTTTCCTTCTCGGGTCAGAGGCTTGACATATTGGTCCAGTTCATTTTGTGGAATTCCCATGCCTTTGGAGAGATCAGATAGAGAAAGAGGTCTTCTTCTCAGAATCTTTAATATCTCTTCTTTAATATCCCTCTCCAAGACCGATGATGGATGACGATCGAATTCGGAAATGATCTCCGCCTTCTCGCCGAAAAAGTCTCTGATTTTTTCTATTTCTTTTTGATTCAAAGGGGTTGCCCATTTTTCAGAAGGAGGTCGAACGACCGTGTTAAGGTGGATACGATCGGGTTGGATTCGATCAATGGCTTTTTTCATCTTCAAAAGTTCTTCTTTGCCGTCGTTCACCCCCTTACAGAATAGTATCTCCAGCCAAATCTGACCCTTGTAAACCTTTCTAAATTCGACCATTCCTTCAGTCACCTTTTCAATAGAAATCCCCGAGCAAGGGCGATTGATTATCATAAAAACTTCTGACGATACAGCATCTAACGAAGGGAGAATAATATCTGCACCGAGGAGATCTTTTCTCACTTCTTCTTCATAGAATAAAGATCCATTGGTGAGAACAGCGATTGGTATGGAGGTGATGATTTTAATTCCTTCAATCACTGAACGGATTTGAGAATGGAGGGTTGGTTCTCCAGACCCAGAAAGGGAGAGATGATCGATGGAGGAAGTCTCTTCCTTAAGAAAGCGACTCACTTCTTCCAGAACTTTTTTTACAGGAACATATTCTTTTCTTATAAGAGTTTTATCCGTGGTGTTTCCAATTTGGCAGTAGATACAGTCATAGGTGCAAATTTTATGGGGAACGAGGTCAATCCCGAGCGATCTCCCCAATCTTCTTGAAGGAACGGGACCGTAGAGGTAACGATATGTCTTCATCCTATTTGTAACCGGATTGCGGATTCAACCTGGGTATTGACTCGCTGAACTTCCAAACTCAATAACCAAATTCCAAAATCCAAGCATCAAATAATTACCAAAATATCAATGACCAAAATTCAAAAAACTAATAAATATTTATGTTATTTGAACATTGGGGAATTGGAATTTATTTGGGATTTGGAATTTGGTGATTGGAATTTCAACCACTTAAGCTCCAAATTTCTTTAATTTTAATCCGTTGGCTAACATCAAGGGAATGACATCCATGGCTGGAAACCTGCCCAATTGTCCTCTCTGACAATCTCTCTCTGTGAAGCGCCGGATCCTGTCTGGCCGGACATAGTTTGAAAACAGTAGAATGGGGTTGGGATGCCAACTGTGAGATTTTAAGAAAGTGGGAGTAGAATGGTCTCCTGTGATGACTAAGACATCAGGTTTCAGTTTGAAAATAAAGGGCAGAATTCGATCTATCTCCTCAATGGCTTTAACCTTCATTTTAAAATTTCCGTCTTCTCCAGCCATATCAGGCTTTTTGAAATGAATATAAAAGAAATCATTTCGGTCAAAATATTTCTTCAGGGTCTCCACTTCTTCCTGGAGGGTCTCTCCTGTCTTTAAAATCTCCATTCCAACCAACCTCGCCAGTCCGCGATACATTGGGTAGGTGGCAATGGCAGCGGGCCGGAGTTTAAATCTCTCTGACATGGTTGGAATATGCGGAATCTTTGAAAATCCTCTGAGCAGGATCGTATTGACAGGATGAAAGGGTTTGAGGACTTCGGTCGCCTTCTTCAAATAAAGGTTGACGATCTCAGCCGTCCTTCGAGCCTCCTGAGAAAGCCCTTCTGTCCCTTTTGCCTTAAGCCCATCCTTCTGAGGATCGGCATCCGTCAGATCATCTCTCAATCCTTCTCCTCGAAAAACCAGGACGAACCGATGCTCTTTCCCTGGATAGATAGAAATGCGAACCCCTTCGACCTCTTTGATTTTATTTCCGAGAAACTCACAAATCTCTCGGTTTTTTTCGGTCGGAATTCTTCCCGCTCTTCGATCGACAACGATTCCTTTTTCATCGATCGTTGCAAAATTGCCTCTGGCTGACAAATCGTCCTTGGCCAGTGGGATATCGATCCCCAATGCCTCCATCACCCCTCTTCCAATTTCATATCGAAACGGGTCATAACCAAAGAGGGCTAAATGGGAAGGACCGCTTCCCGGGGTGATCCCATAGGAGACAGGATCGATCAATCCACAGATGGCTTTTGAAGTGACTCGATCAAGGTTCGGAGTCTTTGCTGCTTCCAGCTCTGTCTTCCCCCGGACCGGCAATCCACCAATCCCATCAATCACCACCATCACCAACTTCGATTCCGTTTGAACCACAAGGGATTGAAGAACTTCCTCTTTTGTCATCCCTTCTTTTCCACCTCCTCTGATCTAAACCCCATCATTTTGTTCCATGATATTTTTCATAAAAAATAAATTCTGATGGTTCTTTCCTCTTCGAAGTGCTCCCTTCTGTGGCTGGGTATCCAAGAGGGGTCATGGCCACCACTACTACGCTTTCAGGAACTCCCAAAATTTCCTCCGCTTTTTTATGATCGAACCTCCCCACAATCACTGTGCCCAAACCCAAGGAATGGGCAGCCAAACAGAGATTCTGCATGGCAATCCCCGTATCGAACATCACCCAATCCCCCTTCACTGTAACTGCCTCACCTTTCTTAAAACCAGAGACTCCTTTCTTCCCACACAGGACAATTACAATCGGCGCATCAGTCATTGAGGAGAGCGATGGGTTCGTCTTGTTAAGTGCCGTTGCCAACTCGGATTTAATCTTCGGATCTTTTACAACAATCACCTCCCAACATTGGGTATTGGCCCAGGAGGGAGACCATCGAACTGCCTCCATTATCTTTTGAAGTGCGTCCTCAGGAATAGGGTCAGGCTTGTATTTTCGAATGCTTCGTCTTCCTTTGATCGCTTCCATCAGATCCATATCTATCTCCTCCTTCCCTTCTGTTGAATACTCAGCCATTATAATTGAAAGAATCCTTTTTATCAAAGAATTTTGAGCGATGATAATTTGAAGAAGAAACTCCAAAAGAAAGGGATCATTGACACTGCTTCTTCCTTTTTGATAATATCCCCACAAATGAAGAGGCTCAATGCCATTACCGATGTTCCAGGGATCAAGGCTGGTCATGCCAGTGACTTCAAGGCTTTGACGGGGTGCACCGTTATCCTCTGTAAAGAGGGGGCTATCGGGGCCGTTGACATCCGCGGAACAGCAACCGGGACAAGGCAGATCGATGCCCTCACCCACCTCCATCTCGTTGATAAAATCCATGCCATTCTGTTAGCAGGAGGTAGTTCTTTTGGGTTAGATGCTGCAGGAGGAGTGATGGCTTATCTGGAGGAAAGGGGAAAGGGATTTGATGTGGTCAAGACAAAAATTCCTATCGTCCCCACTGCTGTGATTTTCGATTTTGGCATTGGTGATTTTCGTGTGAGGCCAGATCGCGAGATGGGATATCAGGCCTGTCTTAATGCATCAAAAAAAGTAGAAGAAGGAAGTGTTGGGGCTGGAACAGGAGCCACGGTCGGAAAACTTTTTGGAATCGAACAGGCGATGAAGGGTGGAGTCGGGACTTCGAGTATTCAAGGGCCCAAGGGGCTCATTGTAGGAGCCCTGGTTGTGGTCAATGCCTTCGGCGATGTACTTGACCCTCTCTCTCATCAAATTTTAGCAGGGGCAAGGAAATCAAAGAAAAGCTCCCAATTGGCCAATTCATCGAAGTGGATGAAACAAGGGGTGACTCGGAAACAGTTTGGAGCAATCACACCTTCTGATTCCAATGCTTTTAATACAACCCTCGGGGTGATTGCAACCAACGCCGATCTAACAAAAAAAGAGTTACATCAAGTCGCCCAGATCGCCCACTCGGGCTTGGCCAAAGTCATCTCACCCCTTCATACGACCTTCGATGGGGATTTGATCTTTGCCATCTCCTATGGAAAGATAAAAGGTGATGTGAATACCATTGGGCTTCTTGGAGAAGTAGCCTTAATCGAGTCAGTCAAAAGAGCTGTCACCAAAGCAAAGGGATTTGGAATCATCCCGGCGTATCAAGACATTGTAGCTCGGGAGGAATGTTCCACCGGAAATAGGCGGCTCTGAGAAAAATCTAAAGTGGAAATATTAAATCTGTTAAAATCCCGAAGGTCCATTCGGGTTTACCAAGACAAACCCATTCCACAGGATCTTCTCCTACAGATTCTCGAGACAGGAAGGTGGGCCCCCACTGGAGCAAACCTCCAACCCTGGCACTTCATTGTCGTGACCGATCAAGAGACGAGAAGAAAAATCGGAGAGGTGGCCCGATTCCTCTTTATCAAATCATCCCATGTGGGAAAGGCTCCTGTGGTCCTCGTTCTAGGTTTCGACACCCGAAAGGGAAAATACGGAAGGTATGATGTAACTCTAGCAGGAGCAAATATGATGATCATGGCCACGGATCTTGGCTTTGGAACTTGTTGGATCGGTGCCTTTGATGAGCCAAAGGTGAAAGAGATTCTGGAGATCCCGGAGAACATCGAGGTAATCGGTCTCATCACGCTGGGTTATCCCAATGAGAATGCGGAGGTCCCTCCAAGGGTTGAGCTGGAGAAGATCGTTCATTGGGAGTCTTGGTCCAATGTAAGGAGGCAAACCTTGGGGGATGGGATGCTTCGGTCAGGTCCCCTCTCATTAGTAAAGAAATTTTTTAGAAAAAAGAGTTAATGAATTGAAAGGGGTCAAGGGTTCTTGCGGTCGAATAAAAACCTAAAGAGACTTGAACCCTGGAACCCTAGAATCCTAGAACCCTATTAATAGGAGTAAAACATGGATCACAAATTAATTCAAAGGGCGGCCAAGGATATTCTCAATTCAAAAAAGACGATCGCTTTCACTGGGGCAGGTATTTCTGTAGAGAGCGGCATTCCTGATTTCAGGGGGGCTCAGGGCCTCTGGCAAAAATATGATCCCGAGGAATATGCCCATATCCATGCCTTCTATTCAAATCCAGACCGGGTCTGGCTGATGCTCAAGGATATGTTCGCCCTCATCATGACCGCAAAGCCAAACCCCGCCCATATTGGGTTGGCTGAACTGGAACGGATGGGGTTGCTCTCTTCGGTCATCACTCAGAATGTGGATGGCCTTCATCAGGCAGCGGGTAGCCATAATGTGATTGAATTTCATGGGACTCACAGGACACTCTCCTGTTTAAAGTGTTCGACCACCATCGATGGAACTTCCCTCAAAATGGAGGACCTCCCTCCCCGATGTTCCCGGTGCTCATCGCTTTTGAAACCCGATGTCGTCTTTTTTGGAGAACCCATCCCCTGGGAAGCTCAGGTCATGTCATTTAAAGAATCCAAATCATGCGATGTGGTGCTTTCCATCGGAACCTCGGCGGTTGTCTATCCAGCAGCCTCCATCCCCATTACAGCTAAAGAAAGAGGAGCCATTGTCATTGAAATCAATATGGAACCCACTCCCTTGACAGATCAGATATCAGATTATCTGATCTCTGGTTCCGCAGGCGAAATCATCCCTTCCATTGTCAAAGAAGTGAAGCAATCGAGGTAAAAAGAGATAGCCGGAGAGGAATATTGCAATCCAAGATTTAAGGTGATATGATTGGTTAATATTAAAGAACCCTTCTTGCCTACCCTGTCTGCCGACAGGCAGGTGTAGACAGGTCATCATGGGGTGAAGGTTTATTTTTGAAAGAACAGCAAGAGGAAACCGTCGAAAAGGTCATCTTTGATGATCTCCAGATGGCCAATGCCCTTTTCGGCGCTCACAGTGAAAATTTAAGACGCATTGCCCGAACCATTGGAGTAAAGATCAATGCCAAAGGCAATGCCCTCACCATCCAAGGTGAAGAGCTGGATGTCAATCTTTCAAGACGTGTTCTGAACAATCTTTATGCCCTCCTGAAAAAAGGCTACCCCCTTTACCCAACCGATATCGATTATGCCATTCGAATGATCTCCGATGATCGGAATGTTAACCTCGAAAATATCTTTCTCGATACCGTTTATATTTCTTCCAGGAAGAGGGTGATCACACCCAAGAGCCTCGCTCAAAAGCGTTATATTGATGCCATTCGGAAATATGATCTCGTGATTGGTATTGGACCTGCTGGAACAGGAAAGACCTATCTGGCCATGGCCATGGCGGTCGCCAGCCTTATGAAACAGGAGGTCGAGAGGATTGTCTTGACCCGTCCTGCTGTAGAAGCCGGGGAGAAGTTAGGATTCCTTCCTGGTGATATTTCTGAGAAGGTCAATCCCTATCTTCGTCCGCTTTACGATGCCTTACACGATATGATGGATTTTGATCGGGCCTCCAAACTCGTGGAGAGGGGTGTGATCGAAGTGGCTCCCTTAGCCTTCATGAGGGGAAGGACTCTCAACGATTCCTTCGTCATCCTCGACGAGGCACAAAATACAGGGCCAGAACAGATGAAGATGTTTTTGACACGATTGGGTTATAGTTCCAAGGCTGTCATTACAGGGGATATTACCCAAGTAGATCTTCCAGAAAATAAGGTTTCGGGGTTGATCGAAATCCAGGGCATCCTTAAAGGAATCGAAGGAATTGAATTTGTTTATTTCTCGGACAAGGATGTCGTCAGACATCCCCTTGTTCAGGAAATTATCAAGGCTTATGAAAGAGCAGAGGAAAGGCGCCATCGCCAAAAAACTCTCCTTAACGACCCGTGATAAAAAACTCCATCAAAAAATTCATCCTCGATCTTCCCTTTCTCAAAACCACCAATGGCCTGAGAGACCGCTCATGGCTGGAGAGGATCAAAACCCCCTCTTATCAGAAATGGTTTGTTGGCATTGGAATCGCCATCATTCTTACTCTCCTCCTCTCCCCGAGTCTGACCCTCCATCTTAAAGAATACAAGGTGGGGGACATCGCTACCAAGGAGATCAAATCCACGCAGGATCTTCTGGTCGAGGATGAAAAGTCGACTCAAGAGAAACGTGCTGAAGCAGAAAGATCTGTACTCTCAGTCTATGACTACGATCCAGCTATTCTCAGCGAGTCTGAAAATCGAATCCGATCGACGTTTGAATCACTGGCTGCCTCTTTCCAGAAAAGGGAGAAAGGGGGGGATCAAAATGCTCTAAGAAAAAAGGAATGGGATTCCTCTCTCCGCTTTCCCCTCACACAAAGGGAATGGCAAATTCTGGAAAAGGAAAGCTTCCATCCCGCCATCGGAGAGGCCGCCTTGAAAATAATTGCTCCCATCCTGAAAAAAGGGATCGTCAATGATAAAGAACTTCTTGACCCAGATGCAGAAAAAGGAATCGTCATCCGGAATATCCAGACCCGCGAGGAGAGAAAGAACTTTCCTCCTTTTACCTTTTTAGATTTTAAGGAAGCCAGGGCAAAACTCCGGGCTCAGGCGGCTCTCCTCACTCCTGTTCTGGGGAAAGAAACATCAGCCATTGCTCTGAAGATCGCTGAACATTTTCTGAGGCCAAATCTCACCTTTAATAAAGATGAAACCGAAGAGAAAAAAATAAATGCAAGAGAAAAGATCAATCCCGTCTATTTTCAGGTCAAAAGAGGAGAGGTGATCCTGAGGCCCGGGGAGCGGGTACAAGAAGAGCATCTTTTAAAAATCAAGGCTCTCAAGAAGGCACAGGAAAGAACACACCTCCTGGCCATTCTCATCGGCATGGGTCTTCTAACTTTCCTTATCTTAGTCAGCCTCTATCAATTCTCAACGCAAAACATCCGAAAGATCGCCCTTTCCCAGAAAGATCTCCTTTTCTTCTCTACCGCTCTGCTTGGGATTATTGCCTTACTCAAACTTTTCCAACTGAGTACGGATGTTCTGGGAGGAGAATTTTTCTCCATCCCCTCTTCTTCTTACCTCTATCTCTTTCCCATCGCCACGGGTGCTATGCTTGTTCGGATCGTCCTCAACTCAGAGGTGGCTATCGTCTTCTCCCTCCTGGCCAGTTATTTCTCAGCCGCCTTGATGGGAAATCAACTTTTCTATTTCATTTTCACCTTTGTGGGGAGTGTGATCGGTGCTCATAAGGTGGCGCGATGCGAACAGAGGAGCGTCCTCATCAAGGCTGGAATCACCGTGGGAGGGATCAATATCCTCATGATCATCTCTTACAACCTGATTTCTGGAAATCCTTTCAAAATGACCCTTCTCTCTGATCTGATGATGGGTTTTCTGGGAGGCATTCTTGCTCCGGTCCTTGTCTTGGGAATTGCTCCCATCATTGAAAGCTTGTTCGGCTACACCACAGATATCAAACTGCTCGAATTGGCCAATATGGACCATCCCATCCTCAAGGACCTTATTCTTCAGGTTCCCGGCACCTATCACCATAGCATTATTGTCGGAAGTCTGGTGGAGGCGGCTGCCAAATCCATTGCAGCCAACCCCTTGTTGGCGAGGGTCAGTGCTTATTATCATGACATTGGAAAGTTGAAAAAACCTCTTTACTTCATTGAAAACGTTGGGGGGGGAGAAAATAAACACGACCATCTCATTCCCACAATGTCGAGCCTCATTCTCATTTCTCATGTCAAGGACGGGGTGGAGATGGCTCGTGAAAATCGTCTGGGGGAACGAATCGGCCACATCATTCAACAACATCATGGGACAAGTCTGATTTCCTACTTTTTTCAAAAGGCCAAGGAAAAAGAAAATCCTGAGATGGAATCGATCAATGAGAACGATTTCCGTTATCCCGGCCCCAAACCCCAGACCAAAGAAGCCGGGATTGTCATGCTGGCCGATTCGGTAGAGGCCGCCTCTCGCGCCCTCACCGATCCCACGCCTTCTCGAATCAAGAGCCTGGTCCAACGGATTACGAACAACATCTTTTTGGATGGACAGCTGGAAGAGTGTGAATTGACTCTGAAGGACCTTCAAAAAATCCAAGAGAGTTTTGATCGAATTCTAACAGCTATTTTTCACCAGAGAATTGACTATCCCCTTTCAACAAGCTCGGAATCACCTAAGAAGAGGAACGATGAAGATCTGGATTCGAAATCGGCAAAAACATATCCCCTTAAACTTAAGAAAAATAAGAAGGGTGGCCCAAAGGATATTGACCGAATTGGGGCTTCTTGAGGCTGAGCTTAGCCTCCTGTTTGTCAATGATCTCCAGATTCAAGCGTTGAATCGGCGATACCTCCATCGGGATAAACCGACCAACGTCCTGGCCTTCCCCATGAGGAAGGGAGAGTTCTCGGCCCTCCATCCCCATCTCCTTGGAGACCTTGTGATTTCGGTTGAGACGGCCAAGCGTCAATCGAATCGGTTTGGCCTCGATGAAATGGAAATGGTCATCCTCCTAATGGTCCATGGGGTGCTTCATTTGATTGGCTATGAGCATGAGGGGACGAAAAAGGGGGCCCGGGAGATGACCCTCAAGCAGAAGGAACTCTTCCAGTGTATTATTAAGACCGGTTAGAACGGTACAACCGTTTAGAACGTTTTGATCGTTTGACGAAATGAACGATCTAAACGAACTTAACGATCGAGCGGTGTTATGTTTAATTGAAGATCCAGAGTCTTCGAAGCCGATCAAACCCTTTGAGGAAGGCAAGTTCCTCGGGAGTCATCGAGGAAGGAGAAATTCTCTTTTTCAATTTTAGCAATCCTCCATAATCCACCCACCTGAGCAGAGGAAAAAGATAACGCCGGAGGAATCTTTTTTCTTTAAAAGCAAAACTGCTATTGAAGTCGATGAGGAAAGGTTCTCCGTTTTCAGAGACGAGGATGTTCCCCTTATGTCTCAAATCCAAGTGGACCACTCCCCTGTCATGAACTTCTCTGAGCACTCTTTCTAAATCAGAGAAAAAAGAAGAAGGAAGGGGCTCTCCTCTCAGGATGGGTCTTCCTGGGATGAACTCCATGGCAAAAGCAAAGCGGTCAATGCGCCCCACAGGCTGGGGAATGCCTTTCATCCCGGTGAGCCGGGAATAAATCTTCCATTCTTTATGAATTAACCAAAGTCCTAATGTCCATCGCAAAAAAAAATTCTTTCTTCGGACATCCTTCACCATCAAGGACCGACCTTCCACCTTGACCTGATTCAAGTCAGGTTTCCCAAAGGCTTTTCCCTTGACACAGGAGACAACCCCGTGTTCAAAATCTTCTCGCTTCACTTCCGCTCCTTTAAAATAAGAGGCCCCAATAGGGGCGGCTCAGGATCAGCACGATTCCAGCAAGGATGATGAGGAGAATTCCCTCTTCGCTGTTTTCAATAAAGCATCTGAATTGCCAGGAGACTTTTTCGTTCGAATAGGGAGTCCGTCGGGGAAGGTAATCCGGAACCTTCTCGTCATAATCCTCAAATCGGCTCCCAAAAATCTTTCTCAACCGATCTCCCTCCACCCTCTTCTTATAGGGAATGTAATGGAAGCAGAACATAAAGAAGGCTGCCGCCAGAAGATAGATATTGTCCGCCAGGATGCAAAAGCCTGCCGTAATAAAAATCGAACCGATGTAGAGTGGATTCTTGACATAAGCATAAGGGCCTGTCACCGTCAGAACCTCGTTCTTTTGAAGATGACCTGCCGCCCAGATACGAATGCCTTCCCCTAAAAAGATCAAAATCACCCCAATCAAGATCCCAGGGAATTGGGGTTTCGCAAAGATCACCAATAAAAAGGCTCCGATAAAAAGTGGAATCCTTCGGACTTTCCTCTGCCAAGACGTCCTCTTGTCGTCCATAACATCCTCTCTTTTTTATTGAACCAGATGGGGAGAGACTCTCTTTTTCTTGTAAATAAAGTAAGGGTTTCTTAAATAAAATTCCCTGGCAAATAGGCCAGGATGAAAACCGGATCCATGCGATGAATGGCATTAAAGAGGACAATCAATCCCCCGGCTAAACTGAGATACCAGAAAGAGACAGGAATGACGCTCTCCTTCTTTTTCTCAGAAGCGATCCCTTGGACGATGAACCTCATGGTAAACATCACTGATCCAATGAAACCAAAGACCAGCCAGAAGTCCAAATCGAATTTTGGATATCTGGCTGAGAAATCTCTGAAACAATCGAGCGCGAAACCCAGAAACGTTAGACATTCCATCTTAAACCCTTTCCTCAATATCATAGTGGATGGTGCGCCGTTTCATCCATCTCACGGCTAGCAGGTCGATGAAGGATCGTACCATGCGGTTTCGAATATTGTATTTTGACTTCCCAAACCTTCTCGGATGGTGAGAAACTGGAACTTCAATGATCCGATATCCTTCCATCTTGACCAACGTAGAAAGAAACCGATGCATCCCATTAAAGGCCGGGATATCTTGGATACATTCCTTTTTGAATGCTCGGAGGGTACATGCACTGTCGTGGATGTTTTCACCGCTCACCCAGTTCCGAACGGCGTTAGCGATTTTAGCAGAGATTTTCTTCAGCCATGAATCTTCCCTTTTCTGACGCCACCCCGTCGCCATATCATAATAATCTAAATATTCCAATAATCTGGGAATATCGGCAGGATCATTCTGAAGGTCTGAATCTAAGGTGACGATTTTCTCCCCCCGGGCCTCCCTCATTCCTATCAAAAGGGCCGTGCTTAACCCACGGTTCTCCTTAGAACGAAGGATTCGGAGCGAAGGATATTGAGAGGCCATTTCTACCAGAATCCTTCGGCTTTTATCTGAACTTCCATCATCCACGAAGATCATTTCGTAGGAGCGTCCAAGGCCCTTTAAAACCTCCACCAGCTTAGGAATTAAAAGTGGAAGGTTTCCCTCTTCATTATAGACAGGCACCACCACAGAGATTTCTATGGGTTCAGAATTTTTCATAGCCTTATAGGTTTTCAGACCTTATCGGTTGGAAATCAAGACAAAATCACCATCGCCTATCCTACGTCGAACGATCAATTGAACTTCTGGTCTACCTTCTATGCTCTGAAATTTTAAAAAATCTCTGGATTTAAGCAGACAGAAGCCCCTCTCCGGAGACCTTAAAAAATGCAAGAGGGCCTCTTCCTCCTCCAACACCGGGATGGGAACGATTCCTGTATAAAAATTAAAAGGACCCGGTTCAAAATCTCCATAGATGGCTAATTTCTCACCGGGTTGCATTCGTGTAGTGATCTCCTGACAAATGAAACGGGATGATTTGTAGGGATTCACAAGGGGGAACACAACCCTCAATGCATAGAAAAATCCTCCTGCCATCATCCCGATGAGAAGTAAAAAAATGGCTCCGTAATACTTAAACCGGTTAAGCACAAATAGACCAATGCTCACTCCGACCAAGAGAAAGGCAACAGGGAGGCTATAGGAAAAGTAAGAAGGAAGTTTTGCCGAAATCACCCATGGCAGGGCAACACCGGCCACACAAATCACTCCCATCAATCCATAAAGGGGAATCGTGATCCATTCATGCCGAAAATGTTTCATCGAAAAAGAGACAAAATCTTCCCAAAGCCTCCCGACCATCAGCGATACAGCCGGGAAGAGAGGTAAAAAGTAAAGTCCTCTTTTTCCCTTAGACAGAGTAAAAAATCCAAAGATACAAATGAACCAGATCATTAGAAAAAGAAATTCTTTTCTCTTTGCTATCATCGCTCTAGAAAAACCATAAGCCATGGCAGCAGGGAGAAAAATGATCCAGGGCAAAAAGTTAGGCGGAAACTGATAGAGATAGTAATAGATGGGCCGAATATGGGCTGATCCTTTTGCAAAGCGATCAAAAGAATGGTGCAACAGGGTGGCGTTGAGGTAATCTTTTCCTCCCATTAAAACGGCAGGAAGATACCATGACAGGACGATGGCCAAAAACAGGAGCATCCCAGGAAGGAGCCTAATGGCCTTGATCCCTTTCCAATCCTTCTGAACCAAAAGAAAAAGAAGAGTGACCAATAAGGGAAGGATAAATCCAACAGGTCCCTTGGCTAAGGTGGCCAAAGCCATGCCCACATAGTATCCATAAAAAGAGAGACCCTTCATCCCCTTTAGGGAAATCTCTCCCTCTTGGTTGCTTTGATACCATTGGATAAAACAAAGTATAGAAGCCGTGGTAAAGAAGGTTAGGGTGGTATCAATATTGCCCCGTGTAGAGAGATAGGCGAATTGAAAACTCGTCGCCAAAATGAGCCCAGAGAGGAACCCTGTGCGTGATGAATAGAGCCTCCTCCCAATGAAAAAAGTGAGAAGGACCGTCAAGGTCCCAAAGAGGGCAGAGGGGAATCTTACTGAAAACGGGGTAACTCCTTGCCAGAGGAAGGATGAAATGCCATTGAACCAGAAAAAGAGAGGGGGCTTATCGGTGTATAGTTCCCCATTGCGATGCATGAGAATCCAGTCCCCCCCGTTCACCATCTCTCTTGAAACCTCAGCGTAACGGGGCTCATCTGGACTCCAGAGGTCCCATTGACCCAGATTTACAAAATAAATGACGAAACAGAGTCCCAGGAGAAGGGCGAACTGGGCCCATGGCTGAGGACTCATTTTGGAAAATCGTTGATTCATTCTGTTTATTCCATCCTTTCTGTGACCACTCCCTGGGGCGAGACGTAAACTAATCCTCTCCGACGACTTTCTCTCATTAACCCCCGGAGAAAAATCCCTTGGTCTTTTATGATGGGGTTGAGACGGAGGTATTCTCTAAAAAACCTGAAGCGATCAATCTTCGTGATGACTTTAGGAGTGGAGGTGTTGAGTTGGAGAAAATTTCTAAACAATTTTTTTCGATTCACCTTCTCCCCCAAGAGGAGATCCTCGAAATCGAGAAGATGGAAATCCCATGTCTTTCCTTTTTCTGAGACGAGGATATTACAGGTTTTCATATCCCTATGAAATAAACTCATTTTATGAAGACTATCAAGCCAACGGGCAAAGGTTTTAATAAAAAGCCTCTTTTTATTTAAATCTTCAAACCCTTTTAAAATATATCGATCCATCTCTTGATCATTTGCCAGGGCCTCCATGAATAGAAAACTCTCCTTCAATCCTAACCAGTTTTTTCTCTCCACCAAAGCCAGGGGTTTCAGAGACGGAATGCCCCTCGCCCGCATGCCATTGGCCGCCATCCAGGACTTAAGCCCTTTCGAGCGACGGAAATGTTCTTTCATCCGCCCCCAGAAATGAGGGGTGCGGAACTGTTTCAAACATATCTTCTCCCCTTCATCATTCAATATGGAAACGATCACTTCTGGAGAATTTTTGACTAGGGAAAAGGGTCTTTCTCTCACCAGGTCTTGGTGCTCTTCCATCACCCTTTTCAGACGACCCATGGGGAAATCCCTTCGATGAAAATAACGAATCCCCTCCTCCCATTGAACCGTAAACTCTGTGCTTTCCTTCAGACAACGTTTTGTTCTGCTTCGCCACTGCCTCTTTTGAAGGCGGCCCATAACGGGATGAATCTGCTGATGTAACATTTCTCTTCTTTGAGATTCGTCGAATCTCCCCTCAAAATACTGATTCAGGAATTGAAGTTGTTCCCCTTCTCCCCACATCGATCTTAAAGAATGGAAGAGGTGTGATAAATTCCATAACCTCTGGTTCAGGGAGAGGGGCTTTACGATTTTGGCACGATGTAAATCGGTGAGAAATAAGGAGTCGCCATCCCACAAAAAGTTTCCGGCGTGAAGATCTTGATGAAATAATCCCACTTCTTGAAACTTCCTCACGGTCGTCGCTAATTCAATCATTGAATGAGGTGTTTTTGATTTTGCAACCTCCTCGATAAATGAAACCCCTGTTCCAATCGCCTCGGAGAGGTAATAACTTTCCTTGACCAAACCCCTCCGGACCCTCTCCATCCAGCCCAAGGGTTTAGGGATGTTGAGACTCTTCCTCTCTAATAGGGAAGCGATGAGAAATTCTTTCTGTCCCCTTGAGGGGGAAAAAAGATATTTCATATACTCTGCCCAGCCCTTTGTCTTATCTTTCTTTAAAAAAATCCTCCGACCATTCGGTGAACAGAAAATAGCCGCCCACCTCCAGGTTGACTCCTTGATGACCTCTCCTCCCATCTCCTGAACAGAAGAGGTGGGGTCATCAAAAAAAGTGGGAGGAAGATTATCCAACACTTCCCCTCTCACCCAACCCTTGATCTCACCTTTCGATATTCTTTTAAGAATTGAAGTCCCCATCTTGGAAGAGTTGTAAGCCGTTAGCCTTACTTTTTAAAAAAGATAACTGTTGTTACTCTAATTTTCACTTCCGCTTTCCGAGTCTAATCATCTCTTGATAAAACGTTTCAACGCCCTCCACTTGTCGATCCAATTGGAAATCCTGATGGGCCTTCTGATAAGCCGCCTTCCCTAAAATCTCCCTCATTTCTGGATGGTGAAGCAGTCGAAGGACCGCCCCGGCCAACTCTTCAGGGGTATCATTCACCACCAAACCTGAAATGCCCTCCTCCACCAATTCTGGGAGCATCCCCCGATTGGCCACAATGACCGGTTTGCCCATGGCCATGGCCTCTCTCAAGGCTCGGGCTGTTCCATCAGAACCTGCCATTAAGAAGACAAAGATGTCCATACAGGCTAAGGTGTCGAGATAGTCATTCGTCCGATATCCTCCGAGAACGACCCACTTTTCAACGCCGAGCTGTTTCATGGGCTGGATGACACTCTGCTCCATCTGACTCGATCGGCCAACCAAGAGAACCTTCACATTTGGAAATTCCCTGGCAATCTTTTTCACCGCCTCCAAAAAGACAGTCGTCCTTCTGTATCTTTGAAATCGGGCGACCATTCCGATAACGATATCCTTTGATCCAATTCCAAAGAGAGTCCTCATATCTTTAAATTTCCCCTGAGGATCATACCGGTTTAAATCCAAGGCCGGTGAGATCTTCCCTACCCTCTCAAGAGGAAGGCCGAAATGTTCTGCATCCTCTCTCCTGGCCCTCTCGGAAAAAGTAATCATTCCATCCGTAAACTGAGAGATGAGAAAGCGATTCCCCAAATTGGGCTTCAAAGGGTCTCGCTTGTGGTCGGTGCGAATGATGATCACAGGATGGCCTGACCTCCTGGCAGCGATCCCGCCCAAGAGATGGCCATGGGAGTGGTGGACATTGAGAATATCGAACTTTTCCTGACGAAGATATTGGGTGAGGTCTAAAATGTCACGCAGATGGGTCGGTAAAAAGGAAAGATGGTAAAACTTCACCGAATGGTCCAATTGAAATCGATCCGTGGCTTTTACTCCTGCCTGGAGGACCCTTTTCTCAATACTATCCTCGACCGGAAGAGGAGGTTTTCGATAGACAAAGGTGACATCATGCCCCCGTTTCTCCAATCCCTTACAGAGGTTCAAGGTTGGATCAGCAGGACCTGTCCACTTCCAGTTGCTGAAAAGATGGAGAATCTTCATTCTATTCAGAACCCACCCAAGTATTCAAGCTGTCGAAGGCCTGGCCTAAAGGAAAAAGTTATCATTTTCAACTTTTTCAAGTTCATGGATGTCTTCTTTGGAATGGATGAACTCTTCTAACCACCAGTTGGTACGATTGTAAAAACATCCAACATCTCTACATTCCTCTTCGGCATCAAAGGTCAGAATCGATTTAGCTGTACTTTTGAGACTTTCCTTGAATTTTCTTTCCGATAGGTAACCCTCCGGATCTCCAATTCTGGCTTCTTCCACTCCTCGAAACGCCGGACAGTGAAAGATGCCGAAGGGGGTCACCACGGTTCTGAAAAATTGCATGTGGCATCTTTTGGGCTGCCTTTTGATCCTATCCGTTTCCTGATTTAACATGGCCTTCAGGTTTGAGCTTTCAAGAATCTTGACTTGGTCCCCTGCGAAACGCTTGGCCTCTTGCAGATGCATCTTGATTTTATCGATAATCTCTTCTTCTTTCGTTTTTTCAACGTTTTTAAGCAACGTCTCCCTCTGAGACTCATTCAATCGGACTAAACAGGGCTTAAAGGAAATATAATCAAAGGAGAATTCCCTGGCGAGCTCCACCGATCTGGCTATCTCATCCATATTGGGATGGAGTCTCTTCCCGTTAATCTCCACGCCTTCCCAGACGATCACAAACGAATATCCCAGCGAAACCACGGGATTCTTTTTTTTCACCTTTTTTGCTTTTTCTAATATCCGACTCAGAGTCATTTGCGTTTTAGGCAGGTGTAAATCTTTAAAGACTCCTTCCCCGGCCGCATCAATGGATATCCTGATCCAATCCTTCTCTCTTAGTTCTTCGACCACTGCTTCAATTTTTTCTAGTCTTGAGCCATTGGTCACGATCCCGATTTGTAACCGTTTACTTTTGATATAACGGACGATCTCCCCAAAATCTTTGTGAAGAGTGGGTTCTCCCCCTCCTATCAAGATAACGGAGAGAAGACCGTGGGAATGGAGTGTGTGGATCGTCTTTTTTACTTCCTCCAAGGTCAAGCTTTTTCCGGCATTGATCAGCTTCGAATCGACACAAAAAGGGCATGAGAAATTGCAGGCAGAGGTCAGATCTAAATTGATGGAGATCGGACTGAAAATCAGTCGCTCTCGATCCGGAGCATTGACGTCACAGTTTCTCTGCCATTGAATATAGTCTTTCAGCCTTTGAAGGGTGGCATCCTGTCTCAATTTGGAGCTAAAATCGTGCTCTCTTTCTTTTAACTTTTCCATAAATTTCTCTTCCCAAATTCGCCAAAGCCATCATAAATCTCTTTCAGCAGTGACATATTATGGAGAATATGAGGAGGCCCGATGAAAGGCTCGGTCTTCTTTTCAACGGCCTCCATAAAATTTTTAACGGAGAGCTCAAGGGGGTCCACGATCCTCAATTTTTTACTCCCATAATGAAAATAGATTTCATAATTTTTTAAATCCAGACTTCGAAAAACAATCTTATCATTAAATCCAAAAGAAAACTCACGGGGCGGGGTCTTTTGGTGTACCAACCTTATTAACGCATCACACGCCCAGGTTCTAAACAAATAGGTAAATCTGATGCTCATCTCCCCTTCCCCATCCGATTCAAAATTCAAATTCTGTATCTCTCCGGCACCCAATCGGCAATAAAGAATACTCAAGGGATGAGGAATGGATTCTGGAATCATCACTTTTCCTGGGGAAAAGGGCGACATCCGTATAAAAAAATTGTTGGTTTCTTTAATTCTGATCTTTCCGCAGATTTCCTCATAATAGTCTATGGAAAAAGGCCATTGAGAATTCATGGCAATGGTTAATGTTTTTTCTCGGGCCTTCTCAAAAATATCTTCAATCCTTCTTCGAATATCCTTGTGATCGTCCCAGAGGAAGGGTTTTTCGCAGAAGATATGGAGTCCCGAATTTAAGGATTTCAATAGATATTCATAATGGGTAGAAGAAGGGGAGGCGATCACCACTGCATCAGGCTTTTCGCCTCTCACCATTTCATCAAAGTTTGTATAGGGATGGGCTTCTATTCCATATTTCCGAAGAGCAGAAGAGGCTTGGAGGCTTGTTTTTTCAGTCGTCCCCAGCACCGAGGTTACTTTTGCTCCGTGCTGATGGAAATACTTTCCTATATACTCGCCGATACCATTTCTCGTTCTACCCGCCCCTATGATGGATACATTCAGTCGAATCAAAAACCCTCACATTTCCTGTGCTTGGCTAAAAATTACTCGTATTTTAACACAGTTAATGCCGCGGGGAAAATATCATCGGCCCGGACCATCATCTCTCTGGCTTCTTGAGAGCAATCGTTTTCTTCCCCGTAACGTTATCGATTGGAAATCAAAACAACATCATCGTTTCTCACCTTGCGCCGGGCGATCAATTGGACCTTCGGTTCCCCTTCACTGTTGAACAATCGAGAAAAATCACGGAATTTGAGAAGGCAGAATACTCTTTCTGAAGATCCTATAAAATCAAGAAAAGCTTCTCTATTATCAAATTTTATAATGGGTACGACCCCAGTGTAATAATTATAAGGATCGGTTCCAAGCCCTCCATAAATTGCTAATTTTTCACCTGGTTGAATCCGCGATGTAATTTCTTCCGAAATGAAACGGGCCGACATTTGCGGATTGGCAAGAGGGAAAATAACCCTAAACGCATAAAAATATCCCGCAACCATCATCCCGATGAGGAGAAACAGGATAGCCCTATAATTTTTATAGCGACAGAAGATCATCATGACCATACTGCCCCCGAACAAGAGGAGAGCGATGGGGAGACTATAAGACAGATAAGAGGGAAATTTTATTGAGGCCACCCACGGAGTAGCAGCCCCTGCGATCACACCAAGCCCAATGAATCCATAGAGAGGGAAAGTAATCCATCCACGCCTAAACTGATCCAATGGGTGCGAGATAAAATCACTCCAGAATTTCCCGACCATGAGAGACGCAGCCGGATAGAGAGGTAAGAGGTAAAGGGCCCTTTTTGATTTGGATAGGGAAAAAAATGTGAAGATGACGAGACACCATACCAAAAGAAAAAGGAACCCTTTTCTCTTTTCGATTGTCATTTTGGAGCACCCATAAACAATTGCAGCGGGCAAAAAGAAGGTCCAGGGGAAAAAGCTCAAGGGGAAATTATAGAAATAGTAATAGAGCGGGCGAGGATGGGTCCATCCTGTGCCATAAGCCTCGGTAGTATGCCTTAAAAGATTTTCCTCAAGGTAGGTCTTCCCCCCCAAGAATACAGCGGGAAGATACCATGCCAGGACAATGGCCAGAAGCAAGGGAATCCCAGGCAGCAGTTTCATCCGTTTAATTTCTTTATAATCTTTTTGAATTAAAAGATAGATGAGGCTCACCAAAAGGGGAAGGATGAATCCAATCGGCCCTTTGGCTAAGGTAGCAAAGGCCATGCTCACATAAAATCCATAAATCAAAAGGTTCCTGATAGTCCGGTTGTGATGAATTCCCTCCTTCTGGCCATATGGATACCATAGAAAGAAACAAAGAAGCGAAGCGGTGGTACAAAAGGTGAGGGTGACATCAATATTGGCACGGGTGGAAAGATGGGCGAAATGAAGGCTGGTCGCCAGGATCAGGCCGGAGAAGAATCCCGTCCGGGATGAATAAAGTCTTTCGCCCTGGAAGAAAGTGAGGAGAACGGTGAGTGTCCCGAAAAAGGCTGAAGGAAATCTCACTGAAAAGGAAGTGAAACCTTGCCACAAGTAGGATGAAAGAGCAATCAGCCAGAAAAAGAGGGGGGGTTTGTCTCCGTATACGCCTCCATTAAAATGCATGAGAATCCAATCCCCTCCATTCACCATCTCCCTGGCAATCTGTGCATAACGGGGCTCATCTGGATTCCAGAGATCCCATCGGCCCAGATTAAAAAAGTAAAGAACAAAACAGAATCCTAAGAGGAAGGCAATCTGAACCCATTTCCGGGAATAGATTTTTGTTAATCGCTTCTCTAACAACCTGAAAATCCTCCTTTTATCGCCTAAAACGCAAATAATTCCAGAAGCTTTTACCGAGATTCGCAGCTTGCCTGAAAGGATTCTCCCTTTAAGGGGAGACCAAACTAATTTCATTCTTCATCTCATGGGAAATAGAACGAGGAGATTTAAGTCGCTTTTCCAAAGGAAATAGAATATTTTCTATATAAAAGAATCCCCCTGCTGCCATCAAAATAGATAGAAAAAAGATGATTCCATATTTTTTAAAGCGATATAAAAAGAACAATACGATGCTACCTCCGACCAGGAAACAGGTAATGGGCAGAGTATAGAGCAAATAAGAAGGAAATTTTTTAGAGACCTCCCAAAAGATGATTAGACCTGCTGCCAAAGACAATCCCATAAAACCATAAAGCGGTAAGGAGATCCATTCCTTTCGAAAATGTTCTATCCGTTCAAAAATAAAATCTCCCCAAAACTTGCCAATCATGAGCGATGCGGCTGGATAAAGAGGTAAAAGATAGAGGTCCCTCTTCGTCTTGGAAAAAGAGAAAAAGAGAAAGATCACAATGAACCAGGTCAGAAGGAAAAGAAACTCTTTCCTTTTCCCAAAAGCCTCTTTGGAATAACCATAAACCATTGCCCCAGGTAAAAAAAGTATCCAGGGTAAAAAATCTACAGGAAAGTTGCGTAAATAAAAATAGATGGGTTTGGGATGATCCCATCCCTTTGAATAATAATCGATTGTTTGATGGAAGAGCGTTTCATTGAGGTACGTTTGCCCTCCCTTGAGTATCGCAGGAAGGTACCAGGATAAAACAATAGCTAAACATAGGAGCATTCCCGAAAGAATCCTCATTCTCTTGATCTTTTTCCAATCCTTTTGGATCAGGAGATAGACCAGACTGGCCAGCAGGGGAAGGAAAAAACCCACTGGTCCCTTAGTGAGGGTGGCCAATCCCATCCCCACATAAAATCCATAGATGGATAGCCTCCGGATATCCTTCTGCCCATCTGATCCCTCTCTGCGCCCCTGGTACCATTGGAGAAAACAAAAAAGGGAGGCTGTGATAAAAAAAGTCAGGGTGGCATCGATATTGGCCCGGGTAGAAAAACGGGCGAAAAAAAAGCTTGTAGCAAGGATGAGACCGGAAACGAATCCCGTCCTGGAATTATAGAGATTCTTTCCAATAAAAAAGGTAAACAACACGGTGAGGGTCCCGAAAAAGGCTGAAGGAAACCTCGCCGAAAAAGGGTTAAAACCTTTCCATAGATAAGAGGAAAGTGCAATGAGCCAGAAAAAAAGGGGGGGTTTTTCCATGTAGGGTTCCCCATGAAATGGATGAGATGGCCAGAGACGCGGGACGATCCAATCCCCTCCTTCAACCATTTCCTGGGCGACTTGAGCATAACGGATTTCATCCGGTTTTCGAAGCTCCCATTGACCTAAGTTAAGAAAGTAAAGTACGAAACAGAATCCTAAGAGCAGAACGATCTGAGTCCACTTTTGCTGATAAAATTTAAAACACCCGCGTTCCATGAATGATAGAACCCTTTCTCTATTTAAGAACCATTGCAGTCTAACCATCCCATTCCAGCCTGCGCAACATCTTCCTTTTTAATGGTTCGGGTGAGAAGTTTCTGGATTGGGTTTTTTCTTATAAATGAAGTACAGGTTCCTAAAGTAGATAATAGGATTGAGAAGATAGGCAGCGATAAAAACTGGGTCCATCTGGCGAATCGCATAGGCCAAGAGAATCAACCCTCCTCCTAAGCTGAAGTACCAGAAGGCCACCGGAATGATACTTTCTTTCCTTTTCTCAGACGCAATCCATTGGACAATGAACCTCATCGTGAACATCGTCTGGCCGATAAAACCGAAAAGCACCCAGAAGTCAAGTTGAAATTTTGGATATCGCACAGATAGGTCTTGCAAGAAATCGGTCACGAAACTAAAAAATGAAAAACATTCCATTTCAGATCCTTTCCTCAATGTCATAATGGATATGGCGACTCCTCATCCATTTCACAGCCAGAAGATCGATGAAGGCACGCCACATCCGATTCCAGGTGGTATATTTCGATACTCCGAATTTCCTGGGATGGTGGGCAATGGGTATTTCAATCACTCGAAATCCTTCCATCTTTACCAGGGTTGGCATGAAGCGGTGCATCCCCTTGTACAATTTGAGATTTTGAAGACACTCCCTCTTATAAGCCCGGAAGGTACAACCACTGTCCCGGATCTCCTCTCCGCTCAAGCTGTTCCTAATCCTATTAGCAATCTTTGATGTGATCCGTTTGACCCAAGAATCTTCTCTCTTCTGACGCCATCCTGTTACCATGTCATAATCTTTCAGGTATTCCAACATCCTGGGGATATCCTTGGGGTCATTCTGGAGGTCAGCATCTATGGTGATGACAATCTCTCCCCTTGCCTCTTTTAACCCTGCTACGCCTGCCACTGTCTCACCGCAATTCCTCTTAAATCCAAGGACTCGTATTTCAGGATACGGAGGAACCATCTCTTTAAGAAGACGACGGCTACGATCCGTACTCCCATCATCAATGAAAATCATCTCATACGTTTTTCCCAACCCCCGGAGCACGTCATGGAGTTGAGGAATCAAAACGGGAAGATTCTCCTCTTCATTGTAGACCGGAACCACCACTGAAATATCAATCTGATAGTTTTCTCCCAAAAGACGATCTCCCTTCTGATCTCAACTTTTTTGATGAAAGAACTCTCTGATGGTGGCGCACACAAAATCCACCTTCTCTTTTTCGAGTTCTGGGTAGATGGGCAGGGAGAGAATTTTCTTGACCGTATCTTCTGTCTTTTCCAGTTTGGGCTGCTGACCGAGAGCATTCCGAACGGCTGGTTGTTGATGATTTGGAATAGGATAATGAATCCCTGACTGAATCCCTTTCTCTTTTAAGAAATCAGCCAGCTCATCCCGATGGGGAGTTTGGATGACATAAAGATGATAGACAGGTTCAGCCCAATCCCTTGCCTGAGGTGTAGTCACTGGAATTCCCTTTAATCCATCGCTGTACCATTGAGCGATGCGCCTTCTCGATTCATTAAACCAGTCCAACCTTCGAAGTTGGAGGCGACCCACTGCCCCTTGGATTTCGTTAAACCTCAAATTATATCCAACCAGTTCATGTTCATACTTCTCTTTTCGACCGTGATCTCTCAGCATTCGACAGGTCTTGGCCATCTCATCATCCGGGGTGACAAGAATTCCACCATCTCCAAAAACGGTCAGGTTTTTCGAAGGATAGAAAGAGAAACAACCGCCAATTCCCATTGATCCTACCCTTTTCCCTTTATATTTGGCACCATGGGCTTGACAGCAATCTTCCAAAACGAAAAGTCCATAACGCTTTGCCAGATCAAGAAGGGAATCCATATGGGCAGGGTGACCGTAAAGATGTACAGGAATAATTCCTTTGATCTCCTTGACCCCCGATATCTGGTTCCTATTTTTTAAAACCGATTCGATATGTTTTGGATCGACGGTAAAGGTATCATCAATATCGATGAAAATGGGTCTGGCTCCAACATGAAACACGGGTTCGATGGTGGGAAAGGCGGTGAGAGAGGGAACCAAAACGCCATCGCCTTCTTTGACCCCCAAAGCCTTGAGACACAAAAAAATGGCGGAGGTTCCTGAGGAGGTGAGGACGGCGTGTTTCACTCCGATGAATTGGGCAAACTCTTTTTCAAAGTCTTTGCATTGGCCTCCCAAAATATATTGTCCAGAATCAATCACCTCTAATACGCGATCTTTCATTTCTTTATCGATGTAAGGTTTAGAAAGAGGAACCTTCATTTTAACTCCTTTCCCTGAATGTCAGATTTTCTCCCATTCAATCTCCAATCTCCTTCCACTCCGAGAGGACTCATAACAGACTTCAACAATTTTCAATGCCTCAAAGCCCGCCTGCCCATCTGCTAAGGGCTTGGACCGATTCTTCATCGAATTGAGAAACGCTTTTAATTCTATCGTCAGGGGCTCTTCAAGCTCTATGGGAATGCCTCGGGCTTCTCCTTCCACAGCGACACATTTTCCCTCTTGTCTCTCGTGTCGATTCTCACAGAAGAGAAGGGAATTTTTTTGGAAGTCGCAATAAAGGCTCGCTCGGTCTCCAACCATGGCAATATCTCTTCTTTTTTCAGGGGGCATATACCCCGCTTCGACAAAAACGATCTTTCCATGATAGTCCAAGACTGAGACAGAGGTATCATCAAGAGAAAGGTGAAGGTAATTTTTTACAACGGCCGTGACCGCTTGAGGGGGCTCATGAAAGAGATAATTAAAAAGATCGAAATAATGGATCGCATCCGTTTGGGTCACGCCGACATCCGTTCTAGGTCTTTTGAATCCCATGAAATGACCATAGGCGTATTGAATGGTGCCCAATTTCCCTTCCTCAAGGATCTGTTTTATTTTCGAAGCGGCTGGATGATACCGATAAAGATGGCCTACCTGTAGAATCATCCCATTCTCTTTGGCCTGAGTGATCATCTCTTTTGCCTCTTGGGTGGTCAGGGCAATCGGTTTTTCTACAAAGACATCCTTCCCCTTTTCAAAGCAGTGCTTACAAATTCCCAGATGGCCATCCGCTGGCGTAACGATGTCTACCCCGTCCACGCGATCAAGAAAATCACGATAATCGGTGGAAAGATGATCTTCAGGAATTGAGTATTCCTTGCAGACTTTCAGTTGACTCGGATCGTAGTCCACCACATAAAGCTCGTCGACGAGGTTCACCAGAGCCTTCAGATGGTTCTTGCCCCACCTTCCTACGCCAATCAATAAAAGCTTCATATCCCTCCCTAACTCTCCTTAAGATTTCTCATGCCCCTCCATTTTTCCTTTTTTTAAAGAGGCGACAAAGGAATTAACAGAATAAGTCCTTCAGATAAAAAATGGCGGCGGCCTTATTTATGACATAACAATAATATATTATCGGAAAATAATCTTGATGTAGGGATGGCTTTATAAACATTTAAGCCATTCTCCCGTAGCTCTCTCGATATCTCTTGGAGCATCATTCTTTTCTTGATCGGCCTTTTGCTTAATAAGGATCCTACCCTGCGAGCCAACTCTTTAAACCTGTTTGGATAATTATAATCGATGATCAGCCATTTCTTGGTGACCCTCCTCATCTCTTTAAGCATCCGATATCTTATCTCAACGGGGATGTGATAGATAAATCGAATGGAGAAGAGGCAGTCAATACTATTGTCCTTAAATGACATCGTCTCTGCATCCAGGCGGATATTCCAGAATGAGTCTTCAAAGCCGTTCATCCTTTTTCTTGACTCCATCATCATCTCTAACGAGATATCCGCGCCGATCCATTTATACCCACTCTTTAAGATCAGGCGGCCTAATCTCCCTGTCCCGCAGGGAAGGTCAAGGGCGAAACCTTTTCTCTCTGTAAACCCAATCAGTTTTGAAATCACCCTTTTGGTATTCCAATTCTTAAATCTTCCGTAGATCCCCTTGAACCTTGTCTTCTCATAGCCTGCCGCATATTTCTTATTTTGATACATAACCTTTACATGATACATGATCGGCACCTTTTCATTTCAATCGATAGAGGATCTTCCATTCCATTTCTTTAATGAGCCTATGATATCATATCCCTCTTTACTCCCCTTGGATCCTCATCGTTTTTATTTTACTCCGTTCCTTTTTTGGATACCTATCTTTCCAGAAAACTCATCTGACCCTTAATGATTTGAAATGAGAACATATTTCCAATGGCCTACCTTCACCTGTTCAAGAGGAGTGAACTCAACTCCTGTTTCTTTCTGAAGTTGATTAAGGACTTCCGGATAAAACACAACAAAAACTCGTTGGGAGGAGTTGAGAATTTCAAAAAAGCGATCTTTGCTTTGAATACTCTCTATATAGGGTTTCTGGGTATAGAAAAGCAATCCATTAGACTTAAGGGAATAAGTTTTAAGTTCATCCCCCATCTCCATTCTCTTTAGAACTTTCTCTGAAAATGCCTTGGCTGACCTCTGGGGATTGAGTTTTGGCGGAAGAGAATAGGAGAGATGAAGATGGAAAAGAGCGAAAGCGATCATAAGGCTGATGAACGAGGCCTGTTTCTTTTTCTTAATAAAAAACAACAGAGAGAAAAAGGACCCAAGCAGGATATAAGAGAGAATGGAAAGCCCTAAAGAAGAATAGGCCGTCATGTCTGGATAGGACTGTTGTGGCATTTTTGATAGGAACAGAACCAGGCCGGCGAGAAACAGAAAGGTTAAAAGAAGAAGTCCAGATAGGAATCCTTTCTTCCCCTCCCCTGACTGAACCCCAAAATCCCATAGACTCCCGACCATCATGGCGGCAGCTGGGTAAAGGGGTAAAAGGTAATTATCCTTCTTCCCTTTGGAGAGGGTAAAGAAAAGGAAAATGAAAAAGAACCAGATGGAGAGAAATACGAATTCTTTTCTTTTGCGAAAGTCCCTTCGTAACCCTAAAACAAATGCGGTGGGCAAAAAAACGATCCACGGAAAAAATTCTATCGGGAAACGGACAAAGTAGAAATAGAATGACTCAGGATGAAAATGTCTTCCCCCCTCTACATAAGTTCCAACGGCTTGCTTAAACAAGAGCCAATAGATATATTCTTTTCCCCCAATCCAACAAGCAGGTAACCACCAGATCAATACAAGAATCAAGGAGAGGAGACATCCCCATAGCAAATCGCGATTCCAAAATTTCTTAACGTCTTTTTGAAAAAAGGCAAAGAGGAGGAGGATGGGAAGAGGAAGATAACCAATAGGCCCTTTCGTTAAAACCCCCAGCCCCATAAAGAGGCTGGCGAGATAGTAATATTTCCGGCGACTCCCCTCTTTCTCGTAACCAAGATAAAAATAAAAAAGGCTCAAGAGTAAAAAAAGGGTAAACAATGAATCGAGCATCATCCAACGCGATAATTGGGGAAACAAAATACATGTCCCCAGCACCAAAGCGGAAAGGAATCCGACTCTGAGATTAAAGAGTCTCTCTCCAAAAAGAAATGTGATGAAAAGGGTCATCAACCCTGCCAGGGCAGAAGGAAGGCGATTGGACAACTCGTTGTTTTCTCCTAGAAAGAAAGTGGAGAGATTGACCAACCAGAAAAAGAGAGGAGGTTTTTCTGCATAAATCTCCCTGTTGAAATGAGGTAAAATCCAATCCCCGCTTTGCACCATCTCGCGGGCCACCACGGCATACCGGGTTTCATCGGGTTCCCAGAGATCCCTTCCTCCCAAATTGAAAAAGAAGAGAACCATCCCTATGGCGAGTAACCCAAAGATATATTTTCTCCTCACATCCATCAACCTAAAGTCCCTTCTAAATCGATACTTATATAACAAGATATAAAAAGCTTATCAATCCGTCGAAATGAACACTTCAAAAGTATATAAACTTTTAGTTTCTTAATATAACACAAAAAATGATTAAACATAGATGAAGTTTCCATTAAGATTTCTTAATCTTGGAGAAGAAATTGAGGTCAAAATTATAAAAATTAGATTTCCTCAGTAACGAGAATATGTTGTTTCATTGAATTTTCTTGCTTTTTTAGAATTAAGGTGATATTTTTTATGTGGTATCCATTATCTGCCAAAAAAAAGAACCTACCGTTGCTAAATAAAAGGCAATCAAAATCTAAGTGAGGGTTCTTGTCTTACCTTTTTCTATACTATATAATAGTAAGATTAAGGGAAATTAATCTTGTTTTAACGATATTTTAATATTCAAATTTTATCATAGCAGAAAGGGCCAAGAATTATCTTTTTACCAAAAAGGAGGTAGGGATGTCTACAATAGAGAGACTTAAAAAACTTTTTATCGATAAGTTTGATTTTAATGTTGAAGAACTTAAACCTGAAACAACGCTCGAATATTTGGGTCTCGATTCTCTCGATAAGATTGAATTCATGTTCGATATCGAAAACGAGTTTAGGATAAAAATTCCTGACCAAGAGTTTAAAGTGACAACGATACAAGATATGGTTGATGCGATTGACCGATTCGTATCTGAACAGTTGTTAAGTTCTCCAAATCTAGCGATGAGCACTTGAAGCTGAGCATGGAGACGAATGTGGGGATTCTATTTAAATGAGAAGGAGAGTCGCGGTTACCGGACTGGGCGTTATTTCCTCTTGTGGGAATAATATCAATGATTTTTCAGCCAATATCATGGCTGGCAAGTCTGGAGTCAGAAGAATCTCTTCGGAATTTTCAAACCTTCTTTCGGTAAAAGTTGCAGCCGAAGTCGATTTTAATCCTTTCGATTATTTCAACAAGAAACAGGTGTCCAGCTTGGACCGCGTCAACCAATTCGCTTTAGCCGCTGCTTCGCAAGCCTGGAAGGATGCAAAGCTATCTCTCGATGCGAAAGAAAAGGAACGGTCGGGAGTATATATGGGGACAGGGTTAGGTGGTGCGAATGCCATAGAGGATGGGTACGTACGCTTGTTTAAGGAAAACGCAGATAGGGTGAAACCATTATCTGTCTTGATGATCATGAGTAACGCTTCTGCTTCTTATCTTTCCATAGAGTATGGACTTACGGGGCCGTGTTTGACTGTATCCACCGCTTGTGCTTCGTCCTCAAACGCGATTGGTGAGGCCTTTCGACAGATCAGAGATGGATATGCGGACGTGATGCTCGCAGGAGGGACCGAGGCCTTTTTGACCTATGGGGTTTTCCGAAGTTGGGAGGCCCTCAGGGTCCTGGCTATGGAAGACCCTGATGACCCATCGAAGTCTTGCAAGCCATTTTCAAAAAACCGTTCCGGATTAGTGCTGGGTGAGGGAGCCGCCGTAGTAGTGCTTGAGGAGATGGAAAGGGCTGTCCGTCATGGAGCGCCACTCTACGCCGAGATCCTTGGCTATGGCTCTACCTCCGATGCCTTTCATATGACCAAACCCTCTTTTGAAAGACAGGCACAAGCCATATCAGAAGCGATCAGAGAGGCCGGGATCTCTTCTGAAGATATAGACTACATCAATGCTCATGGGACTGCAACTCAGTGGAATGATCTTTTGGAGACACAGGCGATCAAGAAGGTATTCGGCGATTATGCATACAAAGTTCCTGTGAGTTCTACGAAATCGATGCATGGCCATACGATCGGAGCGGCCGGGGCCATTGAATTTGTTGTTTCACTGCTTGCAATAAAAAATCAAGCCATTCCCCCTACGACCAATCTTGATCAGCCTGACCCGGAGTGCGACCTCGACTATGTCCCAAACATTGGTCGTAAAGGGGTGAAGGTGAATACGGTGATGTCAAATTCGTTTGCTTTCGGCGGGACCAATGCAGTTCTCATCGCCAGGAAGACGGAGGGGTAGTATGAAATATATGTTCTTCTGTGACTTTGATGGAACGATCACGAAGGAGGATGTGATCGACAGGATTTTAGAAGAATTTGCCGACCCCACGTGGATGGAGATAGAGCAATCCTGGGTTAGAGGAGAGATGGGTTCCCGCGACTGCCTGGCCATGCAGACCAGGCTCATCAAAGCGAAAGAATGTGATCTTCTCGATTTTGTGGAAGGGATCGAAATTGACGAAACCTTTATCGATTTCGCAAGGTACTGTAGAAGCAAAGCCTTTGAAATCATTATCCTCAGCGATGGGATCGACCTGTTCATAAAATCCATACTGAAACGATATGGATTGAACGATATCAGGGTGTTCTCAAACAGTTTGGGGTCTACAAACGGGAGCTATGAGATGTACTTCCCCTATTTCCAGGAGGATTGTTTGAGCAGAAGCGGCATCTGCAAGTGTAAGATTATGGAAGAACTTTCCAGTCCAGAGGGAACCAACATTCTTGTAGGCGATGGTCGCTCTGATTTTTGCATCGCAGGCAAAGCGGACTTGACCTTCGCCAAATCAGACCTCTTAGATTTTTGCCGGGTTGAAAAAATTCCCCATGGTGAGCACAGGGAATTTGGAGACATCATTGCATGGTTGAGGAATCAAATAGGGCAAGAGCGTTTTGTATCCCAAAGAGCTTTCATCCATCATGGCCTAAGGGGAACCCGGAATGGTTAAAGACGAGGAACTGATCAAGAAAGATTCGATCTACTGTTCCTATGGAGATACAGTCCATTATGCAGAGCCTCCAAAAATCTTCAGAGGATGCGAAGGAAGCTTCCTTTATGACAGCTTGAATATTCCCTATCTTGATCTCCAGATGTGGTATTCCGCTGCAAGTTTTGGATATAAAAACCCGAGACTGGGCGAGGTATTCAAGACTCAGATAGACACCCTCCCCCAACTCGCCTGCCAATACCTTCATGAGGAGAAGGTCCTTCTTGCAGAAAAAATCTGTCTTGCGAATATGAGGAGGTTCAAAGAAAAGGGCAGAATACTTTTTAACGTTGGCGGCGCCCAGGCCATTGAAGACGCCCTAAAACTCGTCCGAAACGCCAAGGGAAAGAATCTGATGTTTGCCTTTATGGGGAGCTATCATGGACGGACGCTGGGGGCCTCTGCGATCACTTCCAGTTATCGCTACAGGAGAAGGTATGGCCATTTTTCAGATCGAGCCCAATTTATTCCATATCCCTACTGCTTTCGTTGTTATTATGGGAAGAAGCGGGAGGATTGCGATTTCTACTGCATTTCCCAGTTTGAAAAGCTTTTTGAGACAGAGTATTACTCCATCATCGATACCAAGGTGAAAGAGTCCGAGTATGCCGCTTTTTTCGTAGAGCCCATCCAGGCGACAGGAGGCTATATCGTGCCGCCCAAGGGTTATTTTAAGAGATTTAAGAAAGTCCTCGACGACTGGGGAATCTTGTTTGTGGATGATGAAATTCAGATGGGGATCTGTCGAGCAGGAAAACTCTGGGCGATCGAGAATTTTGAGGTCAGTCCAGATATCATCGTTTTTGGAAAGGCACTCACCAATGGCCTAAACCCTTTATCAGGAATCTGGGCCAGAGAAGCTCTGATCAGTCCTTCAGTCTTCCCTCCTGGTTCAACCCATTCGACTTTTTCATCAAATCCTCTCGGCACAAGGATTGCCCTTGAGGTGATGGCGATGCTTGATGAGGAAGATTATGAAAAGAAAGTTTCAGAAAGCGGAACTTATTTTCTCTCATTACTTCAAGATCTCAAGAAGAAACACCGGGAGATAGGAGATGTGGATGGCCTTGGCCTTGCCTTCAGGGTGGAAATCTGCAAATCAGACAGTTTTACCCCTGACAGGGAATTGGCAGAGAAAATGTTTCTTGAAGGGTTGAAAGGAACGTTGAGCCATAAGGGATCGAAATATGGACTTGTTCTTGACATAGGAGGATATTATAAGAATGTATTTACGCTTGCCCCCTCCCTTCACATCACCCGAGGGGAAATGGAGATGGCCGTCGAACTCTTTGACCAACTGATAAGCAAGTGTAAGAAAGCATAGGAAACTTAAAATGTCCGATCACAAGATAGACCTCTCTGGCGGAAATCATTCAGTGCTGCTCATTCATGGTCTGACGGGGAGTCCTTTCGAGATGAAATACCTTGCCAGAAAATTAAACAAAGCCGGGTTCACCGTCAAAGGCCCCTGCCTGGAGGGGCACTGTACAACCCTTAAGAATCTTTCTAAAACCAACTGGGAAGATTGGTACCGGTCAGTCCATAAAAGCTTTATAGAGATGAAGAAATCTTTTGATACGGTATCTGTCGTGGGCCTTTGTATGGGGGCCCTTCTCTCCCTTCACCTCTCCTATGAGTTTGGTTCAGAAGTGGCGGCCTTATCTCTGATTTCGACGACTCTTTTTTATGATGGCTGGAGCCTCCCCTGGTTTAAATTTCTGCTACCCGTCGCCTATTACATTCCATTTAGATATATTTATTCGTATTCGGAGACAGAGCCATATGGAATAAAGAACAAACCACTGAGGGAACGGATTGTCAATCTTATGAAAAATGACTCGATTGCCTATACAAAGACTCCGGCTGCGAGTATGCACGAACTGTTCAAGTTGATCAGAGAGGTGAAGAAAGAACTCCCTGCTATCACGACTCCAGCCTTGATCCTCCACTCCAGAGAAGATGATCTGACTAGCACCAAGAACCCGGATTTTGTCGAAAAGAAAATTGGTTCCCAGATCGTTCGAAAGATTATTCTGGATGACAGTTATCACATGATGACGATCGATAACCAGAAGGACCGGGTGGCCGAAGAAACGATAAAATTTTTTAGGGATCAGATATTCCCTTCCCCTTAGGTTTACCCATAAACAGAATGAATCCGCATTAAGAATCTATGGAACTGTTTACAAGATTCACCGACCTTTTTATTCACCTGGGTGAGCATCTTAATTGGGTCATTCAAAATTATGGTGTTTGGACATATCTATTGCTTTTTCTCATCATCTTTTGTGAAACAGGTCTGGTAGTGACTCCCATCCTTCCGGGTGATTCTCTCCTTTTTGCTACAGGTACCTTTGCGGCCAGCGGCTCGCTGAAAGCCGGATGGTTATTCGCCATTCTCAGCGTTGCGGCAGTAGCAGGAGATACAGTGAATTACTGGATAGGATACTTTGTGGGACCGAAGGTTTTTCATAAGGAAAAAGTCCGTTTCCTGAACAGGGAGTATCTGGACCGTACCCATCGGTTCTACGAGAAGTATGGAGGGAAAACTATTATCATAGCAAGATTCATTCCCATCATCCGTACCTTTGCCCCCTTTGTGGCTGGGATTGGGAAGATGACTTACAGACATTTTATTACTTATAACATTTCAGGAGGGATTGCCTGGATTGCCGCTTTTGTTTTCGGGGGTTTTTATTTCGGTAATCTTCTCTTTGTCAAAAAACACTTCACTCTGATTATCTACCTGATTATTGTTATTTCAATTTTACCCGGTGTGATGGAATTTTTACGGCAACGCCATCGTCCCGATAGAACCTTTGCAGATACCTATCGTGACCGGTAACATATTCTGAAAATCCTATCCCATCCCAAGCGGGAGAGGTGGCGGTTTTTAATATTTTTAAAGGAGGAAAATATGTTTGGCGGAATAGGAATGCCAGAGCTACTTGTCATTTTGGTTATCGTCTTGATCATTTTTGGTGCCAATAAACTTCCCCAGATCGGTGAAGGGCTTGGAAAAGGAATTCAGAACTTCAAGAAGAACATCAAAGAAAAGGGGAAAATGGGTATCGATCCCAAAAATACCGAAGAAATTTCTGAAGGGAAAAAATAAAAATTCGAAGACTATTTTACGCCATTGATCATCGAGAAATAGTATCCTTCGGGATTTAATCAAAAGGAGGATTTATGTTCGATATTGGGTTGCCGGAATTGCTGGTCATCTTGGTCATTGCTTTAATTGTCTTTGGGCCGCAAAAACTTCCAGAGCTTAGTAAGGCTCTCGGTAAGGCGATCAAGGAGTTCAAAAAATCGACCGAAGAAATGAAGGGAAGTTTTGAGGCTGAAACGAAGGATTTGCAAGAGATAAAAAGCACTCTCCCCCGGGAGAATCTCTTGGCTGATTTGGCCGTGTCGGTTTCCAATTCCATGACAGACAGCCCTGGAACACCTGAAACCTCAGCGCCAAAAGAGGCTCCCGCTTCATCTGAGAAGTCTCCTCCTGAAAAGGATTTCATTCCTTCCACCTCCAAGGACGAAACGCCTCATCGATAAGTCTTATGTTAAGTAAATCCATTCGCATATTAAATTTCGATGACAGCCTGATCAAACAACAAAACCTCATCTCCCGATATCAAACCGAAATCATAGACCTAAAAGATCTTGGACCCAGGGCAAGAATCTGGTTGGATAAAAAGACAAAGAAAGAAATCGAAAAACGAATCGACGGTTCGGCTAAGAACTCCGTCACTTTCTTAGGCTCTGGTGATTTTCATCAGGTGAGCCATATTTTAATCAATCAGTTTGCCGAACCGATTTGCGTCATCCTTTTCGATTTTCATCCGGACTGGGACATCTTGCCCCCCCGTCTGGGTTGCGGTTCTTGGGTGGCCGAGAGTTTAAGAAACAAGAATATTTTGAAGTTTATTCTCATAGGGACTTCTTCCAAGGATCTATCGAGTCCCTGGATTCAGACTGGAAATATGAAATCCTTGAAAAGAAATAGGGTAGAGATCTATCCTTATTCACACCGTCCCTCATTTACCTTTTTCAAAAGGATCCCAGAGAATTTCTCTATCAAAATGAAGAAGGGCCTATTCGTAAATAAGATTAGCTGGAATGAGTTGAAGGGGAAAGACATGATGAACCATTTATTCTCCATCCTGAAACGTCTCCCCACCCCAAGGGTTTACCTCTCCATCGATAAAGATTGTTTAAGAAACGAATACGCCTTAACGAATTGGGAAGAAGGAATGCTTTCTTTAAAAGAATTGCTTTGGATGCTAAAACTGATCATGGGCCATGTGGATCTTATCGGGTTGGATATCGTCGGAGATTATTCAGAGATTTCAGTGAAGGGGAAGCTCAAGAAATTTATTTCGTATTTGGACCATCCCGAGGACCTGAAGACAAAATATCTATCCGATGCTTTGGTAAACGAAATAAACGAAAGGACAAATCTCAGCATCTTAGAACTTCTCCACTCATCGCCTCCGGCCAGCTCCTAATAAATCTCCTAATATATTTAAAATCGAATCTAAATCTACCTCCTTCAAAAAAGTACTGGTAGATAAAGTGATTTCCCTCTCTGCCAGATAACGGGCGTTCGGACAGGGCCGATCAGGGAGGATGGGTTTGAGATAGTCATAATCCGTAATGGCACAGACATAAATCTGGGAGACCCCCAAGCCAGAATTTTCAAATTGTTTTAAAGCCATCTCCCGTTTCTCGGGGGTATCAAAAATTAAAGTTAAATAAGGATAGTTTCCCCTGCCATATTCAGGGGCCTTGATGACTTGAACCCCTTCGATGTTTTTAAGCCCTTCTATATAATAAGATGCCTTTTGGCTTTGTTTCTCTATCTCTTCCTCTAAGTGATGGAAATGGACATGTCCTATTAATCTTCTCATCTTGGATACTTGATGAATAGGAAAATCAATGGTGAGGTCTTCCATGAAGGCTTTGAATTTCTTGCCCTGTAGATTCCAGAAAATTTGGGGGAGGCTGAAAACAAACCAGAAAAAAGAGGGGCGGTATAAAAGCCAGTATCCAAATAATTCGAGGACTCTCAGGCTTTCCAAAATAAAATCATCCTTGACGAACTGATCTATCTTTTTTCCCAACACAGCGCCGTAATCTTTCCGATGGGTTACCACCACTCCTCCTTCATAGAGGGTTAATCCTTTGCCACGACAGAGGCTGAAAAAAGAAAAATCTCCCAGCGTCCCCACCTTCTTCTCTTGATAAGTTGCCCCTAAGGATTGGGCACAATCCTCAATAACAAATATCCCGTATGGATTGGAAATATTTTTAATGGGATCAAAATCGAGTGGGATCCCTCCCAGGTGTACGGGAACGATTGCTAAGATATCTGGGTTTTTTAAGCATAATTCCTCTAATGCTTCAAAGTTAAAATTAAAATCACCCTTGTTGATGTCGCATATCTCTACAGTTAATCCTGCTCTTTGAATGGCCAAGGGAACGAGAGGGCATATAAAAGAAGGGATAATGACCGTTTTACGAGGGGATAATTCTTTCAAGGTCTCAAGGATAAGGTATAAAGCGACTGTCCCCGAACATGTTACCTTTGCATATTCAACGTTAAGGTAATTTTTGAAATCCTTCTCCAAAACGTCTTCGGGATCTTTTACCTTAAAGACGGACAAAATATCTTTCCAATAGAGGGGGAAACCAGCCGTGGGGGGAATTTCTCTGAATAGGCTCATGGAAGGTTCAATTAACTCAGGGTGACCAAGGTGATTCCCAATACGATGAAGAGGGTACCCACCCAGCGCGTCAATCTCACTTTTTCCTTTAATAGGAACTGAGAGGCCAAGGCAATAAAGATATAGTGCATACTGTCTAAGGAGAAAGCAAAATTTAAATCGACTTTTGATAAAATAAAGAGCCAAATAAATAAAGAAAGAAAACCAAAAAGCAAACTGATCCACACCCTCGGAGTCCTGATTAATTTCAAAATAAAAAGGATCACTTCTTTGATATTCCCGGGATTGAATTGATTTAAAACATTCACCCCTGATTTCAAGAAGAGCTCCCTGAACGTGTCACAGAGGCTTGTAAATACAATTAAACTTAGAATAAAAAGCTGGCCTTCTTTCATGTCAAAGTGCTCTCTTTAACACGGCTGCTCACGGAGACGAATATCACGCCGGTCAATATTAAAAATATTCCCATCCACCTGAGGAGGGTGATCGTCTCATGGAGAAAAAGGATGGAAACCAAAGCAACAAGGATATAGCTGAAACTGGCGATGGGAACGGCCATACTTAAATCTATTTTTGAAAGGATGCTTGACCAGATGATAAACATGATGATTAAGGAGAGGAGACCAATCCAGAAAAACGGAGAAGAAAAGACTACTTTGAAAAATAGGAGAAGGTCATAAAAACCGGTGAGTGGAGGATCCTCCTCAAATAAAGCGCTTTTCTTAAAACAAAATTGGTGAAACGTCTCTAACACATCAGAAAGAATAAGAAATAAAAATATTTTTAGGGTCAATTTACGCTTCGGCATCTAATTTTCTGCATTCCTGATGGAAGAATTTGGTTTGAGTAGCCATATCGCAAGTAATTTTATAATTAAATTAAAAAATAAATTTTTGTGTTTGAAATAGGCGAATAAGGGGACGAGACTTCCGCCTAATTTTAACTTTGGTTCATAATCCGTTTGCCCCACTTGGTAGTAGCGTATCGAATTTTTCAGGCACCACTCAATATTAAAACACCAACTGACGAAATACAAAGAATATTGATGGGCGATCTCATAATCAAAACCGATGAATTTATCGATCAGTAAATGATCATATACAAAGCAGAGGTTAAAGGCAGCGAGTTGATCTTCCACATAATAAAGAAAATATTTGGTGTGCGGTTTTAAATTTTTTGAGACATTGATAAAAAAATCTTTGGTTAAAAACTCAAATTTTACCTCGCCGGCGTGATAGGTGTTTAAATAGAGGGGATAGACATCGTCGATGATATCTTCGATGTCATCCACAACTCTTATTTTGATTTTATCCTTGGAGTAAGCTTTTTTTATCTTACGACGCAAATCCTTTCTTGTGGAAGTGCTTAAACTTCCAAAATACTCTTCTAAGGAATTAAAATTCAATTCCATCCTGACTAAGGGAAAGCTGTCAACCTTAAGAAATCCCTTGTGTCTAAGGGAATCTAAAAGGGAAGTATCTTCTCTTAAGAAATCCTTAAAAATAATGAAGGGGACCTTATTCCCTCTGCTAAATCTTTGCATGACTTGAACGATTTCGTCAATAAGAATACGGGCATCCCCAACGTCTTTCGTGATACCCAAAACACCATTTTCACTGAAAGGGGAACCGCAAAATAACGTCTTTAAAATAAAAAATTTGGGTACAAAATGACGGATAAAACCGATGACATTTTTAATAAATCCTTCCAAAACAATATCCAAATAAAAATCAGTAACAAAGAGGGGCGCAATGGAAAGAATATTCCCGTCTCGATAAAGGAGTAAGTAGTAAAAAGAGAATTCTTTAAGGTCTGACTTTTCAAGCGTATGGTAAAACTCATATCCTTCGGGAATACTTCCGAATACGGAATCCCAATCATTCCTATTGATTTTACTAACCGAATCTAAAATTTTGTATGTCACCTCGACCATTTCCATTAATAAGACAGGGGTTTAATGAGATGAATTTAGATGAAAATTTCTTCAATCTTGAGGAGCAAGAAATCGGATTAAGTCCTTAAACACTTCCTTGGCAAAACGATATCTCTCTATCTCTATGTGTGTAAGTTAAACTTTGTCTGGATTGTCTTCAACAAAAAGGAATTCGGATACATTTCTTTCATCGAATTTTAATCTCATCTTGGAAGCGAAAAAAAGAAGGTGGCACCTTCGTTGACTTTCCCTACAGCCCACACTCGTCCACCGTGTCGATAAATAATGCGCTGGACAAGGGCGAGCCCTACACCCGTTCCTTCAAATTCCTCTGTGTTGTGCAACCGTTGAAAAACACCGAATAATTTATCTGCATTCTGCATATCAAACCCAGCACCATTATCCTTGACATAATAGATGTTTTGATTTTTCTCAATCCACCCACTCATCTCAATGATACCAGTTTCTTTGTCCCTTGTAAATTTAATGGCATTGGACAACAGATTCATGAGGACTTCCCGAATCATTGCCCGATCACAACGGGCAGGAGGAAGGGGTTTAAGGTTCAATCGCAGCATTCGTCCTAAGGTGATGCCTTTGAGTTCCTCAAATAAGGCTTTGGCAAGTTCCCCCATGTCAATGTCTGAGAACTCAATTTGTCGGTGCCCTGAATGAGAGAAAGCAAGAATATCATCAATGAACTGGCACATGTTTTGTGTGCTCGACAGTATGATATTTAAATAATGATGCCCTTTTTCATCGAGATGGCTTGAGTATTTTTCTAACAAGAGACGCGAAAAACCGCCAATGGCCAGCACCGGGTTGCGCAGGTCATGGGAGACAGAGTAACTGAATGCTTCCAATTCGTTGTTGGTTGCTTCAAGCTCAATGGTCCGGCGTTCCAAATCTTCATTCAGCTTTTTGATCTCCTTCTCCGCCCGCCTGCGCTCAGCAATTTCATCTTTCAATTCCCTCCACCTCCGTAATGAAAAAATCCCAAAAGCGAATGCTAAGATCGCAAGGACAATAATGAATTCATCAATGTTCCATCCTACATGTTTCCGTGACAAATCTGCGATCATCTCAAATAGATTAAAAACATAGGCTATGGCAAACGCCAAAACGGCAGTTACAGAGATGATAACCAAGTCTCTGAATGTCCTGGCCCTGCTTCTATCCTCCAGGGCTAAATTGCCTTTCATTTTTTTATCTTAAAACTCGGGTGGATATTCATCTTGCAGCTGGAGTCCGCCATGAATATTGACTACAATCCCCTATAACCGCGGGCTTTACCCCTTTGTTTTCCTGTATAAATATTAAGAAAAGACGATTAAACGGAGATTAAATTTAGATGAAGATTCCTTAATCCTGAGGAATGGAAATTCAATCTTTTTGAATGGGCAAATAGACGGTGAAGGTGGAACCTTTATTTAATTCACTATCGATCTCGATCCTCCCGTGGTGGGCATGTACGATCCATTCAGCGATACTCAGTCCCAACCCCACCCCACCCGTTTCCCTCGATCGAGATTTATCCGCTCGATAAAAACGTCTGAAGATCCTCTCTTGCTCCTCTTTGGGAATGCCAATTCCAGTGTCTTTTATTTTAACCAGAGCAGCACTTTCATTCTTTTCAACTGTGACATGAATGGACCCTTTCGAAGTATATTTGATAGCATTGTCAATCAGGTTGGTAAAGAGTTGCTGAAGACGGACCTTATCCCCTATCACTGTGACCTCTTCAATGGTACCTATTTCTAAGGCAATATTTTTCTGTTCAGCAAGGACTTGGAAGAGATTGCACAGGTCCTGAATCAGAAGATCCAAACGAAGGGGAGCCATCTTCACCCCCCCCTGGGTGGTGTCAAATTTAGAAAGGAGAAGTAAATTATTGACCATCTGATTCAGATGATCAAATTCTTCTACAAAATGGACCAACCCTTCCTGATACTCTTCGGCCGTTCTTCCTTTCAAAAGTAGAACCTCTGCTTCTCCCCTCATTGCACAAATGGGAGTCTTCAATTCGTGAGAAGCATCTGCGGTAAATTCAGCCATTCGCTTAAAAGAACTCTCTAATCTGGCAATCATTTCATTGATAGTCCAGATGAGATCGTCCATCTCATCATCTGTTCCTCTTGGAGTGAGTCTCTCGCTGAGGTTTTGAGAGGTAATGCTCTGAGCCTTCGCAGCAATATAGCCAATCGGAGAAAGAGACCTCCTGGCGAGTACCCACCCTCCCAGTGCCCCTAATATCAATATGATAGGAAGGGCTATCAATATATTATTTCTAAAATGAGATAGGTTCTTTATCACATAATGAAGTTGGGTCCCCAGTTGAATGATTTCAGTGAGTTTTCCCTCCCGATAAACGGGGGTGCTGATGAGATGAAATGTTATTCTTCCTCCAAAAGATTGAATTTCCTCCAGGGTCTCTTTCCTATTCCCGGCGTTGATCAACACCCTATCTTTGAGTTCATATCCGATTTCCTGAAAGCCTTTTGAAACGTAGAGAGGTTTTCCATTTGGGTCCAAGATCTGAAAAAAGAAAGGGTAATACTTTCTCCTCATGATTTCGTCTTCGAATCTCATCAAAAATTTTGTCTCTTGGGGTTCCTGGGATAAAACCTTCTCCATTTCTTTCGTCTCATCAAGGAGAAATTGGTCAATCTCTTTGAGGAGTCGATGCCTCAGACCTAAGTAAAGAAACGTACAGATGATCAGAGCAGAGATTAAGAAGGTAAATACATACCAGAGGGTCATTTTGAAATCGGTCCTTCGGTAAAACTTACCCCCGATCTTCCAGGACATAGCCAACCCCTTTCACGGTATGAAGAAGTTTCGGTTCAAAATCCTTGTCGATCTTATTCCGAAGATGAGAGACATGGACATCAATGATATTCGTAACGGTATCGAAGTGGTAATCCCAGACCTTCTCAGAGATCATGGTCCGGGTGATGATCTGACCTGGGTGTCTCATGAAGAATTCGAGAAGGGCATACTCTTTCGGGGTGAGTTCGATCTTCGTTTTTTCCCGAAAAACCCGATGGCCATCGGGCTCTAAAACGAGGTTTGCCACTTGTAATCTTGAAGGGGAGGTGACTGCCTGGCCCCTTCTAAGGATAGCCTGAATCCTGGCCAGCAATTCATTAAAAGAGAAAGGTTTGGTTAAGTAATCATCTGCCCCTAAATTTAAACCATTAACAATGTCGCCCTCCGAATCCTTGGCCGTCAAAAAGATCACAGGGGTTTGAATATCCATGGACCTGATTCTTTTCAAAACCTCTCTCCCGTCCACTTTCGGAAGCAGGATATCGAGGACGATCAGATCGTATTTCATATGAAGGGCAGAGTTTACCCCCTCTTCTCCATTGATGGCCACATCTACAGAAAAAGAATTTTCTAACAGCCCTTTCTTAACGAATCGAACGATGCCTTTGTCATCTTCAACCAATAAAATTCTCATCGGATCTTATTCTAACAAATCCTTTTAGAAATTCAAATCTTTCTTGAAAATTGCCTTCTGATTGCTTATGATGAAAACCATGAAAAAAAGAGACATCCTGCTAAGTCTCCTTTCCGGAATTCTCCTCATCCTCTCCTTCCCTAATTTTGATCTCGAATTTTTCGCCTGGTTTGCTCTGGTTCCTCTTTTCTACTCCATAGAGGGAAAGGGATTAGTCCGTAGTTTTGAACTCGGGTTCTTGACAGGCATCATCTCTTTTCTCGGAATTCTTTATTGGATCATTGTGGCGGTCCACACATATGGTAACGTCCCTCTGATCCTGAGCGGCTTCATTCTCTTGCTCTTAGTAGTCTACCTGAGCCTCTTTATCGGCGCCTTCACATACCTAACCCGATTCATTCAGATACGATCAGGACTTCAATTCACTCTTTTCACCCCGTTCCTCTGGGTGGCCTTAGAATACCTCCGCTCTTTCCTTCTGACGGGTTTTCCCTGGGCAAACTTAGGCTATTCTCAATATCTCAATCTCCCTTTTATTCAGATGGCAGATATCACAGGAGCCTATGGTCTCTCCTTTGTCATCCTTCTGGTGAATGCCACACTCTTTGGGGTGCTCCATCAATGGTCAAAAAGGGTCTTTCCATTTAAGGAAGTAATCGTTACAGCCGTCATCCTTCTCGGCTTCCTGATCTATGGATATTTAAAGATGGGGGTTATAGATCGGCAAATGATCCAAAACCCTCCCTTGAAGATTGGATTGGTTCAAGGAAATATCGATCAGTCAATAAAATGGGATAAATCTTTTCAGATAGAGACCTTAAAGATTTATGAGAAGCTTTCTTCAAGGGTGGCAGAGGAAAAACCGGATCTTATTATCTGGCCTGAAACAGCCACTCCCTTCTTTTTTCAGGACTCCAAAGAATACCAACCCTTTGTCTTAGATATTCCGAAGAAGACAAATGCCTTTCTCCTTTTCGGAACCCCTTCTTATAAAATCCAGAAAGGGGAAGTGAACCATTTTAACAGTGCTTACCTGGTCTCTCCTTCAGGGGAACTGGTAGGAAAGTATGACAAAATCCACCTCGTCCCTTTTGGTGAATATGTCCCCATGCAAGACCTTCTCTTTTTTATCGGATCTTTGGGGGAAGGTATTGGAGACTTTAAATCTGGAAAAGAGATTTTCAATTTCTCCTTACCTCAAGGTAAATTTGGTGTTCTCATTTGCTTTGAAATCATCTTTCCGGATCTCTGCCGAAGATTCGTCAAAAGGGGTGCAAACTTTCTAATAACGATCACAAACGATGCCTGGTTTGGGAGAACCTCTGCCCCTTATCAGCACTTCTCCATGGCGACGTTCAGGGCCGTTGAAAATCGAGTCTTTGTCGCCAGAGCGGCTAATACTGGGATCACCGGCTTCATCGATCCAAGAGGAAAGATTTTAAAAGGGGGAGAGATTTTCACGGAAGAGTCAATGAACGGAACGATCCGACTCTCGAAGAATAAAACTTTTTATACCCTTTACGGCGATGTTTTCGCATGGTGTTGTTCTGTTTTGTCAATTTTCCTGCTCGCGTACGCCCTATTTCAAAAATCTAAAAACATTAAACTTAAGGAAAATAGGAGATGAGAATTCGAAAACCGGGAAAAGTAAATGAGCGAATTTGGTTTTTGGGCCGAGAGGAATCCGGGATCTATCTTCTGGAGGGAAACAATGGCTCCATGATCGTGAGCGGAGGCATGAGCTATATCGTGTCAGACCTGCTCCAGCAATTCAAGGAATTTGGCATTGAGGAGAACCGGATAAAAAAACTTTTAATCCTCCACTCCCACTTCGATCATGTGGGCATTGTTCCCTTCTTCAAGCGACGTTATCCTGAGATCGAAGTTTATGCCTCGGAAAGGGGTTGGAAGATCCTTCAGATGGATAAGGCCATTCTTACGATCAATGAGTTCAGCCGAAATGTGACAAAGAGGATGAAAAAGGAGGATGTCTATTCCACATACGACTTAGAGTGGAGAAATGATGTCTCTGGCAAAACCATCCGTGAAGGAGACCGAATTAATTTAGGAAATCTGGAGGTCTCGATCCTGGAAACTCCAGGCCATTCCTCGTGCTGTATTGCGGCTTATGTCCCCGAGCTAAAGGCTTTATTTCCCACAGACGGAGGGGGCATTCCATTCAACGAGACGATCGTCACCTCAGGAAATTCCAATTACTCCAAGTATCAGCAAAGCCTCGAAAGGCTAAAGGACCTTGAAGTGGAGGTCTACTGTGCTGACCACTATGGGTATGTCATTGGGGTGGAGGCCAGGGAGTTCATCTCCAATTCAATCGAAATGGCAAAGAAAAACCGTGCCCGGATGGAGCAAGTTTACCGTTCCACTCGAGACATTGATGTCGCGGCCCAGAAACTGATCTCTTCCTTTTACGAAGAAAATCCCTCCTATTTCCTCTCTCCCGAAATCTTTCTCGATGTATATCGCCAGATGGTGCGACACATCGCCAGTGTGATCGAAGGAAAAGCTTAAGTGGATTTTTCCACCTGAGTCATTGACAACCATTGATATCCGGTCCTAAAAGATCGGTCCTAAAAATGTTCGTCGTGGTGTTCCTCCGGCAGATCTTCTATTTGAAAACCAGTACTGCGTCCCCATGCAGTCGTCTGCCAGTTGTCGATGCGACCGGGTTCGGGAATCCAGGGCGGGAGAGTGATGTTCAGGTAGTTGGAAAGGGAATAGACATAAGGCTCGTACATGCGGCGAAGCTCTGTGAGCTTTTGATCGACACCACTTCCTTCGCGAAGTTTCAAACCAGCTGAGGTCAGAGTGGTGCGTAAAGAATTCAATTGTGCCAATGAAAGGCGATCCTGTTCTGGCTCACAAGGAGGGCAGTTGAAGATTTGAGCGAGGTCGACAATGGCATGTCGTGTGACCGCAAAGGTCAGTTGGGCTTGGCGCTCACAGGGACCTTCCAAGCTGACGATGACAAAAGCGCTTGCATCCAGAATGGCGGTGAGGGCTCCCAACCAGGCCTGGTTGTCATGGTGAGAACGAAAATAAGCGAGCACCGGATAGGAGAGATGACTTTCGAGTAAATCCGCTGACCAGCGTTCCCACTCATGAAAAAGTTGCCGAAGTTCCTCCATCCCATGGTCATGGCTGTGCCGGCGTAACATCTCAGCGGCAGTAGGGGGTGAACCTGCACGCGCATCCAAGAGTGATATATTTACTTCGCGCCGGGAGAAAGATTGATTCAGCACGGGGAGGTAACCAATGACAAGGGCCAGGAAACCAAAGCCCATTCCCGCCTCAAACGCGACAAGCCCTCTTCCAAACGTGGTACGAGGCACAACATCTCCCATTCCTAGTGTAAAGAAGGTGGTGCCACTCAGGTAAAGATAGGTGCCGAAATTGACCGTCCCGTACTGCGATTTGATGATGGAACCGGATGCCCAATGCACGAGAGCAAATCCAATGATCAGGCAGGTCGCCCAAAGGATCAACAAAAGAAGCAAAGAAAGGGGACCGTACCAGCTTAAAAAAGTTTCCTGACGTTTGCTTGAAAATATCGAACGAACCGCTCCGGACCAGGCAAGCCAGGTAGTTTGGTAAAAAAGGCGGGCAAGACTGATCGGCCGTGTCACCCGGCGGGGAAGAACGATTGTCTCAAAAGCATCCCCTAAAACAATCAGGATGAGGGCTGCCCCAATAACACCCAATAGGATTGCCATATCCCCTCCACTGTAGATTAATTATACACTATAGGCCAATGAGTTAAAACCCGAGGTTTTCGATAACCGGATGCCTTATATTAGCGTGATCACCACAATCTCCGGCTGGGTATCGAGGCGCATGGGAGGACCCCACGTGCCAGCCCCGCTGGAGGTATAAACTAAAAGATCGCCAAACCATTTTAATCCATAGTCATACCCATGATAGACCTTTGAGGTGATGAATCGAAAAAGAAAAACCTGGCCCTGGTGAGTGTGACCTGAAAGCTGGAGCGAAATTCCCTCTTCCTGGGCGACCTGCAATTGTAAAGGGGCATGCTTCAACAAAATACTGGGTTGATGACGGTCGATCCCCATCTTTTGTAAAATCGTTCTGAACTGCTCTTCCCTTCTTGAATCCCTGTAATCCACTCCAATAATCTGCAACCCATCCAGAACAACCTTTTCATTATATAAAACCCGTATCCCCGCACGACGAACAGCCTGGAGGTACTGGGTGTTATCATAGAATTCTTCATGATTCCCGGTGATAAAATAGATACCATAAGGAGCGGAGATTCTCGAGAAAGGTTCGATCACCTTATCCAGATCGACTGCCTGACCATCGTAGAGATCGCCGCCAATAAAAACAATGTCCGGATGTAAGTTCTTTACCTGGGTGGCGATATGCTGGGCAAACCCATAATTTCTTACCTGCCCTAAATGTGTGTCACTCACCCAGACAGCAGTTTTGCCTTTCCATTGGCCCGGTAAATTAGGAAGCCGAAGATTGATTCGTGTAATGCGAATCACCCCTCCGTTGATGAATCCATACAGGCTTGCTATCAGGGCGATCCCGATCAAAATCTCGATCAATATTTTTCCATCCAAATGGAGGTGAAATAATTTGGCCAAACCGTAGAAGACCCAGCAAAGAATGGACGCGAGAATGAAAAGGTAAAAAATTCCTAACCAGGATGCCGCCGCCGTGTAAAGGCATCGCACCAGAAGATTGGAATAACGGAAGGCGAGAAAAGAGGTCAGGACAAGGCTCACGGATAATAAAGCCAGGCCAATTTTCAAGGTTAAAAGCCTGGAGGGATGGGTGACTCCAAAAAATCGTACCAGGGTTCTGTATAAAAACCAGTGTCCCAAAAAGAGGATCGATTGAACAATACTGATAAAGAGGATGACGCGCATAATTGGTATTCGAAACCAAGCCTAAATTTTATAGGGTGATCGAGAAAATAGGGACCCAATCTTTATTCTTGACTTTACCCAAAAACTGGATTGAGACAGACAGAGATAACTTTATCCTGGATTGCCCTTAAGTCCGATGGCTTCGGCGACTTCCTGCATCCCTTTGATCGTATCCTCAATCAGTTCATCCAATCCAACTCCCAGCATCTCCGCCCCTTTTTCGATGATCGACCGATCCACGCCGGCTGCAAACCTCTTATCCTTCCACTTGTTCTTCACCGACTTCACCCGAACATCCAGGACACTTTTTGAGGGACGAATTAAGGCTGTGGTCACCACGAGTCCGGTAAGCTCATCGATGGCGTAGAGGACCTTTTCCAAATCTGTCTGGGGCATGACGTCCGAGCATATCCCCCATCCGTGAGAGACAGCCCCCCGAATATATTCCTCTGGCCACCCCTGTTCTCGTAGGATCTCCCCTGTCTTAGAACAGTGTTGGTCGGGAAACCTTTCATAATCGAGATCATGGATAAGCCCGACGATTCCCCACTTCTCTTCGTCCTCGCCACGCTTTCTGGCAATATAACGCATCACCCCTTCGACGGCATAGGCATGTTTGCGCAAGCTATCGGTTTCGTTATATTGATGCAGAAGCTCTAAGGCTTCCTGGCGTGTTGGTATTTTTTCTCCCATCGTCACACTCCTTTCCGATGATTACTTCTTTTTATATTTGATGAAAGTTCCATTTTGATATTCTTCAAAGGCGATCCTCAACTCCTCCTGGGTGTTCATCACGATAGGCCCATACCAGGCCACTGGTTCTCCAATGGGTTTTCCTGATATGAGAAGAAATCTTACCGGTTTCTCCTCAGTGGAAATCACCACTTCATCCCCATCATCGAATAGGATCAAAGTCTCCGAACCCATGAAGCAATCTCTCTTAAAATCGAAATAATTCGCCCCTTCCACCTCATAAGCGTACGAGTCCCGTCCGGGATCAAAGTATCCCTTCCCTTCTATCACATAGGCGAAGACTGTATGGCCCCTTTTCACAGGGCGTGTAAAATTAGATTTTGACGGAACAGTAATATCCAAATACTCAGGATCGATAACAATGTCCTGCACCGGACCCTTCACACCGTTTACCCCGTTAGAAATAATGCCCCGCTGCTCTGCAGCGGGGTTAGATTTTAGAATAATTCCGTCAGGGTTTAATGCCCCGCTGGAATTTCTAACGGGGTTTACTTCCCCACAAATAATTTTTACCTTTATCCCATGATCCAATGTCACTTCCGGGATTTGTTTACTTTTGACATCCCGATAGCGGGGGTCCATCATTTTATGAGAAGCTGGGAGATTTGCCCAGAGCTGGAAGCCCCACATCAATCCATCCTTCTGCCCTTTGGGCATTTCCTGGTGAATGATCCCGCTCCCAGACGTCATCCATTGGACATCTCCTGAAGAAGTGATCCCCTTGTTCCCCATACTGTCTCCATGTTCAACCTTGCCATAAAGCACGTAGGTAATCGTCTCGATCCCTCGATGAGGGTGCCATGGAAAACCTCTGATATAGTCATCGGGATGATCAGAATGGAAATCATCGAGAAGGAGAAAGGGGTCGAGCAAAGGGACCTGGTAAAATCCGAATGCCCTCTTTAAATGGACACCCGCTCCTTCAAGGGTTGGTTTACTTTTTAATATTTTCTTAATTTTTCTTGTCTTCTTCATGGAGACCCTCCTTTTAATATATAAAATGATACATTCTCCTTCAATTTGCAATCCTATATTTTCTTAGCTTCGGCCTCTTCTTTTTAAAAAGGATTGCCAAACGACGAAAGGGATTATAATATCGAGGTGGCGCTGATGGGAAACGGGTTTTAGATTTGGACAATAAATTCTCCCTATCATCAAAAGGAGCAATTCAGGATGAGGATATTTGATGTTAAAAACAAGGCAATCCATTCGAAAAGAGGAGAATTTTTACTCGGCGTTCAGGAGACTAACAGTCATGCTTGCTATATGATTTATGGCATCCTGAAGTCAAAAGAAAAAGCAAGGTCCGTGAAACCGGGCCCAGGACACGAGGAAATTTTCCTGGCGATGAAAGGGGATCTGGAGGTGACAGGCTTTTATTCAGGAGATTTGAAAGAAGGTTTTGCTCTTCACCTTGAAGGGGACCAAGAATGTTTTTTTGAAAACCAAGGGGAATCTGACGCCATATACATCATTGCAGGAGGCCACTCAGAGGTGGGGCGCCACTAAAAAGTGAATTTTTCGAAGGTTTGCAGGTAAATTCGATCAGATAGCCATTCCCCTGAAAAAGGAGTGATAAAGTAATGATTGATTATTCTCTTATCGACCAACCCTTTCTATTACAATCTATTTTTTATCCTCGTGAGGAATTCACCCCATGCCCTGGAAATGCCTTCGACCTCTCCGTATGGGTGGGGGACGGCGTCTCCATCTCTTGCCGCTTTTACATGGGGCATCACGAATGGCCATGGATTCTATTTTTCCATGGCAATGGTGAGGTGGTAAGCGACTATGATGAGATGTCTCCTTTTTACCATCAAAAGAAAATTAACTTAGTCGTGGCCGATTACAGGGGTTATGGAGCCAGTAGCGGGACCCCTACCCTCACCGATCTTATTCAGGATGCCCATGTCATCTTTAAAGAGGTCAGAGAAGAGCTCTCCAGAAGAAATCTACGAAAAGACCTGTGGGTGATGGGAAGGTCTCTGGGAAGTATTTCTGCCCTGGAGTTAGCCTATCACCATCAAGGAGAGATGAAAGGGCTCATCATTGAAAGTGGTTTCCCCAGTGTGGTGAGGATCATGTTTCATCTTGGAATCCCCACTCAGGTTATGGGTCTCGAAAAGATTGATCAGGAATGTCTGGAGAGGATCAAAAAGATATTCATCCCTGCCCTGATCATTCATGGTGAACAGGATAGCCTCGTTCCTCTCGAAAATGCGAAAGATATCTATCAGAATCTTGGGGGGCAGGAAAAGGAACTCCTCGTCATCCCCTCAGCTACCCATAATGACATCATGATCGTTGGCTTCGTGGACTATTTTAAATCCCTTCAACAATTTATTGAGAAGACGGATCGAATCAAAAAAAGTAATTAGAAAAATAGGGGCGTGCCCAATCTTTTATTTAACCTTCACGCCTCTGACTGGGCAGGAATTTGTCCAAAGATTCATCCTATAAGATCCCATCTACAATCTTGATAGATGCCATTAATGGCCTCTTCTCCTTGACTTCCCCCTATAGATAACTATATTTTTAATAAAAGCTCCCATTGGTGTCTATTCTGTCTCTGATAAGATCGGGGGCGCTAAAAAAGGAGTTTACTATAAAATAAATCTCTAAAAAAGGAGGGGAATCCTATGAAAAAACCATTAATGCAAATGAGTAAAAGAGTTTCCACGGTTTTAGTTTTCGTCGCATGCTTCACACTTGTCACAGGAGTCTTTTATGCCACAACTTCCTATGCTAAAACGGCCAAAGAGATTAACTCGGAGGTCAATGCGGCTCTGAAGCTTTTCTCCCAGCACGTAAAAGGTGGAAAAGAGTTCCTCAATGCCGCAAAGGGTGTGCTCGTCATCCCGAACATTGCGAAGGCAGGACTTGGCGTGGGAGGCGAGTATGGTGAGGGTGCCATGAGGATTGGAGGAAAGACGGTCAAATATTATAGCATCGCAGCCGGTTCGGTCGGATTTCAGATTGGCGCTCAGAAGACAAACTTAGTCCTTGTATTCATGCAAGAAGAGGCTCTTAAAAATTTCCTGAGGAGTTCTGGCTGGAAGGCAGGAGTAGATGGGTCAGTGGCCTTCATCGATGTTGGAAAGGAGAAATCCCTGGACACTGTGAACATCAAGGACCCTATTGTGGCATTCATGTTCGGTCAGAAGGGTTTGATGGCAAACGTCACGGTTGAAGGCGCCAAGTTTACCAAATTGGTAAGGTAGGATATTGGGAAAACGAGACGACTCTACGGTCAAGAGTCAGGTCTCACCATTTAGATTTCGTCGCCTGAAGAAAAAACCCAAGATGGCCTGGGCTTTTTTTATGAAGCAAGAGATTCAACAAAATTTAGATGTGAAAGTCGGAGTTTGATCTTACAGACACTGTCAAGTCCGGTAACACTTCCTTCCTGTAATCGAGGTCTAACAGCTCTCAATTAGAAGTGTAGATTTCAACTAATAATCAATAATCTCCTAACTATGTGTCAGGGAATGGAGAAGTGCTATGGCGAACCTAAACGGGCACGAAAATGGAACCGCCGAATACAGCCAAGGTAAAACTAAGGTAATTCACCATTCCTTGACCCTACGATAGGAAAAATTGGATCCCATCGATATGGAAGAATTGAAGTTTGCTGAGTTGAGTCAAGATTCAAACTTCACCACGTAATTGCCCTCTTTAAAAACCTAAAATTCTATTTCTCAAGGTTAGAAAATCTTCGTCAAAATTTAATGTCCATTTGATCTTTCTTTTCGAAAATTACTTACTTATTTACAAAGAGAGATTTGCTGATCTATGGATCGTATATATCGATAGAAGGCCGTCAATGAATATAATGCAGGAAAAGAAGCCAAAAAAGTACTCACCAAAGACGTATAGAATTCTTAATGCCTCATTGCCCTTTCGCAGACTATTTGTAATAATAATTCCAGTTCTCCTGATGGCAGCGTTCTCACACACATGACCAATTATTAAAGCAAAAGGTGAATTTTTTGAACAAAAGGAAGGGTGGATATGCGAATCCGTGTAACCTTTCTCCTTCTGGCGAGTGCGATCGTTATTCTCATTGGACAGATAGGTCGTGAGCTTCTGCCTCCGGATGACCTTCGTGAGGTGGAGGTTGCCCGGGAGATGTACGAAGGAGGCAATTACATCGTGCCTCACCTCGGGGGGCTCCCATTTGTTGAGAAGCCACCTGGCTTCCCAGCCGTAGTAGCCACAGCGTACCGAATCGTTGGCAAGCCGAGTGCCGCAGCCGCACGTCTTACCGCGGCGGCCTTCGCTCTCGCGTCCCTCACTGCTGTGTTCCTTCTTGGGTGGCGTATCTTAGGGGTCGAAGGAGGTTCTCTGGCGGCGGCCATTCTGTCTTTCTCCATGCGGTTCTGCCGAACCGCGCACAACGTCCTTCTTGACAATGCCCTGACCGCTGGGGTTGCCTTTACTGTCCTCTTCACCTGGATCGCTCTCGAAAACACTGACGTATGCAAAAAACGCCGTGCCTATGCTGCAGCGGGTTTTTCACTCGGGGTGAGCTTCCTCTTCAAGGGGTTCGTCGGCCCCGCCATCTTCGGTTCAGGATTCCTTCTCTATCTTATCCTGAGCAGGCGGTTCGGTGAGCTTCGGCAGATTTTAAGGCCGTTTCCTGTCATTGCTTTTCTGGTTCCAGTTCTGAGTTGGGTCTTCCCGTTCCTTTTACAAGCTTCGTCTAACCTTATTCAGGAATTCTTCATCGTGAACCATATCGGCCGCTTCCTCGGATACCTGAGCCACACACGGGCTATCTACTACTACCTCCTCAACATCTGGCCGGCATTTGCGCCAGGGTCGGTCTTGCTCCCATTGGCGATCTGGATGGCCTGGAAGACTCGGAAAGAATGGCAGAATCGAGCTGGGATCTTCTTTCTCGCCTTCTTTATTGGCCCTTTAGTACTTCTTTCGACCTCTTTGGCCAAGGATTCGGTTTATTTTCTTCCTGTACACCCGGTGCTGGCCATGCTTGTTGCCTGGAGCATCGCGAAAGGATGGATGTCTTCGGGACGTGGTGTCAAGATTCTTACCTGGATCATAACAACGGCGGCTATCCTTATCGCCGGCGGTATGGTGGGGGTGACTGGTATCCGGGGAGGATCAGCTCTTTCCGTAGCAACAGCCGGTGCTGTTTTTGTGCTCGCCGTCGCGGGTTGCGTACTCTCAATCCGACGAAACGATCTTCGTTGGACTTCTACCTGTATTGCTGTCCTCTTTGCTCTGGGATGGAGCCTCTGGTTTACTGGACCAATGAAAGAAGCTGATGTCGCGAGAAGCAGTATACATCTACCCATGGTGGAGGCCCTCAGCTTAGTAGGCAACCGCGAGATCATCGTCTATCAGCCACATGATGGGTTCCCACTGGATGGCCCCCAAGGAGAGGTTAGTTTCTACCGGAACCGGACGGCGCAGAAAGTGAGAACATTGGCAGCGCTAATCGACCGGCTTGCCGATAATCCCAACCAGACCGTAGCGTTGTTTTACTTGATCGACAGAGAAGCGATTCCGCCTGAGTTAGATAAGGCTGCGCAGGCTGCAGGTGGAGATGTTCAGATCGAAGCCCAGGTTCCCTTCGCCCGCGGATACCTCCTTTTTGTTTCCATGGGATTGCAGAAAGGAGGCGGGACAATATTTTCCCCCTTTTGATCATGCACATTTCTACCAGTAAACATCAACTCCAAGAGCAACTTTCTATTGAAGATAAGTAGGTGTAACAGCCAAAAGGTGGTTTGGCACCCTCTGTCAGATTAAGTATCGTTCCGGACAATTTAGCTTTTATTCTCCGAGGAGTTCTTTCAAAATGTCTTTTGACTTCTTGGAGGGTTTCCCTGACTCCTTGGGCGTTCGTTCGAAGAGACGCTTTTCGATCTCTTTTGTCAAACCACGGCCTAATTGTTTACCTAAGGCTTCCTCATCAAGATTGACACTGGGCTTCTCCGTCGTGCCTTTGATCCTGAGGGGGATGACTTTCCACCCCTGCTCATCGTCGAGGAGTTTTATTGCAGCGAGCTTCCCCTTTAGGTTTCCTGTAAGGCTCGGCGAGAGCTTAAGTTCTGTTGGTACATCCAGCCTCTTCTCAAAGTCAACCACACCCTTCGGACTGACCTTGAAAAGAGGGGAGCGTATCCAGCCATCGAGAAATACCCTTTCATCCTTCACCTCAAAATTGAATAGGCCTTCGTCAAAACCAGGATTCTTCAAGGAAGGAACGCCGGTGAGCAGCGCAACGGCATCAAAAATTTGAGACTGTTTGATTTCCCCCCTCCCAAGTTTTGCCACGGCTGTCCCTTTCAAAGTCTTTTGAATAGTAGATGTCTCCTCTATGGCAAACTGAAGGTTCCCATTCAGAGATCCCTCGGCCGTGAAGGACCCTTCTCCAGAAAACTGTAGTCCAAGAGGATCGACCCTCACCATCCCTTTTGCATACTGGTAATGGATGCGGACATCTTTCAGGGTGTAATCTTGATATCTGGCTTTATCCACCACGATCTCCCCTGAAGCTTTGAGTTTCTGCATCATGCCCCCTTCAGAGGGTTCTGCTTTTTCCTCCTTCCGTTGAGGATGATCTCCCTGCACTTTCTTTCCACCGCTTAAACCCATCAGCTGATGAAGGTCGAGCGTTTTGGCGTGGATATTGGCGACGATATCGGGTGCCGAACGGTAATCTTTGACCGTTGCAGAGAGTTCAATGTTATCCTTTCCGATCATGGCCTGAAGATTGGCTCGGAGGGCCTTCGCATCCATGTCGATCTTACCTGAAACCTTAATTTCCTTATCCTTAAGCTTAGCTTTGATTTCCTTAAGGGAGATGAGCCCGAAATCCATACGCGGGGTACCATCCTTTTCCACTGATCCCCTAAACTCTGCATCTAAAGTAATGGAGACATCGGGTAATGCTTTCTCTTCATCGACAAACGTCAAACTGGCATTTCGGATAAACAACCGATCTGCAATGATGGAGACAGGAAGCGCTTGACGTTCGGGCCGAGAGGGCTTTTGGGGTTCCTGGGAGCGCTTTTCCGTGATGTCGCTGAAGTTATATCTTCTTTCCCTCTCCTTCTTGATGGAAAGCGAGGGAGAAACAATTTCGATCTTGCTGATGACGAGTTGTCTCTTCAGAAGGGGTAAAAGGCGGTAGGAGAGGACAAACCTCCCTATCTTCAGGAAATCTTTCTGTCCGTCCTTTTCCTTGACGCTCAATCCTTTTGCTACAATTCCTTTAAAGAGAGAAACGTTGATCTCATCTAATTGGACCTTTCTCCCTGTCACGGCTTCAGCCTTTGGAAGGATGATCGGTTTGAGACGATCGCTGGAGAGATAACTCTTGACAAAAAGTGTAAGTCCAATGAATAAAAGGACCAGGACCCCTACCACCACGATGGCTATCTTTAAAAGCTTTTTCATAGGCCACCCTCCCTTTCCTAAAGATATTTCCTTGTTCAACAAAATTTTACCAAGTCGCTTAACCATTTTCAAGCACCTCCTTCTGAAAATTTGGATTTATTTTGACAAGGGATCTGGAGAAGGGATAATATTTATTTGTCATTGTGAGGTGGGTTAAGATCAACCTTTATAAATTTTTCTTTCTCAGAAAGGAGGAGGGAGATGGATCTTTTTACAGCAATGAAAGAAAGGCGAAGCTGCAGGAATTTTCTCCCAGATCAATTAGAGGAGGCCACCATTGAAAAGATTCTCGAGGCGGCCACTTGGGCACCATCTCCACTCAACAGCCAGCCCTGGGAATTCGTTGTCGTCACCAATAAGGAATTAAAAGAAAAGATCTTTTCTGAAGGGGAAAGATGTCGAAAGTGGGCCCTTGAAAAAAGCGGTTGGAAGTGGTTGGGATCCTACCAGCTCGACTTTTTGAGATTGGCCCCTGTGATCATCGCTGTGATCGGAGATCCTAAGAAGACTGGAGTCGACATGTTTACGGAAGAAGGCCCGATGGGCTATCAAGCAGCCTGCGCAGCCGCCATCCAAAATATGCATCTTGCCGCCTATGCGTTAGGTCTTAGCAGCTTGTGGTTCACTTTATTTGATAAGAAAGCCATGAGAGAAATACTTGCCATGGCTCCTGAGAAAACACCTCTGGCGCTGATCTGCATTGGAAAGCCAGGGAGTCCCCCTACTCCCGTTCACCGAAAAGAGGTGAAAGAAAAGACGACTTATATCCGTTGACAGTTACTATGCAACCGTAACGGAAAATGACGTAGGAAATCCAAATGCCCTATTTAATGACCAATAAAGGTAAACTCTTCGATGTAGAAGATGCTTTTGAAATCCTACTGGATTATAACGCCATCTTCATTGGAGAAGAACATAGCTCCCGCATATCCCATGATACAGAACTTACCATTCTTACAGGATTGGCCGAACGGGATTCGAGTCTTGTGCTCGCTCTCGAGATGTTCGAGCGCGATGTCCAAAATACCCTTGATGCCTACCTCAAAGGAACTATCCCTGAAGATAAATTTCTTGAGCAAGCCCGTCCTTGGCCGAACTATCTGGAGGATTACCGGCCGCTCATTGAGTTTGCGAAGAAGAAAGGAATCCCTGTGATCGCAGCCAACGTGCCGCGCAGGGCAGCCGCAGCAGTGGCTATGGCAAATAAGGTTTCATCTAAAGTAGTGGGACCAGACAGCGTATACCTTCCCAATACCTTGCGCCTTGATTCAAAGGAATATTACAAGCGCTTTGTGGCCGATATGGAAATAATGCCGCATTCAACTCCGATGAAAGGTATGAATGTAAAGGCTCTTTTCAAGGCACAGGTTCTTAAGGATGCTGTAATGGCCGCCTCACTTGAGCCCTTTATAGACCACCGAATACTCTTTTGCTGCGGCCACTTTCATTCCGACTACCATCTCGGCATACCCAATCAGCTCCAGAAGAACCATCCCGAGCTTAAAGTTGCCGTCATAACCTTCGCCTCATATGTTGGGGACCTGCCCATGAAGGAGCGCTCGCGGATAGGTGATTTCATCTGGTTAGAGGAATAATGTCCTCACCTTCCTCAGAAGGACATAATGGGTGTGCTACAACCGTCGTCCCGTCTCTGTGGTCAGGGAGTCTTGGGGCAGACCATATCTTTCTAACTCTTAAAAATCATCTTCAAAAACTTCTTCAGCTCATCCCACGATTTCTTGTCTGCTTGAGCATTGTAAGCAATGGGCATGTTATATTTCTTTCCCAATGCATCGGCCTCGGGATTGGTAAAGCTGTGCGTGGCGCCCGGATAGGAGATGAACTTAAAATCGGCACCGGCAGCTTTCATCTCTTGATTGAATGCCTTGATCTGTTCTGGAGTCGTAAACTTATCAGCCCCACCATTGAGCACGAGGATCTTCGCCTTGACGGATCCTGGCTGGGCAGGATTGACTGCAGTCAATCCTCCATGAAAGCTTGCAACCCCCTTGAGATCCACGCCCTCACGTGCCATGTTGAGCACAACGCCACCTCCGAAACAATAGCCAATGGCTGCAATAACGGTAGGGTCAACAGTCTCCTGTCGCTTCAAGAAGTCCATGGCCGCCATAAAGCGTGTTTTGGCAACATCGAAATTCTTCATAAGCTCTGATGCGAATCCTCCTGCATCATCAGGATGCATCGCTACCTTGCCTTCACCATACATGTCCACAGCAAGGGCGGTGTATCCCAACTCCGCCAGCATTCGTGCCCGCTTGCGTGCATAATCATTAAGTCCCCACCATTCATGAACCACCATCACTCCCGGACGCTTCTCTTTAATACTCTCATCGTAGGCCAGGTAACCCTTCATGACCACGCCCTGAGCGCTGTACTCGACAGTTTTCCCCGCAATTTTTGGTTCTGCGGTTCCAACGCTTACTATCCCTAAAACCAATGTAAATACAGCAAGTTTTATTAATAAGCTTTTCATGGTACCCTCCTTTAGCGTTAATTTAATTGACTCTTGTCTATAAAAGCCTTTTTACCCTTTGGATTTAAAGATAATTATTGATCAGGCGATCTGCAATGTAATTATTAAGAGGTTCCTTACACTTTGCGCTATGCGCTATGCACCATGCCCTTTGCGGTTTTACAAATTGAAAGAGAGTAATTATATTTAAGTTGAAAGGTTGTGGAGGAGGAAATTTAGCGAGTCAACATTTTCAAGGAGACTTCAAATGGATAAAGAACTTTATTGCAGAGACATTGGTTTAGATTGCGATTTTTTGGCCTGTGGTGAGACCGAGGAGGAAACACTTAGCAAGTTGGGTCAACACGTGCTCGCCATACATGGCATCCAAAGATTTTCAAAGGAGTTCTACAATAAAGCACGATCAGCCATTCGCGAAGGATACTGTGACTATGGAGATTCCGAAGAAATAACTTCCGAAGATTGCAGTGCGTGTTACGAATCGTGTTTTGACTGCTCCGACGAATGCTGTTGCTAACTTTTAACCCTCTCGGTTAGACTACCAAATGTCAAGATTCAAGATTTGGATCTGAACCTATATCCTTAGGTCGGGGGCAATGTCGCCGGCATCTATATCGTCAATTTATTAAGAATAACACTTTAAGCTCTTCTTGTGGTATGTTGTGATCAATAGAATTCTATTGAAATTCTCTGATTGGCCATGTAAAAATTTAAGGATAAGAGGATAACGGAATCAAAGCGAGAATGGGTAATAGGGAACGATGAAAAAGCGATATCAAGTGGTGATTGTTGGGGCCGGTCCATCAGCCATTTTTGCCGCTCTCACCTTGTCGAAGGGTGGCATGGAAGATATGGCGATTTTTGAGAGAGGAAAGGATATCCATGAGAGGAAAAGGGGGAGGGGAATGGAACTCCTGTGTGGCTGGGGAGGAGCAGGTGCCTTCAGTGATGGTAAGCTGACTCTTTCACCAAGGGTTGGCGGGTTCTTAGGCGACTTTATTCCCCAGCCCCAATTGGTGAATCTCCTCAGAAAAGCTGATGAGATCTACCTCTCATTTGGTGCCCCGAAAGAGGTCTTCGGTCAATCCTCTGATAAAACTGAAGCCCTATACCAGGAAGCGAAACTGGCAGGATTAGAATTCATTCCCATGGAAATCAGACATCTGGGAACTGAAAACTGCGTGCCTCTCTTGAAGAAGATCCGAAATGCCTTGGAGAAAAAAGTGGACATCTTCTTTAATACCCCAGTGAAAGAGATTCTCGTTCGGAATGGAAAGGTCCTTGGGGTATTGCTTGAGAATGGGACCCAGGTGAGCGCCGACTATGTGATTTGTGGTCCCGGCCGTGTGGGAGCTCAATGGATCAAGAACGAAGTACAGCGTTTGGGAATCCCTTCTATGCCAAGTCCAGTCGATATAGGAGTTCGTGTGGAAGCTCCTGGCTCCATTCTTAAAAAACTTACAGACATTGCCTATGAGGCAAAATTTATCTACTATTCCAAGACCTTCGATGACAAGGTTCGAACTTTTTGTATGAATCCTTTCGGAGAGGTGGTCACAGAAACGATTGATGAGATTGTCACAGTCAATGGCCATAGTTACGCTAATAAAAGAACTGAGAATACCAATTTTGCCATACTCGTTTCCAACACCTTTACCGAACCCTTCAACGACCCCATTGGCTATGGTAAATATATTGCGAGACTGGCTAATCTTCTTGGGAATGGAGTGATCATTCAAAGATTGGGAGATCTACTCGATGGAAGGCGATCCACACCCGATCGGATCAATCGATGCATTACTCAACCTACTCTGATTTCAGCCACTCCAGGTGACCTCAGTTTTGTCATTCCCTATCGACATTTGAAGAGCATCATCGAGATGCTCGAGGCATTGGATCGAATAACTCCCGGCATTTTTTCCAGGCATACTCTCCTTTATGGGGTGGAAGTAAAGTTCTATACCAATCGGGTAAAAATCTCACCAGCCTTAGAAACGGACATACAGAATCTCTTTTTGATCGGTGATGGAGCTGGGATTACGCGAGGATTGATGCAAGCTTCGATCAGCGGGATATTGGCTGGAAATGAAATTTTGAAAAGAATGGGCAAAGAATAGGCTTTGTGGACGTTACTTTGGAAAAATGAAATTGGAGATGAAAGATCGATTGATTGCCTGGTCTACATTTTGACAAGATTTTAAAATATGAATTATTAGAAGAAAATTTATTTTATCAATTGTGTAGATCTGATACCCTTTCTTTCCTACTGTCCCATAAATCGAAATCAACCCATTCGACTCCCCGGTCTGAAGCCTGGGGTATGCTCAGGGTTGATACTGAGCGGCGCTTTCAACCCCGATTTTAAAATCGGGGTTTGGCGCCGTCGAACGTATCAATAGCTTATTACAATTGCCTGACCCCAATCTTCCAAATTAAAGGCCTTTACCGTAATCGGGTGAAGTGACGAACGGCATGAGAGGTTAAAAATAAGTTGATTCCAAATTCTTCTTTTATCTGTGTTGTTTGAAGTGCAACATCGCCGTCAATCGTATCCCAGATAAACATTTCACCTCGCTGTTTGGTTGGTTCTCCTATTTGTCCCTTACAATATAAAAATGTTGTCATTGCAGCGACGTGAGCCAAATCCCTATCCTGTGTTTCTATGTATGCCGCAATTTTATAGACCTTACCATTGACGACGCTTATCATGAGTTTCCAATGGTAATCTAAAAAATCAACATCTAAAGCATGGTAGATCCTCTCTCCTTTAAATTGACGCGTAACCGCTCTATATTCGATTTTTGAAAGCTCACGCAATCCGCTTAGCCCGGCAATTTGCATGTCTAAATTATATGGCCCGACGGGAAAGCTGGCGGAGGTCGGGGTCTTTGGCTTAAAGGGCCACTTTGTTCCCTTTTTTTTAAGAAACCCGATGATATCCATCACCAAAAACCCTACTTTTTACGGATCACCCCGATTTTACTTTTCTATCACTCAAATTTTATTTAAGGTTTTACCGAACAGTTCTTGAATTCGGTTTTACCCTCAATCTCGACGGAGGCCTTTTCTCCTTCTATCCAAAGCGTTACATTTCCCTCACTATACTTCGTCCTTGATGCAGAAGGTACACGAGGCAGGTAAAACCTCTTCCCGTCTATTTTAAGGAAAGCGATATCGACCTTCTCGTAAAGCTCTACCACGAAACTCTTTCCTCCATCGCATGTATAGGTAATTCCAGACTTGAATGCTTTGTCAGAGGAACATCCAAAAGCCGTGGTGAGTATCAAAATAAACAATGCAAAAATCACCCATCGAGGGTTACTCTGATTCATCTTCTTTCTCTCCCCTGCTCGATACGTTTCTTCCAGCAGCCGAGGGCGTAAGGGAAAAACTCCCTTATGGTTCAATCTTTGTCCCCAACACTTTTAAGAACTTCGCCAGCCACTCAGGATGGGCTGGCCAGGCGGGTGCGGTGACGAGGTTGCCATCCACATGAGCCTTATCCACTGGTATATCAACGAACTTGCCACCCGCAGTTTTCACATCGGGTCCTACGGCTGGATAAGCTGAACACGCTTTGCCCGCAATCACCCCCGCCGCCGCCAGGACTTGCGCTCCATGGCAAATGGCGGCAATAGGCTTATTCGCCTTGGCAAAGTGTCGGACCGCCTCAAGCACCTTCTCGTTCAGGCGAATGTATTCCGGCGCTCGTCCGCCAGGGATTACCAGGGCATCATAAGTTTCCGGCTTGACCTCATCAAAGGTTGCGTTCAGTGTAAAGTTATGGCCAGGCTTCTCGCTGTATGTCTGATCTCCCTCAAAATCATGGACTGCTGTCCGAACCCTTTCACCAGCCTTTTTCCCAGGGCAAACGGCATGGACAGTGTGACCGACCATCAGTAATGCCTGAAAAGGCACCATCACCTCATAATCCTCTACAAAATCACCAACAATCATCAAAATCTTCTTCGCAGCCATATTTAACTCCTTTCTTTAGTTTTTATGGATGACCCCAATTCCTTTTACCCTAAGAATGGCCCGCATTCATGAAACCCCAACCCACAAAACGCAATCATCTCATTCAAATCTGAGCTCCTATGCTGTCATGTTGCAATAGCTAAGCTCGAAATTCCAAAAGTATAATCTAAACTTATTTATTCTACATCCAAATTCGTTCCCATTTCAATATAGTTTTTTCTAGTTTTTTCTAGGTTTCCGTGTTGACAATAGGCACACAATGTGATACTCATCTAAATATGAAGTATTTCTCATGGGATCCTGAGAAAAATGAAAAACTCAAGGCTGAGCGAAATATATCCTTTGAAGAGATTGTCTTTTATATTGAAAGGGGACAAGTTCTTGACATTCTGGAACACCCGAATAAGAAAAAATATCCAAACCAATTCATATTTGTAATCCAAGTCGAGGATTATGTCTATCTGGTCCCATTTGTTGAGAAGGAAAATGAAATCATTTTAAAAACCATTATTCCAAGCCGTAAGGCAACAAAACACTATTTGAGAGGAGATGATTAAAATGCCAAGGATGACGAAAGAAGAAAAGAACCTACTTGATTCCTATGAAAAAGGGGAATGGAAATCAGTCAAGAATTTAAAAACAGAGATCAATCATTATCAGAAAATTGCCCAAGCAACCATAAGAAAAGATAAGAGGATTAATATTCGAATTGCAAGCAAAGATTTGGAAGAAATTCAGAAAAAAGCACTGGAAGAAGGGATTCCTTACCAAACACTCATCTCAAGCATTCTCCATAAATATGCCTCAGGCCGTTCAGCTTGAGGAGTTTTTGGCTCCTTAATCCAATAATAACGATCTGACACCAGGTCTCCATCCCTCTCCTTTGTTGCCAAAAAGGCTCCACACTCATAGCAATCTAACCCACAAAACGCAACCATCTCTTTCAAACCTGCTCTCCCATACTGTTATATTGCAAGACCTGACCCTCTCGCCTTTACTGGTGGAACCATCCTTCCCTTGATCAATACCTTGCTGCCATCAACGCGGGGAATCTTCCGATTGAAGAGACAGAAATTCTGACGATGGAGCAACTACGACTGGAGGCGCTTTACCTCGGTCTCCGGACGAAAAAAGGAGTTTCCCTCCAGGATTTTGAGAACCATTATCACTACGATCTCTTAACGGAAAAAAAGGAAATATTGGACAAACTCGAAGAAGAAGGATTTATCTCAATCCAGGATGGCCACCTGTATCCTACCCAGACCGGCCTTGCAATAGCCGACAGCCTTTCATTGATTTAGTTGTGGAAGTCAGGATTTGACTATACGGACATTGTCAAGTGTGATGGTGATTTCTTCCTGAAATGTTGTTTTTGCATTTTTATCCCACCATACAACCTTTCAAGTGCTAATCAATAATTCTTGTTGATGTTTCCTTCCCAAATTAGTAGACTCTTACCAAATATAGGGTTTTACCAACCTCCCAACTGACCTTTGGGGGATTCCATGACCACACAAGAAGTTAAACGCAAACTCGCTGCCATCCTCAGTGCGGATGTGAAAGGTTACAGCCGTCTCATGGGGGAAGATGAGAAGGGCACCGTCCGAACCCTTAATGCTTACAAAGAAGTCATGACAAACCTCATCCAACAGCACCGTGGTAGAGTAGTTGATGCTCCAGGAGATAATGTGCTGGCTGAGTTTGGCAGTGTAGTGGATGCGGTTGAGTGTGCGGTCGAGATTCAGAAGGAACTGAAAACTCGAAATGCTGATCTTCCTGAAAATCGAAAGATGGAATTTCGGATCGGTGTCAACCTGGGGGATGTGATCGAGGATGGAGAGCAGATCTTGGGAGACGGGGTCAATATCGCAGCAAGATTGGAGAGTCTATCCGAAGCAGGAGGCATCTGTATCTCTGGAACTGCTTATGATCAGGTGGAGAATAAATTATCTCTTGGATATCAGTATCTTGGAGAACAGGCTGTTAAGAACATCGCAAAACCAGTTCGGGTATATCAAGTCCTAATGGAGCCCGAGGCAGCTGGTAAAGTAATCGGCGAGAAAAAGATTAAACCCAGACAATGGCAGAAGGCCACTATAGGTTTGGCAATCGGTTTGATTGTGGTAATCGCTGCAATAGTAATTTGGAAACTTAATACCCCTCCTGCTCCTCAACCAGAAATAGCTTCTAATCGGCCCGTAGGGCAGAGTTCCACGGGCTTGCCCGTGGGTGAATGAGAGCGGCGGCGATAGGGTATAATGTATGCATGGAGACACGAGTATCAGGACACAGTGTGTATCGGACGGAATAC
>Ga0208563_1000058_pt1 | contig 118941 bp, 123 predicted proteins | sample June2015DPH_17_1_2_FD_184717 | JGI IMG/M metagenome (GOLD analysis project Ga0208563, IMG submission 184717) | Peatland microbial communities from SPRUCE experiment site at the Marcell Experimental Forest, Minnesota, USA - June2015DPH_17_150... | ecosystem: Environmental > Terrestrial > Soil >... | reverse complement strand
TGATAGAAGATCTTCGGCTGAATTCCTGTCTGTTGTCCCATCATGGCATTACTCCAATTAAGTTGTATTGCCATCCTTATATACGGTATGTATAATGCTTGCAAGAACTATTTGGGCAACAGCCCGTAAAGATCCGACCCTGACGCCCGGTTCTTTCGCGCCTTACGATTCTTCTTGTTCCCACCCCTTTGCCCTTTCAACAGCCATCTTCCACTTTCTGTAAAGAGATTCTCTTTGTTTGGAACTCATCCGAGGAATAAACTTCCTCTTTACTCTGTAATTTGCGGCGATTTGCCGTTGATCCTTCCAAAACCCCACGGCTAAACCAGCCAGGTAGGCGGCTCCCAAGGCGGTCGTCTCAGTGGTCGCCTGGATGACTACTGGAACCCCCAGAATGTCGGCTTGAAATTGCATTAAAAACTCATTGGCAGCCGCCCCTCCATCGACCCGCAATTCCTTCAGGCCCATTCCGGAATCCTCCTCCATGCATTCCAGCACATCCCTTGTCTGATAGGCAATCGACTCTAAGGCAGCCCGGGCAATATGAGCTGGCGTCGTTCCACGGGTAATTCCAAAAATTGCTCCTCGGGCATACATATCCCAGTAGGGTGCTCCCAAGCCGACGAAAGCCGGGACAAAATAGACGCCATCATTAGATTGGATGCTACTCGCCAACCTTTCACTTTCGGAAGCTTGCTGAATCATCCTTAGCTCGTCCCGGAGCCATTGGACTACAGCCCCGGCGATAAAGACGCTCCCTTCTAAAGCATATTCAATTTTCCGGCCGATTCCCCAGGCGATCGTTGTCAAAAGGTTTTTTCTGGAAAGCACCGGCTTCCACCCTATATTCATCAGCAAAAAGCAACCCGTTCCGTAGGTGTTCTTGGACAAGCCTTTGCGGAAACAGGTTTGGCCGAAAAGAGCTCCTTGTTGATCTCCTACGATTCCCGCAACAGGGATCTCTAAACCCAAAAAAGATCCAGGAGACGTGCTTCCGTAGATTTCACTGGAAGCTTTGACAGCTGGTAAGATTTGTTCGGGAATATGGAAATATTCTAAGATCTTTCCATCCCACGAAAGATCATGAATATTGTAAAGCATGGTGCGGGAAGCGTTAGAATAATCCGTGATATGGAGCTTCTTCCCCGTTAGATTGTACACCAACCAGCTATCCACCGTGCCAAAGGCCAGTTCCCCTCTTTCAGCCGCCCGGCGGATCGTTTTTCGATAGTCCAAAATCCACTGAATCTTAGTAGCTGAAAAATAGGCGTCGATCACCAATCCAGTTTTCCTGCGAATCTCTTGGGCAAATTTCGTCTTCTTGATTTCGGAACAACTCGGGGCGGTCCTGCGGCACTGCCACACAATGGCATTATGCACTGGCCGGCCGCTCTCCCTGTCCCAGATTAAAGTGGTCTCCCGCTGGTTGGTGACCCCGATGGCGGCGATTCTTTGGGGCGAAAGATTGACGGAATCAAGGGCCTGCCGGGCAGCTTCCATTTGCGAGTCCCATATTTCCGCAGGATCATGCTCCACCCATCCGGGCCGGGGATAGATCTGCCTGAACTCCTTAGCCGCCATACTAATGATTTTCCCCTGCTGATCAAAAATCACCGCCCGGGAACTCGTGGTCCCCTGATCCAAAGCCATGATATATTTTTTCCTCATAAATGAACCTTCCAAGAGGCAGAAGTTGGTCCTGCTGGCAGATCAAGGCTAAAGATGAGACTAGAATATTTCCACACAAAAATGACTTAAAAATTAAGTCGAGGATGGACAAATCTTGACTGAAAAATTCAGTCAAACAAGAAAAGGCTTAATTGAAAAATGGGATGTGCCCCCATTTTCAACGTTCCCATATATATCTTTTAGGGTTACCTCTTTAACTTGTTTTTTTCATCCCCCTCTCTTTCTGAATCAGTTTTGGAATCTCAAATTCGCAAGGGACTTTGGTCTGACAGAGTCCGCAAAATCCCGCGATCGTGACACCATATTCGTCCTTCTTGGCCTGACCGACAACGGAATAGCAATACTCGAAGCATTTATCTTTGTCATGACCCTTTTCCGTAATCGCTCCGGCCGGGCAGCGGGATGCGCATGTCTTGCAAGTCTTATTGAAGTAGTAAAGGCAGTTGGCCTTGTGATGGGAATAAATTTTTTCCGAAGGTTTAAGGGGCAGTTTGGTGACCACGCTCCCTACGCGCATAGCCTTGCCTTTTGCCGTAATCAGTCCGTCGCTCAACCCGAAAGCCCCGAGACCGCAGGCATAGGCGATATGACGCTCGGACCAATTGGACGCGATCCCCACTTCGGGGGACCGAAGCCGTTTCCAAAGGGGAGAATTCATTGGAGCAACGGCCTTATACCCTTTCTTTTTTAATATGGAGACAAGGTGATTTCTAAGTTTAACGTTGAACTGTTCCCCGAAATCCCGGGCATGAGCCCAGAGCAGAGAAGGATATTTGGCCTCTTTGCGATTGCTTTTTCGGATATCTTCAGATGTCGGGAGAACCCAAGAGATAACTGAAAGCTCTTTGGAAGGCTTCCTCCCTCCAAAAGTCAATTCAAAAATCTCCTGAGGTGTAAAGTGGAATTCGCCGATAATCTTTTTATATTGCTTGAAAAGAGGATCGTCTCCCGAAGCGAATCCAACCAAAGGTGTTTCCCAGTACTGCCCTCCGTCAACTTTCCGGCGGTTGGCAGGACTCTCCCGAACAAATTTGGCAATGACTCCTTCAATAAACTTCTCCGGATCTTTATTAAACACGATTCGCTTCATTGATTTCATTCTTCCTCCTCAAAATCAACTTTACATTTAAAGGATATAACGGTACGGTTTTACACGTTACTTCTCCCCAACAGCTCCAGATTAACACAAGCAGCCTTGATGCTCAAACCAATAATCCCTATTGTCAATGCGAACGAAAACCCAGGTGGGAAATAGGTCAACCCTTCGACCCTCCGGTCTAAAGATTGGGGCTTGCTCAGGGTTGACCCTGAGCGGCGATCTTTCCCCAACCTAAACTGCGGGGCTTGGGCGCCATCGAACAGGTTAATCTTCAGGTGGAATTAACAGATGGTCAATAACCCCAAAAATAGATGTGCCCAACTTTTTTATGGATGACACACCGATAAATATTCAAGGATAAAAATTTAACCCCCAAGCCGTTCAGTTCAAAATTGAAAATATTTAATCTTTGATCAATTCTTTAAGCTTCTCGTCTAAGTAATGTTCGACATATGTTCGATTTAGGCAGCTGGGATCAATTCTAAGCCTCTCGGCGAGACTTTGAAGGATTGCACTGCGACGAGCAAGATTTTTCGTTCTGTGCTCTTTCATGTAGTTGTGTACAGAACGCATGATATCGGTTGGCAGGTGATAGCTTATGTTGACGCCCAAAAGGGATGGAAACATTGCCGCATAAGATCTCTTGACCGAACCAAGTTTGGGCGCAAGACTTATATAATTGTAAAGAAAATCAGGGCGCATATAACAGCTTACACGATATTTGTCCTTGAATACTTTGTTAACTGCTTTCAAAGTTAGAGTGTCTTTCGATAGCCACCATGTCCGATACCCAAAAATATCCGAGGTACCGCCTTCGTTATATTTTTCCCTTATTGAATAAATAGTGAGTATAAGGTTTGCGTCATTTTTTGCTTTTGGCGGCGCACTTTTTTCCTTTTTCAGTTCTTTGAAAAGACGATCTTGCTCTTCTTTATCGATCTCTACGCCGAGGGATTTATCTGATACGAATTCAATTCCAAATTCTTCATGTAACCATTCAGACAATTCCCTCTTAGCATTCTCCAGACTCGGAGAAACAAAGTTGTCAATAAAGTTTTTAAAGTGTGATACTTGTCCTCGCATCTTTGCGTAGAAATATGCTCTGATCAGAATCTCGTCGATATATAGCGTAAGAATTTCATCGGCGAGATACATCTCCTCATCGTGCTTAAATATCTCTTCATATTTTGCTAATATCATTTGGAAATGAGATGCCAACTCGCCAATTATTGTCTCATTTGCTATGAGACGAACTCCAGCATCTCTAGCTCCTGTTAGTAGATTCCAGTGCCGCCGATTTTCCGGCTCTAAGAAAAATTCTGACATTGCAGGAATCAGAATTGATGTGCAAACATATATATTCAGTTTGGAAGCAAGGCTTGAAAAGTATGTAGCTAACTTTGGATCGCATTGGAGGAAAAATAACATCAAATATGTATTTGATAATTTATTCAAAAAATCTCTTTGCTCTTTAGTGCCATGATATACGATTTCACGAATCGTAACCATAAGACCGGACTTGACCAACTCTTTATTTTTCAGAACGACTGAGCTCTCATCAACTACACGGCTTACGGTGTCCGATAAATCTTTTTCAAATGCATCCTGATTTTCTCCTCTAAGCACAAAATTTGCAAATTCTAGTCCTTGCTGGTAATAAATCTGATTAAATGCTGATTCCATGAGGGGGACGCAATCTTTGACTTGAACACCGATATCTTTGAGATATCTCTCGAGCATAGCAGTCGTTTGTAACTGGAATTGTGCATGCAAACAAGCATCTGATAGATTTCTTTGTTGGATCTCCAACCGTGTTTCATATGGTAGGCAATACGCATCAATTTTGGGGTGATGTTTGACACGGCGTGGTTTAGTAGATAGTATTTTTAAGCGCTGATCGATAACGGGATACAGTGTTTTGGGATCAAATTGTATCTTCTCTGCAATTGTCTTTTTTATCTCTTCTTCTGTCTTGAATAGACCTTTATCGGGATCTGTTCCCTCCAAAGCAAAAAGGACTAAGCCATCTGCTATTATTGTGTCCAGCTCTGCAGTGCCAGTCTCTCGATCTAATTGTTGCCGGAGAAAAACAAAGAGTCTGGGATCGTTAACAAGATCCCCCACAACGTACGACTTCCCCGGCTGACTAAATTCATGCAGAAAGCTCGCAATAAATGTTTGAAATGTATTAATAGCACCTTGGTTTGTATTTGCTCGTGATGATAACCACTTCAGATCATATATATGAATCGGTTTTTTGTATTGATCGAATAGGCTGTCGATTAGTTTATCCTGATTCTTGACGATTTGATTCGTCACAAAGTAAAATCGGTCAAATTCAATGACATTATCAAATAATTTTTTCAAGGAGGACTTCAGCTTCCCTTCACCATTCGCTTCAATAGATGATTGGTAAATGCTTCTTTCAAAACCTTTTCTATGGAATACGTGTTCAAGGCCGTCAATTCCACGGTCTTTTAGACCACCGGCGGGAGTGAATTCGTAATCCAGAACCTGGGCGAGAAAGCTCATCGCAAAATCCTCGAAAATGATCCCGTTGTTGACCTGACAAAGCGCAAACTCAAATGTTTGAGGATCAATTCCAACACTGATTCTTTTTTCATGGTTCATGAATTTCCCTCCATCATTGAGATTTAGGGCCAGACCTGCTTTTCAACATCTCCGGGTAAAAGGTGACGGTTCTATTTATTTTCAGCCTAAAACAAAAATATATCGAAATTAACTGTATCTCTGACAACTGTTTCAACTTGTTTGAAGGACACGGCACTATTATAACAACCGATAGCCACATTTCCTATTGATTGGTTATTTAAACCCTTTATCTTAAAACAATCCTCCAAGTTATTATCGAGACATGCCATAAGATCATCGCCATCCACCCCAAATTGAAGAATGTGCTCCTCATTATATTCCAGGCGACGATATTGTTTAACTAACAATACCTTAACGCTTGGGAGTTCAGCTAGTTCTAAATTACCATTTTGCCTTATATAAAGCAGATAACCTCCCATCCAGGGATTTGGCGTTCCGTACCTGAAATATATACCAAACCAGTCGATTTCACTTCCTACCATCTCAAATTTAAATTTAACCTTCAGTGCGCCATCTCTCATCTTAACGATAGGTACAATGGGAATCGTTGTCTTGCCTTCTTCATGCTTTATTTTTGTTTCCTGAGGAAAATCAAGTTTATAAAAATGACCTGCTTTCTCGCTAAGCGGCAACTCTTTTATTGAAAGGAATGTGTCAAGATATTTATCAATCCGTTCCCGAAGTTCTTTCTCATCGGAATATTTATTAACCTCATAACCCCTTATGTCTGAACCAATTTCAGTCAAATTCCGACCTGAAACTCTAAAGATGTTCTTATTAAGAGTGATTGCGATACCTAATTCAACATGTACGTTGGGATTATTATTTGTCAGATCAGCTACAATAATGTCTGAAGATTTAATATTAAACAAAAATTGTTTCAGAAGATCATTATTTTGATTTTTGAAGAGATCTATCTCAAGATGAGGAGTAGGTTGAATAACTCTGTTATTTCCGTAAATAAAATTAAATCTTTCTTGAAATTTCCCCTTTAAGTCCTTAAGAATCCTTTCATACATTGGGAGCATTGATCCATCGAAGGGAATTGCGATAAATACTTGATAAAATGATTTTGGATTCATTTTCCCCCTCCTCAATCGTTATCATGATATCGTACATCTCCCCCGATCACCGGTTGAAATCTCTAAAAATCAAGATAAACCCTTCAACCCCCGTCCTTCATGGTTTGAGCCCTTATCTTCCCATCGGTGACGGAGCCAATAAGCCTGCCAATGCCCCGACGGCGGCTGAGCCCAAGGCTATCAATCCCTCAGGAATTGTGGCTGCTGTTTTGATGCTCAAGTAGAAACCCCCAATGATGGTCAGCACAACTGCAGAACCGAGGAAGCCCACAACCATTCGATAAATCAATCGGTCAGTTTGAAGCGGCGTTGCTAACTTCTGGAGGCTCTCAAGAAGTTTCACCTTCTTGTCTGGGGGCAATGAAGCATCGTTGGTGACTTGATGAATTAAATCTTGGAGTGTGTCCTTAATGTTATTGGTCATATTTTACCTCCATTCCTTATCGTTAAGCGTAAGGAGTAAAGTGTATACACCGTAAGGTGTTAACCGTAAGGCGTAAAGTGTCTCCTATTAAGAGCAACTTCAGGGGATAAATTTAATCACTATTTCCGGACGGAAGGCTTCGGTTCCGGAGCCAGTTTTACGAACAGGTTTTTTATTGGCGTCAAGGATTGATACATACCAACGACCTTCCTTAAAATTACGCTTAAAGCTCTGAGTGCGCCATGTAAAAAAGCCCTGCTTCCTGAATTGGTTTTTTATCGCACTAGCTATTTCTAACCACCTCTCTTTCGTAAGCCCGATGCCAATAATATCGGTCACTCCTTTCTCTGAAGCCCAGGCATGATAGATGGACATCTGTCCTTTTGCTTCAAGCATAGTCAGGGCTTGTTCACCTGCTCTGATCTCCATCCAGAGAAATACACCTTCTCCTTTCTTGATCTCAGCAACACCTGAAAAGGAATTCATTGGTTCATGCCCTTGAACACCTTTGCAAAAGGATTCCCGTTCCACCTCAAATAATGGCTGGGCATTGCCATAGGCTGGAATAATAACAAAGACAAACGAAACAAAAATGAAGAGAAGAGATGTTTTCATTCCAAGATTCTTAATCCGTTAACCGATGCAGCTTTGAAGTGCCCGTTTAAAGTTCCCACCCATATAGGCTCCAATCTCATCATTCGAAAACCCGACCTCTTGCATGGTCTTTACCAGTTTTGATAAATCGCAAACGTCTCGATACCCCTCAATGAGGCTGGGGAGGCTTCCTCCACCATCTGTTCCCAAACCCACATGTTCCATCCCCAATCGGTTTTTCATCTCAAGAATTTCTTTCGCCCAATCTAAAAAAGTCCTTCGTGCAGTTGCCCCCTGTTTATATCCTAACGGCCAGGTACAAACGACACCTCCTGTTTGGGCAATCAGTTCCATCTCCTTCCATGTTCGAGACCGACCACATTGTAATGGGTCTTCAATAGAACAAGGATTCGTGTGCGAATCGACCAAAGGCTTTGAACTTATTTCTACAATCTGTTTTAGAGTGTTTGTATGAGCATGGGCTACATCGACCACCATACCCAACTCCTGCATCCGCTCTACAACTTTTCGTCCAGCAGGGGTCAAACCATTGCTTGTACGTCCTGGGTCCAGGTTCTTCCACATTCTCATCGTATCCCCGAGTTCATTATTTCGATAATGAATCAAGGTAATCATCCTGACGACCAAGCCATAAAATTCATTGACTGTATCAGGATTACCCTTCAACGCATCTCCTCCCTCGATGGCCAAAATGGCCCCTGGAGGAGCATTATCATCCAATGAAGTTGGAATATCAGAGGCTTTGAGTACTAATTTGACTTTACCTGATTTCACGATGCCTTTGAGCCACCATTCTAACTGGGTTTTTGTACTTTGGTATTCAGTCCCTAGCACACGGCCTTGACTGAGGAACACGGCGTCACCGATCGCAGCAAAACAACTGGCAGCCATTCCTAATTTTTTGATAGCCTTGAGGGTCGAAGTGTTATCAGTCTGACGGGGATCATAAACATACCGATCAGGATGGGCGTGAGCATCGATAATTTGTAATCCCTTTAAAAGAGCCTTATCATTCGAAGATGCCGAAGCGGTCTGTTTGAATGGGGAAAAACTTCCCAAACTTACTGATAGACCACAAAAAGTAAAGTAACGAAGAAACTGACGTCGATTCATTTTAGAATTTTCCTTTCATTCTGAAGTTACCCCTTACTACTATCCTGCCCCTGAATTGGAAGGAAGATAACAGAGTTATTCCCGACAGGGGACTTTCTTCCCTTCACGATAATAGGGAAAATCTACAAAAGTGATGGTGCTGCCAAGATCCTTGTAAAGGGCCATTTTGGATCCTTTATTGCAAAGGATTAAGACATAGCTCTCACCTTCACGAAAAACCCGGACTGGATATTTCTTCACTTTTTTGATGATTTCTTTGTCGGGATAGTATTTCAAGAATAGAAAAGAACTTTTCAGCATTTAAATCAGATGGAAGGGTTCCTGTTGAAAGCCGATGTCCTTCAATTTTCTTTGAGAAGTCGATCAAATACTCTTCTAACTCGGCAACCTCTTTTGGATCTAATCCTTGGGAAGATTGAGGCCTCGAGCAGAAAACCAAAGAGAAAAAAATTATTGAGCAGAGCAATAAAATTTTAACTTTGGGTCTCATTATCACCTATTCACCCCCACCCTCACCCTCCCCCGTCAAGGGGGAGGGGTGTAAAGGGTTCTCTTCCCCATCAAGGGGGAGGGGAGTACTTTCATTGCTGAGAGTTAATGATTGTTCATCATGACCAATAGACTAAATTTCCAGTCTGCAAATCCTTTCCTGTATCCAGGTCACGATTGGTGATACTTGAAAGAAATTGATTAATGTTTCCTATGAAAATGCCTTTGGATAAAAAGACCCATTGGTCTGTCACATACCCGACGACTTTTGGAAAGACATCTCTTTCATAAGTCCCGAATTTCCCATCAGGAAGAGGAAGCCTATTCAGAAAAGTTTCTTTTTCCGTGGCTGTGATCTCAATACTTTTCTTGTAGGTCAATTTGTGTTTGGGGTCGAATATTCGACCTATGAATACGGGTCTGCCCGCAATCTTAAGCCAGTCTTCAAACTGATCGTGCCACTCATCAATCTCAGGTCGATGATTCTGGTAATCCACTGAAAAATGGGTTTTAAGAATATCTCTCCAGAAAGCGAGCAAGATGGGATGAATTTTATCCTTATCACCAGGGTTCGAACAGATCTGGATGATCCTCATCAGTTCACTATGCTCAATTTCTGCTCCCCTGCGAATCAGATGATAAATGAATGCATCCTGAATCATTTCACAGTAACGATGTCTTTCCTCATTCCCTTTATAGGGGCCAACGATGTTCAACACAACCGGATGGACAACTAAATCAGAAGTCACATGAGAGAGGTAACCCAGGGTCCAACAAAAGGGGATGACAAATTCCTCTTTCTGAAAACCCTGAGTCCCTAAATCCAGGAGCTTCCGGGCCATGGTTTTGATCACATCGCCGGTATGTTGGTAATGCATGTGATCGGCCCAATCCTTCTGCTTGGGTTGCAAGAGATCGAGGTAGGGATAATCCGGGCCAACAGAACCAAGGTGAACGAAATGGGAATGGGTGAGGGTAACCCCGCGTAGCTTTTCATTGATATCCTGATTGCCCCGAAACCATTCGAGCGCTTTTTCCGTAATCATCAAATGGGCATAAGTGGCCGGCATAAACGACCTACAATGTTGGGTTTTTAATGCACCGAGATCACTATATAGGAAATGGGCTCACTCGTCAAGGAGGGTTAGCCGATGGCTGATAGCTAATGGCTATATTGGTTGACTTTTAATCGGTGGAGTGTTAGGAGGGTAAAAGGAGGAAGGGATGTTTTTCTCTATTCAGAAGGAATTATTCGATATTCTGCCTGATCTCACCATTGGGATGGTGGTGGCCAGGGGTGTGGACAATACTCATCCCTCCAAAGAGATTGACGATCTTCTCACCCAGGCTGTCGAGGAGATGAAGAAAAACTTCATCGGTGATAAAGCCCAGGACCATCCAAGGATCAAACCCTGGAGAACTGCCTTTTCTAAATTGGGTATTTCCGGAAGTAAGTTTCCAAGTTCCATCGAATCCATGGCAAGGAGGATTCTGAAAGGAGATCCGTTCCCGAAGATCAACCCTCTCGTCGATCTCTACAACAGTGTCTCTTTGAGATTTTTAGTCCCGATGGGAGGCCATGATCTGGATACCATCCAGGGAAATATTCATCTCCAATTTGCAGAAGGATGGGAACCTTTCACTCCCATGGGCGGCGGAGAGACAGCGGTTGTGCCAAAAGGAGAACTGGTCTATCGTGACGATCGAGAGGTGCTGACCCGGAATTGGGTATGGCGCCAGTGTGAGAAAGATAAAGCCACCGAGAAAACGAAAAATATCTTCATCCCCATTGATGTATTGGGTGAAGTGGGAAGAGAGCGGGCCGATGAAACCATTCTGGAGCTCTCTCAGCTGATCCCGAGATATTTGGGGGGTACCTTCTTTTCAGCTATCCTGAATAGAGAAAATCCTTCCATTGAATTTCAGATTTAAAATCAGGATATGAAAATAAGGTGTGATGACCAAAATAAAAAGGGAAGAGCAAACCTCTTCCCTTTTTAAATCTTTCTCTTTCCTCCAGAGGATAGTTAAGTTTCTTTAACGAGGTGTGGGATTAGTAACCTTTCTTCTGAATCTCGGCTAAGCCTTCATCCACTGTGAAGACGGCACCGCATTTTGGACACTTAATCTTTGCGTCTTTCTGTATCCCCGCACACCCATAAGCAAAAACTGCTAACATCACCAATGCCAAAAAGATGCTCACCCATTTCCTCATTAACCCTCACCTCCTTTCGTTATTTTTCAGTGAAATCGCAAGGAAAAATATTGTATAGGAAAAACGGATAACAAAAATCCGTTTTTATGTCAAGTAAAAAATAAATATTCCTTTCCTCCCCCCTTGGATATCCCTCCACTTATTTCTTTTTCTTCGGTTTGGCCTTCTTCGTTGCCTTCTTCGCCTTAGGATGTTTCATCCCGCATGACATATTTTCGTCACCTCCCTTACCCTTTTATTCTATTGATTTATTTATCTCTTTTAAATTAAAATTTGTCAAGAGTTTTCTTAGAGAGCTCTGAAAAACTACTTTACGCTCTCTTGATTGCACAGATTTCAAAAAATGATTAAATAGATTTTCTCTATTTTTCAATGCATCTTTTATCTGCGTAATCGTTTCATAATCTATGTAATCAGAGATTTCGGCCTTCTTCAGAAATCTCTCTTAGGGATATCGTAATTTAAAGCCATTGGAGGGGGGAATATGACAAAAAAGATTCAGATAGACATGAACTCTGATGTTGGGGAAAGTTTTGGCGTTTATAAACTGGGACTTGACCAAGAGGTGATCCCCCACATCACCTCAGCCAATATTGCCTGTGGATTCCATGCCGGGGATCCTGGCGTGATGCGAAAGACGGTGGCTTTGGCAAAGGAATATGGTGTAGAGGTGGGGGCTCATCCTGGATTTCCAGACCTCATGGGATTTGGAAGAAGAAATGTCGATGCCACCCTTGAGGAGATTCAGGATTATGTCGTTTATCAAACAGGAGCATTGCAGGCTTTTGCCCAATCGCAAGGGCTGAGGCTTCAGCATGTGAAAGCTCATGGAAGCCTTTACAATATGGCCGTGGCGAATCCCAAGATATGGGAAGCCATGGCAGAGGCAATGGCGAACGCGGACCGAGATATGATTCTGGTTGTCCTGGCTTCTTCGAAAAGGGAATCTCTTCTCGAGATTGGAAAACGTCATGGCATCCGCATTGCCTTTGAAGCCTTTCCAGACCGCGCCTATAACAAAGATGGTTCTTTAGTCTCTCGTAGAGAGAAAGGGGCAGTGATCCACGATCACGAGATCGTCGCCAAAAGGGCGTTAAAAATGGCCCTGGAGGGAAAGGTGGTCGCCATGGATGGGACAGAAATCGAGCTCAAAGCAGATACGCTCTGTGTCCACGGCGATAACCCTGCTGCCGTCGAGATGGTGAAGAAGATTCGACAGGAATTGAAGGATGCTGGCATAACCGTCATTCCAATGAAATGGTTTGTTTAATTCGTGATAGTGATTCGTGCTGGTGATTTGTGTTTTTGGTTTTCCATTCACCAACACCTTTCACCCATCACCAACACTATTTAGCATGGGCCTTTATCCCAAAATGCATTTTCTCCTAATGGGTGATCATGGTTTTCTCCTTGAATTTGGAGACGAAATCAGTCGCGAGATCAATGAGAAGGTGAGAAGGATGGCTTTGGCCATCCAGGCTGAAGCCATAGAAGGGATCGTTGAAACAGTTCCAACCTACCGGTCATTACTCATCATTTACAATCCAGTGATTCTCCCCATCGAAGACCTAAGAAAAAGATTAAAACGGATAGAAGAAGGGCTTCGACAGACTCCTCTTCCAGAGCCCAAATTAACACGCATCCCAGTCGTCTATGGTGGGACCTATGGCCCTGATTTAGAAGAGGTGGCGAAGTATCATCAGATCTCTCCTGAGGAAGTGATCCAGCTCCATTGCAGCAAACCTTATCTCATCTATATGATCGGGTTTATGCCTGGATATCCTTACATGGGAGAACTTCCTCAGGCATTGGTGACCCCTCGGCTCAAAACACCGAGGCTATTGGTTCCTAAAGGCTCTGTGGCCATTGCCCAGAGACAGACAGGGATTTATTCCATGGAGAGCCCAGGAGGTTGGCAGATCCTCGGCCGGACCCCGGTGGAACTGTTCGACCCTGGGAAAGATCCTCCGGCTCTTCTTCAAATGGGAGACTTTGTCCAATTCTATCCGATCAGCGAGAAGGAGTTTAAAGAATGGCAGGCATAGGAATAATGCCAAATGTTAAAGCTCGAAGTTCAAATGAAATGCAAAGCTCAAATGATAAAATTTATTAAAGAAGAAATTTTTGACATTTAGTCATTTTGGCATTCAGTTGACATTTGGATTTTAACATTTGAACTTTCAGCTTCCATGTTCGAGTATATTCGAGGAAAATTTGAAAGATGAATCGAATTGAGGTTCTTGAAGTCCTGGAGCCTGGCGTTTTGACCACGGTTCAAGATCTGGGTCGATATGGTTTCAGTCAGTTTGGAGTCCCTCCCTCTGGAGCCTTAGACACCTTTTCTCTCAAAGTCGGCAACCTGTTGGTTGGAAACAGAGAAGGAGAGGCCTGCCTCGAGATCACACTCATGGGCTTGAAAATAAAAGTCCTGAAAGAGGTAGTCATTGCCATCACAGGCGGAGATCTCTCCCCTACATTGAACGAGGAACCTTTGGAGATGTGGAGGACCCATCTTCTGGTGGAAGGAGATGTCATTACCTTTAAAAAGGCGCAAGCAGGTTGTCGTGCTTACCTGGCTGTGAGTGGAGGATTCGTTGTTCCAAAAATCATGGGGAGCTCTTCAACCTATCTTTCAGGAAATTTCGGTGGTTTGGAAGGAAGGAAGTTGAGACGAGGAGATATTCTTTATACTCTCGATATCTCACCTTCCCTTAATAAATTGGGCCTCCGATTTCCAAGCGACTGGATTCCTTCTCTGGAAAAGGAGGTACTTCTCAGGGTAATCCCAGGACCTCAGGATCACCACTTTACAGAAAAAGGATTCCAAACATTTTGTTCCTCATCCTATCAGGTCACTCCCCAATGCGATCGAATGGGAGTTCGATTAGAAGGTCCCAAGATCGAGAGACGATCTGATGTGGAGGAGTCGATCATTTCAGAGGGTTTGATCTCAGGTGCGATTCAGGTTCCCGGCGATGGGAAACCCATCATCATCTTAACGGAATTGGTTACTGGTGGTTATACAAAGATTGCCACGATCATCTCTACGGATTTATCCAAGGTGGCACAACTAAAGCCTGGAGATCAGGTGCGATTCAAACCCATCTCCATTGAAGAATCTCATTTTCTGCTCAGAGAACAGGAGGAAAGACTGAAAGGATTTAAGAAAATCATACAGGAATCAAGCCCTTGCAAGAGATAGAAGCCTAGGTTGATTAGTAATTGCTTTGTGAGTTTTGAAGAACCTTGAATAAAAGACCTGGATAATACGTCTAATAAAGTATTATGGGAAAATATGGGAAGACACCATGCGGCCAGAAATTTTTACAAAGAGGGAAAATACATCTTGGATGTTAATATCGATTTCTTAATTACAATGGAGGGAAAAAAATGAAGAAACTCCTCTTTATTTTATTCATACCTATTTTCGCTTCTTCTGCATCGGCTGCTGTTTACAAATGGGTTGACAAGGGAGGTGTGGTAAACTTTGCAGATGACTACAGCAAAGTTCCTCCTGATTATCGCAATAAGGTTGAAGAACTGAATATAGCCCAGATGGGACCCTCAACCCCTTCCAAAGCTCCGTCTGAAAAGATAACAGATAGTGCGAAGTCAGGGGAGACGGCAAAGCAGGCGCCCCCCATCGCCCAGAACCTGATTCGTGAGGGAGACTTTGCGATCAAACTTGCTGATGCCCTTAAGATAGGACAAGTCAAGAGTGACGCGGAAGCTGAGAGCATATTGGCCTCAGTCGGTATTGCCCCGAAAAACGGTTGGATTGCTGATTATCCTGTGACGCCTGACATTATCGCAGAATTGGAGAAAGCCGTAGGTGAAGCAGCCGATGCCAACAGATTGCCGATTGCAAAGAATGAGGCTTTAAAGGCACTACGGACGACTGCGGTGGAATTTGAATTACCTATCATCGCTGAAGTACCAGATGGATACGCAGAAGGTCCGCCTCCAGCAACTTCTCAATATGCTCCATCGTCGGTGATCGATAATTACTACTATACTGAAGGTCCTCCTGTAGTGACCTATTATCCCCCGCCCTGGGATTATTATTACATGTACGCCTGGATCCCCAGCCCATTCTGGTGCTCCGGGTACTTTTTCCCGGGGTTCTTTGTCCTTCATGATTTCCATAGGGTTATTCATGGACACAGGCATGACTATATTATCACCAATCATATCAGAGACCCGAGGACCGGAAGGATCTTTGCGATGGATCCCGCGAGAAGAAGCTCAGGAAGGATATTTGGAGGCATGGGTACGTCTCCTGTGAGAGGGCTTAATTCTACGGAGGCCAAGAATGGTGCCCAGTCAATCTTCCAGCGCAGCCGTGACCGCGTGGCTCCGGGCAATACTTCTACGCCGGCAACAACGAGAGGACTTCGCAATAGAAATCCTTCCGACTTGAGGTCAGGCCGCAGTACGGAAAGGCAAGTTTATAACAGGGAAAGCAGGCTTTCAGGTTTCAACGGTCGAAATGGTGATTATGGCAGACCACCTGTCGTGGACCGCAGGATGAGCAGAACTCTCGGCGAAACCGGCTCCCACGGCATGAGCAACAGGACTTTTAGCCGGCCGGACACTATGAACAGACAAAGTGGGATGAACTTTCAAAGACCCTCTTCGAGCGAATCTCGGTCCTTCAGCCCGCCTTCACGGGGCGGTGAAAGATCTTTCAGCTCACACCCGCAGGGTGGAGGCCAACATAACAGCTTATCCCCTATGGGCAGCAGAGGTCTTTCCGGATCCCCTCAAGGGGGAAACCACGGTAGTAGCTTCGGCCACGGAGGTCCCCGCTTTTAGTTGATCTGGGATAGTTGAAGATGTCACTCCACTGGCTTACTGGGCTCGAGGGGAATTTCAAATTCCCAGAGATTGGCACCTGATCCAAAATAGATTTTTCGACCAAGCATCGCCATCCCTGAATGAATTGGGGCAGTGGATTTCACCACAAAGGATACCTCATCGTTTCTCGGATCGATGAAAAAGATTGCCTCCTTCGCCAATCCATAAAGTCTTAAGTCTGGTCCGAGCTGGAGGGAGATTTCCCTTGGTTCTTTAAATCCAAGATCAAGAATCTTTTTGACTTCTCTTCTCTCCGGATCAAAGACAAAGATCTTTTCGTTGTCTGTGATTCCATAAAGCATTCCATCTACGGTCACTGCAAGGGAAAGGATGGTTTTGGCTTCTGGAACTGGAATGATTTCGAACACCTTTTTTTCCTCTTTCGGATCCCAGAGCATGAGTTTCGCCTCTTTTTCGATAGCATGCGTTCCAGTTCCACCCCGTATCGAACTTCCTCCTGCAATGAGATCAAATTTTTCAATATAGGCGAGGGAGGCGATGCTCTGATTCTGGACAATGTGGCGATAGACTCTTTTTTCATTTTTCTTTGGATCATAGACACTGATCGCACCACCCACGAGTCCATAATCAGGGTAACCTCCGATATACACATTCCCATGAGGTCCAGTTACCATTGCTCTCGGTCGATATAGCTCTCCTCCCATGGGCCCTAAGTCTCTCGGATTGGCATCCTCGTTGTCGCCAAATCTTAACGGTTTGTTCGGATCGTAGATAGACAGCCTGGCCTCAGGGTAGGAGCAGAGATAAAGTTTTCCATCGAGAGCCCCCATTGAGTACACCTCTCCATTGGCCATGGAGGCCTTACCCAGATTTTTGAGGGATTGAGTATGGGGATTATAGACGAAGAGTCGTAAAGGAAGCATACTGCTCCCATAGACCCGATCATCGGGACCCGCCGCGACGACAAAGATATATGATCCCGCTGCTTCATATGGGAGAGGAATCTCTTTCTTCTCCTTGGTTAAAGGATTCTCAATCTGGAGAAGGCTCCCATCGATGAGACTAAACGTCCGACCATCTGGGAAACCTCCTTGAGGAAAAGGAATCTCAGACTGGGAGACCTCGACCAGTTTTTCTCCTCCTTCGATACGAAACCATTTATCCAAAGTGGAGAGTTTGGCGTAAATCTTTCGGTCTTTTCCCTTCACAAAATTCACACGACCAGGTTTCCGGCTTTCTGGTGGGATGATGGAGGTTTTAGTTTTTTTCTCTGGATCAAAGACGACAATATCGATTTTTTCGAACTGGATGGCACAGTAAATCAACCCATCGTCCCCTGCTGTGGGATAACAGTAAAACTGATCGGGGTCCATGCGGCCATAATTTTGAATCAAACCTGTCTTGGGATCGTAAGAGAAAAGCTTCGCCGAAGGATAAGTTCCTCCCCAGATCTTCCCATCTCTTGCCGTTGTGATTTTACAAATGAAAGACTCAGATTCTCCAGCAGGCTGTCCGAGATCATCCCACTTTTCGGTCTTCGGATCAAAACGCAGAAGGTGAGCAGAATAATAACTCCCAAGATAGATACGATTTTCATGATCGATGGTGAATCCCCACGAACCCATCTCAGAGGATAGAGGACCGTTGAATTGTCGGATCTGGCCTGTATCGGGATTGACAGCGAGAAGGAAAAGAGGGGCATCGTATTGACTGAAGGAGAGGTAAATGGTATCCATCTCTCCTGTCTTTCCTGGGCCGACAAAAGTTCCCCAACAGATGGCTTCTCTCACCGGTACGCCGAGGTCTTTTTGAGCGAATGAGATCTCTGAAAGAGGGCTCAGGATGAGAAAGACGAGGATAGGAATGAGAAATCGAAGGTTAGACCAGAACCCCATAGATTATGCAATCGGTTCCGTTTCGGGGGTATTCGGAACATCGGGAGCATCAGGTGGAGGTGAAGGAGCCTTCGGTTTTGGTTTCCTTGGGCGCGAGCGCCAGCGAGGCTTCTGGGTTTTCCGTTCCTTCAGTTCCTTTGATTCTTTCAACTCCTTAGCCTCACTTTTTCTCTGTTCTTTCCCAAAACCGACAATGACATAGGTCCCGCTTCGAACATCGGTTCTTAGTTGGATGATCCCTTCTTTTTCAGCATCCTCGAGAAGGTCGCTGAAGGTACGGTAGCCATGGTAGGATTCATTGAAAGAGGGCTTCTTTCGCTTCATCGTTTCTTTCACCATTGAGGACCAGAGCACTTCCTTATTCTCACGGACGAGGGCCACCACAGAGTCGACCAGGAGTTGAAAAGCCTCTTTCTTCTTCTCGGGGAGATCCTGCTCAATCTTGGGAGGAATGCCCAAGGGTCGTTCTAAGTCTTCATAGTAAATGAACTCGTCGCAGTTATCGACTAAAAGGTTGGAGCTTGATTCCTTCATTCCAAGGCCGATCACCCGTTTGCCATTCTCCTTCAATTTGGAGACGAGGGGGGAGAAGTCGCTGTCGCCGGAAACGATGACAAAGGTATCGATATGCTCTTTGGAATAACAGAGGTCGAGAGCATCCACGCAGAGCCGGATGTCTGCGGAGTTCTTTCCGGTCATCGCACGCTTTGGGATTTCGATCAGTTCAATGGCAGCTTCATGGAGAGGTTTTTTATACTCGGCGTAGTCGGCCCAATCTGCATAGGCCTTCTTCACAATGAGTTTTCCTTTCTCGACCAATCGTTCTAAGACCTTCTGGATCTCGAATCGTTTATCCCTCTTTCCCCTGAAACCCAGGGCAAGGTTCTCAAAATCGATGAAGACCGCTAAGCTATGTTCCCCTTCAGCCATGCTCTATTCCCCTCTTCTTAAGGGTCTAATCCTTTTTACCTGAGATCATCCTACAATTAAACAGCCAATTTGTAAACAGAATTAAGGAAACAATCCTCCTTAATCAACTCATCTGTCACATAGAAACTTTCCAAAGCTGGCAGATGTACTGGAAAAAACTTTATAGCGGAACCTTAATAAAAATGAACTCCTACGTTTTAAAACCAATTCCAGGATTCACTTTCTATAACGAAATTCGATGCTTATAAAATATTACAATGATCGCTTTATAAAGTTTTTAAAGCACATTTGCCGAGTAAGTTCATACCACCCTTTACTCAACTCAACATCTGGAGAGAATACCCCTTCTCTTTTAATCCCTTTTTAATCTCTCGGATATGGTCTGAACCACGAGTTTCTAAAACCAATATCACCTTTGAAAACCCCATGGGGATGTCTTTGGCTGCCCGCTCGTGGAGGATATGAAGGATGTTGGCGCGGCGTTGAGCGACCAGACTCGTGAGTTTTGCCAGAGCTCCTGGAACATCTCTTAAGAGGATACTCATACGGACGAGCCTTCCTGTTTGGGCAAGGCCTTTCTCAATGATCCGGTCGAGGAGGTGAAAATCAATGTTCCCTCCGCTGATGACCAGGACGATCTTCTTCAATCTGGTCTTCCATCTTCTTGACAGGAGTGCAGCCAGTGGAGTCGCTCCTGCACCCTCTGCCACGATACGTTTTCTCTCCATTAACATGAGGATGGCTGAGGCGATTTCATCCTCTTCCACGGTGACGATCTCATCCACTCCCTCCTGGATCATCGGGAAGGTGATCTCTCCCACCCTTCGGATAGCAATCCCATCGGCCAAAGTAGGCTTTACCTTCACCTCTACAATTTTTTTCCTCTTCAAGGAGTAATAAGCAGAAGGGGCCTGAATAGACTGGACGCCGATCATCTTCACATCAGGTCTTCTCCTTTTCACAATCGAAGCAATCCCTGAGATCAATCCCCCGCCCCCCACGGGGACGATGATGGCCTCTACCCCGGGAACTTCCTCTAAAATTTCGAGCCCGATCGTCCCCTGACCAGCGATGACCTGTTCATCATCAAAAGGATGGATAAGGGGCCTTCCATCCTTTGCCAATTTTTTCGCATACCCCAGGGCCTCATCTGTATTTTGACCAAAGAGGACAACCTCTCCGCCATAGGCTTGAGTGGCCATCTGTTTGGCGAGAGAAACTCCTTCAGGCATGACAATGGTTGAATGAATTCCCAAAAGGGAGGAAGCCAGTGCAACCCCCTGGGCATGGTTTCCTGCGGAGGCAGCCACCACTCCCCTTTTTTTCATCGAAGAAATGAGCTGGGACAGTTTATAGCAGGCCCCTCTGATTTTGAAAGAGCCGGTCTTCTGAAGGTTTTCCAGTTTGAGAAAGACCTCCTTGCCGGTCAATTTTGAAAGAGTATCGGAATAGACGGTTGGAGTGCGAAGAATTACCTTTCCGATCTTTTTTCGTGCGACTTCAATTTCTTCCCAAAGCTTCATCTTTTAACTCCCTATTTGCACAAAAGACATTCCAAAAGATGGTTGGGCATGTTGGGCCGGCAAAAAATAAAATTGACAATTACGTCGCCGGGCGATTTATCGCCAAAACTTTAAAGCGGAACCCTTGAACGTTTCGCTGCTTCATTTCCAAACACATTCCAAAGGTCACTTCAGGCGGCATCGCATGTTTCCTATAAAAAATAGTAAAGAACCGCTTGCTAAAGGTTTAGAAACACACTCAACTACCTTTTCAATGTAACCTCCGGGTTAACGACCCCCTTTTTCAATAGACTGATCCGGGGCATTCCTGAGATAGGGTTTTGGTCTATCCATACCTCGCAACCATATACCGATTCAATATTCTCTTTTGTGATGACCTCCTCAGGGGTTCCCATTTTATAAATCCTTCCTCCCTGAAGAAGAATAAGCCGATCACAAAATTCGGAGGCGATGTTCATATCATGAGAGGCCATGACAATAGTCAGGCCCCTCTCTCGATTGAGAGTGAGGATGAGATCGAGAAAATCGATCTGGTGATGAATGTCTAAGTTGGCAGTAGGTTCATCCAGAAGCATGACCTCCGGTTCCTGAGCTAAAGCCCTAGCGATAAAGACCCTCTTTCTTTCTCCACCGGAGAGTTCATCCATGGGTCTTTCAGAAAACGAAAGGATATTCGTCGAATCCATCGCTCTTTTTGCAATCTCCAGATCCCTTTCACTTTCGAACATCAAATGCCCGAGATATGGAGATCTTCCCATCAGGACCGTTTCGAGGACACTGAAAGGAAAGAGAAGATGAGTTTCTTGGGCCACTACAGCAATCCTCTTGGCGATATCGCTTCGATCCATCTTCTTCATGGGAACAAGCTCGAAGAGAATCTCTCCTTTCTGGGGTGCAAGAAGACGATAGAGGATCTTCAGGAGTGTGGTCTTCCCGGACCCATTGGGTCCGATCACTCCAACGAACTCTCCCTTCTCCACTCGAAACGAGACATCCTGGAGCACCCAGTCTTCATGATAACGGAAGGAGATGGAATCGACTTCAATCATAATGTTTTGATCACCTTTCTCGTCCTTAAAAGATAGATGAAGAAAGGACCTCCAAAGGCGGCTGTGATCACGCCCACAGGTAATTCTGTTGGGGCAAGGAGAGTTCTGGCAAAGGTGTCAGAGGCAATCAGGAAGGAAGCTCCTATTAATGCCGAAGCAGGGATGAGGAGCCGATGGTCAGGCCCAAAAATCAGTCGCACAGAATGGGGGATGATCAGACCCACGAAACCGATGAGACCGCATACGGAGACCGATGCCGCAGTGATTAAAGAGGCTGAGAGGTAAGAAACCAGTTTCAATCTCTCCACATCCACCCCTAACTGGACAGCATTTTCTTCCCCGGAAAGGATGAGGTTCAAATGACGAGAACGGAGGTAGAGTAGGAAGCCGCCCAATAAAATATAAGGAAAAATGATCAGAATCGCCCGAGCGTTGGAGAAACTGAAGTCTCCCATCAACCAGAAGATGATCGTATGGAGTTCTTCTTTCTGGGAGATGGAGATGAAAAACATGATGAGGGCTGAGAGAAAGGAACCGATGATGACCCCTGCCAACAAAAGCGTATTAGGATGAATCTTCCCATCCTGTCTTCCGAAATAGAAAACCACCAGGATGGTCAGGAGGGCTCCCAAGAAGGAAGCCAGAGGAAGGCCAAAGGAAAATGTGCCGAGCCCCAATAGAATGGCAATGATTGCGCCCACGGCTGCACCACTGGAGACTCCGAGAATATAAGGATCGGCCAGAGGATTTCTCAGGAGAGCCTGGAACGTAGCCCCTGAAACAGAAAGGCCTGCTCCCACAAAGCCTGCCAGAATGGCTCGAGGAAGTCTGAGGGAAAGAATGATCGTCCGCTCCGTCTCACTCCCTGCTCCCCTCATACCCAGAATAGACTGAAAGAGAATACGGATCGAACGAAGCGGCGGAACTTTTACGCTTCCCATTGTGATGGATACAAGGATGACCAAGATTAAGAGGAGGCTGAGGAGGATTGAGATGGTGAGGACCTTTTTTAGTGTAACAATCTTCATCTAAATCTCATTGAAAAATTATCAATTAGCAATAATCATTGACCATTTTGCATTACTAATTTTGCATTATTTCTTAAATTTTTCAGGATGGAGAACTCTTGCAAGCTCCTCCAATCCTTCGATGATGCGTGGTGATGGCCGATCGAGGAGGTCAGAATCAATAAGGTGAATGCGGCCATTTTTAACAGCAGGGATCGTCTTCCAACGATTCCATTCCTCAAGGATCTTCTGATAATCCCCTTTAGGATTCATCGAACTGATGACGATCACCTCTGGAGATCTTTTCAAAATCTCCTCCATTCCAAATCGAGGATACACCTCTTTCTCTTTTCCTGCAATATTTTCACCACCGGCAAGCCGGATGAGGTCATCTGCAAAACTGCCCTTTCCCACGGTCACAATGGGGGCATCTCCGATCTGGATAAAAACTTTGGGTCGTGAAAGACCCTTCGTAAGTTCGATCACTCTCTGACTTCTCTTTCTCAATCCCTCAATGATCCCCCTCGCCTCTTTTTCCCGATTCACGACCTCACCGATATGACCAATGCTTTTAAGGATATCATTAAAATTCTTTGGATAGATGGCATAAGTCTGAAAACCCAATTTCTCCAAACGATCTACCATCTCCCGGGTATTTCCTGCTCCCGTAGCAATGATCAGGTCAGGCTTAAGGGAGGTGATTTTTTCAAAATCAAGACTGATATAACTTCCCACTCGGACTTTAGTCTTGGCCTTTTCAGGAAAGTTGCAGTGGATGGAGACGCCCACAATCTCTTCGTCGAGTCCAAGGCTGAAGAGAATCTCGGTAATATTGGGAGCCAGGGAAACGATCCTCTTTGGAGGAAAAGGGAAGGTCACTTCTCTTCCAACTTCATCTTTAAACTTTTGGGTTGTCGAATAGGATATCGATGTCCCGAGGAAGATGATCAGGGACAACCACAAGAGTGTCTGAATGAAATGATTTTTCATTGGAGTTGAAACTTGACGGGAATGTTCACCCAAAGAGGAATGGTCTTTTCCCCTTTCTTGGCAGGAATAAATTTCCATTGTTTCACTGTGTTGAGAGCTGAGTGGTCGAGCAACTCATAACCGGACGACTTTTTTATCTCAATCTGTCCTACCCGCCCATTGACAAGGACTTCCACCCTTAAAATCACTTCTCCTTCATATCCTTTTTCCCTGGCTTCCTGCGGATAGATAGGTTTCGGGTTCTCAGCATATCTGGGCCGAGCCCCATTACCCCCTCCATAGGCGTAGAAAAATTTACCAAAAATCCCTGTCCCCTTTCCAGAACCTCCTGGGCTGGAACTTCCATTCCCAGACCCTGTTCCTGACCCTAATCCTTCTCCAGAGCTATCATAAGAGAAAACATTTCCATATAATTCTCCGGAATGAAAAGAGGGTAAAGAGACGGAAAGATTCCCCCCATTTGAAGTGGCCTCTTTGGAAGAAACCGTATCACCCACCTTATTAAGGTTTGTATCAGCAGGCGATCCTACAGCCATTGCAACGTCAATGGGTTCTTTTAATGTTCTCTCCTCAGCTCGTTCCTTGGGAAATGTTCTCAGTTCTTCGAGAGGAATATTTTTTGCTATAGATTTGGAAGGGAGAGGGGTTTCCCGGTTTAGTCCCTTATTATCAAGAACCGGTCCCTCACCGTTTTGAATTTGAACTTTTAGTGGAACAGGAGGAATAATTTTGGTATCGGGTTTCTCTTCATTCGCCAAGAGTAGAAGGGTAACCTTGACATAATGCGTGGGCATTCGAAGGATCTTAGGGCCTTGGAATAAGCCTGAGGCAATCCCGAGAAATAGGAGATGGATACCCAATGAGATAGAGGCAGCAATCTTCAGAGTCGAAATTCCAGTCATATTCCAAATTCCAATAAAAAACCCAGTCTTCGGAAGAAAGACTGGGTTTTTTTCTACCTCACCCTTCACAGTCTTCCATCGAAGACCTATTGTGAAGCGCATTCAGGCAGGTTTTCTGGCTTACGGATCGTCCTACTCCTTGCCCCTTCCCATCCTGAGCTTGTCGAAGGATAGTGGATCTGGCAAGTTTCGTACCCGATTACAGCGGCGTGGCCGTCCCCGATTCTCACGGGGTTCCCTTTTCGGCTTCAAGCCACCTGAACACGGATCAATTTTTAATTATCTCATACCACAGTTTCTATGTAGATGTCAAATCACCATTTCGTTTAGCTTCTCAGTTTTAAGTCTCCACAATGATAAACCTTTTGATCAGGGTTCTCTGGGATCTTATTGAGAGCGCCCCCATTGAGATTTATTTTCAAAATAGAGTAAATACTTGTTCTAAAATGCAGGCTTTTTTATTATAATATATGTTATTAAGCCTATATAGTTCTGAGGCCAGTTTCAATAAATTTTATTCAGTCAGAGCTATCTAATCTGAGAAGAAGATTTGGATAAAACCTCAGGAACCTTGGGGTCCACTTGTAACATTCTATTCAAGGTTTGATTCAAGATATGATTATAGCCCTTATCAAAAAGTTGGGAGCAATTTCGCTTTTGGGTTTACGGGGCACCGGCCGCATGGGTCTTTTTCTTGGTCAGGCCTTTATCTATGCCTCAACCCCTCCATTCAAATTTTCCCGGGTCCTCCAGCAAATCCGTTTTATTGGTTTCCAATCGATCTTGGTCATTTTCCTTACCGGAGCGTTTGCAGGAATGGTCTTGAGCCTCCAGGGATTTTACACCTTAAACCGTTTCGGTTCTACTGCTCTCCTAGGGCCAATGGTGGCTCTTTCTCTCATCAGGGAACTGGGGCCTGTTTTCTCTGCTCTGATGGTCACGGGAAGAGCCGGTTCCGCGATGACAGCTGAAATAGGGATCATGCGAATCACAGAACAGATCGATGCTCTAAAATTAATGGGGCTCAACCCCTTTCGTTACCTTGTCGTCCCCAGACTCCTGGCGAGTATCATTTCCCTTCCGCTGCTCTCAGCTATTTTCAATGTGGTGGGCATTTTCGGGGGCTACATCATAGGCGTCAGGCTTCTTGGAGTGGGTGTGGGCAACTACTTTGGAGAGATGGCGAATTATGTGGACATGGAAGACGTTTTAGGAGGAATCTATAAATCTCTCAGCTTCGGGGTGCTGATCACTTGGGTCTCCTGTTACAAGGGCTATTATACAAGTTTCGGAGCAGAGGGGGTTAGCAAAGCAACGACCCAGGCTGTCGTCCTTTCATCCGTCTTAATCTGTGTCTTGGATTATTTCATGACCTCAATACTATTTTGAACCGAACCATGATTGAGATTGAGGATCTTCATAAGTCATTCGATGGCCTCAAAGTGCTCCAGGGGGTTTCATTTCAGGTGGCCAAGGGAGAACTTCTCGCATTAATCGGAAGAAGTGGCTACGGCAAGAGTATCCTCTTAAAACATGTGGCCGGATTGATCAGACCCGATCAGGGCCGAGTTCTGATCGATGGTAATGATCTGGGCTTTTTGAGAGGTAAGAAATTAGAAGAGATGAGAAGCCGTTTTGGTTTCGTTTTCCAGAATGGAGCCTTGTTTGACTCCTTGACGGTTTTTGAGAACGTGGCCTTTCCCCTGAAAGAAAAAACCAAATTCAGTGATCACGAAATCAAAAAAAGGGTGCTTTCCATTCTGGATGAGGTGGGTTTGAGCGGGGCTGAGAATAAATATCCAGCACAGATCAGCGGTGGAATGGTCAGGCGGGCCGCCCTTGCCCGATCCCTGGTGAGGAATCCTGAGATCATGCTCTTTGACGAACCCACCACCGGGCTGGATCCCGTCATCGGCCACGCGATACTCAACCTCATCGATTCCTGTCACAAACGGTTTGAGTTCACCGGAATCATTGTCACGCATGAGATACCGAAGGCATTTGAGATCGTTCAAAAGGTGGCCATGTTGCATGAGGGAAGAATTCTGATCGTCACACCTCCACAAGGGATATTGTCGTCTAGTGATCCTGTTGTGCACCAATTTATTACCGGAAGCATTGATGGACCGATCCAGTATCGCTAATTGCTCCGGTCCGATAGTTGGGAGGTAGTATGAAAAAATTTGATCTTGAGCTCACGGTGGGATTATTTATCATCGCAGGGATCATCTGTCTGGGTTACCTTTCCATCAAGCTGGGGAAAATGGAGATTGTGGGAGAAAGGGGATATGAAATCTACGGTGTCTTTTCCAATGTCGGTGGACTTAAAACTGGCTCCTCTGTTGAAATCGCAGGAGTAAAAGTTGGGCGCGTCAAGAGCATCACGCTAAACAATTACAAGGCCCGGGTGGTCCTGAATCTCCCAGAGAATGTGAAACTCCAGGAAGATGCCATTGTCTCCATCAAGACCAAAGGTTTGATCGGTGAACAATATATCGAGATTACACCTGGCGGATCAGAGAAGATCATCAAACCAGGAGGTCAAATACGAGAAACTCAATCTGCTGTGGATCTGGAGGAGTTGATTTCCAAGTTTGTTTTCGGCAAAATTTAAAATTTTTAAAGGGAGGGTTCTATGAAAACTTCCTATTTTCTAAGAAGTATGCTGATCTTCTTTTTGGTCTTTGGAATGACTCTCCCCGGGTTGGCAGGAGAACCCACTGATCAGATCAAACAGACCACCGACAAGATTCTCTCCATCATCACCAATCCAGCTTTAAAACCACCCTCCAAGACTGCAGAGAGGGAAAAGCTCATTCGCCAAGCGGTAGATGAGCGATTCGATTGGGAAGGGATGGCTCGTCGAGCCCTGGCAACCCATTGGGCGAAGAGAACAGCCGAGGAGAGGAAAGAGTTCGTCCGTCTCTTTGCGGACCTGCTGGAACGAACCTACAAGAAGAAGGTGGAGGACTATTCAGGAGAAAAGGTCCTCTACGAAGGGGAAACGAAAGACGGGGATTATGCCACAGTCAAAGTGAAAATCGTTACCAAAAAGGATAAAGACATCCCTGCTGAGTACCGCCTTAAGAAAGAAGGAAATGACTGGTTTGTCTATGATGTCTCGATTGAGGGGGTCAGCTTGGTCAATAACTACCGGACGCAATTTAACAGCATCATCGTGCAATCCTCTTACGAGAATCTGGTCAAAAGGCTGAGGGATAAGGTCGAAGAAAGATAAGGATTTCGACCAAGCCTTAGTTGACGGAGTGCTGATGAAAAGGCATCCCTTTTCAAACAGGAGGTAAGGCCATGAGAATCATCTACTGGATCTATCTTCTATCAAGCTTATGCCTCACTCTTCTTCCCGGACCATGCACTGGTTGGGATTTGGCGTCCTTTTCCCCCGAGGCTATTTCCAATTCGCCTTTGGATGAAACCATCCAGTGGGTTGTGGCAACAGTACCCTTTGACACTGGCGACGCTTTGGCTTCGCTATCGTCTTCTCCTGAGAGTTCTATTCCCATCGAGCAAGATGATGGATTCATCAGGATCGCAGTCGCAAATATACCCCCGGAGCCTGCAGAAATCGAGGAACCTGTGGGAACCATTGCTGACCCTCTTGAGCCCGTTAATCGCGCTTTCTTCCATTTTAACGATAAACTCTATTTCTGGGTCCTTAAACCCGTTGCCACCGGATACAAGGCCGTTATTCCCGAGGATGGAAGAATTGGAGTGCGCAACTTCTTTTCTAATATGATGACTCCTGTACGCCTTGGCAATTGTCTGTTGCAGGCCAACCCCAAGTGTGCTGGCACGGAGACATTGCGTTTCGTTTTAAATACAACGATAGGCGTGGCAGGTCTTTTTGATCCAGCAAAAAAAAGATTCAACCTCGAAAAACAGGATAAAGATTTTGGCCAGACCCTTGGAATCTGGGGAATGGGACCGGTTTTCTACATCAATTTGCCCATCCTGGGCCCATCGAGCCTGCGGGACGGCTTGGGCTATGCGGTAGACGTTTCCCTTAATCCTCAAACCTATCTGGCCTACTATTTTGTGGTTGCTGAGTTTGTTAATACAGGGGGATGGGTATTAGATAAGGTTAATGAAACCTCTCTGAGGATCGGTGAGTATGAGGATCTGAAGAAAAGCGCGATTGATCCTTATATTGCCCTGAAAGATGCCTACCATCAATACCGTCAGAACAAGATAAAAGCGAGATGAAAGTCCTTTTGTCATACGATCTCTCACCAGAGTCAGTTTCCAGAAAAGAGGGCACGGAAGACATAATTAAGGATCTGAGGGTTTTCCTTAAATCGCCGCATTGAATAAGCATACCAGTACTGCCCAAAAGGAACATAAACACGCAGCCTGTGCCCATCCGCAACGATTTTATCGCGAAGCTTACTCCTCACACCATAAAGCATCTGAAACTCGTAGTCGGATTTTTGGAGATTCATCTCTTGAATATATTGATAGGCACCGTCTATCAGAAAATCGTCATGGGTGGCAATGCCAACATAACACTTCCCGTCGAGAAGCTTTTTTAATAGCTTTAAATAATTAAGTCGGATTTCCTCTTTTCCTTTGAACGCAATCGCTTCTGGTTCAAGATAAGCTCCTTTACAAAGTCTGATGTTTGCCTTTAGGGAGATCCGTCTCTGGACATCCTCCTCACTTCGTCGCATATTCGCCTGAATGACCAGCCCCACGTTTTCAAAACCCTCGGAGCGCAGCTCTTCATATAATTTCAATGTTTCGCTCGTCGTCAATGAATTTTCCATATCGATCCGTACAAAATTGTTGTACCCAGAGGCAATCTCGAGCAAACGCTTCACATTGGAATAGCAGAATTCCTCATCTATCTTAAGTCCAAATTGAGTGAGTTTAATGGAGAGATTTGCATCCAGATGATTTTCATTGATCGAATGAAGAACTTCTTCACACTCTCCAACCGCCGACAGAGATTCTCCCCGTGTCGAAACATTTTCCCCAAGGACATCGATCGTTCCCATCATCTTCTTCGAATTGATAGCTCTGACAACATGAACGGCATCATCGAGTTCTTCGCCAGCGATGTAGCGCAGGGCAAACCGCTTCACCACAGGTCTCGGGAGAAGCTGAATGGCAGATAAAATAAGTTGATTCCCCAGATTCATTTGGACTCCGTTTTACTATTTTTGTGGAAAATGGTGATCTTAAAAATGTAGCAAGCTGATTTTTCTGTGTCAACGATAAATTCCTGCCCTCACATTCATCTCATGGTTCCAGATCTTACTTCGCACTCGGTAAGCAAAATTGACAATGGGTTAAAATTATAGTATTTTTAACCACCTAAATGGGCTAGGTGGCAAGGGGGTTTCCCCCTTTTAATGTTTCAAGCTCTCCCAAAAATCGACTTGCAGAGGGTGACGGATTGAAAGAGTTTCTTTCCATTGTTTCAAAACCTGTCAGGTATCTTGGTCAGGAGATCCATTCGATTAGAAAAGATCCTGCCGAGGTCAAATTAAAATTCTGTCTTGCCTTTCCAGATGCCTATGAAGTGGGAATGTCTCATCTCGGAATTCAGATTCTCTATCACATCCTCAATGGAAAAAAAGGGGTCGCCTGCGAAAGGGCTTTTGCTCCCTGGGTAGATATGGAGAAGGTTTTAAAGGAAAAAAGGATTCCCCTTTCTTCCCTCGAATCCTCCACTCCACTCAATCAATTCGATATCGTCGGTTTCTCTCTCCAGTATGAACTCTGTTTCACCAATGTCCTCAGTATGCTCGACCTTTCCAAAATCCCTCTCCTTTCAAAAGCCAGGGATGACAGATTCCCCTTCATCATCGCCGGAGGTCCTTTAACCTTCAATCCAGCACCGGTGGCTGATTTTTTTGATGCCATGGTCATCGGAGATGGTGAAGAAGTGGTTCTTGAGATCTGCGATCTCGCACTTCAATGGAAAGAGGCCCGAGCAAAGAAGGAAGATTTTTTAAAATCCCTCTCTCAACTGGAGGGAGTTTATGTCCCCAGTTTCCACACAGAGGGGCAAAAGATTCGGAAAAGAATTGTTTCTGACCTCAATCAAACTTTTTTCCCCTCCTGCCCGATCGTCCCTTACATGAAGGTGGTTCATGACCGCCTCAATATTGAGATCGCAAGAGGTTGCAAAAGAGGATGCCGTTTCTGTGAGGCCGGGTTTATCCATCGGCCTTACCGCGAGAGAAGTCCGAAGGTGATTCATGAAATTTTCAAGGCCTCCCTCAAGCAAACGGGTTACGAAGAGCTCTCTTTACTCTCTCTTAGCGCTGGGGACTACTCTTCCATCGGACCTCTTCTCTCTGATCTGATGGACCGACTTGAATCAAAGAAAGTGGCTGTCTCTTTTCCCTCATTAAGGATTGAGAGTGTGGTGGGACATCTGGCAGAGGAGGTGAAACGGGTCAGAAAAACTGGATTTACGATTGCACCGGAGGCTGGAACGGAACGTCTTCGAAAGGTGATTAATAAAGAGTTGGATGAAAGGGTTTTTTTCCAGGGTCTGTCGGATCTCTTTTCAAAAGGGTGGAAGAACATCAAACTCTATTTCATGATGGGACTTCCAACAGAAAAGGAGGAGGATTTAAGAGAAATCATTGAGCTGACCAAAAAGATTGCTTCTTTAGGAGAAAGGCAGAAAATCCATCCCAATATCAATGTCAGTGTTTCTACTTTCGTGCCCAAACCCCACACCCCTTTCCAATGGGAGTCCCAAATTCCTTTAGAGGAGATGAAAGAAAAACTCCATTTGATGAGGGATGGGATAAGGAGGAACCATCTCCGTTTTAAGTGGCAAGACCCCCATCTCAGTTTTTTAGAGGGAATTTTTTCAACGGGGGATCGAAATCTTTCCCGGGTCTTGGTAGAGGCCTTTCGGCTGGGATGCCGCTTCGATGGCTGGAGTGATCAGTTCCGTTACCCCCTGTGGAAAGAAGCTTTTGAGAAGACAGGACTGAAGATGGATTTCCACACCCGAAAGAGAAAATTCGAGGATATCCTCCCCTGGTCTTTAATCGAAACAGGGATGAGTGCTCAATTTCTTTGGGATGAATATCAGAGAGGCCTTAAAGAAAAAATCAGCCCTCCTTGTGTGAAAGAGAATTGTCATCGGTGCGGGGTTTGCGACGGGAAGACCCTCACCGTGAGAGAAAGTGATCCAGCAGAAATAAAAGCTCTGGAAAGAATGGCAAAAAAAGACATCCGAAAGAAAGGGATGAAGAAAAAGATTCGATTGAAATTCAGAAAGGTGGGAGAGATGCGATTCCTGAGCCATTTGGAACTGATGCATCTCTTCTATCGTGCTTCAAGGAGGGCTGACCTTCCCCTCTGTTTTTCTGAGGGGTTTCACCCGATGCCCAGGATCATTTTCGCCACAGCCCTTCCAGTTGGAATGGAGAGTTTGACGGAGATCGTTGATGTGGAGTGCGAGGGGAAAATCACTCCTCCTGAAGTCATGGAGAGACTCAATCAAACTCTTCCACCAGGAATTGAGATCATGGAGGCCGAGGAGGTTCCGCTCTTTTTTCATCTATCCTCCTTACTCCATCCGTCGGTCTACTGGATTCCATTGGATCATCTCCTTTCAAAAGAAGAAGCCATTCTAAAGATCAAAAAGGCTTTAGATCAAAAAGAGTTTTCCGTTCATCAGGAGAGAGATGGAAAGAAGAGGAGTGTGGACATTCGACCCTTGATCAAAAAGATGGAGATTAAGGAGAAAAAGGAGAGATCAGGGGAAGAACCACCATGGGGAGTGGAATTGGTGCTTCGGAAGGCGATGGGAAGAACGGCAAAACCTATCGAGATTGTTGGAGCCGTATTGGGTTTAGAGGGGGAACCTCTTGCCCAATGCAAGGTCGTTAAAATGGAATGAGGGCCAAGTAAGATAAGATTGTAGATTTCATTGGTCTATTTGGTTTCTTTAGTTTATTTGGTCTTTTCGGTTAACCAAATAAACCAGAGAAACAAAAGAAACTAAACTAACGAATAATCTGAAACCTAAAATCTGAAATTTGCAATTAAAATAATTTTCAGGAGAAAGTTATGGCGAATGAGTTAATCATTAACGTGACGCAACAAGAAACAAGACTTGCCCTTTTAGAGGATCGGGGCCTTGCCGAACTTTATATCGAGCGCACCAAGGACCGGGGGATCATGGGAAACATCTATAAGGGGAAAGTGGTAAAGGTCTTGCCTGGGATGCAGGCTGCTTTTGTCGATATCGGATTGGAAAAAGCCGCTTTCCTTTATGTCTCGGACGTCCATGGGGGGATCGAAGATTATGAGGAGATGGGTTTTCAAGGGGAAGAAATGCCCACCTATTTCAGCAGTCCTTCCTCACAGATCGAAGACCTCCTCTCTGAAGGCCAGGAGATATTAGTTCAGGTTTCCAAAGAACCCCTCGGCACGAAAGGGACCCGAATCACCTCCCACACCACATTGCCCGGCAGGTATCTTGTCTACATGCCCCTGGTGGATCATATCGGTGTTTCGAGAAGGATCAAGGATGAAAAAGAACGGAAGAGACTGAGAGAGATCGTCCAATCGATGAAACCCCCTGCCGGTGGCTTCATCGTGCGGACAGCCAGCGAAGGGGCGGAGGCGGATGAAATTCGAACCGATATGGAATTCCTCCTCCATCTCTGGAATAACATTCAGAAGAAAAAAGAAAACTCAACGGCCCCTTCCCTGATCCACAGTGACCTGACCATGGTCCTCCGGGTCATCCGGGATATCCTCTCCCCCCAGGTCAACCGAATCATCATTGACTCGAAAGAAGAATATGACAATATTCTCTCCTTCATCAACACCTATATGCCAAAGCAAAAATATGAGATGATCCTCTACGAGAAAAAAGAGCCGATCTTTGATGCTTATGGGATTGAAATGGAGATTGACAAAATCCTGGGCAGTAAGATTTGGCTCAAATCCGGAGGGTATATCGTCATCGATATGAGCGAAGCCCTGGTAGCCATTGATGTGAATACAGGAAGGTACGTTGGAAAGAGAAATTTAGCGGATACGATCCTTAAAACCAACCTGGAGGCAGCCAAAGAGATCGCTTACCAGTTGAGATTGCGGAATATCGGAGGGATCATCATCATTGACTTTATCGATATGGAAAGAGAGGGAGACCGTGAAAAGGTTTATCAGGCTTTGGAAGAAGTTCTGAAGAAAGATCGTCAGAAGACCAATATCTTTAAAATCTCAGAATTGGGCTTGGTGGAGATGACTCGGAAGCGAACCCGGGAGAATATTTCAAGGATCCTGGGTGAAGCCTGTCCCTATTGTGAGGGAGCGGGACTGATTAAATCGAAGACGACGGTCTGTTATGATATCTTCCGAGAGATTGAAAGAACTTCTACTGAATTGGGAGGGCATAACATCGTGGTGGAAGCCAATCCGGAGATCGCTGACCTTCTTTATGAAGAGGAGAGGGCTGGCGTGGAGGAGTTGGAGAAAAAACTGAGGAAAAAGGTCGTCATTAAGGGCAAGGCTGGATTCCACCAAGAGCAATTCAGCATCATTGAAATATGAGAAAATGTGAATTTGACAATAGCCAAAAAATCAATTAATATTTGATAATTATTTTAATTCGGAGGCGTCTGATGTATGCAGTGGTGAAAACCGGTGGAAAGGAATATCGGGTCTCCAAAGGAGACCTCATCCGGGTAGAGAAATTGGAGGGAAAAGTAGGAGATCAGGTGGAATTGAAAGATGTCTTGATGGTCTCCAAAGAAGGAGAGACACAGGTTGGAACCCCCCATCTGACCAATGTTGTCATCAAAGGGGAGATCGTCCAAGAGAGTAAAGGGAAAAAGGTCCTGACCTATAAGATGAAAAGAAGAAAGAATTATCGGCGATTCAAAGGACATCGCCAAACTTATACGTATCTGAAGGTCAACGATATTTCGTTGTCATAATGAAAATTTGACCTTATGACGTAGCGTCGGCATTTACTGCCGACGCCGAATGGGTGTTTTGATCCGCCCCCGATAAACAGGGGCGCTACAGCATCACAAGGGGTTGGAGGTAGGGTATGGCACACAAGAAAGCAGGAGGAAGTTCTCGGAACGGCAGGGATAGTGCAGGACAGCGATTGGGCGTCAAACGATTCGGTGGGCAATCGGTCCAGGCGGGAAGCATCTTGGTCCGTCAAAAAGGGACCCGGATTCATCCTGGAGAAAATGTAGGGGTGGGAAAGGATTATACTCTTTTTGCCAGAATTGATGGGGTCGTCAAATATGAGAAGAAAGGAAGAGATAAAAAACAGGTGAGTGTCTACGCCCAGAATCTTTAGCCCTGCCCCACAAGGGTGCAGGGGAGTTCCCTCCATTTGGCCTGTGTGAATATGAAATTTGTGGATGAGGCAAGAATCCATGTGAAAGCGGGCGATGGTGGAAATGGTTGTGTCAGTTTTCGAAGAGAACGGTTTGTCCCCAGAGGAGGTCCGAACGGTGGTGATGGAGGAAAAGGCGGGGACGTGATCCTTCAAGCCGATGCTCAACTTACTACCCTTCTCGATCTAACCTACCCAAAACAATTTCGCGCCCAAAAGGGAAGTCACGGTAAAGGAAAAGATCAAACCGGAAAGAATGGAGAGGATCTCATCATTCGCCTTCCGGTCGGCACCCTGGTTCGTGATGATCAGACAGAGGAAGTGCTGCAAGACCTTCTCTTTGATGGCCAACGATTTGTGGTAGTAGAAGGAGGTCGGGGGGGTCGAGGTAATGCCCGGTTTGCCACGCCAACACTGCGTGCTCCCCGTCATGCCCAAAAAGGTGAAAAAGGACAGGAGTGTTGGTTACGACTCGAACTGAAGCTTCTCGCTGATGTGGGATTCATCGGTTATCCCAATGTTGGAAAATCAACTCTCCTTTCCAGAATCTCATCTGCCAGGCCGAAGATCGCAGATTATCCCTTCACCACCCTTGTTCCCAATCTGGGCGTGGTGAACCGAGAAGATCACCGACCCTTTGTCGTGGCGGACATTCCAGGATTGATCGAAGGCGCCTCAAAAGGAGCCGGGCTTGGACTGACCTTTCTTCGACATGTGGAGCGGACGCGCCTTCTCATTCACCTCTTGGATATCTCGGAAGGGCCTTCTCGCGATGCGGTCAAGGACTTTCATGCTCTCAACCATGAATTGAAGGCCTACGACCCCTCGCTTCAGAAAAAAACGCAACTCGTTGCCCTCAACAAAATAGATCTTCCATCGGTGCGGGAAAGGGCAATGGATATTGAAAATCAATTTGAGAAGATGGGACATCGACTTTATTTGATCTCTGGCCAAACAGGAGAAGGGGTGAAAGACCTGATGAAGGCGGTGTCTCGGATATTCGAATCCATTTCGGATCAGGGTCATGGGTAACAAGGATATTCGTAAAAAGATACTGGGAAAGGTCAGACGAATTGTTGTGAAGGTGGGCTCCAGTATTTTGGCCTCTATCGAGAAAGGGCTCCATTACGAGGTCTTCTCCCAATTGACCAAAGAGATTTCGGATCTGAAGCGCCAAGGCTATGAGATCGTTTTGGTCTCCTCCGGTGCCATTGCGGCAGGAATGGAGAAATTGGGCTACAAGACCCGTCCCCAAGCCATCACACAGAAACAGGCCACAGCAGCCGTAGGTCAGACCCGGTTGATGAATATCTATGAGAACTACTTCTCACGCTATCAGCAGATGGTCGCACAGGTTCTTCTGACTCACGATGATTTGAGCCACCGAAGGAGGTTCCTCAATGCCCGCAATACCCTGCTGACCCTTCTCGAACTCGGGATCATCCCCATCATCAATGAAAATGATACCGTGGTGGTGGACGAGATCAAATTTGGTGATAATGACAATCTTTCTGCTCTGATCACCAACCTGATCGGGGCGGATCTTCTCATTATCCTGACAGACATTGAGGGCCTTTGTGACTCGGACCCCAGAGTGAACCCGAATGCCCGATGTATCCCTCTGGTGGAGGACAGCGATGTGGACATGGAGGAGATCGTCGGGGAGACGAAAAGCGAGATGAGCGTGGGAGGAATGATCAGTAAGATTCAAGCTGCCAGAAAAGCATCCCGCTTCGGAATTCCCACGGTGGTCGCACGCGGAACCAAGGAGGGAGTCCTCCATCAGATTTTAAAGGGAAAGGAGATCGGGACGCTGATTCTCCCGAAAGGGGAAGCCTTGAGCAGCCGGAAACATTGGATTGCTTTTAACCCGAAACCAAAAGGCGACGTCGTCGTGGACGATGGGGCGAAGAAGGCCATTGTTCAGAAAGGGAAGAGCCTGCTCCCATCCGGTGTGGTCAAAATCAGAGGGAGCTTCGATCGAGGGGATTTGGTCACCTGTCTGGGACCTCGTGGAAAAGAGTTCGCCAGGGGGTTGGTTAACTACAGCGCGACAGAACTTGAAAAAATCAAAGGCCTTCGAAGCCATCAGATCGAACCGATCTTGGGCTATAAATATTCTGATGAAGTGATCCATCGGGATGACTTGGTCGTTTTATGAAAAAGAAAATGGATTTTAGGACAGAGGTGAGAGAGATGGCCAGAAAGGCTAAGGAAGCCTCTCATCGACTAGCCCAGCTTTCCACCGCCACAAAAAATAAGGCTTTGCTCGAGATGGGAGAGGGTTTGGAGCGGAATCGGGAACAGCTGATTAAAGAAAATCGAAAAGATCTTGCCGCAGGTGAAAAGGCACATCTTTCCTTGTCATTGATCGACCGCTTAAGATTGACTCCTTCGGTGATCCATGGAATGGCGGAAGGGCTTCGGGAAGTGGCTCGTCTTCCTGATCCGGTGGGCGAAGTCATCAAAATGTGGAAAAGGCCAAATGGCTTGATGGTTGGAAGGATGAGGATTCCCATCGGTGTCATTGGAATCATTTATGAGTCGAGGCCCAATGTGACCGCCGATGCTTCAGGCCTCTGCCTCAAATCGGGCAACAGTGTCATCCTGAGGGGAGGATCAGAAGCCTTTCATTCCAATCAGGCCATCGGACAAATTCTTCGAAAGGTCCTCGTCAAAGTGGGATCCCCCCAAGAGGCGATCCAAATCTTTCCTCATACTGAGAGGGAGGCGATCCGGGAGATGCTCCAGTTGGAGGATGAGATCGATCTCATCATCCCCAGAGGAGGAGAAGAGCTCATTCGATTCGTGACGAATCATTCAAAGATCCCTGTCATCAAACATTATAAAGGAGTCTGCCATATCTTCGTGGATGAGACCGCTGATCTGGACATGGCCACCCGGGTCTGCCTCAATGCAAAAGTCCAGAGACCAGGGGTGTGCAATGCCATGGAAACCCTGTTAGTTCATGAAAAGGTGGCAAGTCGATTCCTTCCGAAGGTAGCAAAAGTCCTTCAGAAAGAAGGGGTGGAACTGAGGGGATGTTCTCAGACGAAAAAAGTTCTCCCTCACATTAAGGAGGCGCAGGGGGAAGATTGGTTTCAAGAATATTTAGACCTCATTCTCTCAATCAAAGTGGTGAAGGGAATCGAAGAAGCGATCGAGCACATTGCGAGGTATGGCTCGTCCCACACAGAAGCCATCATCACCTCTGATTATCAGAATGCACAGAGGTTTTTAAAAGAAGTCAACTCTTCCTGTGTCCTGGTCAATGCCTCGACAAGATTCAATGACGGATTCGAGTTGGGCCTGGGCGCAGAGATTGGAATCAGCACCTCCAAACTCCACGCCTTTGGCCCCATGGGGTTGGAGGAATTGACCACGACTAAATTTATTGTTTATGGAGAAGGACAAATAAGAGGATAAAACATAATGACCAAACTCCAAGCACCAATAATCAAATAATGACCAAAATTCCAATGACCCGAATATGCGTTTTGGTTATTTGGATATTGGATAATTGGAATTTATTTGGGATTTGGTTATTGGGATTTGGAATTTTTCGGTACATATAGGTTATAAACTTGGCGATGTCACAAAAGACGATTAAAGAAGGTATAAGCAAAAGGATTGGCTTATTTGGAGGGACCTTCAATCCCATCCATCTGGGTCACCTCCGGGGTGCAGAAGAAATTCGGGAGGCATTCCAGCTCGAGGAGGTCATCTTCATCCCTTCCTCCATTCCACCCCATAAGGTGACAGAAAAGGTCATCGAGGCGAAGCACCGGCTGGAAATGGTGAGGTTGGCCACCTCTAACAACCCCCATTTTTCTACCAGTGACCTTGAACTCTCAAGGCCTGGAAAATCTTACTCTATCGACACCATCCGGTTTTTTCGGGAGAGACATCAGGTTGCCCTTTTCTTTATCCTGGGAAGGGACGCCTTCGTAGAGATTGAGACGTGGAAGGAATTTCAAAATCTCTTTTCTTTTTGCCACTTTATCGTGATGGCTCGACCGGGATCTCAAAAAAATACTTCGTCCCCACTCCTCCCAGAGGCCTTGATCCCAAACTTTCGATATGACCCTGAAGAGAAAGCCTGGATCCATCTCTCAGGCTACCTACTCTATTTCAAAGAAATCTCGTTTCTCGACATCTCTTCTACCAAGGTAAGGGAGTTGATCGAAAAAGAGGAGTCTGTGAGGTATCTGATCCCTGGCGAGGTGGAGGCTTATATTCAAAAACACGGGCTTTATCGGAAGAGCCCATGACTTAAAAAATACATTTTTTATCATTTTTTGTTTGTCATCTAAATTTTTTCTGGTATAATGCTAAACTCAAAATTATCCTTCAGGAGGATATGGTCACCGATTCGAAAACAAAATCCTTGCTCTGCTTGAAGGCAGCGCTTGAAAAGAAGGCCCAAGACCCGGTTCTTCTGGAGTTGAAAGGGGCGACCTCTTTCACCGATTATTTTCTTCTCTGCAGTGGCAAGTCTGATCGCCAGGTTCAGGCTATTGCCCAAGGGATTGAGGAGACCCTCAAAAAGAAAGGGATTCGCCCTCTCGGTCAGGAGGGAATGACCGGGGGAAGATGGATTTTGATGGATTATGAGGATGTGGTGGTCCATATCTTTCTTGAACCTGTGAGAAAATTCTACGATCTGGAGGGGCTTTGGATCGATGCCCCTCGAATTGATCTCCAAAAAGGAGGAAGTATTGGTTAAAGGAAAGGTTAAAAGACAAGTTAAGGCACAAGGGGATCAGAAAAAAGGACTGGATAAACTGGATAAAAAGACGATCACGAAGTTTAAAAAAATTCTTCTCAAGGAACGGGAGCAGACCGTCGGTGAGGTCAAACAGATCGTTGAATCTTCAAAGGAAATGGGACAAGATGGCATTCAGGACATTGGGGATGAGGCCGCCAATATTTATAACAAACAAGTCTTGCTCAGCTTAAATGAGAATGAGCGAATGAGGCTCCAAGAGGTGGATGAATCTTTAGATCGTATTGAGAACAGGACCTATGGGATCTGCGAGGAGTGTGGAGGTCCTATAAGCTTAAAACGACTCGAGGTTCGACCGGTGGCGAAATATTGTGTTCCTTGCTTAACCAAACTGGAAAAAGGAAAGTTATAGAAAAATGTTAGTCAAGCTGCTATTGATCATCATTCTGATCGTGATTTGTGTTTTCTGTTACCTGTCTTTGGTCAATCCCTTGGATGTGGAATTCCATTTTTTTGGAGAGACCATCCCCACTGACCTCTCTACCCTCATGATCTCCTCTTTTGTATTAGGTGCGATGTTGGTCTTCATCAGTACCCTGACCCGGGATGCCAAACGAGCCATCGAAGAATATTTAAATTCTCGCCAAAAAAGGAAAGCAGAATCCCTCAGGGAGGAATTGAATAAGGGGATGGATGTTTTCCTTCGGGGGGATCTGGCGAAGGCCAAAACCCACTTCATGGGGGTATTGAAAAGAGACCCAACCCAAATCGATCTCTATCTCCGACTCTCGGAGATCGCCCTCAAAGAGGGCAATGACCAGGATGCCCTTCATTGGTTGGGGAGGGCGGAGTTGATCGATATGAGGAATATAGAGATCCTCCTCCGTCAGGCAGTGGTGTATCAGCGCATGAAGCGATTCGATGAAGCCATTCGAACCTTGAACCGCGCCATCGGTTTGGATGAGGGGAATCCCAGGGCACTGAAAAGTTTGAGGCAGATCTATCTGGACAGCAGAAGGTGGGAGGAGGCAATTCGCATCCAGAAGTCGGTTCTCAAAATCACCAAGGGAAAACAGGCAGAGGAGGAGGAGACCCTTTTCTATTTGGGATTGAAATATGAACGCGCCAGAGATCTTTTGAACCGTGAGGGAGAAAAAAATCTGGAGAATGCCCTGAAAGAAGTGAAAGAGACCGTTCGAGAACAGAAGACTTTTCAACCTGGATTTGTATTGTTGGGCGATATCTACCTCCGAATGGGAAGATGGGCCTCTGCCGGGAAGGTCTGGGGGAAGAGTTTTACCCGATTCAAATCCATTGTCTTCATCCTTCGCTTGGAAGAGCTTTATCTCAGCCGAGAAGATCCGAGTACCCTCCTCCGCATCTATCAGAGGGCACTCAAGCACGATTCCGAAAATTGGGTCATCGCTTTCTTCTATACCAAGCTTTGTTTGAGGTTGGAAATGTTGGATGAAGCCCTTGAGGGGATCAACGAAATCAGTTTAAGAGTAAAAGATTTCCCAGCCCTTCACAGGCTTCTCGCAGAAATCTACCTCCACAAAAAAGACTTTGGTCGTGCAGCCCAAGAATTTGAAAAGACTTTCGAATTGAGCGGGACTTCCTACCTTTCCTTCTTTTGCACCACCTGCGAAAGAGAATCGAAAGAATGGATTGCTTACTGCCCTCAATGTCATCAGTGGAGCACCTATACGATCAAGGAGGCCGAGAAGGCGATCTCCTTGCCTTCTCCTTCTTTTCCTGAAAGGGTTCACCTCCCATTATAATTTTCTACATTCCATTCAACCATGATGTCTGTTCTGCCTCCCTTGCCTGCGGTAGGCAGGCCACAGGCAGGCATCGACTGGAATGATCCATGAAATTTCCATCAACTCTCTTCCAATTTTTTCTCCCCCCGCAATGCCCCTGTTGCGAAAAATTTTTAGAAGAAGGTCAACAAGGACTCTGCTCGAATTGCCTTTCGGAGATCCGCTGGATCGAACCTCCCTTCTGTTCCATTTGTGGAATCCCCTTTATCTCTAAAGAGGTCGAAAACCATCCCTGTGGTGCTTGTGTGACCCACAGAAAATATTTTACAATGGCAAGGGCTTGGGGAGCCTACGAAGGGTCTCTCCAGGAGGCAATCCATCGTTGGAAATATGAAGGAAAGACTTACCTCACTCCTTTTTTTGCAGAATGGATGGAAGAAGGGTTGAATCGTTATTGGGGATCTCACTCTCTCGATCTTCTGATTCCCGCCCCACTCCATCCCCAGCGATTAAGGGAAAGAGGGTTCAATCAAGCCCTCCTCCTTGTGAAGGAGTTAAGCCGTCGGACAGGGATTCCTTACCGAAAAACGATCCTTCAAAAGAAGAAACCCACCATTCCTCAAGTGAATCTCAGCGGTACAGAAAGGGAAAAGGGGTTAAGGGGGGCTTTCCAGGTTATCGGGAAGGAAGAACTGTTGGGGAAGTCGGTCCTTTTAGTTGATGATGTTTACACCACTGGAGCTACGGTCAACGAATGCTCAAAGGTGTTGCTGAGGGGGGGAGCAGAAAGGGTAAATGTCCTTACTTTGGCCCATGCCGTCAAACGCTAAGCGATTAGCGCTCTGCGCATAATGTCTGAGAAAAATGATGAGTCGTCGCAGAAAGTGGACTATTTTCTGGATATTGATTCCGGTCCTTCTGGTCGGAGTCTTCATCCTTTTATCGATCAATTATCTCCTCGACCCTAATATTTATCGGAATATCCTCCAGAAGTCCTTGACGACCGCTCTGGACAGAGAGGTCTCCATTGGGAAGGCAAAAATATATTTGTGGGGCGGAGTGGGGATTGCCTTTGAAGATTTCCGAATAAAGGATCGCTCTCTGGCCTTTGATCTCCTTCAGTCCAAAAGACTGATCTTAAGGGTCAAGCTTTTTCCTCTCCTCAAAAGGGAAATCAAATGGAAACGGATTGTTGTCGATCGGCCTATTTTGCATCTCATCAGGGATAAAAAAGGTCAATTCAATATTTTCTTCGACGGTTCTTTGACCGGTGAAAAGCTGAAGGAAACCCAGAAGAAGATTTTGGAGGCGCTCACCTCCCTTTTCGGAGGCTCTTTAGCCCTCCGAGAGGGAGAGATTTTCTTCTCAGACGAGAGCCTCAGCGATTCACCCTTAAAAACAGAGATACGATCTTTCAATCTTGAACTCTCAAAGGTCTCCTATCGTAAAGCCTTCCCGTTTCGAATCAATGGGAGGATCGTTCATTCCAAAAAAGAAGGCCAGTTTTCCATCAATGGAACCATTCAGAATATTCCTGAGGACCTGGATTTTTCAAAGGGAAGAGTGGAAGCGGAGATGAAGATCAAAGGGATGGAAACGTTCCATTTCTGGCCCTATCTCAAAACAATGCTTCCCATGAATATGATTTCAGGACTTCTCGACCTGAATGCTAATTATCAAGGAGACTTCCAGGGAACCTTCAAGACCTCTGTAAAAATCAAATTTAAAGAACTCCTTTTTGACTATCCCCAAGTTTTTTCATACGTTCTAAAACCGAAGTGGGTGAACATCGACTTTGAGGTTGACTATGATTTAAAAAATTTCAACATCCCCCGATTTTTTATTGAATTGCCGGAGGTATGGGTCAAAGCGAAGGCAAGGATTTATGACATTGGGTCAAAAGAAATGGGCATGGAGGCCGAAGCACAAAGCAGCCCCTTCGATGTGGCAGAGGGAAAGAAACTTATCCCCTTCCGGATCATCACTCCAGACGTTTCGGAACACCTTTTCCGGGCAGAAGGAAAGGGTTCCTTCCAGATCGTTTCCATCAGACTTGCAGGAAAGATGCCAGAGATTGATCACTGCGATCAACCGGCGAATGCCCATGTCCTATCCATCGAGGGAAAACTCGATGGAGCTTGGTTGAAACTTCCCTGGAACTTCCCATCTTTTGAAGACCTCAAAGGCCGGCTTCTCTTCCAAAAAGGTCATCTTTATCTCAAAGAGGTCGAAGGAAGAATCTATCATTCGACCCTGGAGAAAGTCAACGGGACATTCTATGAGCTTCTGCATGATTCGACGCTCCAAATCGAGTGTCAAGGCAAATTGGATTTGATGGATCTCCCCTCTCTCGCAAAGACCGAAGGGATCCCGGAAGAATTCAGCCGTGCCCTTTCGTCCATCCACATTCTTTCAGGAAAGGCACAATATTCCCTCTCTGCCAAAGGACTCCTGAAGCCTCCCATCCGTTTCCAGCATCATGAGATCTTTCATCTTTCAAAAACCCGGTTCACTCATCAACAAATCCCATTCCCGATCCAAATGGGAGAGGGACGAGTAGAACTTTCCAACAAAGATCTCCAATGGTCAGAGACGAAGGTGGAGTTTGGTAATTCCTCTCTGATGACGAATGGTTTCTGGAAACACGGAGAGAAAGATCCTCCTCTTGAGGTCATGGCTAAGGGAAGAATGGATCTCAAAAATCTTTTTGCTCTCTTTCAAACTCCTCTCTTCTCTGAAGAAGTGCGATCAAAAACAAATAGCTTCGAAGCCCTTTCAGGAACAAGCCAAATCTCATTCAAGGGGAAAACCCTTCCAGGAACTTCCCCTTTCTCCTATGAAGGGGAGTTTATCCCTAAAGAGGCTTCACTCCTGCAAAAAGGAAATCCTATCCCTCTCGTTTTAAAAGACGGAAGTTTATCTTTTTCCAACTTGGGGATTGGTTTTTCAAAGGCGAAGATCCAATGGGGTAGTTCCTCTCTGACGTTGGACGGATTTGTCAGAGAGGGAAATGTGAATCTCTCTACACGGGGTTCGATTGATCTAAAGCAACTATTCTCGCTCATGAAGTCACCCCTCTTTCCAGATCAGATCCGTTCGCAGCTGGAAGGGATTCAAGAACTCAACGGAGGGGCAGAGGTTCGTCTGAAATGGCTGGGGAAGACTGAAGAATGGACCGCTGCTTTAAGAGAGGGAGAGGTTCGCCTAAAAAAGATCTTCTTACGACACCGAAAGATTCCTGTCCCCCTCTCTCTGATTGAAGGTTACTTTCTTGTCACCCCTGACCAAATTCGATTCGATGAATTGAAGGGAAAGGTAGGAGATTCTCCCCTTACTGTTTCCGGCACCCTCTCCCAGGGCTCGCCGCCTCCTCCTGTCTCTGCCCAGAAGGTTGGAAAAGGCTCCGGCTTGACCGAATCGGTCAAAAGACTCTCCTTCCAGATCTCTTCTCCACACATGGACCTCGATCCGCTCTTTCCAAAAAAAGAAGGAACCTCCCCAACTTCTTTTGAAAAAATAAGGGATTGGCTTTCAAATTGGTCGTTCGATGGCAAAGTGGAGATTGACAAGGGAGAATATCGCAGCCTTCGTTATCAAAATCTGAAAGGAGAGATGAAGACCGTCGATGGAACATTATTCATCCGCCCCTTTCAATTCAAATCAGATGAGGGGGATTTCTGGGGCGAGGGATGGATAAAACCCACAGAAAAGGGAATAAGATTTGAGATCAAACCCCGTATCTCCAATATGGAAGCCAAGGCTTTTATCCGAACCGTCTTCCAAAAAGAGGAAGAGGAAAGGGTGATGCTGACGGGAAGGGTCCATATCGACAAAGTAGAGTTGCACGGAGAGGGAGAAGATTCTCAAAAAATGAAGGAATCGCTCAATGGGAGCTTGAGGTTTGAAATCGAGAATGGAATGATTGAACGATTTAATATCCTCTCTAAAGTCTTTTCGATCCTCAATGTTTCTCAATGGTTCAAGGGAAGGCTCCCTGATTTAAAAACAAAAGGACTTCCTTACCACAATATGATGGCGACGATTTATGTCAAGGATGGCATTGCTTCCACAGATGATTTCTTGGTGGATAGCGATGCCATGAGGATTACCCTCATAGGAAAGGTCGATCTGGGCAAGAACTTGATTGATGCGAGGATTGGCGTTCATCCCTTGGTCACGATCGATACAATATTGAGTAATGTCCCTATTGCAGGGTATATTCTCACCGGCAAAGATAAAGGTTTCATCTCTTTTTTCTATCAAGTAAAAGGAAATCGGGATGATCCAAAGATTGAGGCCATTCCCTTCAAAAGCATCGAAGAACCTTCCTGGGGCATCATCAAGCGCTTACTCCTAACACCTCTGAGACCCTTCCAGAAGAATTCTTCCTCCCACAAAGAGAAAAATTAGCTGTGAATTATGAATGATGAATTGAAAATAGAAAGTATAAATAATTCTTTTCACAAATTAAGTTTTTCCTTGACAAACTACAATATGTTGTTGTAAACATCTTTAGTCATACTAAATATAGCCCTTCCAAAAATCTTTTTAACCATCTACCACAAAATAAAAGGTGAGATAAAATGGCAACCGTAATCGAGATGAAAGGGGATCATCAGGAATTTAAAGAAGAAGTGGAAACCACAGATATGGCTCTCTTCGTCCGTACGTCGGACGAAGCAATGCTGGGCTGGGATCGGCAGAGAATTGTCGACGCCCTCATCCGTGAGACCTATGTGGATTTCGATACAGCGAAGGAGATCGCTCGGGAGGTGGAAGATTTAATTGCCACCTCTAAGATCAAAATGATCACCGCCCCTCTCATCCGTGAACTCGTGGACACCAAACTGGTCGAAAGGGGACTCGAGCAGGCCCGCAAGATGCACACCCGTTTGGGAATGCCTCTCTATGATGTGGATCAGCTCATCCTCCATCCTAATAAAGAGAATGCCAATGTCCCTCATGGGCCTGAAGCGACCAATCTCACCTTAGCCGAGAGGATTAAGAAGGAATACGCTCTGCTTACAGTCTTCTCTCAGGAAATTGCCGATGCCCATATGCGGGGGGATATTCATCTCCACGATCTGGGTTTTATTGATCGGCCTTACTGTAGCGGTCAATCCCTTGAATACATCAAACGCTTTGGCCTGAGCCTTCCCAACTCGATCGCCATGGCCAAGCCCGCAAAACATCCTGAGGTGTTGCTCGCCCACATGGTAAAATTTGCTGCAGCTCTTCAGAGTCATTTTGCCGGAGCGATTGGTTGGGATTCCATCAATCTCTTTTTCGCACCCTATCTGGTGGGGATGTCGGACCAAGAACTGGAACAATTGGCTCAGATGATGATCTTCGAATTTTCCCAGCAAGCGGTCGCCAGAGGCGGACAGGCCATCTTCACAGACCTCAATCTCTATTGGGAGATCCCCAAACATTTTGAAAGTGTCCCTGCCATCGGACCGGGTGGGGAATTTACAGGAAAGACCTACAGTGATTATTTGAAAGAATCCCAACGTTTTGCCAAGGCGCTCTTTGACGTCTATCAAGAAGGAGATGGATCCGGAAGGCCCTTCTTCTTCCCAAAACCGCTGGTTCATATCACAGAGAAATTCTTTCAAACCCCTGTTCATATGGATTTCCTTTACCACATCTGTGATGTCGCTTCTGGGAAGGGGAATACCTACTTTGTCTTCGATCGTGGGGAGACAGCCAAAATTTCTGAATGTTGCCGCCTCAGTTTTAAATTGGATCAAACAGACCTCGAAGATGCCAAACAACCCTGGAAGATGCGATACTGTGCCCTCCAGAACGTGACGCTCAATCTTCCAAGAATTGCTTACCTGGCCAAAGGGGAAGACTCTAAACTCTTTTCTAAAATTGCTGAGTTTGTCGAGATGGCGGTGAAGGCCCATCTGGAAAAGAAACTCTTTATTGAAAAACTTCTCTCTTTAGGTGAAAGGGGGCCCCTGGCGCTGCTGGCCATGGACCGGGATGGATCTCCTTATTTGAGGATGCACCGTGCCAGTTTTTTGGTGGGTATGGTGGGGCTCAATGAACTGGTTCAAATTCATACCGGGCAGGAGATGCATCAATCAAAACAAGCTTTTAAATTCGGCCTCAAGGTGATTGCCCACATGAAATTACTGGTGGACAAGTTCAGCCAGCGCTATGGAGCGCGTTTTGTTCTGGAACAAACACCCGCAGAATCCACGGCCTACCGATTTGCTAAATTAGATCTTAAATATCATTCCCCCAAATCGGGACACATTGTGAAAGGCGACATCTCAAAAGGAGAAGTCTATTATACGAACTCCACCTACTTGAACAATTCTGCCGTGTTGAATCCTATTGAGCGAGTCAGGCAAGAAGGTCTCTTCCACCCTCTGATTGAGGCAGGTGCATTGACTCATATCTGGCTGGGTGAGGCGAGGCCTTTGAAGTCATCGCTGGCCAATTTTGTGATCAAAACTTTTCAATGGACTCAAAATGACCAGATCGCCTTCTCTCCGGAGTTCACCACTTGTAATCGCTGCAATCGGACGAGCCGGGGTCTTCGATCATCTTGTGTTTACTGTGGATCGGAGGATGTGGATGGGATTACACGGATCACTGGCTATTTCACTAAGATCTCCAGCTGGAATAAAGGAAAGATTGGGGAACTCCGGAACCGGTATCGGAACCAGACCTTCTTAAAAGAAAGGGAAGAAGGGATGGCACTGGAGGCTTAATCAATTAGCAATGATCAATTCTCAATGATCATTTTGCATTTTGCACGGATTCATGAAGGAGGAGGGAATGGGATTAATAAAAATTTTTACAAAAGCGAAATGCCCGAAATGTCCTGCTGTCAAAGAGATTGGAACGGAGTTAAAGAATGAAGGATTGCCCGTTTTGAATTACGATCTGGACACGATCGATGGTCTGGCCGAGGCCTCCTTTTATAGCATCCTCTCCACACCTTCCATTGTCATCGAGGATGAGGAGGAGAGGGAGGTGATCAGTTGGAGAGGAGTGGTCCCAACTCTCCAGGAGGTGAAGCAGTACCTATTCAGGGGTATTTCCTGAACCGAATCATCTCTTGAAATGACATTCATCAACCATGATCGAGATCAAGGGATTTTTAGAGACTTCCTTTTTGGATTGGCCGGGAAAACTCTGTTCGGTGCTTTTCCTTCCCTATTGTAATTTTCGCTGTCCTTACTGTCACAATCATCCCCTTGTCTTCCATCCTGAGCGGTATGCTACCATTTCATTGAAAGATATTCTCGCTCGTCTTCTTTCTTTAAAAAATTGGATCGATGGGGTCTGTCTCACAGGCGGAGAGCCTACTCTCCATACCGACCTTCCTCTTCTGATTCGAGAAATAAAACGACACAAATTTTTGGTCAAACTGGATACCAATGGTTCAAACCCTCAGATGTTAGAAAATTTGATTGAGGGAAGAGAGATTGATTTTATCTCCATGGATGTCAAGGCGCCTTTGGAGCCGTTTCGTTATTCGCGCTCCACCGGTCTTCCCATCAACCTAAAACCCATTTTAGAGTCGCTCGAAATCCTGAAGAGAGGAAAGGTGGAGTATGAATTTCGAATGACCGTTGTTCCAGGACTCCATAGCGAGGAAGACATCCAGACCCTTGGGGATCAGTTGAGGGTGGGCCGAAGATTTATCCTCCAGAATTTCAATCCAGAAAACCCATTAGACCCTTCATTGAAAAACATCGTTCCTTATGATCCAAAGGTATTGAAGAAAATCGAAAGAGAAGTTCAGGAAATGCTGTAATCGCCTTTGTATCTTAGGAATGAATTTGCTATACTGACCCCCAGATTGGGGGTAAGCACCAGATTCCAAGCACCAATAATCAAATAGTAACCAAAATTCCAATGACCGAAATAAGCGTTTTGGTCATTTGAAATTGGAATTTGGAGCTTATTGGGGATTTGGAATTTGTGATTTGGGATTTTAGACTCTATGCGTTTTGCTCTCGGCCCTTTGCGATTCTTAGGATGAGGAGATGAAAACCTTCTCTCTTAAAGAAATTCGGACGAAGGTGGAGGCGCTGGAAAAAGAAATCCGTCTCCAGAGATCCATCCTTGAAGTCATCCCAGAGCCATTTTTCATCCTTGACCGAAATGGAGAATTTCTAAAGGTCAACCCAAAAGGGATGGAAATACTGGGGTATCCTCCGGAAGAACTTCAGCAGAGGGTCTTTCTGGATATCATCCCCCTCGAAGACCTCAACAAGGTCCGAGAAGGGTTTGAGGAGATGGGACAAGGCAAAGAGGTTCGATTCAGAACACAGATTACCAGTCGGTTAGGAGAGCGGATTGGGGTCGAGCTCTTCGGGGTCCTCAGGGAAGATACCTTTTTCATTATGCTGAGAGACTTGAAAGAAAGGATCGAAATTGAAGAAGAGTTTGAAAGGACGAAGAAGGAATTCACGGAGAAGATTCGAGAAAGAGATCTATACGCCCGGGAACTTCAGGTAATCCGGGACCTCTATAAGGAAAAATTGAAGGAGATCGGGTTGATGAGAGAGGAGGCGTTGCGTCTCTCTTATACCGACGACCTGACCGGTATCTATAACCACCGTTTTTTTATTGAACAACTGACCCTGGAAGTGGAGCGCCAAAAACGTTACGCCGCTCCTCTCTCTCTTCTCATGATCGATATCGACTATTTTAAACATTACAACGACACCAACGGCCATTTGGCTGGAGATCAGGCGTTGAAGGCCATTTCCATTCTCATCCAGCGGGGTGTCCGGCAGACCGATATCGTCGCCCGTTATGGAGGGGAAGAGTTTTCTGCCATCTTAATCAACGCGGGAAGAGAAAAGGCTTTGGAGATTGCGGAGAGGGTGAGAAGAAATGTGGCCGATACCCGTTTTCCCAACGAAAGTGCCCAACCCAATAAAGATTTAACGGTCAGTGTGGGGGTGGCAACCTTTTCTACTTCTGTGTCCACTCTCACCGATTTGATCCATGAGGCAGATCATGCCCTCTATCGGGCGAAGAAAGGCGGCCGGAATCGCATCGAGGGATGAGATGAATACCGTGATCGTCACCGCTTCGTTGATCATCGAACAAGGGAAAGTTCTCGTCACCCAGAGAAAGAAGAATTCTTCCCATGGACTTCTCTGGGAATTTCCAGGAGGGAAGGTGAAGGAGGGGGAGGATCCAAGGGAGGCCTTGCGAAGAGAATTAAAGGAGGAACTGGATGTTGAAGTGGAGGTGGGGATGATTTTTGATGCGGTCTTCTATTCCTATCCAGAATATCCTATCCTTCTTTTAGTCTATCGTTGTCGAATTGAGAAAGGTTCTCTCAAACCCATTGGATGTCGTGACCTCCGATGGGTGACCCTCGAGGAGTTGGAAAAATTGGCTATGCCACCAGCCGATGAACCCATTCGGAAGCACCTCTTCTCCTATTAGCTCGGAGAGATTAGTTCGGAGTTCTTAGTCTTAAAGCTCTAAACTTCGAACACCGAACTCAAAACTTCGAATTTTACACTCTATCTATCAATCCTTTTAAGGGTCTCTTGGAGAAAGAGGCGAAGTGGAGTAGAATGGGTTTGGGATGAACCATGGAGCAAGACCGAGTTCAGAGGTATGTTAACAGTTTAGAAAAGACCATTCAAAATAACTATCGTTACTTGAAGGAAACGATAGAGGACTTTCGGGAGATGTGTCGGATGGTCAGTCCCGAGAAGCATGTTCCTGCAGGAATTGCCATCGATATCCGGGAGATGTATAAGGAGATTCGCAATCGACTGACAGAGATTAAGGCAATCGAGCAGCTCCTTCATGGGAAATATCGGCAATACTATCGAAGGGATTCTCTGCGCGATAAAGAGATCATGGAATTCGGATTCATCGTAAAAAATTGCTACTCCAAATTCGAATATACGATGGTGCAGATAGAAGCGATAAAAAGGTTGAAGGAACACACTCCCAAAATGGATCATCTGAGCGTACCCTTCCAATGGTTTCGCTCTAAGGAGAACCAGGTCGCCTTGATAAAAAATCTGAGAATGCTAACGGAATTGGATTACGAGCCCACCCCTGAAGAAGTAGGGGAGGAGAGGCGTGATATGGCTGGAAGTCGAACCTTTACTCTCTTCCTGTTCAGCGGGGATTCTCTCTCCCTCGACCACCTTCAATCGCTGATCCGATTGCGAGAACACGATATTATAGAGCGATATAGCCAAGAGGAGGTCCGTGGAGTTTGGGTTCATTTGAGAAAGATCGATCCACCTGAAGTGGAGAAGATTTTTCAACACTTCATGGAGGTCAAGGGTTTGACGAAACTCCAATGCCTCCTCCTGCCAATCCATTCCCCAAAAAATCTTGAAGGTGATCTATTAAAATTAATCAAAACAACTTTGCAAGAAATGACCGAAGGGGGCATGAAGACACTTTCGATTTGACACCCTCCTTCGAAGTCATTAAAAAACTGGTGTTCCTTCTTAAACATTCCCTAGGTTCCCACCCTTTAATGAATAGGGGTGTAGACTAGGGGGGTGTTGAAGTGGATCATCATCAGGGTTCAAAAGATATATTTTTTGCATTTTCTGCTTGACAATCTTTGTTTGAATATACTAAGAGTAAATTAATGATTTTGATCACGCAAAGAAAAGAGGAAAAAATTATCCCCGAAGAAACGGAACCACCTGGTAACTGGGTTAAGTCCTATAACTTGGCCACTGCTGGTGAAGCAGAAAAGAATCGAAGCCCGGAAATGATGGTTAATAAAGCAACTGTTTAGCCCCTCTTGGCACATTTCCGGGACCAGCCCTGGCAGGAAACGGAGTTGTGCCATGTATTTCACCCTCAATAGAAATATCCTCTCTCTTATCCCATTTCACTGGCTGCTCAGTAACAAGACTTTTTACCAAAAGATTGGTTCTTCAATAGTTGGCCATGAGGACTGCTTATGTACTGGATCAGTAAGAGTATCCATCTTCTGACCCGTCTACGCCGGCAATTGATCATTTTCTTGTCGGTTCTTGGGCCGGGTATCATCGTCATGGTGGCGGATAACGATGCAGGTGGTATATCCACCTACGCTGTTACAGGCTCGAAGTATGGCTTTTCACTTTTATGGATGTTCATTCCTCTCTTCCCCATGGCTTATTACGTTCAGGAGATGACGGTTCGCTTAGGGGCTGTTACAAAACGTGGCCACGCTGAAGCCATCTTTGATGGTTTCGGGCCTTTCTGGGGATGGTTTTCTCTTATTGACTTGGGCATCGTCAACTGGTTAACCCTGATTACCGAGTACATTGGGATGACTGCTGCCATGAGCCTTCTTGGCGTACCTCCCTGGCTCACCTTTGTCATCGTGACAGGCATCCTGTTCGCAGTAGTTATTTCAGGACAATACTGGACCTTCGAGAAAATGGCGCTCTTTTTCTGCATCTTTAATTTTGTCTATATTCCTGCTGCCCTTTGGGCGATGGAAACCCCCAGCGCGCCGACCTGGAGCGAGGCCTTGCGGGGTTTCTATCATCCAGATTTGCCGATGGGTCTCACCGGAGATCTGATTTTCATCATCATGGCCAACATCGGCACGACCATTGCGCCTTGGATGATCTTCTTTCAGCAAAGCGCTGTTGTGGATAAGGGTTTAGACTATCACGATATCAAATTCGGCCAAATGGACACCCTTGTTGGTTCCTTTCTAACGTGTGTTGTGGCCGTTTTTATCATCATTGCAACGGCTGCCGCTTTCTACTACCATCACCCAGCCATTACGATTGAGGATGCCAAACAAACAGCCGAAGCCATCGTGCCGCTTTTACCGTCGGGACATGGCGCACTGGCACGTAAACTTTTCGCTATAGGGCTATTTGACGCCGGGTTCCTGGGAGCTCTTTGCATCTCCCTCTCTTCATCGTGGGCCGTAGGTGAGGTTTTTGGATGGGCTCACTCCTTGAATTTGAAGGTGAGGGAGGCGCCATGGTTCTACACGATCTACCTGATCATGCTGATCACCTCAGGTCTGGTGGTTTTGATCCCCAATGCCCCTTTAGTCACAATTACTATGTTCGTGCAGGTGGTAGCGGTCACCCTGCTACCTGCAGCGCTTGTCTTTTTACTTCTGCTTTTGAATGACGAATCCTGTATGGGTGAGCATACCAACAGCACCTGGGAAAATTATGCAAATTGGATCATCGTTATTATCGTGGCGTTTATGTCAACCCTTTTGGGCATTAGCACCCTTTTTCCAGGTCTCTTTAAATGACCGTTGAGAGGTCGAGATGATGACACTTACTGTGAATGCTTCAAAAATATCCGATCTGACCAGTGGCGCTGGGAGCTACCGTTTTCTTTATTTTTCAGAACTGATCAGGCGTCCGATTTGCGTGGGAAAGATTAAGGATCGGATCGGGAAACTGACCGATCTGGTTTTCTCTCTCACCGAACCTTATCCTGAAGCCGTAGGAATCTATATTGAGCACGGATGGAATAAGCCTACCGAGTTTATACCTTGGGCAAAAGTCTTGAGGATCGAAGATGATGCCATCTTTGTCCAACCCCCTGGAAATGGGAAGACCTACCCTCCTTTCGTCGATCAACCGGATTGGATGCTCGTGGACAAACATTTGATGGGGCGCACCATCCTGGACATGGATGGTCGGCGTATCGAGGTGGTTAACGACGTCCATCTTTTGGAGTCCAAGGGCCGAATGCTCATCGTCCACGTTGATATTTCCTTCAATGGTTTCCTACGCAGGTGGGGATTGGGAAGAATCCGCTGGATTAAAGACCAGCTTATTTCATGGAAATATGTCCAGCCCCTTTCGGTGGAAGAGGCTGTCTCCACAGACAAAGTTACGCTCTCCGTCACCCGCAAGCAGGTCTTGCAGATGCCCGGCGAGGATCTGGCCGACGCCCTCGAAGAATTGTCCGGAAAGGAACAGCAGGCTCTCTTTTCAGCTCTTGATTCGGAAAAGGCTGCTGAGGCCTTGGTAGAGGCGGAACCCAGAGCACAACGACAGATCATTGCCAATCTACGGAAGGAAAAAGCTCATACCATTCTATCCGAGATGACGATCCCTCAACTGGCAGATCTCTTTTCTGTTTTACCCCATGAGCAGGTAACAAATTTAATGGAATTGCTTAGCCCGGAACAGGCCGAGCGCGTGCGAGCTGTTCTCTCAGAACGTGAAGCAAAAGCCAAGAACATCATGTCATCAAATTTCATGACGGCGCACAAGAACGCTAAAGTTGGGGAGGTCCTCGAAAAAATAAGACGCTCTGGCGTTGAACCTGATGCAATCTCGTATATCTATGTGATAAATGCGGAAGACCAAACTTTCGTCGGTGTGGTCGATTTACGCGAACTACTGCTTTCTGCGGATCACATAACTTTAGGAGAAATCATGGTTCCACCGGCCGTCGTCGCAGAGGGAAATGATGTACGTGAGGACCTGGCTGAAATGTTCGCTAAATATCATTATCGAATGATTCCTGTTGTAGATGAACGAGACCACATCCTGGGAGTGATTCATTACAATGATATCATGAAAGACCTTGTAACCCGGGTAAAGGTTTAAGGAGAATACAATGCCCCGCGTAAAGATGACCCGCATGACAAAAATCGCACTCTACTTCTTACGGTTCTACCTGGTATTCTTACTGATTTTAATTATTGTAAGATTTCTCAAGGTCTTCTACTGAAAATAAGGCAGCATTAATAAGGTTCGAAAACGGTGATAAACCGCATTTCAACGATAAAAAGTTAATGATGGAGCACACGAATGGCCCCATCTTCAATACCATCGCCTGGGTGACCTCAATCGTGATGATTGTTCTCACCCTACTTCTTATCATTCTCATGCTTTGATTTCTGTGTGGGGAACCTCAAATCTTGATTTTTCAATTGACCTCGGTTAACTTTCATCTACCATGGGTGGAGGGAAGACCATGAAAACGGTGATGATGGGTGCGGGTGCAATGGGAAGCCTTTTTGGGGGGCTCCTCACCCGTGTGGGAGAGGAAGTCTGGCTGGTGGGTAACAGGAAGGAACAGATCGATCCGATTTGCTCGGTCGGCCTCACTTTTGAAGAGAAAGGAAAATTGCAGATCATCCCGATGAATGCCACTTCAGATGTGACATCCGTTGGAAAAGCTGACCTGGTGATTTTCTTTATTAAAACCTATGATACTGAAAAGGCGGTTTCAGACGCCCTGGTCCTTGAAAAGGAAGAAACGATATTTCTTACCCTCCAGAATGGCCTCGGGAATGAAGAAGTAATTTGTAAGAAGATTGACCGAAAGAAAGTGATGTTGGGAATCACGGGTCATGGGGCGACGCTACTAAAGCCAGGCCATATTCGCCATGCTGGATGGGGAAAAACGTTTATCGGGGAACTGGATCATCGAATCACCGACCGGGCCATTCGAATTGTTCAAATGTTTCGTGAGGCAGGGATCGAAACAGAGGTCTCCTCGAATATCCACGACCACGTGTGGGGGAAACTCCTGATCAATGTAGGGATCAATGCCTTGACCGCTTTGACCGGATTTAAGAACGGTCAGCTCCTGGATTATCCCGAAACCACGAGATTGGTGGAGAAATTAGTGTTTGAAGCGGCAGAAGTCGCCAGAAGAAAAGGGGTTCATATCGAGGAAAATCCGATTGAAAAAGTTCGAAAGGCAATAGAAGCAACCAGAGAGAACCGCTCTTCGATGGGTCAGGATTTTGATCACAGGCGGGAAACTGAAATCGACGCCATCAATGGAGCCGTGGTGAGAGAAGCTCAACCATTGGGGATTCTTGTTCCTTTTAATCAAGCAGTGACCGATTTGGTAAAAGCCATAGAGAAAAACTTTTAAATATTAGTGAAGGTGATAGGGATGGTGATGTTTTATACGAATCACTATCACCAATCACCATCACCCAAAGGGAGGAGAAGATGGAACGTAAAAAAATAACTCCAGTAGATATTCAAGCAATGAAGAAAGAGGGAAAGAAGATCACCATGCTTACGGCTTATGACTATCCCATGGCCCTGCTCGAAGACCGGGCTGGAATTGAGATCATTCTGGTGGGAGATTCCTTGGGGATGACAGTGCTGGGTTATATGAATACTCTCCCTGTCACCATGGATGAAATGATCCACCACACCAAAGCAGTGACCCGCGGGGCAAAATATGCTCTCATCATCGGCGATATGCCCTTTATGTCCTATAACACTTCTGAAAGGGATGCCATTCTCAATGCTGGCCGATTCATGAAAGAAGGAGGAGCCGATGCTGTCAAGTTGGAAGGAGGTATCGGTGTCAAGGATATCGTAAAGGCTCTCGTTAAAGCCGGCATTCCAGTGATGGGCCATATTGGATTGACGCCACAAACCATTTCAATGCTTGGAGGATTTAAGGTTCAGGGCAAAGATGCCCAAGGTGCTCAGAAGATTATTGACGACGCACTACAGCTTGAAGACGCAGGGGCCTTCTCTGTGCTCCTCGAAGCCATTCCAGCACCCATTGCAAAAAGGATTACAGAGCGTCTGAACGTTCCAACCATTGGAATCGGTGCAGGCGTTCATTGTGACGGTCAGGTATTGGTTGTCCATGATATGCTGGGACTCTTCGATCGCTTCACACCCAAATTTGCCAAACGATATGTCAACCTGAGCGAACTGATGCTCAAAGCCTTTGAATCATACAGAGAGGAGGTTTCGAAAGGGACATTTCCAACAGACCAGCACAGTTTCCATATCGATGAGAAAGAGTTGAGTAAAGTTAAATGAAAATATCCGAATTTTTTAAACTTGTAATCGGATGAGGTTTGATATAATCTTCTCTCGGTAGGAGGTGATTTTATGCCGATTTCAGCTTATGTCTTTATTGAGTGCACGGCAGGGGCTGCCAGGGATGTGGCCAAGGAGGCCTCAAAGATACAGGGAGTGAAGCGAGCCAATGCCACGACAGGTCCTTATGATGTCATCGTTCTGGTGGAGGCTCCGGACATCAATATCCTTGGCGATTTCATCGTCACCAAACTCCAGGGACTTTCTGGTGTACTAAGAACTCAGACCAATGTGATCGTGGATTAACACATCACCCCCACCCTTCCCCTCCCCCATCAAAGGGGGAGGGGATTTTAGGTGGATCATCCCCTGGGTTCCCTCTCCCTGGCGGCCTCCGGCTTGGAAGAGCCCCTGGCTCGGAGAGGAGAGGGCGAGGGTGAGAGGGATTATGAAACATAAAAAGGTAAGAAAGGAGGGGAGATCATGGGAAGCGTGGTCAAGAAACGCCGAAAGAAAATGCGAAAACACAAACACAAAAAGCAATTAGACCGGGATCGTCATAAGAAAAAGAAATAATTGTTTTTAATGCGAAGATATACCATCCATATTGTACTTTTCGTTTTGACAGTGGCCTCCACGTGGATCGTTGGAGGCCCTGCTTATTCTTTTGCAATTATCCTCATCCTCCTTGGACACGAAATGGGCCACTATTTCATGTCCCGAAGGTATGGGATAAGAGCAACTTTACCTTTTTTCTTGCCTTTACCTCTTCCACCTTTCGGGACATTTGGTGCCGTGATTCGTATGGAGAGCACTGTTTCTTCACGTAAGGCCCTCTTCGATACTGGTGTAGCAGGACCTCTTACCAGCCTTATTCTCAGCATTCCTGCAATTGTAATTGGTTTAAAACTTTCTAAAGTGGTACCTGTCTCACACATTAAAGAGGGGGCGCTCCGCCTGGCAGATCCTCTCCTCTTCTCCTTCGTACAGCGTTTGGTCTTGGGAGAGGTTCCAGAAAATTATGAGATTTTTCTACACCCAATTGGATTTGCTGGATGGGTTGGCCTCTTTGTCACCTCACTCAATCTCCTTCCCATTGGACAGTTAGATGGAGGTCACATAGCCTATGGCCTCTTTGGAAGAAGGAGTCGGGCCATTTTTCTAATTGCTATTGCTGTGATGGCCTTCATCACTGTATTTTACAATCCAGGATGGTTCCTCCTTCTCATCCTCATCATCCTCTTCGGCTTCCGGCATCCACCCCCAATCGATGACATCACACCCCTTGATTGGAAGAGAAAATTAATGGGCGGTGTAGTGTTTGTGGCCTTTCTTCTCTCCTTCACCCCCGCTCCATTCCCCGAATATGTTGAGGAGCTTAAACAGCTTTTTCACTCGTTCTAAGTCGCATAGGGCATAGTATAAAAACCTGTAACCCTGAAAGATTAGAATGAGAGAGACCAGTCAACCCTGATCCTGCTTAGGTTCGCCCTGCCCATCACACCTGCCCTTTTAGTCGGTATACTGGCAATCCTGCCTATTTTATCCGGGTTTGGCGTCAACCCCTTTGTTGCTGGTCTCGTCCTCCTCATTTCGAGTAACCCATTCCTGTTGCCTCATCAAAACATGATGTATATGAATATTGTCAGTGGGACAGAAGGAAAAATGTTCCGCCATGGGCAGATTATAAAACTCGTGTTCCTCCATATCCTCATCGTCTTAATCTTCATCGCCTTGACCTTGCCTTACTGGAAGTCTCTCGGTTTGATCTGCTGAGGAATCATTGATTAAAAATGGATGAAGAGTTATTTAGAACTGATGGACTACCTGGAGGATATGAGTAGGTCATAGTAGATTTAAATAGTTTCCTGCTCTGTGAATAATACGATGAATCAAAATGGTATGCTCCTCAATTGTGTAAAATATGAGATAATTTTCGACAACCAGGAACCGATACCCTAAACGGCTGACCTCTTCGTCTTTTTGGATTTTCCCGAGATAGGGATAAAAAGAGAGACGTGCAAGGTTCTTTTCAATTCTTGTAGCTATCATTTCAGCAGCGGCTCTATTCTCCGCTTCGATATAGGTAATAATTTCATTGAAGTCATCTTCAGCCGCCCTTAGCAACCGAACTATATACTTAGGTTTATTCACGAAGTCTCTTCCGTAAGTCTTTCATGACTTGATTAAGCGTTCTACCCTTATCGCCAGATGCCTTTTGAGCCTGAGCCACTGCAAGTTTGCTAAAAAGCTCGAGTTTTAATTGCAGCTGACCATATTGAGCCATTGACATCACCACCATATCTCCTTCCCCGTTCTTAGTGATAAAGATAGGCTCATTCAATTTGTGAGCAAGCTCTGAGATTTCATTTGCCTTGTTTCTTAGATCAGAAATTGGTTTTATGACTGGCATAAGTCTCTCCTTTTGGGTATACCAATATTATATCATTTAAATGATAATGCCAATCAGGGAAGAGCTAACCTGTGGAAGTCAGGATTTGACTATACAGACATTGTCAAGTGTGATGGTGAGTTCTTCCTGTACTCTTCATCTCAGTATTTTGCCTATAGAGTGCACCTTTCATTCCGTAATCGATAAGCTGGCCGGATTCGTAGGGTGTTTTAAGACAATCAAACCACCCGATTGTTGACATTTAGAGAAAATTATGATAATTATTAATAAAATAATGGCCGACGGCAGCGAATCAACTTTGTTAATAAAATCATCAGTTTGAGATTTTTACATGGAAAGAAAGCCAATCCAAATTTTCCTGGTTATAGCAATTTCCTTATCCTTCCTTGTGTCTTCTACTTACTGCCAATACTATACTTTGGCAGCAGCCGATTTTATTTCTCTCGATCTAAAGATTGAGAATTTCGATCAGGAATATCTGTTTGCTGCTAATCAGAGCGAATTTAAAGTGTATGGATCAGATGGCTTTTTCAAAGGCTTTCATTTGTTAACATGTCTATACGGACAGTCTTTCCATCTCTTATCCCAGGAACCTTCTCTCGATCAGAAAAACTTAGTCCTTCGTTGTTGAGAAGACACACTTGCCTTCGATTTCTTAATTAACCTCTCACGCCTTAATCCATTTCTTAATAGCGTTGTAGGAATCGTTTCCTACAAAATTATATCCATATGAAGTAAGGAGTTAGATTATTTCAGGACCTAATCCCTTTAAAGGAGGAGAAAGAAAGGGACATAATAGGAAGGAGGTTTGTGGTTATGAAATCCTTAATAGCTGTTCTGATGGGTGTAGTCATTATGTTATTAGTTTTTTCCTGTGCCACAGTGCCAACCGAACCTCTCACTTCGGGCGAGCTAAGATTATTAAGTGTGCAGGTTCCAAGCCGAATCACAGTAGGGTTTCCGTATAATCTTATTATTATTTTTAGAGCAGACGGTAAACCGGAGATTAGTAAGGCTTGTTGCTCCTGGTCAGGTGGTGGTCCGTACTGTTTTAAGGCAAGGAATTTAAAGTATGGATCCCCAGGAAACTTCATTATAGAACTTCCTCCTGCTGACCCTGGGACATATACAATGGAATGTTATGCTGAATATTTACGGGACGGGGAGACGCAACGGACCAACGTGATAAGCTCTCAAATCGATGTTTTTAGTGGAGCAAGATAACCGTACTTTAAGGGTCTCCAAGAACCCGTCACACTCATCTGTAAAATAATTTCACAGGTTATCCTATGAAAGGATTACATAGTCTCTTTAAAGGAGGAGAAAAATGGGAAGCGTTGGAATGCCGGAGTTGATGGTCATCTTGGTTATTGCCTTGATCGTTTTTGGTGCTGGGAAGCTCCCCCAGATTGGTGAAAACTTGGGGAAGGCGATCCGAAACTTTAAAAGTGCGAACGAGAAAGAGAAGATCGATGTGACTCCCAAAAAACCTGAGGAGATTTCAGGAGAGGGTAAACAGTAGAAGGTTTTTTATATCCTTCGTGATGTGAATTGTTACTCTTGGAAATTTCAGAAAGGAGGTTTTATGCTTGCAGGGCCTGATTTGTTGGTCATTTTGGTGATTGCTTTGATTGTTTTTGGGCCCAAAAAGCTTCCAGATTTAGCCAAGACTATCGGCAGGGCATTGGGAGAGTTTAGGAAAACGACTGAGGAGATGAAGGAGAGTATTGGAATTAAAGATTTGCAAGAGATGAGAAACAATCTTACTGGGATTGACCTCTTTACCGATTTAGCTGAAAAGGTATCTGCTTCCATGACCAATAAAGAAGCGACAGGAGATGTATCTATTCCGGTAGAGGATTCCGTCCAAGGGAGGACCTCCTCTCCCACAGAGGCATCAATTCCCATTGGAAATGGGAAAGAGTTAGAAAAAGAAAAGAATGCAAAATCGGAAGGGTCAAAAGGCGAGGTACCGAGAGAAGGCGTCCCATCCTAAGGAAGAATCTCAACTTATGAAATTATCACTCCAATTAAGATCGAAATGGGTTTGGATTACCTGCCTTTTAGTAGGACTCATTATACTTTTCATTTATCTATACAACTCATAGCTGTGGATTCAAGCCGTTAATCTCTGGGATCTCTTTCAGGATCGTCACCAATTAAAAGTAGTTCTCAGATCCTACGGACCATATTCTCCTCTGGTTTTTATCCTTCTCCAAATTATACAAGTGGTTGTCGCTCCCATTCCGGGAGAGGCCATTGAGTTTTTGGGAGGTTATGTTTTTGGGGTGTGGGCTGGGATGCTTTACTCCATGATCGGGCTAATATTGGGTTCTTGGTTTGCCTTCAGTATAGCAAGGATCTTTGAAAAGCGGGCTGTCGAGAAGTTTGTTTCGCCAAAGCTGAGAAAGAAGTTAGAATATTTAAGTGGACATGAGGGGGTTATCCTCGGTTTTCTCCTTTTTTTAATTCCTGGTTTTCCGAAGGTGGCCTTGTGCTACCTCTTAGGTTTGACGCCGATGCATTTGGGTATTTTCCTCGTCATCTCGACCATTGGGAGGATACCCGGAACATTGCTGGCAACACTTCAGGGCGCAAAGGCCTTTGATCAACAATACGTAACCCTATTAATCCTGTTGGGGATATCTGTTCTGATCATTTTGGTCTTCTATATCTACCACGAGAACATTCATCAATGGATTAGAAAAAGGAGTAAAGCAGGTACTCAGAAGAAAAGTGTATTGTAATCCCTTATGTGTTCCGCATTGCTGTGATGTTTGACCCAACAAACTTTATAAACAATTTCCCTTACTTGGGAATTTTTGTTCTCCTTATCCTTGGAGCTATTGGGCTCCCGTTCCCAGAGGATACAACGGTCATGCTGTGTGGATTTTTAGTCGCCAGTAACGTCGTCAAACCATTACCATCGTTCTTAGTGGTCTATATTGGTCTATTAATGGCCGACTTTTTCCTTTATTCTGTTGGGAAAAAGTATGGTAGAAGGGTGGTTGAGCACAGGAGATTTCACAGGCTCATATCGCCTAAAATGCTTTTAACATTTGAGGAGAAATTTAAAAAAAAGGGAATTTTAGTAATATTTATTGGGAGGCATCTTATAGGATTGAGGGCACAGATATTCATTGTGGCAGGAATAATGAAGATGTCTTCTATCAAATTTCTTATTGCTGATGCAGTTACTGCATTAGTGACTATTACACTAATGGGCGGGATAGGCTACTTTGCTGGCAATCGCATCCAGGTAGTTAAAGAAAATATGGCAAGAATCGAGTATGTTGTTATTATTGTTTTCGCTATGTCGCTTGCAAGTTGGATTGCTTTTAGGTATTTCAAAACCAGGGAAAAACTGAATTAAAATGATTTCTTAAAATTTATGTTTTAAATGGATCAAGTGATTCATAAATTCACCGATGAGGTTGATGGATCAGGAGATGAAGAGAAAAAAGGAAGGGAAATAATAGGAAAGAGGTTATTTCTACGAGGTCAATATTATTAACTGTTTTGTTGGGTGGAGTGGTTTTGTTGATAGCTTCTTCTTGTGCCACAGTGCCAACCGAACCTCTCGCTTCGGGCGAGCTAAGATTATTAAGTATAGATGTTCTGGGAAGTGGCATCGAAGCGAATGCATCCTTTGCGGTTAATATTTTTTTTGGGGCAGCCGGTAACCCAGAGATTAAAAGAGCTTGTTTCTATGAATCAGGGGAGGAGCCATCCTGTTTTGATGTATCGGATGCATCGTATTTAACCTTAGGAACGAAGAGAGCTTTCCAAGTGTACCTTCCCGGTGTTAGCGTTGGCTCACATAGGGTGGAATGTTATGCTGAGTATATTCGAGACGGAGAGACACGAAAGACTAATATGGTATTTATCCAAATCTTAGCTGGCGTCCATACATAGTCAAGGATTTTATGCCGGTGGCACCCAAAAACGGTAAATAGGATGCGTCCCTATTTTCGAATGAGAAAGGGGCATTTTCAAATAGGAAGGCCCGTCATATTGTTGGATAAGATGGTCTCGGGGCTACGAGTATCCCCCTGCTCTCTTCCAACATTAAACGCCGACGCGAAAACCTCTCCAAGGCGATGGTATTTCATGGTGCTCCTAATGTAGATAGGGGGATCAATCTTTTCTGGATCTATCTTTCCATCTATCAGGCAACCCTTACTTACGTAGGTTTCAATGATCTCACCGACAATGAGGATATGGGTTCTCATATCCAGATAATGGAGCGCCTTGCACTCAAGGTTTATCGGGCATTCTTGTATGAGAGGAGCCGTTTTCAGTTCACCGTAGAAAGTTTTAAAAATTTGCGACTTATCTTTCTTCCTCCCGGAGTAGATACCACAATAATCGGTCTTCTTGATGATTTCGCAGGAGGGAACATTAACAGAAAAGGTCCCGTTTTCTCTGATACCTCTCAGGGTATACCGGGCTTTGTTCATGGCAACAGTAATAGCCGGTGGTTTGAATGCTGCGATTCCACACCAAGAGGCAATCATAAAATTTGGCTTTCCATTTACGTTGGCGCCAACGACTAAGGCAGGCATAGGTAGAATTAGAGGTTCCGGGCCAAGTTTGCTCTTTTCCATGCTATTTCTCCTTTTTATTCGTTTTTTCTGTATTCTTAAAAATGTCACTATTTTGAACTAATAGTAGGAGGGTTGTCAACTCTCATGGGGCATAAAACAAGCTGTCCTCTTATCTCCTCTGGCACATCCTTTCTAAACCCGATATTGTCATAAACTTGTGCAAATAAAATAGAAGGTAAAAACAACAGGATCAGAAAGATTAGATTAATGACAATAAATGAAACTGTTCTATTTTTCTTCTTCATCTTTCTTGGCATTATTATTTCCCTACGAACTCAAAAGGAATATGGCAAAGGGATCTTTAACCCGAGCAGAATAGTCCTGCCTCGCCTTATATAAAAGGTCTTTACGGTTATTTCTCCTCTCTTTTCTTCTTCTTTCGATAATCTTTCCAAGAAAGACCATTGAATCGGTGGAATATTCTCTGTAATAGACATTAAATATAATGGGTCTTTTTATTGAGACGAAAGGCCCCTTCAGAACTTCTGCAGGCCTTGGCTCTCTCAATATTTTAATGATGACCAAAAGAATGATTAATAAACCAATGAGATAAACCAAATTCCTTGTTGATTTTTCCTCATAAACCTTTAAACCCCATTGTGTTAGAGTCATACCATTTGATTTTTGGTTGATGGGTTGTTTTAAATCATTTTTTGGCTCTTCAGCTTCTACTAAAGGGCTTATCGTAAGGTTTTGTTTTGGTTTCTCTGATTTAGAGGCATACTTCTCTGGAATTTCAGAGGGATCATCCGTAAAGTGAACGATTCCCTCCTCATCCACCCACTTATAGATTTGACCAATGGAATAAAGAGGAAAAGATAAGATACTAATAATAATAATGAGGCAGATGTAAGGGGACATTGCCTATATCACCTTATTAATCTTTTTTGTTTTATTACCAGAGGAAATATTCTATAATTATTCCAAGATGATGCACTAATCAGTATACCAAAGAGCCTAACATCAAATAAAAAAGCTCTTATAGTCCAAATTTCCTTAGAACTACAAGGGCTCATTTTTTGGCAGGTCATGACTCCCACCATACCCCACCCAAAAACTAAAACATCGCTTACCTCATGGGTGTATTTAATATTGAATTATTTATTATGTCAAACAAATTCTGACCTTGTTCAAATTTTCTCTAATACCCCCTTCATCAAAATTTGATTGATTTGCACATAAATTTGAAATAAATTATGGGGTGAGAAAAGGGTCATAAAAAATACCGTAAGATTTTCAAATAAATACAATACATCCCCTATTTGCAGTATCGATTTTTTTCTCGTAAAATATCAATTAGATTTCTGTTACATTGTCGTGTGTTTCTGGCCACTTTTCATTAGAATGTTTCATGACGGCTACGTCACCCTCGAACGATGAAAATTGGAGGATATTATCCTCCTCCTTGACGGGGGAGGATTGAGGTGGGGGTGGACATGCAATTGTCCCCCTCACCCCCCGCCCGCTCCCGCCTGGGGAGAGGGGGATACGGAGTTATTTTCTGAGCAATGAAGATGCAATTCACCATAAAACTTTTGATTTTCCTAATGGGAATCATTTTTTTCCACTGCGCTGTCAACGCCCATGTCGAGCAGCCAAAAGATCTTTCTGGTATAGGGATTGATGAGAAATTAGGGCAATTTATACCCCTTGATCTAACCCTCCATGATGAGAACGGCAATCCAGTCATTCTGAAACAGTTGATCCAAACGCCCACCATTCTCGCTCCTGTCTATTACCACTGTCCCAATGTATGCAGTTTCTTATTATCTAATCTGGCTGGGGTGATAAACAAACTTCCTTCTGAACCAGGCAAAGAGTACAAAGTGGTGGCATTCAGTTTTGATGAAACCGAGAAGCCTGACCTCGCCCTTGAAAAGAAAAGAATGTATCTCAAAATGATCGAAAAGCCCTTCCCGGAAGATGCCTGGAGATTTTTAACCGGGGATAAGGAGAGCATCCATAAACTAACCGATGCGATAGGTTTTCATTTTAAAAAACAGGGTGAGGATTTTTTACATCCGGTAACAGTGATCATCCTCTCTTCAGACGGAAAGATCACCCGTTACATGTATGGCACGGACTTTCTTCCTTTCGATCTGAAGATGGCTCTCCTGGAAGCCTCGGAAGGAAAGGTTGGGCCCACCCTCAGCAAAGTCTTAAGATTTTGCTTCAGCTATGATCCCAAAGGCAGAAAATATGTATTCAACACTTTAAAAATTACTGGCATCGTCACCTTGCTTTTTGCCCTATCGTTGATTCTCTTTCTCGTCTTCAAGGGCAAAAGACAACCTATTCAAGAGGAGTGATCAGGATGACAAAAAATGGGGTATTAGAGGGAACCCATCCAATCGCCAGTTTTTATCAACATCAGGGGAAATATCGCGGAATCTTTGCATGGATTCTTTCGACAGACCACAAGAGAATCGGCCTGCTTTATTTCTCCTTGATTCTTTTATTCTTTTCTGTGGCTGTCTTCTTCGGATTTCTGATGCGGCTGAAACTGATTGCCCCAGGATTCAACCTGATGAAGCCGCAGATGTATAATTCCATTTTCACATTGCATGGGATCATCATGATCTTTTTGGTCGTCATCCCTGCGATTCCAACCATTTTTGGAAATTTCTTTCTCCCGATTCAGATCGGTGCAAGAGATGTGGCCTTTCCGAGGATCAATCTCCTCTCCTGGTGGCTCTACATCTCAGGGGCGACGATCGTCTTCCTCTCCCTTTTTACGGGCGGCGGACCTATTGATACGGGCTGGACTTTTTATGCCCCCTACAGCCTCAGGACAACGGTCAATGTCCCCCTTGCGGTTTTTGGAGTTTTTGTCCTGGGTATGTCCTCTATCCTGACCGGGGTCAATCTCGTAACCACCACTCATCGGCTTCGAGCCCCTGGTATGACCTGGTTTCGCCTTCCTCTTTTTGTATGGGGAATCTATGCTACGGCCTGGGTTCAAATTCTCGCCACACCCGTGATCGGAATTACTCTCGTCCTTATTATGATTGAAAGATATTTTGGGGTGGGTGTCTTTGACCCTGCCAAGGGCGGAGATCCCATTCTCTACCAGCACCTTTTCTGGATTTACTCCCATCCAGCAGTCTATATCATAATCCTTCCAGCCATGGGGGTGATTTCTGAAGTCATTCCTGTTTTTGCCAGAAAAAGGATCTTCGGATATAAAGCCATCGCCTTTTCAAGCATTGCCATTGCCAGTGTGGGGTCTCTGGTCTGGGGTCATCATATGTTCGTCAGCGGGCAGAGCGACCTTGCCAACCTGATCTTTTCCCTCCTGACTTTTTTAGTCGCTGTCCCCAGTGCGGTCAAGGTTTTCAACTGGGTGGCCACTTTATATAAAGGTTCGATTGAACTGAAACCGCCGCTCCTGTTTGCCCTCACGTTCATTTTTCTTTTTTCTATTGGCGGACTCACAGGTCTTATTCAGGGTGCCCTCGCTGTGAACATGCACCTCCATGATACTTACTGGGTTGTCGGACATTTCCACTACATCATTTTCGGCGGGATGGGATTTGGCTTCCTGGCAGCCATTCACTACTGGTTTCCGAAGATGTTTGGGAAAATGTATAACTGGAAACGGGCTGCATGGGGATGGCTTATTTTATTCATTGGTTTTAATGTTCTCTATTTCCCTATGCTGATTCTCGGCTGGGAAGGAATGCCCCGCAGATATTATGACTACCCTCCCCAGTTCCATACGCTTCATCTGATTTCAACCATTGGTTCCTGGATTCTGATCGCTGGACTCATTTTAATATTTTACAATCTCTTTCAAGCTTTACGAAAAGGGCCAAGAGCCGAAGATAACCCATGGGGCGGAGCTACTCTCGAATGGCAGATTCCTTCACCTCCGCCAACAGAAAATTTTGAAAATATTCCCACTGTGGAAAAAGGACCATATGAATTTCAATAATCCTCCTCTGCCCCCCTTTACTAAAGGGGGGATGGGGGGATTAAGAAATTAGTAATTTGGATTGAAATGGCTATGGAGACTCATCAGGACTACACGGGTTCAAAAATAGGGATGTGGCTATTCCTCCTCTCAGAAATTCTTCTGTTTGGAGGATTGTTTCTTCTTTATTCTTCCTACCGCTATAAAAACCCTTTGGACTTTCATCTTGCTGCATGGGAACTGAATCGAGTTCTCGGCACAATCAACACCTTGATTCTAATCACCAGCAGTTTATTCATGGCCCTTTCCATCTTTTCGATACAAAAAGGGAACCGCAAATTATCCATACTCTTCCTCCTCGGCACCATATTTTTGGGATTGCTATTTCTTTCGGTCAAATATGTTGAATGGACGGCCAAGATCGAACACGGCCTCTATCCCAATTCCCCTCGCCTCTTAGGACGCAGCAAAGGGGAGGTTCTCTTCTTTGGTCTTTATTATTCCATGACCGGGTTACACGGTCTCCATGTGCTGGTAGGAATTTCTATCCTCTCCGTGATGCTTGTTTTAATGATAAAAGGAAAAATTAACCAAAATCGTTTTGTTCCCTTAGAAAACTCTGGATTGTACTGGCACCTTGTAGATATTATCTGGATCTTTCTTTTCCCTTTATTTTACTTGATCACCTAATTCCCTCTTAGAAAGGGAAAAGTATTTGAAGGAGGCTGAGTGGAGACAGGAGAAGAAAAATTTCACGGGATGAAATATAGAACCTATGTTTGGGTCTGGGTGGGATTGTTGATTCTGACGGGAATGACTGTCTCCATGGCAGGGATGAATTTAGGTCGTTTGAGCATTCTTATCGTCCTGGCCATCGCTGCCTTTAAATCGGGACTGGTGCTCAGCTACTTCATGCACCTCAAATACGAAACAGGTCTGCTTTTTAAACTCATGATTCCAATTGTTCTGGCGGTCCTAACGATATTCATTGGATTGACTTTTACTGACATTGCTTTTCGTTGAGGAAAACAATCATGTTTGTTTCGTGGGCGACGGGTTTATCCGGAGAAGTCGTCGATCAAGTTTTCTTCTATATTCTGGCCATCACGATCTTCCTCCTCGGCCTGATTACCTTTCTCATGGTCTATTTCGTCATCCGGTATCAGAAGAAGAGAAATCCTCAACCGAGCGATATCCATGATAACGCCTGGCTTGAAATCATCTGGACAGTGGTGCCCACCCTACTCGTTTTGACCATGTTTTATTATGGATTGACAGGTTTCAACTTCTTGAAGAAGGCTCCTGTAGATGCGATGAAGGTCAAGGTCATTGCGCGGCAGTGGTCCTGGCTCTTTGAATATGAAAATGGGATGAAAAGCAAGGAGTTAAAGGTCCCTGTTGGAAAGCCTGTCAAATTATCACTCACTTCACAAGATGTGATCCACGGTTTTTATGCGCCCGCATTCCGGATTAAGCAGGATGTGGTACCGGGGATGACAAATACTTTGTGGTTTCAGTCCACAGAAGTGGGGAGATTTGATGTTTTCTGCACACAGTATTGTGGACTCCAACATGCCAAAATGGTCACCAAGATCGTGGTCCTTCCTGAGGATGAATTTAATCAATGGTATCAAAAAGGAAAGGAAGAAATGGAGGCTACCAAGGGGAAACCTCGTGGGGCTCAGCTCTTTCAGGAAAAGGGATGCATGGCTTGCCACAGCATTGATGGAACTCCAAGAGTGGGTCCCACCCTTAAGGGTTTCTTTGGAAAGACCGTCACCGTGATGACAGATGGAAAAGAACGAAACATTGTGGCGGACGAAGCTTATCTCCGGAAATCCATATTGGAACCCAATGCAGATGTGGTTAAAGGCTTTCCCCCTATCATGCCCTCTCAAAAAATGACGGATGAGGAGCTCAATGAACTCATCAACTATATAAAAGAGTTGAAATAGATTTCACCTTGGCATTCAGTTGCTTCAGGAGGGTAAGAGACCGTGACAAGATGGATAAACATTCTTCTTGAATTAACGAAATTCAGAATCTCTCTGTTTTCAACCCTGTCGACATTTGCAGGATTTATTCTTGCCCGCCGAGGCTTATCCAGTGATATGATTCTCCCCATCTTAGGTGTTTTCCTTCTCGCATCTGGTTCCTGTGCACTGAATCAATATCAGGAGAGGCAAAATGACCATTTGATGGAAAGAACACAGGGGCGCCCTATTCCTTCAAAGAAATTATCTCCATCCACTGCCTTGAAGATTTCCATAGGCCTTCTTTTATTCGGCTCCATCCTTCTCTATTTCGGGGCTCATTGGTCGGCTTTGGGGTTAGGACTCTTTGCCGTGCTCTGGTATAACGGGGTCTATACCTTTCTTAAGAGAAAAAGCGCCTTTGCCGCAATCCCGGGAGCCCTGGTTGGAGCCATTCCTCCAGTGATAGGCTGGATTTCGGGGAAAGGTTTTTTCTCTCTTGACCCGCAAATCCTTGCCATTTCATTTTTCTTTTTTATATGGCAAGTGCCCCATTTCTGGCTTCTCCTCTTAAATTTTGGAAGGGATTATGAGAAAGCTGGACTGCCCTCACTGACCAGAATATTTACATCAGCACAGCTCAGCAGGATTACTTTCATATGGATCTTTGCGACGGCTGCCGCCTGTATGATGATACCTCTGTTTGGCATTGTGGAATCTCATGCCATCCAGGGAGGTTTATTGGTTGCCGCATTCTGGTTGATGTGGAAATCCCTGAGACTTCTAACCGCTAAAGGTCGTAAATTCTCTTTGCCGTTCACTTTCAAAACCGTCAATTCCTATGCTGTGGTAGTGATGATCTTGCTCACCCTGGATAATCTGTTTCATTAATATAAGGTCGTTCTGCAGATTTTCTCTTGACAGATTTGCGACCTATCCAATATAGATAATTAATATGAGGAAGAAACTCGTCCTTTTTATTCTTGTTATCATTCTCCTCCTCTTCTCTATCGTGGCCTACTATGGCTATCGGTTTCAGACCAAAACCATTTTTTATTCCATCTTCCCAATTTTTAGCTGGGTATCCGTGGACCAACCCATCCTTTTCAATCATATCCATCACAAAGAAGTAGCCAAATTAAACTGTTCTTTCTGCCACCGTTATGTAGAAAGGTATCGTGCTGCGGGGATTCCAAACATTGAGCTCTGCCGGGCCTGCCATGCAACGGATGCGATGAGTAAGAGACCCGAAGCATTGAAAGTGGTCGAATATGTCAAAGCAGGAAGAGAGATTCCGTGGAACCGTATGTACGAACTTCCAAAATATGTCGTTTTCCCTCACTGGATTCACATCCAAAATGGGGTGGACTGTTCTCTCTGTCATGGTCTTACAGGTGTGAAGAAAAGGCCGGTAAAAATGGTTGATCGAAACTATATGGAGTGGTGCATGAACTGCCACCAAAAAAGAAGAGCCAGTATCGATTGCTATACCTGTCACTCCAGTTGATCAGTTCGGAGTAATGAGTTGTTAGTCCGGAGTCTTTACATCTTACTCCGAACTAATATAAACGCATTAAATAAATTGTCTTTGCGAGGAATGAAATGATAAAGCAATCTCGTAGTTACAAAGAGAGATTGCCGCGCTCCCTTTGGTCACTCGCAATGACGAGGTAAAAGGAATTAACGCGTTTGTATTAATAACTCCGAACTAAGTAACTATAATGATGAAGATTACTCGAAGAACTTTGTTAAAGATGATAGGGGCGGCGACCTGTGGAATGGTCCTGCCCGATGAGCTCCTCCAGGCTCTGCCCAAGGAGGGGGAATGGATTCCTTATGAGGAGTACTGGTCAACAGGTGTCTGTCTCCAATGCCCCAGTGGTTGCGGGCTTCGAATTCGGTCAGTCATGCATTGGCCTGTTAAACTGGAAGGTATCAAAGATTATCCGATGAATAAGGGACGGCTCTGTCCAAAAGGCCAGTCCGGACTTCAAGTCCTTTATGATCCTGATCGAATTCGTCATCCATTGAAAAGGAAAGGGAAGCGTGGAGAAGGAAATTGGGAGAAGATCTCCTGGGATGAAGCGATTGGCCTTGTCACACAGAGGTTAAAGACCCTTCGCCAAGAAGGAAGACCTCACCATCTGATGGTGTTGGGAGGAAGATATCGTGGCCACATGGTTGAACTCATGGCAAGGTTCATCGAAGCTTATGGTTCTCCTAATCACCTCGGAAATCCTGCCAGGGGTTCTGAAGGTATTCTAAAAGGCCACCTCTTCACCATGGGTGTAAGAGACTTTTTGGCTATTCACTGGGAAGAGGTGAATTATGTCCTCTCCTTTGGAGCCAGTCTTCTGGAAGCATCGAGACCCTCCCTAAGAAATCTCTGGGGTTATGGATTTTTGAGGAGAGGAAAGCCTGGGATCAGGGGAAAGATTGTCCAGATTGAACCGAGATTCTCTGTTACGGCGTCGAAGGCAGACCAGTGGATTCCTATTCAACCTGGAACCGATGGAGCTTTAGCCTTGGGAATTGCCCACTGGATCATTAAGGAGAAAAAATACGATCATCAATTTATTGATCGTTATGCCTTTGGATTCGAAGATTGGAAAGACAGTGATGGAAAGCCCCACATGGGTTTTAAGACCTTCGTGCTCAAGGAATATTCACCCAAGCAGGTATCCTCATTAACAGGAGTTCCTGAAGAGATCATTGTTCAGATCGCTCAAGAATTTTCGTCTCACCAACCTTCCATCGCTATCACCGGAAGGGGAGTGGGCATGCAGACGAACGGAACCTATGCACAGATGGCTGTGGATAGCCTCAATGCGCTGGTCGGGTCAATCGATAACCCGGGGGGTCTTCTTCTTCAAAAAAAGCCTCCTTTTCAAAAATGGCCTGCCGTTCATAAGGATAGAATTGCAGAAAAGGGTCTTTCCCACCCTCGAATGGATGGAGCGGGAACCATCCCCTTCCCTTTTGCTGAAGAACTTCCTTCTGCACTTCCGGAGAGAATCCAGAAAGGCAAGCCCTACCCTATTGACACACTTTTCCTGTACTATACCAATCCTCTCTTCAGCCTTCCTGAACCTGAAAAATTTCGTATCGCTTTGCAAAAGATTCCTTTCATCGTCAGTTTCTCACCCTTTATGGATGAGACAACCATGCTCTCTGATCTTGTCCTTCCTGACGGAACCTATTTGGAGCGCTGGCAGGATGACCATGCGGAGCCCGGATTGGGTTTCCCGATGGTTGGGTTGCGGAGCCCTGCGATTGATAAACCCTTATACGATACCCGCAATACTGGAGATGTCATCATCAACATAGCAAAGGGAATTGGAGGCAACGTTGGCAAATCATTTCCCTGGAAGGATTTTCAAGAGGCTATCAAAGATTCGATCAAAGGGGTTTTTGCATCGAAACGAGGTTCCATCCAAGCAAAGGATTTTGAAGAGTTCTGGAATACTTTAATCGAGCGAGGGGGCTGGTGGGATCCTGCATATCCCTTTGGAGAATGGCGAAAAAAATTTAACACCCCATCTGGAAAGTTTGAGTTCTATTCCTTGACTATGGAAAGAGGTTTGAGGGAGGTTTCGAAAAGGAGTTCCAAAGGTTTAGATCAAATCCTTGAGGAAATAAAGATAGGGGCGAGAGGAGACAAGGTTTTTCTTCCACATTTTGAGGAACCGAGATGGGTTGGAGAGGATAAAGAATATCCCTTCCATCTCATCAACTATAAACTGATGACCACGGCAGAAGGGAGAGGAGCCAATCAACCTTTCCTTCAAGAAATCTTTGGTCCCCATTTAAAAGAAAAATGGGATTCCTGGGTCGAGATCAATCCGGAAACCGCACAAAAGATGGGGATTGAAGACGGAGACTTCGTCTGGGTGGAGTCAAAAGCAGGAAAGTTGAAAGCAAAAGCGAGGCTTTTCCCTGGGACACATCCAAAGTGCATCCACATTCCCTATGGACAGGGTCACAAGGCTTACGGCCGCTGGGCAAAAGGGAGAGGAATTAATCCAAACGATCTTCTTGTGAGAGAATATGATCATCTGGGTGGATTTGTCTCTTACTTTTCGACGAGGGTGAAGGTGTATAAGGTGTAGAAATGCTGATGGGGTGGTAGGGAGATCGGGAGATCGGGAGATTGGGAGAATGGAAAAGAAACTGATTCGAACACACCATGACTTAGAGGTATATCAAACAGCGTTTAATTTGGCTATGAAAATATTTCAGGAAAGCAAATCTTTTCCGAAGGAAGAACGCTATTCACTGACCGACCAGGTACGCCGTTCGTCACGATCAGTCTGTGCAAATCTAGCGGAAGCCTGGCGTAAGAGACGCTATGAAGCTTCGTTCCTTAGTAAGCTAAGTGACGCAGAAGCAGAAGGGGCTGAGACTCAGGTTTGGTTAGAGTTTGCAGTCCAGTGCGGTTATTTGGAAGTTGAAGTTGGGCAAGAACTATCCGCCTCTTATGATAATATCTTGGGCAAGATTGTTAGCCTGATCAATAACCCGCAACCGTGGCTACTGCCCGGAGCCAAGCGTCGTTAAATTATTGGGAGGATTAGATGGGGTCTTCCCTATCTCCCCATTTCCCGACCTCCCCAATATGAAAACTATGGACACAAAAAGTACTTATCGCTGGGGAATGGTGATTGATTTGGATAAATGCACAGGCTGTCAGGCCTGTGTAGTAGCGTGCAGGCAGGAAAATAACATTCCATTTATAGGAGAGAAAGAGGCCAAACTTGGGCGAGCAAAGTTCTGGATGAATCTCATCAGCGAAGTAAAGGGATCCTATCCCAATGTGGAGATGCGCTTTATTCCCATTCCCTGCATGCATTGTGATCAACCACCATGCATAAAGGTCTGTCCTGTAGCAGCAACTTATAAGAATCCTGAAGGAATTGTAGCCCAGGTTTATCCTCGTTGCATCGGGGTTCGAATGTGCATCTCCAATTGTCCCTATACGGTTCGATATTTCAACTGGCATGAACCGACCTGGCCCGAAGAATATAAAAAAGGATTGAACCCGGATGTCTACAACCGGAGAAAAGGGATCACCGAGAAGTGCAACTTTTGCATCCAGAGAATTCGAAGTGCAAAGATGGTGGCAAAGAAGGAGAAGCGGAAGATCAGAGAGGGTGAGGTAGTCCCTGCCTGTGTCGAGACCTGTCCGAGCGAGGCTCTCTATTTTGGCGATCTCAATGACCCGAAGAGTCATGTCTCGAGGCTTTCTAAAAGCCGACGAGCTTTCAGACTGATGGAGGATCTGGGCACAGAGCCCAAGGTCTACTATCTCAAGGAAGGGGAGTGGTATGATGGATAATGAGGTCACTGCCCAGAAATACGCCCCCATTCTCGCCCCGCTAACCCGAGCGGGATGGCCGTTCTGGCTCGTGACAACCCTCCTCTCGGCCATCATACTCTGGTCCGTCTTCGCCTTTGGCTGGCAGTACTACTGGGGACTGGGTGAGACCGGAATGGGGCATCCTGTCTCATGGGCCCTTTATCTTGTCAACTTCGTCTTTTTTATCGGGATCAGCCATGCCGGTGCCTTGGTCTCAGCCGTCTTGAGGATTACCCATGCCCGATGGGGAACCCCGTTCGGTCGAGCCGCAGAGGCGGTAACAGTTTTTGCTTTAGCGGCCGGTCCGACGAACATTCTTTTCGATTTGGGCCGATCCATTCGATTCTACTGGGTAGCCATCCATGCACAGTTCAAGTCGCCACTGATCTGGGACTTTACCTGTATCATGACTTATTTTGTGGTCAGCAATATCTTTCTTTACGTTCTGATGGTTCCGGATATCGCTCTCCTCAGGGACCGAATGCCTGGCCGGCGATGGTTCTATAAACCCCTTTCCCTGGGATGGACCGGAACAGAAAAACAGTGGCTCTCTCTGGGAAAAGTCATTGGCTTTTTATGCATTGCTGTGATCCCCGTTGCCGTAAGCGTCCATACCGTCGTCTCCTGGGTCTTCGGGATGCAGACACAGCCGATGTGGCACAGCTCGATCTTCGCACCTTATTTTGTGACCGGTGCTATCTTCTCAGGCATTGCAACGATTATCATTGTGACCATTGCTCTCAGAAAAGTTTACCATCTGGAGCAATACATGAAACCTTACCATCTCAACAACCTCGGTCTACTTCTCCTGGTCTTCACATTGCTTTGGTTCTACTTTACTTTTACCGAACACTTAGTTGCTGTTTATGGAGGGGATTCTTTTGAACTGGCGGTCTTCTGGAGCAAATTCACCGGGAAATATGCTCCTCTCTTCTGGACGATGGTGACGCTCTGTTTCGTGATCCCTTTCCCCATCCTGGTATTCAGACGCACCGTTCCCGGGCTGCTCATCGCCTCCATCTCTATTGTCATCGGGATGTGGTTGGAACGTTTTCTTATCATCATCCCCTCCTTCTGTCAGCCTCGCCTCCCCTATCTCCGAGGCGCTTACATGCCTTCATGGGTGGAATGGTCCATGACCGCAGGCCTCTTTGCGGGTTTCACTCTTGCTTTCGTCCTTTTCTCCAAATTTTTCCCTGTAATTTCCATCTGGGAAACCGAAAAGGAAGCCCGCGAAAAGGAAAAAGTGAAGAATCGTAGTTGAAGTCCACAATGTGAATTTCTTAAACCCGACCTTACGATAGTCGTCTTTGAAATTCCTGCACTTCAATTTTTTATTGATTTTTTATACCAGTTTGGTAGACTTTTGCCGAAAGAAAGGTTATCCTGTAGCAACCTTTGACTTTTTGAATTAAAGCCAAAGGTTCATTTTTAATGGATGGTGGTTTCGGTTTGACAGAATCTGATAGGCGTATTCTAAAAGAACGCCGTAAAAAACCTACCCCTGTTTTCAGCCGATATATCTTCTTGGGTCGAAGAAGAACGTTTCGAAGAAAACCGGACCAGGAAAAGGGTGGTTATTTAGATCATTATAAATTATCCTCTATCCGTATCCCCATCCGGGTTCAACTTTCCATTGCAATCACAGCCATCATATGGCTGACCATACTGATCTTAAGTTTTGTTATCCTGGCTCGGCAAAGGGATCACCTCTACTTGCAGACAGTTAAAACGGGCAAAGTGAGTCTTAACTATTTTGCCAACAACGCCAATATTCCTCTTCTGAATGATGACATATTAAGACTGAACCGACTGATAAAAGAAGCAGCATCCATAGAGGGACTTCTTTATGCCATTATTGTAGATCGCCAACAAATCATCAAGGCCCATACGGATCATACCAATATTGGAGCGACTCTTCAGGCGTTTGAAAATACTGGGGAGGTAAAAAGGGATGGAAACGTAACCTATTTTAATTACACACTCCCCTCTGGTACACATGTTTTGAATTTGACCAGGCCGGTGACGTTTAAAGATAAAGAATTGGGAGCAGTCCATGTAGGGGTATCTCTCGATTTCATCAAAAATCTTATTCGCCGGGAGACGATCTTTATCCTCATTATGAGTTTATTAATTATTCTCTTAGGGATATCAATCGCTATATTACTTGGAATTGGTTTCTCACGTCCTATTGCTAAATTGGTTTTAGCCACTCAAGAGATCGGCAAAGGGAATTTTCAATATAGAATTGATATGATTAGAAGGGATGAATTTGGGGATTTGGCCATAGCGTTCAACTTTATGGCTCAGGAACTCTGGAATAAATTGTTGATTCAGAAATCTTTCGGCCGTTATGTCAGTCCCGAAGTACTGAATATGATCTTATCACATCTAGAGGACTCATGGTTGAAAGGGATAAGGAGTGAAGCCACCATCCTTTTTACCGACGTAAGAGGCTTTACAGCCTTCTCAGAAACAAGGGATCCGGAGAAGATTGTGGGAGATCTGAACGAATACTTTGGAATTGCAACGGAACTGGTACTTGAGTATGGTGGCTATGTCGACAAATTTATTGGCGATGCGGTCTTGGGTGTTTTTGGCGTACCAATTTTCCATACGAATCATGCTGAGAGGGCAGTCAAAGCCGCAGTGGCTATGCAGAAAAAATTTCAACAAAGAGCAGAGGATAACAGTAATCCACTCCTATCGAGGATTGGGATAGGGATCAACACTGGCGTGGTGGTATCAGGAAATCTAGGCTCTCAGGTTAAGATGGAGTATACCGTAATAGGTGACAGTGTGAATGTCGCTTCACGTTTAAATAGCTTGGCTGGTTCCGGAGAGATCATTATTAGCAAGAGTATTTATGAATTGACAAAAAATATGATTTCAGTGAAGCCTCTTCCACCTCAAAAATTAAAGGGCAGATCAGAACCGGTCGAGGTATTTCAATTATTAGATATTAAAGAAGGAGTAAATAATACTGGGTAGGGATGATGAATAAAATACGGAAAGGTCATCGGCACTTTTTTTCAATTTGTTGCGTAGTACCCATTCTTGCATTCATTGGAGGGTGTGCAACCCTCCAGGGCAAGCCCCCTGAAGTTGAGAGATCCAAACCCGAGGTTTCCAAGGTTGAAGCTCCCCTTATGGAGCGGATTTCCCCCAACTTTATTGCTGTAATAGCTCGGGAAGGAGATACCCTCTCCTTCTTTGCATCGAAATACCTCAATGATCCTTCCATGGATTGGTTCATTGCCGAATTTAACGATATTGAGACACTCACCCCAGGTCAAACATTAATTATTCCCCTCAAACCTTATCAGAAAGGAGGATTGACCTCGAAAGGTTATCAAACCGTTCCAGTCCTCAGTTATCATCAATTCTCACTTGACCGAGCGGATAAAATGACAGTTACCCAATCAACTTTTGAAGAGCAAATGAAATTTTTAAAAGACAGAGGATACCGGGTGATTACCTTGGATCAGTTGTTTGATTTTCTCGAATTTAAAAGCCAGATTCCTAAAAAGTCAGTCGTCATCAGCATTGATGATGGCTGGCGCTCTGCCTATGATATCGCATTCCCAATCCTGAAAAAATACGGTTATCCAGCAACGCTGTTTGTCTATACAGATTTAATCGTTGGAAGTGAAAAAACATTATCCTGGGACCTTATCCAAGAAATGGCAAACAACGGTATGGATATCCAGTGCCACACAAAAACACATCGCCACTTGACTCCGATAGATCAGAAGGAGTCCTTTAAGGAATACTTCGAGGCCATCGAAAAAGAACTATCCGCATCTGAAACGATGATCAAGAAGAAACTGAACAAAGAGGTAAAATATCTAGCTTATCCTTATGGCGATACCAACCCCCTGGTTATTGAGCTTTTGAAGAAACATGGTTATTGGGGTGCTTTCACAGTAAAGCGGGGTGGCAATCCCTTTTTTATCCATAATTACAGGTTAAACCGCTCCATGATTTATGGAGACTTTGATTTGAACCAGTTTGAAAAGAATTTAACCGTTTTTACTGAAGAGTCATTAAAGTGAAAAGATTGTTGCATCACAAAATCTGGGGAATGGGCCTGGTTCTTCTGGTGTTGGTTACTTTTAGTTGTGCTGCTCCGCCTAAAAAACCTACAGAACCCAAAGTGCCTATTGAAAAGGATCCCTTCTCCATATTTCTTGAGGAATGCCGGAGCAAGGCTATAGAATATGAAAAAAATGGGGAATTACGCAAGGCATTACAAAGCTGGGAGATTGTCGCCAGCTTCATCCCAACGGATGAAGAAGTGGCAAAAAGAATAGTGGCCTTAAAAACTCAAATCCTCACTATGGCTGACCAGCATTTCAAGAAAGGATTATCTTATTATCAGAGCAATTCTATGGAAGCGGCCCGCAAAGAGTTTTTAATCGCTCTTTATTACAATCCTGGCCACCAGGAACCCCTAAACTACTTGAAGCACAAATTGCCAGGAGAGGATTATACACTCTATCAAGTAAAAGGGGGTGACACTTTCAAAGGGATTGCGGGGAAAACATTTAATGACCCCAATAAGGATTTTTTAATCGCCTACTTCAACGACCTCAGGATAGATAGTAAATTGGTACCGGGGAATACTCTAAGAGTTCCTGTTTTAGAATCTACAAAGGCCAAGGTGACAATAGATACCAAAGAGTCAACGATGGATGCCAAAGAGATTTCAGCAGATACCAAAGAATTGCTGTCTAAGGCTCTAGCTTATTATAAGGTCAAAAATTATCGGGAAACAGTGTCAATCAGTGAAAGAGTTTTGGAATATGATCCAGCAAATAGAGAGGCACGCGATTTAATCAACGAATCCCATTATCAAATGGGGAAATCGCTTACCCGGGGGAAGAAATACCAGGAGGCGCTTGAGGTATTTAATCGTTTAGATTCTGGATACAAGGATGTTAGGGAGTCTATAGCCTTAGTAAAAAAGCAACTCTCTGGGGAACATTATCTTAGAGGTATCAAATATTTCACTGACGAAGAGCTCGATAAAGCCATTAAGGAATGGGAAGTAACCCTGGCCCTGGATCCTAATCATCCAAAAGCAAAGGAAGACATTGAAAACGCACGCAGTTTGCTTCAAAAGCTGAAAGAGATTAAGTAGGGATTTTTTTGGAAGAAAATAAAATGAGGTTTCTGAATAAGATTGTTAGGCATGCATCAACACGGTTGGTCATGTTGAAATTTATATAGACATCAACCTTCTTTCTTCTCTTCATCCTCCAATTTTTTTAGGAAGGCCTGAATGTAGACCACCTTATCGTCTTTTAGTCCTTCCTCCTGCTTCGATTCCGCTGAAAGTTTTTCTGACCGCTTGTAAACCTCTTCTAATTTGCTGATGACTTCCTGAAGTTTTGGATCCTCTTTAACCAGCTGGTTGACCTGCTGATCAAAATAGTCACCGGCATTTTCAAGCTCTGAGAGATCAACCTCTATCTGGGTCAAATCGATTAGTCTTCTCAGAACGGAGCAGACTACTTTTACATTCCTCGTGTGAAGATATTGCGGAGCATGGCCCCAAAGGCTGACCGCCTTCAAATCCCTCTTCTTAGCAGACTCCAGAATAAAGGTGTGGATGCTGATAGGCCCGGAGTATTCGGTTAACCCCAGTCCTGCCTGGATCACCTTCTCTCTCAGTTCTTCGTGATTGAACAGGGCGCTGACCATTGGAGGACAGGTGTGAGGAATGTAATCGTAAGTACCACCGATGGTAAAGATTTGAATTACATGGAATCTCTCAGCCAAATCGAGAAGAAGGTCTGCAAAGACATTCCATCGAAGATGGGGTTCGACCCCATAAAAGAGGATGAGGTCGTTGAAAAGAGGATTTTTGACATAGTAAAAATGATTGCCCGGGGACTTTAACTCTATCAATCTCCCCTTCTTGATGACTGCTATCGGTCGTAAGGAAGAGATTTTATAAAAATTCTCCGTCGGAATGGAAGCGAATTTTTTTGCCTCTAAATTGTCGACCAAATGCTGCAGGGCAAAAGAAGAGACCTCGGCTGCATTGGGCCATCCTTCAAACCCGATGATTAAATACGGTTTGGTAAGATTTGGTTTCTCGAGGTAAATGATTTCTTCCATTTTTATCTCCTCAGTAATCATACTCCGTATCTCCCCATTCTGTCAACACGCACAAAAATACCGTGATCGTGTCTCGCATCACGTGTCCGTAATCTGGAATTCTTATCACTCAAGGGGGGGCGATAATGTGATCTCCCTCTATAAAAGATTGATTTTTGGTTAGGGAATAGGTAAGCTAATTTTTATAATACCGATGCCCCTCACCTCATCCCTCTCCCCTCAGGGGAGAGGGATGAGGTGAGGGGGTAGAAGAGCCTTCAGGAGGAAATCATGTCGGCCAATGAGAATTTAATTAAAATTTTTGAGTATGCTTTCCAGCAGGAAGAGACAGGAAAAGCTTTTTTCCAAAACTCCCTCCAGAGGATGGGAGTGGGAGCAGCGATCAGCGCCTTCAAACGATTGATCCAAGAAGAAGAGCGTCACATTCTTTTCATCAAAAAAATTCTGGAGGGTCTGAAGCAGGGAAAACTGATCGAGCTCTCCGTTGAGAGAGATGGGGTCTTGGAACCCACCAATTATTTTGATGAGCGATCCAAATCAGAGTTCCTTCAGCAATGCTTGGAGGGCTCGATGGTGCCGGAAGTGACGATTTTCAATACAGCCTGGTTGATCGAAAAGGATCTGAGCGAATTTTACGAGAAAATGTCAAAACAAACGGAAGGGAAATCCAAAGAAGCACTCCAAATGCTCTCAGCCTGGGAAAAAGAGCATGAACGTTTTTTCCGGGAGTTTCGCGATAAATTCTCTGAGACCTATTCTAAAATGCCCTGGGGCGGTTAATCTTCCCAACGATCCTCTGTCCGAAGACATGGCCATGAAACAAAACATCGTATTCCGGAATGATCCCAAATGATCCGTAAACTGACACCAGACGGTAGTTTCCTGTTTATCACCCGTATCACCCGTATGTTTGGTTACGGGTTCCTCTCCATAGTGCTCGTGCTCTATCTCGAGCAAGTAGGACTGAGCCAAGTCCAAATTGGTCTTCTCCTAACCTTGACCTTAATTGGCGATACGATCATCTCCCTATGGATTACAACGAACGCTGATCGCGTCGGCAGGCGACGAATGCTCATTGCCGGGGCTATCCTAATGGTTTTCGCTGGCGTTTTATTCGCCATGACGCGCAATTTTGTTTTCCTTTTGATTGCAGCCACGATAGGGGTCATCAGCCCAAGTGGTTATGAAGTCGGTCCGTTTTTGTCTATCGAGCAAGCGGCATTGTCGCAGATTGTACCAAACGAAAGACGGACCCATATCTTCGCCTGGTACAACCTTGTCGGTTCATTTGCCACGGCACTGGGTGCACTGGGTGGGGGTGGCGTGGTTCAAGCCCTACAGAACTCTGGTGTGACGCCACTCGGAAGTTATCGCACGATTGTAATTGGGTATGCGGTAATAGGAGTGATGCTGGGAGGGTTCTTCACCCGCCTTTCTCCTGCAGTAGAAGTTCAGGCAGGTGGTGATTCATCCCATTCCACCTCTACTTTCAGAACTCGTTTTGGTCTACATCGTTCACGGGGGATAGTGCTCAAGCTATCTGCTTTGTTCTCCATCGATGCCTTCGCCGGCGGATTCGTCTTGCAAAGTATCCTTGCCTATTGGTTTCACGTACGTTTTAATGTGCAGCCAGCAATCCTGGGGGGCATTTTTTTCGGGGCAAATATTCTTGCTGGTCTTTCAGCACTAAGCGCTGCATGGGTTGCCTCAAAGATCGGCCTCATTAGAACAATGGTGTTTACACATATTCCCTCAAATATTTTATTGATATTAGTTCCACTGATGCCAAACCTTCCATTGGCTATTGCTATGCTTCTGATGCGTTTTAGCATTTCGCAGATGGATGTGCCGACCCGCCAATCCTACACCATGGCTGTGGTAGCACCGGATGAGCGGTCCGCCGCCGCTGGCATCACTGGCATTGCCCGGACGACAGGCGCCTCCCTGTCGCCTGTCTTCACCGGGCCTTTGCTGGCAAACGCAGCGCTAATGAACCTGCCCTTCTTTTTGTCCGGGGGCCTTAAGATCGTCTACGATCTGTTGCTCTATCGCAGTTTTAAGGCGATCAAGCCTCCCGAAGAAAAATAATAAACCTGTCCCGAATCCCTTCCCATGAATGGTATTGCCTTGTTTGTCTTCATAAAAATGAACTATTGGAGTTAGGAGAACCCACGTCGCGCCCAAAACATTACTTCCTGAAATATTGTTTTTGGTATCCTCCTTCAGAATGCAACATTTCGAACGAAAATCAGCAATATGGGGTAAATTATGGATGGAATTTTCTCCAGGATGGAATTTTCTCCTTGACTATCAATACACTTAAGAGTAGTTTCTAATTATTGTTTGCACCCGTTCCTAATTAACTTCACAACCAACCCTCTAATCTCCTGGAGTGCAGTATGATATGGAGTTTTCGGAAGATGCCGATATGAGGGATCCAGGGGATTCAGAGTTTCCCTTTGGAGCCTTTCATTTCTGCCATTTTTGAATTGTCCTTTCTTATAAATATCAATTAAATCTTCAAAGCTAAAAAGGAGGAAACGATTATGGCTACAAAAAAATCCGTCAGTATTTGGACTCTCTTTGGCACTTTGATAATCGTTGCCTGGCTCCTGGGGTTCGCGCTTTCCACGGGACCCAGCACCGCGACCGCTCAGCAGGCTGCGCCGACTGAGAACAAGGGCGTCACTATAACCCTGCTCACCGCAGTCGACCTCGGTCCTGAAATCCCCGGCATGCAAAGTCGTCAGCTCCGGCTCCGGATAATAACATTGGAGCCTGGCGGAGTCATCGGGATCCATAGTCACAAAGATCGGCCCGGAGGTGCGTACGTGCTTAAGGGGACGCTTATGGAACACAGGGGCGACGTGGCGAAGGAGTATCGCGCGGGGGAGAGCTGGGCCGAGGATGGGAATGTGACCCACTGGGTTGAGAACAAAGGGACAAGCCCGGTAGTGTTAATCGCAACGGACATTTTCAAGCAACAGTAAGGGCTGATGGAGACGTGGCATCAAGGAAGGCAGGGCTATTTTGGTTTTGCCTTCTTTGGTGTCTATATATCGTGGCTCAGGGATTTAGGCAAAAGTGCATTTATCTGCTATCTATCACCTGTTTCCGATACTTCAAAAAAGCCACGATCTGCTTTTCATATATTCACCTGGGATACGTGATTTCTACCAGTAATCCTCAGCCCAAGATGTTATCGTTGAGTAATGACTTGTAGGTGAACTCGTTGATCCTCCCCATCGGCTCATTTTAAAAAATTGGTAAAGGGAAATTTCGTTTGTTCCTTCCTGAAGTCGTCATTTTTCAAAATTCTGCATTGATACCACCTTTCAAATGGTAATCGATACTTCTTGTTGAAGTTTCCAGTCAAACTTAGTAGACTTATATAAAACCATAGAGAATTAAAATTGACAGAACCTGCGGGACAACTTGCTGGTGCTAAATTTACCGAACGATTATAGGTGAAAGAAGAAGCGCTTAAGAGGACGAGATGAGGGATAGAAAGCAGATCTTAAATGAAATATACGAAAGGCTAAACCATGCCTTTTATTCGAATTTCGAATCAATAGATCCTGCTTCCTGGACGGACTTCCAATCTGCAAATTATGCAATGCTAACAAGAACAAAATCCCTGTTAACGGCAATTCAACTACTAATCTCAAAAAGCTTTATCGCTGAATCGGCCATCCTTGGCAGATCTTTAATGGAGCTTAACTGGATGTATTTGTTTTTAATTAATGCAAAGATGTTGAACGAAGACGGAGTCGAACGGTTCCAATATGATGACAATCCCCCAAAAGATTCTCTCGCATTTATAAGAGCTATGAGATTTTTATCCTGGTATTGGGTGGAAGCATATCGACATGGCAATAGAAATGAGACAGTTGTGAGAATGTGCGCAAAACTTAAAAATACTTTTGGATACAAACGTGAGCATGAAGTTCCCAAGGAATGGTATTTCGAGAAAGCAAATAAAATATGTCACATTAAAGATGTTGCAAAATATGTTGGTGCCGATGGACAGTACAAAGATGATTACAGACATCTATGCGGAATTCAGCACACTGATATCACTTCAGTCATAGTGGAAAGAATCGGGTCTCAGAAAGAATCTTTGTATGCAGATTTTGTATTTTTAAAGGCAGTACAGACATTTGAATTCATTTTAGAAACCACGATGAATGTTTTTGGAAGGAAGGTAGACGAGGTAATGCTTAACTCGGTAAGCGATTTAAACTCTCTAAGCGATGATCTTTATACTCATATTTGGGGAGACAGGAGTAAGAGACTAAAAGCCTAAGCTGAAGAATTAATTTGTAATTGAGCTAACTGATCACAGTACTGTCACAAGGGCGACAATGAACAAATGGAATCGAGAGTCACCATGGAACCCGGCGCATCCTGTCGGCATAACCCCGAAGGAATATGAAAAACAGGTTGTTTCATGGTTAATGGCAGCAGGCAGTAATTTGGAACAATTTGAGGTTCAGCATCTTCAACACCTGGAAGGCCAGGGTGGAGATTATGAGTTCGACGCCATAGCGAAGCTATCCATGCTCAAGGGGGCCAGCATTATCATCCTGATAGAATGCAAGAAATATAGTCGCCCCGTTGAACGTGAGAAAATACTGGCTCTATGGGCCAAACTTCAAGACGTAGGTGGACATAAAGCAATGATGTTCGCAACCTCTGGTTTTCAGTCTGGTGCACTGAAGTTCGCAAAGACTAAAGGCATAGCGACAATAACATTTGTCCAAGGTTCTTTTTTGTATGAGACACGGGGACTCGATACTCCTTCTGTGCCACTTCCTTGGGCCGACTTGCCGGCCTATGCAGGTATTATGTTAAGAGAAGAAGAGGAAACAATACACTCAACCGTAATTGATCACAGAAATATTGAGCCCCTTAAGGAATGGATTGGGGATAATGGAACAGTGTCTAACAAAGCAATCTAGCCGACGCTGTAAGGCGTCGGCTGATTTAGGGCGTTAATGCTCACTTTCAAGCCGTAATCCTCAGCTCTTGAATATGGCCTCCAGTAATTAGTTGTAGGTGAAGTTGCCAGCCAGGATTTGATCTTACGGCTTGTGCTTTATTCTGCACATGTCTGATGAATTTTCCACCAGGTTTCGAATAACCTATCTGCCAGGCTTCTGGCAAAAGAGCGACCTCTCGGTCCGTCTTCCAACTGTTCTATCCATTCTACTGGAAGTCCCTTTTCTCCCACATGAGCGCCAACGATTGCTCCAACCATTCCCGCGATCGTATCGGTGTCGCCTCCGAGAGAGATGGCTGCCTGGATGGCCTCACAAAAATCTGGACTGTATGTGAAAGCAATGTAGCAGGCGCTGGGAACAGAGAATTGAGCTTCCACTCCATTTCCGAGGGATTGAACAACCTCACGGGCTTGGAGTTTTTTCCCCTCAGCTAACATCTCCTCAATCTTATTTAAGGCTCTCATATATTCGATCGGTCCGCCCCAAAGGACTTCTCTCAGGTGAACGATCACTTCCTCTTTTTTAAAAGGCTCCTTGGAGTTCTGAATCACTGCCAATCCTATGGCAGCAGCCTGCATCACAGCTCCCCATTGGCCCAGGGGATGGACATGGGTGATGTTTGCCTGTTTAATGGCCGCCTCTTGAAGGCTATCCAGATCGTGATGATAGAAGAGTCCAACAGGAGAGACTCTCATGGCAGCTCCATTCCCGAATGAACCCTTTTCAAAAACAATCCGCGCCACCTGATGCCACTTGATCCCAGCCCTGAGTGCAAGAACAGCTTTGATAGTCCCGATGGCATACCCACGTGAGAGATCACAATAGAGACTAAACTGTTTCGCAATATCTTCTGTATCTACTTTGCCGGATTGAACGATTGATTCAGCCAAGGCAAGTGTCATGTCTGTGTCATCGGTGTAATTCCTGGAAAATGTTTTTGAAAGTTTGCCCATGTGAAACCTAGTGTAGTGTTACAATAATATCTTTACGATATGCCAAATGTATGCTACAGTTGGCTTCATGTGGAAGCCAGCCGAAAGATTGCAGATGACGAACGAGCAGCGCGCGACGTTGGAAGCCTGGGTTCGGGCAAAGACCAGCCCCCAAAGGACTGTGCTGCGTGCGCGCATTTGCCTGTTGGCAGCCCAGGGTCTGCCCAATAGGGTCATTGCCAATACACTGAAGACCAGTCGTCCGACGGTCGTGCAGTGGCGACAGCGGTTCGAGGAACGAGGTTCCGATGGACTGGCGGAAGATGCGCCCCACGGGCTCAGTTCGCGCGCCCTTCCCGCCGAAAAGGTCAAGGCGATCGTTGAGGCGACCCTGCACACGATGCCCAAGGATGCGACTCACTGGTCCACGCGGACAATGGCCAAGGCCACGGGAGTCAGCAACGCCACAATATCCCGGATTTGGGACGCGCACGGATTGCAGCCGCACCGCGTGGAAGGATTCAAGCTCTCGAAGGACAAGCGCTTTGTCGAGAAGTTGACGGACGTGGTGGGGATGTACCTAAACCCGCCGGACAAGGCAGTGGTGCTGTGCGTGGACGAGAAGTCGCAGGTGCAGGCGCTGGATAGGACGCAGCCTGGGTTGCCGATGAAAAAAGGACGCTGCGGGACGATGACCCACGACTACAAGCGTAACGGAACCACCTGTCTGTTCGCGGCGTTGAACGTGCTGGAAGGCAAGGTCATCGGCACCTGTTTTCCGAGACACCGGAACGTAGAGTTCCGGCATTTCCTTCGGCAGATCGACCGAGAAACCCCCAAGGGGCTGGCTATCCATATGATTCTCGACAACTACGGAACGCACAAACATCCCAAGGTCAAAGCTTGGTTGGAAAAGCATCCCCGCTTCCATCTTCACTTTACGCCGACAAGTTCGTCTTGGCTGAACTTGGTGGAGAGATGGTTTGGAGAGATCACACACAAGCGTATCCGTCGAGGCGTCTTCCGCAGCGTGCCGGACTTGGTGGCCGCCATCAAGGAGTATATTCGGCTGAACAACGAAAATCCCAAGCCTTTTGTCTGGACCAAAAACGTCGATTCGATCTTGGAGAAGGTGTCTCATTGTAAAGCCGTTATTGTAACATTACACTAGCCTTATCGGGATGCATCCCTTCGAAGCCTGCTCCAAAGGCATCTCCCAGAAAGCACCCGAGGATGGCCCCTCTGAATTTATCTTGAAGGATTTCCTTAGATATCATTTTTTAGAAATATCGTGCTCCGTGTTCGTGTCGCGTGTCCGCAGTCTAAAACCTAAATTTTTACAAGGGTTTCCCGACCAGACGCTCATAAGCCTCAAGATATTTTTCTCTTGTCTTTTGAACAATCTCATCCGGTAATTGGGGGGCTGGCGGACTCTTATCCCAGCGGATGGAAAGAAGATAATCCCTTAAAAACTGTTTATCAAAACTCTTTTGGGGCCCGCCGGGTTGATACTCGTCTTTTGGCCAAAACCGAGAGGAATCTGGAGTGAGAAGCTCATCGATCAAAATAAGTTTTCCGTCTTTTACTCCAAATTCCATCTTGGTGTCTGCAATGATAATCCCTCTCTTCTCAGCCACGTCTTGCGCCTTTTTATAAATGGCTAAAGAAAGGGATTTCAATCTCTGTGCCAATTCCTTGCCCACAATCTTTTCTACTCTCTCAAAAGTAATATTCTCGTCATGGAGGCCCATCTCAGCCTTTGTGGCAGGGGTAAAGATTGGCTCTTCTAACTTTGAGGATTCCACCAGACCTTTCGGAAGATGGACACCACATATCTCCCCTGTCTTCTGATATTCCACCCAGCCTGAACCTGAGAGGTAACCTCTGACCACACACTCGATGGGAAGGACTTCTGTCTTCATGACCAGCATGGAGCGACCCCTCAACATTTCCTGATAAGGTTGACAATCCTTAGGATAATCCTCTACCTTTGTTGAGATGACATGATTGGAAACAATCTCTTTTGTTAAATCAAACCAGAATTTAGAAACCTGGGTCAGTATCCTTCCTTTATCTGGAATCGGATTAGGCATGACTACATCGAAAGCGGACATCCGATCGGTAGCGACGATGAGAAGCCGATCGCCAAGATCATAAATGTCCCTCACCTTCCCTCTTCCCTTCAATTTCAAAGTTTTAAACTCTGTTGTAGAAATCAGATGTGATGGCATACAACCTCCCTTCTGGAATATTGGAATGATTGAATGTTGGAATAATGGCTTATTCTTTTCCCATCATTCCATTATTCCATTACCCCATTATTCCATTCTGATTTTGTTTGAACAACAGGAGAATAATTGACTTTTCTATCAAAAATGTTATGTTCTCTGTCAAAAATCTTTCCCCCCCACCTTATTCCTCCCCCACTTGCGGGGGGAGGATAGGAGGGGGGGTGGTTTTCAAAGATGATTGGCAATAAAATCGGACATCGACTTGACCCTTACCTCTACTATGTTCTTAAAATATTTTCGGGAGAACATGGCAATCCCAATTTCTTTACCCTAATGGGTTTTTTTGCAACCCTTGCCGCCTCCCTTCTTATACTCAAGGGATTCTGGTTCCTCGCAGGATTGGCGATCATCCTTTCAGGGCTTTTCGACCTCTTTGATGGCGTAGTAGCCAGAAAATTGGGAAGGGTGACACCCTTGGGGGGCTTCTTAGATTCAGTCTTAGATCGATATTCGGATCTCCTTCTACTTCTTGCCATCCTTATTTACTACCTAAAAAAAGAAGATCCTGGCCTTGTCATCCTTACTTCTTTTGTCAGTATGGGCACGGCTCTTATCCCTTATATTAGAGCGAAGGCAGAGTCGTTGCAAGTTCCGTGTCACATCGGGCTCATGGAAAGAGCAGAACGTATCATCCTTCTCTCTATAGGAGCCCTATTCCAATGGATGGAGCCCATTCTCTGGATTCTGGCCATCCTCACTCACTTCACCGTGCTTCAGCGAATCTATTATGTTTGGAAAAAGCTCCGGCTCTCCTGAAAATATTCGTGTCCATGTCCGTGACTTGTGTCAACACTCTACTTAACTTCTTTAACCATCTTTTGAATTTCGTTTAACAACACTAAAACAAAATCTTTTTCCCTCAGCTTTCTGATCACTTTTCCTTTTCTAAAAAGGACTCCCACTCCTTTTCCTCCGGCAATGCCGATATCTGCTTCTTTCGCTTCGCCTGGTCCATTCACTACACATCCCATAATAGCCACTGTGAGAGGGGTGGCAATTTTCTTAACGCCTCTTTCAACCTTTTCTACAAGATGGGTCAGATCGACTTCGCAACGACCACAGGTGGGGCATGAAATAATCTCAATGCCTCGTTTGCGAATATTCAAGGCTCTTAACATTTCGTACCCCACTCGAACTTCTTCAACAGGGTCTCCAGTTAATGAAACCCGGAGCGTATCTCCAATCCCTTCGCTGAGCAGAAGTCCAATGCCGATAGAGGATTTAACAATAGCCCCAGAACCTTTTCCGGCCTCTGTCACCCCCAGGTGAAGTGGATAATCCGACTTTTTTGAAAATAGGCGGTAGGCTTCCACTGTCCTCAAGGCATCTGACGCCTTCAAAGAGACTTTGATGAGATGAAAACCGAGATCCTCCATCCATTCGATCGTACGCAATGCGCTTGAAACCATCGCTTCGGGAGTCGCTCCTCCAAATCGTTTTAAGAGGTCTTTCTCCAAAGAACCAGCATTCACCCCAATACGGATCGGAATGGAGCGATTTCTCGCCTCTGTGACGATGGGCTTCAGACGATCGCTTCCTCCGATGTTTCCAGGATTGATACGGAGACCATCCGCTCCCGACTCCATGGCTATCAAAGCCAAGCGTGAGTGGAAATGGATATCTGCAATGAGAGGAATTCGAATCCTTTTCTTGATCTCAGTGATCGCACGGGCTGCTTCTTCATCCACAATAGCCACCCGAATGATTTCACACCCGGCTTCTTCAAGACGTCGAATCTGATGGACAGTCCTTCGGATATCCCTCGTATCGGTTTTCGTCATCGACTGGACAGAGATCGGTGCATCCCCTCCAACCTTAACAGGGCCGATAGAAATCTGACGTGTCTTTCTTCGTTCCATCGAATATTATGGGAGGGGCCCTTGAGGAACCTATGTGCCCTGTTCCCAGGAAGCTAAATAGTGGACTTGTTCTTTGGTCAATTGATCGATCTGAATACCCATCGAAAGAAGTTTTATCCGGGCGATTTCTTGATCGATCTCGAGAGGAACGGAATAAACCTTTTTCTCCAGAGTTCGATGATACTTCACCAAATATTCAGAGGCAAGTGCTTGGTTGGCAAAACTCATATCCATGACGCTCGAGGGATGCCCCTCTGCAGAGGCGAGATTGATCAATCTTCCTTCCCCCAATAGATAGACCCTTCGTCCCTGTTTGAGTTGAAACTCCTCCACAAAATCACGTATTGTTCGCTGGGAGAGGGTCGCTTCACGGAGCCCGTCCAAATCGAGTTCAACATTAAAGTGGCCTGAATTGGCGATAATGGCTCCATCTTTCATTTTTAAGAAATGCTCTTTCCGGATCACCTTGATATTTCCAGAGACCGTGCAAAAAATATCTCCTATTTCAGCTGCCTCTTCAATGGGCATCACCCGATACCCATCCATGACGGCTTCCAGAGCTCTTAGAGGACTCACCTCGGTGACGATGACATTGGACCCCATCCCTTTTGCTCTCATCGCCAGTCCCTTCCCGCACCATCCATAACCTGAGACGACAAAGGTTGCCCCGGCCATCAAACGATTGGTGGCCCGGATGATCCCATCAATCGTCGACTGTCCTGTGCCATATCGGTTGTCAAAAAAATGTTTGGTCTCAGCGTCGTTGACAGCGATGATCGGAAAATTCAGTACCCCTGTCGCCTCCATGGAACGGAGCCGGATCACACCCGTCGTCGTCTCCTCGGTCCCACCAATCACCCCTTTTATCATTTCCTCCTTTTTGGATGGCGAGAGACCCTCTGCCCATTTTCGAACGGAAGGAGAAAGTTCCTTCCATTTTTTCAGAGCGATGAAGTGGAGCGAGGAGACCAAATCCGCCCCATCATCCATGGTAAGATTGGGAAAGTGAGCCAAGGCTTTCTGGATGTGAGTATAATAGGTTTTACTGTCTTCCCCTTTAATGGCAAAGACAGGAATATTTAGTTCTTTGACCAGATAAGCCGCCACATCGTCCTGAGTGCTCAAGGGGTTGGAAGCACAAAGGGCGAGCTTCGCTCCGCCTGCTAAAAGGGTTCTCATCAACACAGCCGTCTCAGTGGTCACATGCAGGCAGGCTGAAAGACGCACTCCCTTTAGAGGTTTCTCCTTTTCAAAACGGCTCCGAATCAATTTCGAAACAGGCATGGCCATCTCTGCCCATTCCATCCGAAGTCGCCCCTTCTTAGCTAATGAGATATCTTTAACGTCGTAATCAATCTTTACCTTGGATTTCATTTTCTCCCTTTCTCCTCATCTCCCTATCACCCTATCTTAATCTATCTTAGAGTTCAGCAGCCTTCTTCAATTCCTCTGCCCGATGGGTACTCTCCCAAGGAAATCCCGGTTCATTCCGACCGAAATGGCCATAGCAGGCCGCCTTTTTATAGATCGGCTTAAGAAGATCGAGATATTTGATAATGGCCTTCGGCCTCATGTCAAAATGTTCACGAATGATCTTTGCAATCTTGTCAGGAGATATCTTTGAGGTTCTTGAGGTATCGATCATGAGAGAGACAGGCTGTGCTCTTCCAATAGTGTAGGCAATTTGAACTTCGCATTTTTCTGCAAGCCCAGCTGCAACCACATTCTTGGCAATATGCCTGGCCATATAAGAGGCCGTCCGGTCCATCTTCGACGGGTCTTTCCCTGAAAAACAGCCTCCTCCATGGCTTCCTACCCCCCCGTAAGTATCCACAATGATTTTTCTTCCCGTGAGGCCACAATCGGCTTTCGGCCCTCCAATCACAAAGCGCCCGGTTGTATTGACATAGTATTTGGTGTTCTTATCTCGAAGTTTCTCGGGAATGACTTTGAAGATGACCTCTTCGATGATCCCTTCCTTGAGTCTCTCATAGGTGACGCTTTCTGAGTGCTGAGCAGCAATCACGACCGAATCCACACGGGTTGGCTTCCCATTGATATACTGGATCGTCGCCTGAGATTTTCCATCGGGTCTTAGAAAATCGAGGATTTTCTTCTTCCGCACCTCAGCCAATCGTCGGGTCAGTCGATGGGCAAAGATGATGGGCATGGGCATCAACTCCGGTGTCTCATTGCAGGCATAGCCGAACATCAACCCCTGATCCCCTGCTCCCATTTCATGATCTTCTGCCTCATCCACCCCTTGTTTGATGTCGGACGACTGCTCATCAATGGAGGTGATCACCGCACAGGTCTCCCAATCAAATCCCATTGCCGAGTCATTGTATCCAATCTCTTTGATCGTCTCACGGACAATGGACGGCATATGGACGTAGCAGGAAGTGCTAATCTCGCCTGCAATAATCGCCATTCCTGTCGTCACCATCGTTTCACAGGCCACTCGAGCCCGAGTATCCTGAGCAATGATCGCATCCAGGATGGCATCCGAAATCTGATCGGCCACCTTATCAGGATGACCTTCGGTGACCGATTCTGAGGTGAATAAAAAGTCTGTCATGGCCATGGAATATTTCCTCCTTTTCGTGCTGTTTTATGCTTTGATGTCCTCTGCATAACATTTAATAAAATCTTCAGGATATCTTTCGGCCATCCAGTTTCGTACAAAACATTCAATCTCTGAGGCCGTTGGGAATTGGAACAATTGTTCGACTAACGACCGGGTTTCTTCAAACCTTGACATTCGGAGCACCTTCTTCACTTTGGGAATGGAGACCGGGTTCATGCTGAATTCATCCAAGCCCAGGCCTAACAGGATCAAGGCATAAGTGGGTTCTGCCGCCATCTCCCCACAAATGGCAACTGGAATCCCGGCTTGATGACCGGACTGAACCACCCATCGGATGATTCTCAGAACGGCCGGATGAAGGGGTTCATAAAGATAGGACACATGTTCATTGATCCGATCGACGGCCAGCGCATACTGGATCAGGTCGTTCGTTCCGATGCTGAAGAAATCCACTTCTCTCGCTAAAATGTCAGCAATGTCCGAGGCAGAAGGAATCTCGATCATGGCCCCGATCTGGATTCTCTGATCGAAAGGGATTTTTGCTTTGGCCAAGTCCTTTTTAACTTCTTCCAAAATAGCCTTCGCCTGTCGAATCTCTTCAACCCCCGAGATCATGGGGAAAAGGATCCTCAGTTTTCCATGGACACTGGCTCGCAAAATCCCTCTCAGCTGGACTTTAAAGATTTCAGTCTCCTTGAGGCTGAACCGGATCGCCCTCAACCCCAAAGCCGGGTTCAACTCATTGTTCTTCGAATAATCGGGAAGAAATTTATCGCCGCCGATGTCTAAGGTACGGATGGTAGCTGTCGCAGGGTAAATATTTTCCACCATATGTCGGTAGGTTTGAAAATGCTCTTCCTCGGTCGGGAGGTCTTTCCGATTGAGATAAAGGATTTCAGTCCGATAAAGCCCGATCCCTTCCGCGCCATGCATCTTGGCAGAGGAAATTTCCTCCACCATTTCAATATTGGCCTGGAGACGGACGCGAATTCCATCGCGGGTCTCTGCCGGCAGAGAGGCATACTTAAGAATCTCACGTTCGATCGATTTGGTTCGGCGTTTCCGTTCGAGAAAGGACTGAGAGACCTCCTCTGTGGGATTAATGGCCACCTCTCCTGTCTCTCCATCGATAATTAAGAGGTCTCCCCCATTGATGAGGGAAGTCGCTACCTCGAGCCCTACCACGGCCGGGATGCCCAGAGATCGGGAAAGGATGGCCGTATGGGAAACCTTCCCGCCAATATCCGTGATAAACCCTGCGATATGTTTCAGGTTCATCTGGAGGGTATCCGCTGGAGAGAGGTCATGGGCGACGACTATCACTTTCCCTTTGATCTTGGTGATATCGTCTTCCTTCTTTCCCAAGAGATTTCGAAAGATCCTCGCCGCCACATAGTGAAGGTCGCTGCGCCGTTCCCTCAAATATTCGTCTTCGATGGCCTTAAAGGCCGTGTCCAGCTTCTCCAAGGTGAGATCCAGAGCCCATTCTGCATTCACCTTTTTCTTTCGGATCGTATCCACCGTGTCCTGAAGCAGCATCTCATCGTTCAGGATCATCAAGTGGACATCCAGGATAAAAGAATGTTTACGTACTTGTGGATCCAAAATCTTTTCTTTAATCTCCGTCAACTGATTCCGAGATTCTTCAATCGCATTGAAAAACCGTTTGATCTCTTCCTCAACCTGTGCCGGATCGATTCGCTTCTGAGGAAGACGAACTTTGAATCGTTCAACTAAATAGGCTTTCCCAATGATGATCCCAGGGGAAGCCCCGATTCCTTGGATAAACTTATTGATCTGTTGCTGAACAGCCATTCCTATTCCTCACCGAATTTATTCTCAATCAATTCACCGAGGGTCTTGATCGCTTGGACCGAGTCTTTTCCCTCTGCCTTCAGCGTAATCTTCGAGCCCTTCGAAGCGGCTAACATGAGAATGCCCATGATCGATTTCCCATTCACCTCCAGGCCATCCTTCTCGAGGGTAATCTCTGAAGCGAAGCGATTGGCCGTTTTAACCAAGAGGGCAGCTGCCCGCGCATGAAGCCCTAAGCGATTTCGAATAGTAAAGGTCTGAACTTCCATCCCGACGCTTGTAGTCTCGTTTCCTTTCCAATGATCCTTAAAAAAGCAAAGCACATCACATAGCGCAAAACGATATTTTTAATTCTAAAATCTAATCTCAAAACTCTCAAACTCTTAACTCTTCTTTTTATCCACCCGTTTTTTAAGCACCTCACTGGCCAGGTTGATATTTTTCTGACCATAATCGGTAATAAAAACGGCCAAGGCTTCAAGATCCATATCGTTCTGATAGGTCGCTAATTTCAGCAACATGGGAAGGTTGACTCCTGTGATCACTTCGATCCTCCTCTCCTCTAAGAAGGAGAGGCTGATATTGGAAGGGGTCCCTCCATACATATCCGTCAGGATGAGCACCCCTTGTCCAACATCCACTTTTCGGATGGCAGCGATGATCTTTTCCCGGATCTCCTCGGAGCCTTCCTTCGGATCGATCGAAACAGGTTGAAACTGTTTTAACTCCTCTCCCACCACCAACTGAGCAGCGCAGATCATCTCCTCAGCCAAGTGGCAATGCGTCACCACAACAACCCCCACCATCTCTTTCCTCATCCCTTCTCCGCATCGCGGTGTTGCACAGACAGAAATACTCCCCTCTTCGTCAATTCATCCCGGAGCATCTCTGCCAATCGGTTGACGATGGCGATGGACCGATGCCTCCCACCGGTACATCCCACAGCAATGGTCAAATGGGTTTTTCTCTCCCTTTCATAGAGGGGGAGAAGGAACCGAATGAACTCTTGAACGTATCGTAAAAATTCTTTTGTCTCTTCCCACTGGAGGACATATTCCGCTACCTTTGGATGATCCCCTCTCAACCGTTTCAGCTCTTCAACAAAATAAGGATTGGGTAAAAACCGAACATCCATCAAGAGGTCTGTTTCAAAAGGGATCCCAAAACTATATCCGAAGGAAAGGAGGAGCACCGTCATCTGGCCTGAGTTCCGCCCCTCTTGAGCATACTGTTGGATTTTTTCTTTCAGTTGATGGACATTTAATTGTGACGTATCAATCACCTGATGGGCCATATCCCTGATGCCTTGAAGTCGTTCTCGTTCCAAACGGAGCCCTTCTCGGATAGATCCGCCCACTGCCAAAGGGTGCTGACGACGGGTCTCGCTGAAACGCCTCATCAGAATGGAGTCGGAAGACTCCAAAAAGAGGATTTCGATTGGGTAACCTTCCCTCTTCAATTCTTGGATGATCCTTCTCGAATCCTCTAAAAAATCCTTCTCCCCTTCTGTGTCCCCTGCCTGTTGCGAGGAAGGATAGGATGCTTCTCCCCGAATATCCTCCACCATTGCCACTTTGGAGATCTTTCCACCTGATTGCTCACAGAGTTCTATGAATTTAGGTAAAAGGAGGATGGGAAGGTTATCGACACAATAAAAACCAATATCTTCTAAGGCTTTAATGGCCGTTGTTTTGCCCGACCCGGAAAGACCGCTGATGAGAATCACCCGTATGTTCTTCACTCCACTTCGCCCTCAACCTCAAATCTGTCCCCCTCTCTTTCTTCCATCTTTCGAAGGAGTTTTTTCTCAAACTCCAAGGCCGAATCGTATCCCATCACTTTCAAAAGGTGATTGCGGACAGCCACTTCGATGATGGTCGTCAAATTCCGAGCGGGCGTGACGGGGATTCTTAACATCGGGAGCTCAATGTCCAAGATGGAAAATTTTTCCTCCTCAAACCCCAAGCGATCGTACTCCCGGTGGGTATCCCACTCCATCAGCTCCAGGACGAGCTCGATCTTCTTCTTCTCACGGATGGCCTCTACACCAAAAAGGCTCCTAATGTTGATAATCCCCAATCCTCGGATCTCCATGTGGTGTTGGATCACTTCGAAACCACTTCCGATCACAGAAGAGGGAGATCGCTTCTGAATATGAACCATATCGTCCGCCACCAGTCGGTGCCCACGAAGAATCAGATCCAATGCACATTCACTCTTCCCGATCCCACTTTTGCCCAGGATGAGGACGCCCACCCCAAAGACATCCATGAGCACACCGTGGAGGCTGCTGGTGGATGAGAGTTTCTCTTCTAAAAATTTGGTGATCCGCTCAATGAAATCGAAAGAACGGAGATTGGTCCGAAATACGGGGATCCCTTTCCCATCAGCTTCCCGGAGAAGAAATTCAGGAATCTCCAAACCCCGAGTAATCACTAAACAGGACAACGGCAGGCTACAGATCTGTTGAATCACCTTCTCCTGCATCTCAGGAGTGAGTGTTTTAAAATAAGCCATTTCTGTATTTCCGATGATCTGAAGACGTTCTGGATTGATGAATTGGACAAAACCCGTCAAGGCCAATCCCATCTTTTGGACTTGTGAATGGGTAATCTTCTTCTTGAGCCCATTTCGCCCGGTCATCAGGGTCAGTTCCAGATGATGTTGTCGATTCTGCTCCAATTCTTGTACGAGAAGGCTGTTCATCGATTAATATTTCTCATCCTCTTCGGCGATGATTTGAAAAAGCTCCTTCTGGGAAGAAGCCTCCATCAATCTCTTTTTGAAGGAAGGTCCTTTGAGCAGGGTGACAATACGACTCAGAAGCTTTAGATTATCCACCGCCGAATTCTCTGGGGCCATGACTAAAAAGAAGAGCTGGCTGGGTTTTCGATCGATGGAGTCAAAATCCACGCCCTTGAGGGAACGACCAAAAGAGATGAAAAATTTTTTTAACTTTTTCAATCGACCATGGGGAATGGCAATCCCTTCCCCAATTCCCGTCGATCCTAGTTTTTCCCGATCGAGGAGCACTTGGAGCAACTCTTCGACAGAGGTTACCTGGCAGGGCTTCACCAAAAGGCTTGACAATTCCTTCAGAATGGATGGTTTGTCCGTTCCCTGCAGGTTGGGGATCACCCACTCTTCATTCAAATAATCCATGATCTTCATCATTCCCTCTCAAGCATCTCCCTATTTGGGATGAGGTTCCACCCATTCGTAACCCCCGTCTTTAGACCGATAGACGACGTTCATCTGCCCAGAATCTGAATTGATAAATACTAAAAAATCCTTTTTCGAAAGAGTCAATTGAGAGAGCGCCTCCTCAAGAGACATGGGTTTGGCAATAGTACGTCTCTTCTGGATGAGGGGGGGGATGTCTCCTTCTTCTTTCCCTTCTCCGGCCTTTCCGCTCAGTTGGAGGGAGGCCTTTGGAGAAGAGGGGTTTGCCCTTTTTCGTCTTGCCTTCTCCCTCCGTTCACGAATCTGCCGCTCCATCTTATCCACCATCTGATCGATGGCGGCATGGAGATCGTTGTCCCTTCCCTGGCCATTAAAAGTCCTTCCATTCCCGACAATAGTGATCTCTGCAATATGCCGGAATTTTTCTACCGCCAGAACGACATGAACCTCCCTTGGGTTCTCAATATATTTTTGAAGCTTCTGCACCTTCTCTTTCACATAAGCCTTGACTCCTTCGTCGGTCTCCATATGTCGAAATGTCACTGCGACCTGCATTTGTCAGCTCCTTATCTTCGCCAAAGTTCTTTGAATGGATGGCAATCGGCATCATGCTAACGATTCTATGAGTATTAAACGATCTTTCTCCGTTCGTTGGAGGAAAGGATTTTCATCATCTCTCGATATTTCGAAACGGTTCTCCTTGCGATATGGATGTTCATTCCCTGGAGAATCTGAACCAATTTCTCATCGCTGTAAGGTTTCCTCGGATCCTCTTTAGCGATGATCTCCCGAACCAGATTCTTGACACTTTCTGAAGCCATCGTCTCCCCTTGTGTGGAGGTGATCCCCGCATTGAAGAAGTATTTTAATTCATAAATTCCTTGGGGGGTATGAACATATTTATTGTGAGTGACCCGGCTAATGGTGGATTCGTGCATCTGGATATCTTCCGCCACATCCCGAAGCACAAGGGGTTTGAGAGACTGAATCCCTTTATCTAAAAACTCCCTTTGAAATTTCACGATGCTTTTCGTCACCTTATAAATCGTTCTTTGTCGTTGGTGAATGCTGCGGATCAGCCAGAGGGCGGATCGGAGTTTGTCCTGAATATATTTTCGGTCCCCTTCCATAGCGAGACGGCTGCCGTTGAGGATATTTCGGTAAAGAGAATTGATCTTGAGCGTCGGGATCCCTTCATCGTTCAAATAGATGACATAATCTCCCTCAACCTTGTAAACATAGACGTCAGGGATGATCTCTTGGATCACCTCTCCTCCAAAGGCCTTTCCAGGTTTGGGATCCAATTTGGAAATGAGAGAGGCAGCCCGATTCACTCGATCCGGAGACACTCCTAACCGTTTGGCAATCGCCGGATAATTTCGATTTTTCAATAGAGAGAGATGTTCGGAAACGATTTTTTCTGCGAGGGGATCTCGAGGACTCATCTGCTCCAGTTGGATTAAAAGACATTCTTTCAAATCTCTCGCCGCCACCCCTACCGGATCGAATTGTTGAATTTTTCGCAGGACTCTCTCTACCACCTCTATCGGAAGATTGGTTTCTGAACAGATATCTTCCAGGGAGATCTTCAGATATCCGTCTTCATCCAGATTTCCGATGATCCATGTCCCGGCTTCATGCTCTTCCTCTGTGAAACGTGAGAGTTGGAGTTGCCAATGAAGATGATCAGTAAGGGTTGTTCTCTTCGTGAGGAAATTTTCAAACGAGGGTCTTTCATCCCCATCCGGAGAGCTCGGAGAACTCTTCTGGAATGGGGTGAGGTTGGAATTTTCTAAATAGTTCTCCCAATCGAACTCATCTGCCCCCTCCCCATTTCCTTTTACCTCGGGGGTAACCTCGGGTTCTGGAGAAGTTTCTCCTTTCTCCTGTTCGGCCACAGGGGCTTCGCCTTCTGCAAGCTCCCTCCCCTCCTCCTCCTCCTCCAGGAGTGGGTTCTCCTTCATCTCCTGGCTGATCATGTCGACCAGTTCCAGGCGTGTTAATTGGAGAAGCCGGATCGCCTGCTGAAGCTGAGGAGTGATCACCAACTGTTGGACGAGCCTGGGTGCCAGTTTGAGCTCTAAGACCATCTTACTCCCATAATCTCCCTTGCGCAGGGGAACTTGAATCCTTTCTCTCTTCCTCTTTGCTACGGTGTCTTCCCCCTAACTCAAATCCATCTCCCAAATAGATCTTTCTCGCCTTCTGGCTTTGAGCAATCTTTTCGGGAATTCCTTCTTCCAAAATTCGCCCCTCATTGAGGATATACGCCCGGTCACAAACTCCCAATGTTTCCCGAACGTTATGATCTGTAATTATAATTCCGATCCCCTTTGATTTCAATTGACGGATAATGGTCTGGATATCTAAAACGGCGATGGGGTCAATCCCTGAAAAAGGTTCATCCAAAAGGATGAAAGAAGGTGAGAGCACCAAGGCCCTTGTAATTTCCACCCGCCTGCGCTCTCCCCCCGAGAGGATATAGGCCTTCTGTTTTCGTAGCGAGGTGAGACCCAACTCATTCAAGAGTTTCTCCAATCGTTCTTTTCTCTCCTCTCTGGAAAGAGGGAGGGTCTCCAAAATCGCCATCAGATTCTCTTCGGTCGTCAGTTTCCTAAAAACCGAGGGCTCCTGAGGAAGGTACCCAATCCCTTTTCTCGCTCGTAAATACATGGGGAGAGAAGTAATCTCTTCGTCGTTGAGATAGATCTTCCCACCGTTGGGTTGATACAGCCCGACGATCATATAAAAAATGGTGGTCTTTCCTGCGCCATTGGGTCCCAACAATCCCACCACCTCTCCCCCTTGGATCTCAACACTCACCGAATCCACAACTTTCTTATGACGAAATGACTTGATTAAACTCTCACAGAGAAGGTGCGACATGTTATTTGTTGCTCGCTTTCCGTTATTCGTTATTCGCAATTATTTTTTAACTCTGAACTCAAAACTCTTTAATTATTTCTTTTTTCCTTCTTTCGGCTTTCTCTCTTCTCCTTCCTCTTTCGGCGGTGGAGTAATGCTCGTGCTGACTCGACTCCCCTTTCCCCCTTCTACAACGCTTCTTTCTTCATCCACGTAGAAGACGATCCGTTCCCCTCTGATCACATTGGTCCCCTCCCGAACCACTGCATCTCCATCCAAAACCACTTTATTCTTATCCTGATCAAAAGTAGCCTTCTGGCCGGTAGCCCTGCGATCCAATTGCACGACCTTCACATTTCCGACGGCTACAATCTCCTTTAGCCTTTTCGCAGTTTGATCGTAGGTAATGGTCAGTGTATTGGCATAGAGAGTCGTGTCTTCTTGTTTGGCGACCACATTCCCTTTAAAGGTAACCGTATTCGTTTTCTGGTCTGCCTCAACGGTATCAGAAGTGATATCAATGGGAGCACGGCTGGCAGTAAATCCAAAACTCTTATCGGTCTGGAGTGCTTTCTCCCCTCCTTTTCTACTCCCCTTCTTTTCCTGGGCCTCCCCAGAAATGAAAAAGAGAAAAAGGGAGACCAGAATGACGAGAAGCCTGATTCCCTTGCTTGGGCTCATACCTTTTTTCTCCCTCTCAGTTGAGTCTTAACTTGGCTGAGAATTTTAAAGGTCTTGGCTTCAATATCTACCAACATTCCTTTGCCGGTCAGTCGAAGCTGCTCCCCGTCTATCTCCACGGGATCAGAGGTACTCACGATCTTTTCCAAATGGCGATATGAAACGGAATGGGTCTTTAGCTGATATCCATCGTTCGAGGTGAGCACCACATCACCCACCAACTCGACATTTTTCGAGTCCTGATAAACCTTTCCCTGTTTTCCAGTGAGATAGATGGTTCGTCCCTCTTTCGCATAAAAAGTGACCTTCACATCCTCCAAGACCATGATGTTCTGTTCTTGGTATTGGTGAACAGATTTCGCCTCCAATTCCCAAGTCTTTTGACCTTGTTTATCCTCCACAAACCGAATCTTTTCCAGTCGCATGTCAGCGCCCCCGGTGGAAGCCTTCGGAAGCTTCTCCACGGCTTCCGAAGCTTTCCTCGCCCGGAGGTTCGCCCAAAGACTGACGAGGACGATCCCACCGATCAACACAATCGATAATAAAATGACGAACTTTGCTTTTTTCATCATCTCAGCATCATGGGTTGTCTATAAATTCCGAAATCTGCAATCCGCATTCGGCAATTGAATTTATTAGACCACGCCCGCTTTCAGAAGATCATGAAGATGAATAATCCCCACGGGTACTTGATTACCTGCTTTCTTGAAGACAAAAAGGGATGTAATCGAATACTCCTCCATCCTCTGCACGGCTTTAGCCGCCAAGGCATCCTTTTCAATCCACTTTGGATTTTTCGTCATCACTTCAGAAGCCTCCCGATTGAAAAGATCGCTGAATTTTTCCAAAGCCCGCCTCAGATCCCCATCTGTAATCACGCCAACCAGATGCCCCTCTGTGTTGCAGACTCCGGTCACCCCTAATCGTTTTGAGGTGATCTCGAAAATCGCATCCTTCATCAATGTCTTCTCCGATACCATCGGAAAGGCCTTTCCCATATGCATCAGGTCTTCCACCTTCAGGAGAAGCCTCTTCCCCAATGTCCCCCCCGGGTGGAGAATGGCAAAATCCTCTTTTTTGAAATCTTTCTTCCCCATCAGAGCGACGGCTAAAGCATCTCCCAGAGCGAGGGTAGCTGTGGTGCTGGCGGTGGGAGCCAAACCCAATGGATCGGCTTCCTCTTTCACGCGAATATCGAGGTTCACATCCCCGGCCTTTGCCAGAGTAGAGTTTAAATTTCCAGTGAAGGTGATCAACCGATTTCCATATCGTTTGATGAGAGGCAGGACTTCTAAAAGCTCTCGAGTCTCTCCACTATTGGAGATGGCGATGACCACATCCTCCTTCGTTAACATCCCAAAATCTCCATTCAATCCCTCTGCGGGGTGAAGAAAAAAAGATGGGGTTCCTGTACTAGCAAAGGTGGAGGCGATCTTTCGGCCTACCAGTCCCGACTTCCCCATGCCCATGAGCACTACTTTTCCTTCACAGTGATGGAGTAACTCGACCGCTCGTGAAAAATTCTCATCAATTCGTTCTGCCAAATCGAGAATGGATTGGGCCTCTACTCTCAATACTCGCTTTGCCTCTTCCAAGATATCCAATGAATCCTGTCTCCTTTCCGAATCTCAAAAAGTTTTTATCACTTTCAGCTTTGAGCTTTCAGCTTTAAACTTCTGGTTTTTCCCTTAACCTTTGAGCTTTTCACTCGCCGAAGGGAAGCCTTGATGAACTCCCTGAAAAGGGGTTGAGGATCCATGGGTTTCGATTTAAATTCTGGATGGAACTGACATCCAAGAAACCAAGGATGGCCTTTCAGCTCGATGATCTCAATCAGTCCCTTATCGGGAGAAACGCCACTGAATACCATTCCGGCTTTTCCTAAAATATCCAGATAAGCATTATTAAATTCATAACGATGCCGGTGTCGTTCGTTGATTAACTTTTTATTATAGGCCTCCAGAGCCAAACTTCCTTCTTCAAGGCGGCAGGGATAAGATCCCAACCTCATCGTCGCGCCCTTTGGAGTATCAGAGAACCGTTTCTGGGCGACCTGATCGCGATCCACCCATTCCTCCAGTAAATAGATCACTGGATGGGGGGTGTGGGTATCGAATTCAGAGCTATTGGCACCTTTTAGACCGGAGCAGTGCCTGGCGATTTCAATCACAGCACACTGCATTCCCAGACAAATTCCAAAGTATGGAATTCGTTTCTCCCTGGCATATTGAATCGCTTTGATCTTCCCTTCAATCCCCCTTGTCCCAAACCCTCCGGGGACGAGAATGCCATTGGCCTCCTTGAGAAAATGTTCTGGCCCCTCTTTCTCGACCTGTTCCGAATCAATATATTTCAGATTCACCCTTGCATCATTCGCAATGCCTCCATGAATCAACGCCTCGGTTAAACTCTTGTAGGATTCAACCAAGCCGACATATTTTCCCACTACAGCGATCGTGGTTTCAAAACGGGGATGTTTGATCTTTTTGACGACCCGCTCCCAACCCCTTAAATTCGGTCGCCCGGTCCAGATATTGAGTTTCTCAACAATCTTTTCATCCAGCCCTTCCTGATGAAAGAGGATGGGGACTTCATAAACCGTGTCCACATTTTTGGCTGTGATCACTGCATCTTTTTCCACATTGCAGAAGAGGGCTATTTTGGCTTTAATATCAGGCGAGAGCAATCGGTCGGTTCGGCAGAGTAGAATATCGGGTTGGATACCTATTTCTCGAAGTTCCTTCACGCTATGCTGAGTCGGTTTGGTCTTCAACTCCCCAGCCGTTTGGATGTAAGGCACCAGAGTGAGGTGAATGTAGAGCGTATTCTCCCTGCCCACATCTCCTCGAATCTGCCGAATTGCTTCTAAGAAAGGAAGGCTTTCAATATCGCCGACTGTCCCACCCACCTCGATGATGACAATATCGACATCCTGGGCCAGATCGAAGACCTTGGACTTGATTTCATTGGTGATGTGGGGGATCACCTGAACGGTGCCCCCCAGATAGTCTCCTCTTCTTTCTTTGGAGATGACTGAATCATAGATCTGCCCGGTGGTGAAATTATTTTTCTTCGATGTCTTGACATTGGTGTAGCGCTCGTAGTGTCCTAAATCGAGATCCGCCTCTGCACCGTCATCGGTCACATAGACTTCTCCATGTTGAAAAGGATTCATGGTGCCTGGGTCTACGTTGATGTAAGGATCGAACTTGAGAAAATTGACTTTCAATCCCCTGAGTTCCAGGAGAGATCCAATCGATGAAGACGCCAATCCCTTTCCCAAAGAGGAAACCACGCCTCCTGTCATAAAAATATATTTTGTCCTCGTATTTGCCAAAAAAATTCCTCCCTCTCCCTCAACACGAACAGCGGGGATTTAAAAATCTTTCGATCAATTCAAATCCTTTCTCAATGGAGATTCCGGACAGACCTGCAGAAACTTCATCAAATGTTTTTCCATGGGCGGATGTTGCCGCGTCCTCATTGGAATAAATGACATAGGGAACTGGATCCGCCGTGTGCGTTCTAACGGAAAGAGGAGTGGGATGATCGGGGAGGACCAAAACCTTATGCCTTTTGAATTCCTTTATCCCTTTCAAGATGGCCCCTACGATCTTTTCGTCAAACACCTCGATGGCTTCGATCTTCAATCGGAGATCTCCCATGTGGCCTGCTTCGTCAGGGGCTTCCACATGGACATAGACAAAATCCTTTTCTTTCAAACCTTTCAGGGTGTACTGAGCCTTTCCATCATAATTCGTATCAAAGTATCCTGTGATCCCGGGGACCTCCAGCACTTCCAATCCAGCTAAGATTCCAATCCCCTTGATCAGGTGAACCGCCGAGATCACATAGCCATCCATCCCGAATCGTTCCTTCAGGGTGATCATCTTGGGCGAAGGTCCTTGTCCCCAGAGCCAAATGGAGTTGGCAGGAGGGAGCCCTTTTGCCTCACGGGCTTGATTGACAGGATGATTCTTGAGAAGCCGCTGAGATTCTTTCATCAGAGTTAGAACAGGCTCTCTCATCTGAGGAAGGAAAGCCGATATTTCCTTCCCAATGAGATCATGAGGAGGGGTGATTTCCAGTTTCTCCAGGTTTGAGAATTTAGCCGCTCCATTCCTTAGGACCATCAAATGCCGGTAGCTCACTCCTGCATAGAATCGAATCTCATTCGTTGCCATCTCTTTGTTTAAATCAATGATGACCTTCTTTGCCTCCTCATTCGTGATGTGACCGGCAGAGAAATCTTCCATCACAATTTTATTCCCTTGGAATTTTAGGGTAACAAGATTACATCGGAAGGCAATATCATCAGCCGCGAGTTTGACGCCAAGGCTGGCGGCTTCCAAAGGACCTCTCCCAGTATAATAACGAATGGGGTTATACCCAAAAATGGAGAGGTTAGCAATCTCACTCCCTGGGTTAAAACCATCAGGAATTGTCCTGACTAAACCGATTTCACCCTGTTTAGCCATCCAATCCATATGCGGGGTCCTGGCGACCATCAATGGAGTCCTCCCTCCAAGACTCTTAACTGGGTAGTCTGCCATCCCATCCCCAACAATAATAACATACTTCATCTTTTCAGGCATTTCCTAACATCCTCAAAAGTTCTAAATATACCAAAAACTTACAAATGTCAAATGAAAAGCGAAACTTGAAAGCAAAAGGCATGCCAAATTTTAAGGAGGTTTTGGAAGATTAACTTTTAACCTTTGGAAGGACCGTTTCTTTTATATAATGGACCACCCTTTCCATCTCCACTCTGTTCTCCTTATTCTGACTATGCAGAGGAGTTCTCAGATGCCCCCTTAACTCTCTCTCCTCAATTCCCATTTTCACTGCCTCTTTGAAAAAAGACTCCGGAAGTTTTTCATTCAACTCGATCCCGTTCATCACTGCCCATGCCAATGTCCAAGCCTGCACTACATTAAAAATATTGTACCCTCCTCCCCCTAATGCTACCCACCTTGGAGCCAGACCTTTGATCCTCTTAAGAACTCTTTCATACCCCAAAATGGAAAAGTGAAGGTTTGTCAAAGGGTCATTATAAAACGTATCGACTCCTAATTGAGTCACCACTACATCGGGTTGGAAGGCATGGACAAGTTCTGGGACAACTTCCTCAAAGACCCAAAGATAGACTTCATCATCCGTATAAGGAGGAAAAGGAAGATTGACAGAGTACCCCTCCCCTTCTCCCTCTCCAATCTCATTTTCAAAACCAGCTCCTGGAAAGAGCGTGTATCCAGTCTCGTGAAGGGAAATCGTTAGAACCTGGTTAATCCCATAGAATGCCTTTTGAACTCCATCTCCGTGATGGGCATCGATATCAATATAGGCCACTCTCTTTCCACGGTTTAAGAGTCTCATGATTCCAATCACAGGATCGTTGATATAACAGAATCCTGAAGCCCGTGCACTCATCGCATGGTGAAGACCTCCAGCGATGTTGAAGGCGATCTCCCCCCTTCCATCCGCCACAAAATCAACTGCCTGAAGTGTTGCCCCAGTCACCAGAAGTGACCAATTAAAAAGACCCGGAAAGATGGGATTATCTCCTGGTCCCAGTCCATATAAATAAGCATCACCCATTAGATACCCTCCATTCGCCTGCTTCAATACATTCAGATATTCCTTGCTATGAAAAGAGACCAAATCTTTCTCTTCGGCTTTGATGGTGGGAATGAATTGAACGGAGGGGAGATCCAGAAGCCCGTAGGCTTTGATGAGGTCATAGGTCAATTTGAGCCGGATGATTTGAAGGGGATGGGTAGGTCCATAATCATAATCGAGGTAGGCATCGGTATAGATGAAGGCATTTTTCATGATGGAGGTGATTAAAGATTGAGATATTTCAACACGGCTTCTTTTTTGGGTGGGAGTGAGATAGGTTTCTGTGATACTCGAATGGCAATGTCCGGATCCTTGAGACCATGGCCAGTAATGGTCAACACCACCACATCACCTTTCTTGAAGAAACTTTTCCGATCAAGTTTGATCACTCCTGCCAAAGAGGCTGCAGAGGCGGGCTCGCAGAAGACCCCTTCCAGGCTCGCCATCATCCGATAAGCCTCCAGGATCTCTTCATCGCTTACCATGTCGATCAAGCCTCCGGATTCATCCCTGGCTGCTACGGCCTGCTTCCAACTGGCAGGGTTCCCAATTCGGATAGCTGTGGCAATGGTCTCAGGCCGCTCAATGACCTTTCCACTAACAATAGGCGCAGCCCCCTCTGCCTGAAATCCCAACATCTTTGGAAGAACCTCAGCTCTCCCTTTCTCCCAATATTCTTTGTATCCTTTCCAATAAGCCGTAATGTTCCCTGCGTTCCCGACAGGAAGGCAATGGTATGTGGGAACAAATCCTAAGTGGTCAATAATCTCAAAGGAAGCTGTCTTCTGCCCCTCAATCCGGTAAGGATTGAGGGAGTTAACCAGAGTGACGGGTTCTGTTTCAGAAATCTCTCTGACGATGTGAAGGGCCTCATCAAAGTTTCCTTCGATTTGGATGACCTGGGCACCATGAGCCATTGCTTGAGATAACTTGCCGAGGGCAATCTTTCCCTCAGGAATGAGAACAAAGGCTTTCATTCCCGCCTTGGCGGCATAAGCGGCTGCGGAGGCGGACGTATTTCCTGTGGAAGCACAGATGACCGCTTTGGAGGCCATTTCTTTTGCCATGGAAACAGCTACGGTCATCCCTCGATCTTTGAAAGAGCCCGTTGGATTGAGACCTTCATATTTGAAAAAGAGGTCAAACCCCGAAGTCACTTCCTTCTTGATCCGAGAAGAAGGAATGAGCGGTGTATTCCCTTCAAGCAAGGTGATAATGCATTCCTCTTCCCTAACAGGTAAAAATTCCCAGTACTCTCGAATCACCCCACGCCACATTTTTCCCCCAATTTCAGATTTTAGATTTCGAATTGAATTTTCCAATCTGAAATTTGCGATTTAAAATTTGAAATTTTATTATTCCAGTGAGTTTTCAACGCGGAGGAACATCGTCTTTCCCAAAATCACACCAAGCCGGTCAATCTCTTTCAAGGCTTGATGGACGTTCTTCTCTTTGGCCTCATGGGTCATCATGACAATGGGCACCGCTCCATTGACCTGCCTTCCCTTTTGGATCACGGCAGAAATACTGATATCATTCTTCCCTAAGATTCCTGAAATTTTTGAAAGCACTCTGGGTCGATCCAATGCTGAAAACCTCATATAGAAAGGCATCACGACATCATCCATCTCCTTAAGAGGAATTTTTTCTATGGCCGATTCCTGGAAAGAGAGCAGTGGCACCCGACGCCCAGAAGCCCGGATCAGAACATTCCTTCCCAGTTCGACTAGATCGCTCACCACCGCACTGCCAGTGGGCATCTGCCCTGCCCCCTGGCCATAAAAGAGCGTGGGCCCAACGGCATCGCCTTTAATATAAATGGCATTGAAAACCCCTTCAACCGTTGAAAGTAAATGTTCCTCTGGAATCATGGTGGGATGAACACGAGCTTCTATCTTCCCCTTCTCCATTTTGGCAATTGCCAAAAGTTTTATGCGATACCCAAATTCTCGACTGAATTGAATATCCAGGGGCGTGATCTCAGAGATCCCCCCAATGAAGATTTCATTAAATCGTAGCGGGGTTCCAAAAGCGAGGCGAATAAGAATAGCAAGTTTGTGAGCAGCATCGATCCCCTCAATATCATAGGTCGGGTCAGCCTCCGCATATCCTTTCTCTTGGGCTTCCTTTAAGACTTGTTTGAAGTTTCTTCCCTCGTCCGTCATTTTGGAAAGGATGTAGTTAGAAGTCCCGTTAAGAATTCCGAAGATCGAATGGATTCGGTTGGCAACCAATCCCTCTTTGATCGAGCGAATGAGCGGAATGCCTCCACCGACAGAGGCCTCAAAGTTGACATCCACGCCAAAGCGATGGGCCTCCCTGAAGATCTCGTCACCGTAAAGGGCAAGGAGGGCTTTATTCGCCGTGACGATATGCTTCTTATTCCGAATCGCTTTCAGAATAAAAGTTTTTGCAGGCTCAATGCCACCGATTAACTCCATGACAATATCGATTTCAGGATCTTTGATCACATCCTCTGCTCTTCGAGTGAGGACCCCTGGTTTTAACTTCACTCCACGGTCAGTCTCTAAATCTATGTCAGCAATTCGCTTCAAGGTGAGCTTGGCACCCATACGCTTTTCGATCAGCTTGGAATTTTTCTGGAGGATTCTTCCTACGCCAGAACCCACTGTCCCGAAACCGATCAAACCAACTTTAATCTCTTTCATCCTTCCTATCCTCTTAGATCCCTTCTTTCACAACTTTTTGTACCCCTTTGACCGCCTGTTTGATACGAGCTTCGTTCTCTACCAATGCAAACCGCACGAAGCCTTCTCCATACTCACCAAAACCGATCCCAGGAGAGACAGCCACCTTTCCTTCCCTTAATAGGAGTTTGGAAAAATCAATCGACCCCATTTTCTTGAACGGTTTTGGAATCTCTGCCCATACGAACATCGTTCCTTTCGGTTTTTCAATCTCCCAACCCACTCGTTTCAATCCATCAATGAGGGCATCCCTCCTCTTCCGGTATTCCTCTATGGTTTGGTGAACGCAATCCTGATCTTCATTGAGAGCAATGATGCCTGCAATCTGAATGGGTTGAAAGACTCCGTAATCAAAATAGCTCTTCAATCTTGCTAATGCAGCCAGCATCTCAGCATTTCCCACTGCAAAACCCACTCGCCATCCGGGCATATTGTAACTTTTAGAAAGAGAGGTGAATTCCACCCCCACATCCTTTGCCCCTTTGACCTGAAGGAGGCTGGGTGCCTTGTATCCATCGAAGACGATATCCCCGTAGGCCAAATCATGGACGATCATCAGATGATGCTCTTTTGCAAAAGCCACCAGATCTTCGAAGAAATTGAGGTCTACCACCATGGTAGTTGGATTATGGGGGAAACTCACGATGATCATCTTGGGGTGAGGCCAAGTCTGTTTGGTGGCCGTCAATAACCTTTGAAAGAAATCCCCTTCTCCCATCAAAGGAACCGAACGTAGATCTCCTCCTGCAATCACGACCGAATAGGCATGGATGGGATAGGTCGGATCCGGAACGAGGACAACATCTCCAGGGCCAAGGGTCGCTAAAACCAAATGTCCGAGTCCTTCCTTGGCGCCGATGGTAACCACACTCTCTGTTTCTGGATCGACATCAACATCGTAGCGTCTCTGGTACCAGTCGGCGATCGCGCACCTCAATTTATAAATTCCTTTTGAGGCAGAGTACCGATGATTCCTTGGATTTTTTACGGCTTCAATTAATTTATTAATGATATGTTTGGGCGTGGGCAGATCAGGGTTTCCCATGCCCAAATCAATAATATCTTCTCCCCTTCGTCTTGCCTCCATCTTCAATTGATTGACAATACCGAAGATATAAGGGGGGAGCCTCTGCATTCGATGAAATCCCGAACCTTCAGGATGAAACGATTCCATACTTAATCCCTTTCAAAATAGATGTCTTAAAAGTTAGGGTTAACATAATTTTCCCTTCTTTTCAATTCATTTTACCCAATGGTGGCCAGTTCCATCCTCCCTTTCCACCGCTTGATCAAAATATCCTTCAATCCTGCATGAGAGGGATGAATCAATTCCGGGTCCTCTTGAATGAGCCGAAAGGCTTCCTTTCTCGCCTCAATCAAAATCGGGGTATCCCGGATGATGTGGGCCACCCTGAAATCTGGCAATCCTGATTGTCGGATGCCAAAGAATTCCCCAGGTCCTCTGAGGGCCAAATCTTCCTCGGCAATCTTAAATCCATCGGTTGTTTTCTCCATGGCTCGAAGCCGAACCTTTGCTTCCTCAGAAGACCGGTATTGGGCCAGTAGAATACACTTTGAAGGGTAACGTCCTCGGCCAATCCTCCCCCTCAACTGATGGAGTTGAGAGAGGCCAAATCGCTCAGCATGCTCTACCACCATAACAGAGGCGTTGGGGATATCGATCCCTACCTCGATGACGGTCGTGGCGACAAGGATTTGAATCCTTCCTTCCTTAAACTCCATCATGATGGCCTCTTTCTCGTCACTTTTCATCCTGCCATGGAGCAGGCCAATCCGAAACTCTGGGAAGACTTCCTTCTGAAGGTGTTCCGCCATTCTTGTAGCGTCCTTGAGATCCAATTTCTCAGATTCCTCAACCAAGGGATAGACAACGAAAGCTTGGCGACCTTTCCTCACCTCTTCTTCAACGATTCGATAAACTTTAGCCCTAGCGGATTCAGGAAAGACCTTGGTCTCAACAGGCATTCTTCCAGGTGGCATCTCATCGATCAGTGAAACATCCAGGTCCCCATAAATGGTCATGGCGAGGGTCCTCGGGATGGGGGTCGCTGTCATCACCAGAACGTCAGGGTTTCCCCCTTTTTTCTTCAAAAGCCCTCTTTGAACCACACCGAACTTGTGCTGTTCATCAATGATAGAGAGGCCCAAGCGGTTGAATTCAACCGCTTCCTGAATCACAGCATGAGTTCCAATCACCAGTTGCACATCTCCATTCCGAATTCTTTGGTAAAGATCTTCCCTCTCAGAACCTTTGACGCTGCTGGTCAGCAGGGCCACTTTTACCCCTAATGATTCCACCCACCGATGAAGATTAAGAAAGTGTTGTTCTGCTAAAACTTCAGTGGGTGCCATGATGGCAGCCTGATAACCACACTCCACCACATACAGGCAGGTTAAGAGAGCAACGATTGTCTTTCCGCTCCCCACATCTCCCTGAATCAATCGGTTCATGGGATGGGGTTTTTCCAAATCCTCCTTGATCTCGGACAAAACCCTCTCCTGGGCGTGTGTTAATTTGAAGGAAAGGAGATTTAATAATCTCTTAACTAAAACGCCATCGGTCTTAAAAGAGATCCCTGTCTCCAGCGCCACTCCTCTTTTCTTCAATGCCATTCCGAGTTCTAAGAAAAAAAATTCATCAAAGATGATCCGTCGGTGACCATCTGAACGCTGGAGATTAAGGATATCGATGGACTCTCCTTCAGGAGGAAAATGGACTCTTCGAAAGGACTCTGAAAAATCAATCAGGTTTTGTCGCTCCACAATCTCTAGGGGAATGGAACTTGAAAGTTCATCGGCATATCCATCCAAGATGGTCTTCATCAACCTTCTCAATGTCTTCTGATAAAGTCCCTCTGTTTCGGAATAGATGGGTACGATCCGCTTAAAGTTGAGGTAATCCTTCTGGATATCCCCATCCACTGTCTCCACATCAGGATGATGAATCTCTCTCTGATAGTTAAACCACCTCACCTCACCGGAGAAGATCAGTTGGCGCCCTTTTTTAAATCGTTCTCTGAGGTATCTCTCGTTGCCATGAAACCACTTCAATGTGATCGTGCTGCTCCCATCCCCAACGACTGCCTCAAAGACCCTTTTCTTTTTGTTCTGATAAAAAGCAACTCCCGAAAGCAGGATCTCACCAAAACCCGTCTCCTTTCTTCCCGCTTTGAGTTCGGAGATCTTTTCCAGGTTCCTTCGGTCTTCGTAACATCGCGGGAGAAAGTAGAGGGCATCCTCAACGGTTAGAATCCCTTTTTTCTCAAAGAGCTTAGCCAGCTTGGGCCCCACCCCCTTCACAAACTGGATAGGGGTGAGAAGGCGATTTCTCACATATTGGGCTTTGGATCGCTCCATCTACTTTTTCTCTTCTTCTCCAAAGGAATCTGAAACTACCTTGATATAGGTTTTTTTACAGGAGGAACATTGGATCTCATTCTCTCCTATCTTCAAATCGAATTGATCATAAGAGACGGTTTGATCACAATAAGGACATCGATAGGGAAACTTTTGAATTACCTGTTCTTCTAATTCCTTCCTCTTATAACGTTTATTTCTTCCTTTCATTTAGAGCCTTTAGCCTCTCGCTTGATTTTTTCAAAACTATACTAAAACTATCCCAAAGAATCAAGGAACTATCCTTGGAACTATCCTTGGTCTCCATAAATGGGACTTGCACGATCTTATAATAAAATGTTTTTTCATGCAGAAATTGATGAAAGGTTAATTTTGAAATATAGTAAATCGGATAGGTTAAAATGGGGTTTGTTGGGGGTCAGAGGGTGATTGGTTCAAAATAAATCACTTTTCTTCTCTCAATAGGCAGCCTCAATGTAATCAGGGTTCTTGGTTTCTTTTTGTCAACTTGAAATGTCATCGTCCCACGGTTCTTTTGAATAATCTCTTTTACCAATTCTAATATTAATTGGATTGCCTCTTCTTTTGAATCATGTGCGGTCCCTGAGACTCTCTCAGATTGTCCGCTGGATTTATTATTCCCAATGAAGCCAATGTCGACTTCAATGTAGGACCCTTTATTTTTAGGTGAGATTTTCTTGTCGAGGGTTTCCCTTTGACCATCGAGAGATTTAATTAAAAACCCGATGGTCCCATGAGGGGGCGTTGAAAGGATCGCATATTGAAGGATGGAATTTAAAATAAATCTCACTTGCTCATCGTGCATGCTGGTTTCAGGAAGGTCCTTTTCCAATTTTTTGAATATTTTGATATTCTTTTTCTGAAGGGGTTTCTCATTGGCTTCTAAAATTCCTTCAAGAATGAGATGCAAAGTATCCGTTTTGACAATGGGGGCATTAATGCTGATGTAATTTAGAAGACTATTTAGCACTGAATCAATCTTCTTGATATCTTCAGTAACCCCGTTAAGGGATTGCCTTCTAAGTTCTTTATCGTCAAATTTATCTGCTGAAATAAGTGTAAACTTTTTAAGTGAGGCAAGAGTGTTTTTAATGCGATGGACGAGTTCAATCAAAAAAGCTGAGGAGAAAGAAGTATCGTTTCCGTTTCGAGGTCCCTTTTCTTCTGAATCAAGGGGTCTCAATTCAGCTTCTTTTAAGAAAGAAGTTAATTGATCATTTAAATTTTCCATTAAACTATAAAAATCTGCATGAATAATGCCAATCGATGAGGTTATTGTAACTTCCTGTTATAAAAAAGTTTTCTTAGAATTTGATATTTTTAGAGAAAACGAAAATGACAAATTTTGGCATAAAATTTTAGCGACCTGGATTCTTATCATTCAGAAAGAAAAAGAGGTTGAGAAATTATCCCAACCTCTTTTTTTCTCTGGTGCCTAGGGCCGGAGTTGAACCGGCACGGTGGGGGACCACCGAGGGATTTTAAGTGCCAAAATCCAGCCTTTGACCATTTAGCACCAATTTATATCAAATAATATTGAACTAGTCAATTCAACAAGTTAAACAATTTTACATTAATACTGAGTTATACCAAATTGTATAGAAAAATATCCTGATTGGACACCTATATGGACACCTAAATTTTCTATTTTGCATTTCGGAGCAGAGTACCCTTTTTATCCACATCTTTCCTTAAACCCTTCTTCCTACCAGCCTCCCACCCAAACTCATGACCATAACGCCTCCTTACAAAACGGTGCCGAGTATCGATAACCTGCTTAGGATTTTTCTCATTGAGTAAAGTGGACATGAGTTCTAAACCAGGACGCATCCCTTTTCCAATTCCTTCTTATCTCACCTTCTAACCGTTCGCACTCCTGAGGGCAGTTGCCAATCCAATTCTCATTGGCACCCTCTACAGAATTCAGTAAACTCCAGATGTCCGGGGTTCAAATCCCTGCACCGCCACCAATTATTTCAGGTGCTTAGGCATCGCCTAAGGTTCCAGGAGGTAGGACTGAAGTAATATTGAAGTAACCAGATTATCTCTTTCTCTTAAGTTCCTTCTAGTCTCGCTCAATTTTTATCTTTCTTCTATAATATTCTCTCCGCTTTCCTTTCTCCACTTCAGGCTGCACCCTCCGACGCCCTCTAGAAGCCATAATCCAAGCACACCGTTTAGAGCAAACCGTTTTCCCTCTTAGTCCCTTTGAGGAAATACCCACCGCAATCCTGACGTTGGCATTTCTGGATAAGGTTTGTGGGGAAGTGGGTCAAACCGGTGGCGAAATCAAAAACGAGCTTGTCTTCAAGTCTGGAGAAAAATAAGGATACCTTTTCCCCTACCCTTTGAATATCGATGCTGAACGGATGGGTTATGATCGGGGAGTTCCTTTCCGAATTCTCTTCGTTGAAGATTGATGTGCTGGGCTTCTCAGTATCTATGGTTATTCTCCTCAAAGGTTTATTAAGAACCGGAGAAATCTTGACTGGGTGCAAGATATTATAGAGAAGATTACGAAACAAGTTTTGAAATTCCTTCAGCTGGCCCCTCTTCTTTCCCCATTCGAGAAGTAATTGATTGGGAATAAATAGAGGGCCCTGCTCACCATAGACCCTCTCCCTGATGTCCATCCATAAGACGAAAAGGTCTTTTTGTGCAACCTTGTCCAATTTGAGATTCAAAAAAATTAAGAACCACCTAAGCTGCTTTTTTGTTTTAACTCGGCTTTGTTGCACCCCCTTCACCTCCTTGTTCAATTCTAAATTTACAACCACTCTAAATTATTTAAGCTTTTTTTGAATATTAGACAATTTTTATGAGGTTCCCTAATCATATATATAATGGTTAATAAAAATTTGAAATATGGTACGTTAATTGCGTACAAATATTAATACCAAACCAGCACAAAATAGCAGAATTCAGCATATTCCGAGGCAATTTATGAACCTTTCTAATACCGATTTCCTTGCAAAGGTCCCCGATGGGAAGATGAAAAGGAAAACTAAGGCAAAACATAAAATGATAGCGGCATTGATTGCTCGTGGGTTTCATGCCAAAGACGTTGCCCATGAGGTGAATCTATCAGAGTCACAGATATCCCACCTATTATCCGATAAGGACTCCTCAGTGAACGCTGAAATTACCCGTATTCTCAGCGAACTGTTTGCTGACAATGACCGACACCTGATCAACCTTTACAGCAAGGCTCTGCAATAATTGGACAATATGCTTTCAAGTTCTGATGAAGAAAAGCAATATCGAGCCATGGATCGTATCATAAAAATGTTTTTTGCAAGGATACCCAAAAATACAATCATACAACAATATTTTGGCGATCAACAACATCTGCAACAAAAAGAATTCACTATGGATGACTATATTCTGTTTGGGGCTAAATTAAAGCAGATGGCCCTGCAAAAACGGCAGGAGCGAGGGCTGGATAATCCGCCAGATGATGATGATAAGGAACGTTCTGATTTTGCTTCAGATACTTCTGCTTCAGATGCTTCTGCTCCAAATGATTCTTCTCCAGACAATTCTCTTTTAGATACTTCTTCTCCAGAATGCAAGACATTTCTTGAGTTAGTGAAATGATGAATGAAATTTCTTTGTGGGTTGGAGTTGAACGGTTCCCTATGGCCGTAATCTACAAAAGATTTACGAATGGTCACCTAAAATTATTGAGAGTGCAAGATAAAAAGATTTAACAGAAGGCAATATACGTATACCCCCTTCCGAATAATTTCAACTTAAATAATATTCGAGTAATGTCAATGCAAATTTTAAAAAAAAATTATATCGGCGGAGATTTTATCGCCTGTTGATCCCCCAAAAGATAGAGCTCAAGTTTCCTCATTGCCTCTCTGCCGTCATTTAGATCGATCCGATTATAGCGCCTAAACATCGCCATGGTCTTATGGCCTGAGATCGCCATGATTACGCTGATATTTACTCCTGCCTTTCGCATAGTTGTGATGGCCGTATGACGGAAGTCATGGAAACATAGCCCTATAATCCCAGCTCGTTTGCATGCTCTCTGAAAACCTCTTCTAAAATTACCAAGGAGATTTCCTTTTTCGGTTGTGAATAGAAATCTTTCTGGGCCTTCGTTCTTCTGCCTTGCCAGGTGACCTCTCAAAAACCTTCCCATCAAACCTCCAAAAGGGATCTTTCTTCCTTCGCTACTTTTTGTTTCGCCATCGTAAAGTTCGATATATCCTTCATCTGCTCCGTTCCGGAAAAAATGGATCTGTTTTCCCTTGAGATTCAATATCTCCCCTTCCCTCATCCCGAGGTAATAACCTAAGGAGAAGATCAAGGCATATTCTGGAAGTTGATTTTTTAAAATTTCAAACTCTTCCGGCGAAACGATCCGGTCTCTCACATTTCTTTCAGGCAAAAAAGGGACCTTCCAACATGGGTTTTTCTCAACCATATCATCCCGAATGGCTAAGTTGTAAATTCTCTTAATCAGGGTCACAAACCGATTGACAGTTGCCGGTTTGTATGGTCTTCCTCGGTTAGACCGTGTTTTTAATATTTGATCTTGAAATG
>Ga0208563_1000057_pt1 | contig 119341 bp, 94 predicted proteins | sample June2015DPH_17_1_2_FD_184717 | JGI IMG/M metagenome (GOLD analysis project Ga0208563, IMG submission 184717) | Peatland microbial communities from SPRUCE experiment site at the Marcell Experimental Forest, Minnesota, USA - June2015DPH_17_150... | ecosystem: Environmental > Terrestrial > Soil >... | reverse complement strand
GTGGGCCTCGATGTCCACAAAGATACCATCACCATTGCGGTTGCCGACGCCGGCCGCGACGGGGAAGTGCGCGCCTACGGCACGATCAGTTCCGACCGGCATGCGCTGGAGCGGGCGGTGACCAAGCTCCGGGCCGATGGCGCCGAGTTGCACGTGGCATACGAGGCCGGCCCGACCGGCTTTGTGCTCTACCGCCATCTTCGGAAGATGAAGATCGACTGCCTGGTGGTCGCCCCCTCGAAGATGCCGGTCCCCGGCGGCCGCCGCCAGAAGACTGACCGGCGCGACGCCGAACTGCTCGCCCGCCTGTTGCGCGCGGGCGAGCTGAGCGCGATCCATGTGCCCGATGCCGTCGACGAGTCGATTCGCGACCTGACCCGCGCCCGCTCCGACGCCGTCGACGACCTGACGCGGGCCAAGCAGCGGCTCAAATCCTTCCTGTTGCGCGTGGGCTACCACTACACCGGCAAGGCCACTTGGGGCGAGGCGCACCTACGCTATTTGCGAGAGCTCCGGTTGCCGTTGCCCGCGCACAAGGCGGTGATCGAGGAGTATCTCCTGACGCTCGACCAGTGCAGCCAGCGGGTCGGGCGGCTCGACGATCTGCTCGCCGCCCAGGTGCCGCGGTGGTGCCACTATCCAGCCGTGCAGGCGCTGATGGCCCTGCGGGGTTTCCAGTTGGTCGCCGCCACCGTGGTCGTGGCCGAGATCGGCGACATCCATCGGTTCGCGCACCCGCGGCATCTGATGGCCTACCTCGGCCTGGTGCCGCACGAACACACCACGGGCAGCACCCGCCAGGTGGGCGCGATCACCAAGGCCGGCAATGGCCACGCCCGCTGGATGCTGATTGAAACGGTGCAGTCGGCCCTCCTGCCTCCGCGGGTGTCCGCGCCGCTCTCGGTGCGCCAGGAGGGCCAGCCGGCCGTCGTGAAGGCACTATCCTGGAAGGTGCAGACCCGCCTGCACAAACGCGGCTGGCACCTGATGTGCCGCGGCGTGATCAAACCGAAGGTCATCGTCGCCCTGGCGCGCGAGATGGCCGGCTTTGTCTGGGCGATGCTCCATTTGGTACCAGCCCCCGCCGCACTGCCGCCACCGGACGGGCCGGTCCTGCGACGAGCGTAAACGCCCCATTCTCAAACCGGCCCGCCGGGACTGGGTTCTTTTTCCCCGCCACCTTTCCCGTTCTTTGAAAGAGCCGCCGCGGTGCGGCGGCAGCCGACAACGCCCGGTCCCCCCGGCCCATGCACGTTGACGTTGGGTACAGGCGGACGCCACCCGGCGTCCGTCCACGTACGAGCCTAGAGCGTGCGGGCACGACGGTATCTGTTCCTGTGGACCGCACACACGTATTTCAGCTCGCTCACGGTGCCTTCACTGCAAGGCAACCGATGTCAGATGACGTCGCCCTTGTTCCTTCGGGCCGGACGTTGTTTTCTGCCGCTCCCGCGGCGGTGTCTTCATCCTCCGCCTCCTCCCGGCGTGGGCCGCCCTTCTATTCTCCCCGCTTGACTCCACGCAGCTATATCAACGTCCAAGGTCGAAGGCAATTTGCGGGTGGGAAGGGGACGCGAGTAGGCGGCGCCGGTGTGCACGAGGCGACAGGACAGGCCGAGGAAATCAGTCAGCCATGCGGCCGGCTCGTCGCCGCAATCATCGGCGGTCACCGTGTCCTTCCAAACAGTGACCGTTTTGGGTTTTGCGTTTTGGGTTTTGGGTTGGAGCGGGATGCGCGTGGAACCGTGACCCGAGGCGGCAAGGATAAGCTCGGTCTTGGTCAACGTCGTTTCGATCAAGGCTAGGCGGGGATGGGCCCGCTGGGTGAGAAACCGCCCATCGGCATCAATCACCATGAAACGTCGGTCGCCGATGATTCCGCGCGCGTCCACCTCGGCCGAGGTTACGGCAAGTCCCCGGCATGACTTCACGGGGTAGAGGTAGAGCGCGGTCAGGCGGAGCATGAGGCGACACGGTACGGCTGAAGCGGGCGACAGCAAGCGAGGAGCGGAAGCAGCGACGGTGTGGACCACGAGATGGGAACAGGGTGATTCGCGGGCCTACACTCGTTCCAGAAAGCCTAGCAGGGTCTTGTCGTAGAGCGGAGCTCAGCCCGCTTCCGAGGTGCCGGTAGCTGCCTGCGCAGGCTAAAGCACTGCGCTACGATTCGGAATCCCGGCTGAAAATTGCCCTGCCAGCTGCGCCAGCTCCGGCCAAATTATCAGTTGACGGCGGAGGCACCAAAATCATAGTCCGACATTCCCTTTTCGCGGGCGTAGCTCAGTTGGTAGAGCACCACCTTGCCAAGGTGGACGTCGAGAGTTCGAACCTCTTCGCCCGCTCCATTTTTTTCAGAGGGGAAACCGGCTTTGGAGTCCTTACTCCTGCCAGTATTCGTGGCAGGAGTCTGTTGACATGGGGGGCTTTGGCATGAAGAGCCCGAAGAAGCCTTCCGGTCGTTTTATCATCAAGCCGGTGAGCGTTCGCAGCCACGGCGTCGTTTACCAAACCTTTGCCCTGTCCGGCTGGCTGAACGGCCGGCGGATCCGTCGCCAGTTCAAGAGCCGCGAAGAAGCCCTGGGGGAGAAGAACGCCCTGGAGGTCGAAGCGGCGAACATCGGAAGGGAGATCCAAGCCCGGAACACCCGCCTTTCGGCTGCTCAGGTTGTCGAGGCCGAAGCCGCTTTTGCCCGCCTTGGCCCGAAACCCCTCGCCCTGGCGGTCGAATGGTTCTTGTCGACCTACAGACCGCCGGTCACCGCCATGCCCCTGGGCGATGCCGTGACGGCCTTTCTTGCCGAAAAGGCAGCGCATGTCCGCGAACTCGCCCTGCGTGACTACCGGAACCACCTGGAAACGCTGAAGGCGGCATTCCCGGGCCGATGCGTGCACGACGTCACCACGGCGGACCTTCAAGGGTTTCTCGCCCGCGGCAACGTCACGAAGAAGACCTTCAACAACCGGAGGATTCTCCTGCATGCCTTCTTCGCCTGGTCCCGTAAGGCCCCGCGGGAATGGATCCGCGAAAACCCGGTTGCTCCGATCCCGCCCTTCAAGCTCGCCCGCGGCGTGCCCGAAATCATCACGGCGCAACGTGCGGCCGACCTCATGACCTACGTCGAAACCTACGTTGGCGAGAAGAAGGGCAGGCAGCAGCCGGGCTACCTGGCGCCATACTTCGGTCTCGCCCTGTTTGCCGGCCTGCGCCCGTCCATGCCAGGCGGGGAAATCTGGAAACTCGGACAAGAATCGGATCCGTTGAAGTTCGTCGACCTTGCCCTGGGCGTCATCCGGATCACGCCTGACGTCGCGAAGACGAATTCGGTCCGCCAGCTGATGATTCAGCCGAACCTCGAGGCCTGGTTGCTGCGCTTCCCGCTGAAGAAGTTCCCGATCATTCCCCGCAACGCGCGAGCCGGAATCCAGCACGTGCGGGCGAAATTCGGGCTGAGTCCCGACACGTTGCGGCACACGTTCATTTCGATGCACGTCGCGAAGTTCAAGAGCCTGGGGGACGCCGCGCTTCAAGCCGGGAATTCCGAAGCGATGGTGAAGAAATTCTACCTCAACATGGTCTCGGAGCAGGAGGCGACGGTGTTTTGGGACATCGCCCCGGGCACCGCCGCTCAGGGTGGGGAAGTGATCGCGATGCCGGCCGCAGCCGCGGGATAGCTCACCCGCCAACGAAGCCCATAAGGTCGGGAAGGTTCCACTTCTGGAGTTCCTCAATAGAGAAACTCTTGAGAAACCTTTCCCAAGCCTCCGCTTCGAACTTTCGAAGCTCTTCCGCTGAGTGCTTTGCAACGAATGTTTCTTTCGGCCGGTATTGAAAACCCTTCTTCAAGACACTAGCCGCGGTGATGCCGTCGCGGTGAACGTCTTTGAGCCTATTTTTCAGGTCGAAGTCCGTCAGCGCCTCATTGATCCATGCTGCCAGCGATAGAGAGACCGGCCCGAACCGCTCTTTCTGGCTTGCCGCCATCAGGAGAAATTCGATCCGAGCCACCATGAGTTTGACTTCGCGGGCATGATCGAACTGCGCCCCGCCTTCTTCGGTTCTCTTGCGCCAGGCCTTAAGCGAATCCGCGGAAAACGGCTCTGATTTTGTGGCCGGATTCGTCAACGAGATCGCCAAGGGTCTCTTGCCACGCTTCTCGAATGAACCAGGGATCAAACCGAAGGTGTAGGCGATCCTGCGGGCAAGTCTCGGACTTATCCGAAGCCGCCCGAGTTCGATGGACTGAATCGCCGGACCAGAGACGCCGACACGCTTGGCGAATTCCGGTTGCGTAAGGCCGGCCGCCTCACGAATCCGCCTCAGCGGGTGAGTAAACTTTGGTTTTCTGGGGATACGTAGTTGTATGCGTTAAAATCACCGGAAGGCGAGAACGAACTTGCATCTAGCGGCGCCCTGTGACGTATCCCGGTACGCAACAGAAAGAAAATCCATGAATGAACCAATCAATCCAGGTCAACTTGTCGATGGCCCCCGGCTCTTGGAACTCACCTTTGACGAGCGTTCCCGCCCTTCGCCGCGGTGGCTCTACAGCATGACCAAGAGGGGCGTGATCCCCTTCGTGAAAATTGGGCATTTGGTCAGGTTCGACCCCGAGCGGGTCCGCGAAGCGTTGGCGAAGAAATGCACGGTGAAGGCCCGCCCCGATGCCGCCTGAAAATAACGGCTTGGGCTGGGAAAACGGGCAGCGCGTCCCCATCGTCCTCCACGAAAGCTATCAGGAGACGATGCAGCTCTCCGCGGCGCCGGAGCGGCGGATTGAGATTCGCCGTGCCGCGTTCCGCGCCCTGATCGATCCCGAGCGTCGGCCACTGAGCGTGATCGCCCGGGAGGTCCCCTGTAGCGTGCAGGCGCTGTCGGCCTGCTGCAGGCGGATCGCCGTCCCGATGGGACTCGAATCCCTATTGCGCAAGGGGCCGGCCGCCCGGCAGCGACTTAGTGAAGCGACGGCGCGGACCTGGGCAAAGAAACGGGCCGATCAGGAACCACCCCGACCGGCCCAAGCTGAGAAGCCTCAACGTCTATACCCAAATAACGATGGAGACGCTACCACTTCGTAACGGACCGGCAACTACAAAGTTTTCAGCCGGTCGCGTCCAGCCCTTCGTTGCGGAGAACGATGGCCGTCTGGATAGTCTGTTGAATCGTCGGGACCGGATGCAAAAGCTCACGGCGTTTTATTCGCAGGTCGAACGGGCCCTGGGCAGACGCGAGACGACACGGAAGAGCGGGCGACTGTGACGGCGGCTCCCCAGACCGTAGCCGAGCCCATCGCGCCCGCAACCACAGCCGCGAAGCGATTGGCACAGTACGTGTCACTTTTCAAGACCGTGCGGTCTACCTGTGGCTTCTCCTGGCCGACTGCGGGGAAATTACTGGACGATATTCGCGCGGGGCGGTGGCGGAAAGAAGTCGAGTCCGTCCGCGCGGCCTACCGTCTCGACCAGGCGAAGGGCGATAAACTGAAGCGAAAACTCCCGGGGGTCACTTTTGCCGGCGTCTTCAGAAAGCGGAATAACGGTTCGCTCGAAAAGCATTCCGGCCTGTTGTGCTTGGACTTTGACGGTCTAGCCGACCGGATGCCCGATGCCCGCAAGCTCCTGGAGGCTGATCCGCACGTCTTGGCCGTCTTCGTTTCGCCTTCGGGCCGCGGGCTTAAGGTGATCGTGCCCGTTGACGCCAGCGACGGCGAAACGCACCGGGGATGCTTCCAGGCTGCCGAATCGTATTTCAGGAAACTCGATTTGGTCGTGGATGCCACGGGCAAGGACCTGGTCAGGTTGTGCTTTGTTTCCTGGGATCCCGACGGCTGGGTTCGCCCCGACCTCGAGACAGATACCCCTTGCACCCCCTTTTCCCCCGCGCCTGCTTCCCTTTTCACTCCACCTCCACCTCCACCTCTACCTCTACCTCCACTCTACACCTACACAACACCTCCACCTCCTACACCTACACAACAACCTGGGGACCTGGCCTTGCTGGCGCGGGTCCGGGCAGAAGCGCAGATCAACCTGGAGAAGATCAAAGCGGATTCGCCCGTCTGGGCCGACCTTTATCAGCGGGTCCTTGCGGATCGCTTCGACCTGGGGCTGCATTGTCGCAACCAGTGGCTTGCCGCGGCCGTTCCGTTCCTGTTCCTGGCCTTTAGCAAGCGCGTTGGATGCGAACTGGCCTTGCTTCATCTGCGTATCTACGGCGGCCTTTATCAGGGCGATGAAGTCGAGCATCGCGGGTCTTTCGATTCACTTTGGGCGGGCTGCGAAGCGAACTACACGGTCGAATTGTCGGCAACCGAACGTGAGGTTTTTGACGCACTACTGGAGCCAGAGAAAAGCGCGTTCAGGATTTGCCGCGACCTGGCCCGCGGGGATCCCACGCTGACCTTCTTCCTGGCCTGCGATCACCTGGCGTTACGCCTGGCACCGCCCGGTCACGTCAGCGGCTGGCGCCTGCTCCGGGCCTTTGAGGCGCTCGGGATCCTGGTCGTGGTCGCGCACGGCCGGAGACGGACCAAAGGGCAAAAGTCATTCGCAACGCGGTATCGCTGGGCGTTGCCGTCCATCACCGCGGCAGCGGTCACTACACCTGGAGGCAAAGGATGAAGTCCATCCGTCGCATCAATCGCGCCAGCGGGTCGACGCAACGCCTGGTCGAACGCCTCTTCTCAATGTCGCTGATCCGCGCGCCGAAGAGACGCGCACCGCGGCAGCACCGGGGACCGATGAACGGCGAACGCATCAGCATCCGGTCAGTCCGCCAAGAGGACCAGGCATGACAGCAAGCCACCACGACCACGTCCAACAGGGGGACCGCCAGCCATGACCATGACCGACACCGCGAAGCAACCAGGCCCGCCGCCGTGCGTCCGCCGTCACTCAACAGCGCAGACACGGCCAAGAGTTAGGTAACCCCTCCCCGCCATAGGGATGCTTTCATTTGAAGGAGAACGACTTAGGGTCAACGACTCCCCGTTCCTTTCGCACGCAACCCCCGGCACCGAAGTATCCGCTCACTGAAGGCGCCGAAGATTTCTAAAAGTATTTTCCCGATGAAAAATAAAACGATCCATGACTCAAATCGACTGACGATTACCAACATCGCCGAGCTTTTGTCCTGCACCCGGAAGACGGCCCGCGTTCACCTGCACCGCGATGGTGCCCCTCCGCGTGGCAGGGACGGCCGCTACGACCGCACCCTTGCCTTGCGTTATTTGCGCGGGTCCATCGCCAAGGGCGGCGCGGGCGGTTCTCAACTCGAACAGTTACGCGTTCGCCGGCTTCAAATCGAAATTGAACGGGCGGAACTCGAACTCGCGCGGTCCCGCGGCGAGGTTTTCGAACGCGCGTCGATCCGGCCGGTGCTTCAGATGCTTGTCAGCGAATTCCAGGCAGGCCTGTTCGAGAAATTCGAGAATGAACTTCCGCCCCGGTACGTCGGGAAAGGCCAGGTCGAATGCTCGCTGATGAACCGCGACGCCTGCGACGAATTGATCCACAAGTGGAAGACGGCCGGAAACCGGATCGCCCAGGCGCCCGGGATCCCGGCGGCCAGCGGGAAAGGGGGCTACGGATGAACGCCGACCAGGAACAGTTTCTTCAGGCGATCCGCGACCTGTTCGTCATCCCGGCCAGGGGGCCAAAGGCTCGCACACGCCCCGCCACACGCCCCGCCAAACGCCCCAGGAAAGCTCCCAGAAGGCTGACGGAGAGCGCCCGCAGACGGTGACAAACGCCCTTTTATTACGATGAATAATGAAATTCCACATCCAGGCGACCCTTTGGGCGCCCCGCCAGGCCCGCCGCAAGCAGGGCCCGTCGAAGGTTTCGACAGCGACGAAGCGATCGCCGCGCGGACCGGATGCACTACCTTCCAGGTTCAAAAACTGATTCGCGAGGGGCATCTGCGCCAGGTGAGCGCGACTGCCACTCACCGATATTTCCGACCGGCGGACTTGGATGGCGCGAAAGCCTTCAGCCAGCGGCTACTCGACATCGTCGGAATTCGTCAGAAGGTCTCGCGTCTTGCCGCCGGGGAACGCGAGGCCGCATTCTGGGCGCACGTTTCTGCCGCTGAGAACGGTCGCCAGCGATTGACCGCAGCCGACCGCGCAGAGGGCGCGCGCCGGTCCCAGGCGGCGCAACGGTTCGATCAGGCGGCTGACCGGGTCACCGCTAGGATCGACCAGATCCTTGAGCGGATCGAACACGTCGGCAGACGGCCGGCCGGGGACCACCTTCGGCTGCGCGCGGTGCACCAAGCCAGCGGAGTTCTCGAAGGGGTGGCCGTGATGACCAAGGATCTGCCCTGCGCTGGAAAGTTCATCCTGGTCGACACCGCCGGGAACATCACCAAGAATCCCAACCAGGCCAACAAGCGTTTGCAGGTTTGGACGGACGAAGAATCCCTAACGACTTTGCTCGTTGCCCTGGAAGCTGCCGGTCCGAAGCTGAAGGTCCGGACTGATCATAGTGACGACGTCGCCGATCGGGTCGGTTATGCCGACTCTTTCGGGCGCCAGGGGGCTTCCGTCACTTGCGATTTGCATCTGTTCGCTTCCGCTGATGCCCGAAATATCATTTTGGAGACGGCCGCCCGTTCGCCGGAATTGTTGGGCGTGAGCGTCTCCTTCATTCCGCGTTTCGAGATTCGCCCCGACCGCGCGCTTCTGCGGGTCGTGGCCGTCGAGGCATGTGACATTGTCGACGAGGCCGCGGCGAATCGGAGCCTTTTCCCTGACTGAACTCTGAACCTCTACCCCCCTGAAAAAATGAATCGATTAATCGCAAAACTCACGGGCCGCAGCGTCAAGAGCTGGCAGGCCCATTTGAAAACGATCGACGAAGCCGTTGCCCGGATCCGGGAAGCAGGATCGCCGGCCGGCAACTTCGAGGCCGAAGTTTTGGCTGCCCAAAACGATTTCGTTTCGAATCCGTCGTCTGACGCTTGCCGGCGTTGGATTGAAGTCGAAAGCCTGCGCCAGGCTGCGGCTGTCGTGACCGAAACCGTTCGGAATCTCGTCGCTGACCAACGGAGGGAACTGTTCAAAACACCAGAGGCGCGGGCCAAACTGCGTGACGCCCTGGAGGAGGTCCGCACCGGCCTGGTTGCGAAGAAGGCCGCGGTCATTGCGGCCGACAAAGTCCGCGCGGAGGAGACCGGGGTCGAAGAAACCAGCACCAACACGATCGCGACCATCGATCTGGAAATCGACCGGCTCGAACGGGCCCGAGGCTACATCGACATCGATGCGGACCTGGCGGTAAACGCATTGGCAACGATCCTCAACGGATGACTTTTGACGGCGACTCCCCAGGCGGGGCCGGCGCCGTTGAACCGCGAGCCGGCGCCGCGGGGCCGCGAGGCTGAAACCGGCACACCTTCATGAGGACCATTCCCCAGACGTTCGGAAAAACCGGCCGTCACTATGAACTCGACCGCCGGTCTGCTCACGCCTGCATTTACCGCGTCTACCGGCAGACCTCCTCCGGCACCGGCCCGCTCTTGGGCTATGAGACACACGTCATCAGATTCTACCCTGAAGGGCAGTGGTTAGGCAGGACGATTGAGGCATCTGAACGGTTGGGCAGCAACGAGGACTTGGGCCGCTACGCTTGGAGTTTCAGCGGTCCGAACGCCCTTGCCCGGGCCGTTGAACGGTTTAACCGCCTTCAGGAACGCCCCGCCGATGCTGAACCTGATGTTCAGGTGAACGCTATCTCCCCCGGACCCATACCGGGACACCCCCCGGACGGTTTCGCCGCCAGTCCACAGCCACGGCGGGAGCCTGCGGGGGTGCCCGTCCTGATGTCATGATCGATTTTCCCGCATGGCGCTTCTCGGAAGAGAGGGGTTTTACGTCATGCGCGGACGGCCCCCGTCTGAGCTTTGCCGCTTGGACGGGGGTTTCTGTTTCGTCGGGATTGCGCCTATCCGTCGCCCCGCTCAATCGCCCCGGCCAGGACGGCGAAATCATCATCAGCCAGCCGGTCCGCCCAGAACCGCGAAAACTCCCTCGGGTCCACGTGAAGCATTTTCTCCATGCAGACCTGGGCGGTCGCCTTCGAAATCCCCGCAAGCTCGACCGTTTCAAGCGCCTCTTCCCCGTTGACCAGGGCGTTCGCGGCCACCGCGAAGAGATCCCGCCCAATTCCGGGACCGTCCATCTGTCCGCGCGTCATCTCATCGCAAACGACGATGACCTTCATCCACCCGACCAATTCAGCGACCGGACGGGGATCCGCGAGCAATCCCTCGAGCCAGGCTTTTTCCGTCATCCAGGGAAGGTTCGCCTCGAGCATGGCCCACGTTGCGCGGGCGATCCGGTCGAACCCCTCGGGCAGCCGCTTCACCGGGGCGGGGCTGTCCGCTTCGTGCTTCGCCGCCAGGTAGGCGTCCATTTCCACCCCGGCAACGAACACCGACCCGATCCCTTCGAGGTTCACCCGCACCATGCCCGGCGCAAGCTCGGGCGCGGGGATCCGTGCCTTCGTCGCTGTGGCAAAGTCGTATATCTCGACGAACTTCACTCAGGGAATGAAAACCGGATCGTTCCCGAGGGGCAAGGATCGCTTTCTTCTTGAACGGGCAAACGCCGTCGCAAAGGTGCCTCACAATGATCGATCCCGAATTCCTTCTCGACGAACACGACGACCCGGCGTCCGCCTTGGAAGCGAAAGAAGAAGCGGTCGAAGTGTCGGACCGGACCAGCGAAGATTTCTCGGCAGCGATCGGGCGGTTGCTGGCCTGGTACCTGGAAGGCGGGACGCTGGCGATGATCGCGCTTCGGGTCCTGGTTTCCGTGCATAAGTTGCGGCCGGATCTGATCGGCGGAATGTCCTTTCAGGAAATCGCCGGGAAGGCCGGACAGGGGCGATCCGCCGCGCACAACTTGTCCGAAGAATTCGAGCAATACTTTCCGATCCGCGGGCGCCTGGATCGATCGGAACTGGCAAGGCTTCGTTACCGACGCAGCCACGGGCCCGACAGGGGCCAAGCCGCGGGGACCGCCCGATTAAAGCGCGGCACAGCCGGCCCGCCCTGGGTGAACAGTCCGAGCCAGCCGGGCCGATCGCGCGGCAAAGGGTAGCTGCGCACCCCTGGGCGATTTCGCCCTCCTCACTTTTTGCCAGCCCGTTCAATCGCTCCAATCACCGCTGCTGCGCAGATGCACATGGCACCGATGACGAAACCCGACGACGTAATAACGTGCGCACCGAAGGTCTGAAGTAGGCTGAAGACGATCACAAGGCAGCCGGCGACATAGAGAAGGATTTTCATGGTTGGCTGTACCTCGCAGGAGGTCTTGAGGCTGATCCGGGCAGATGGCAACGGTGATCGGGATGGGGGCGCCCGCTTCGATCATTACATTTCGCCAGCCGCGGGGACCAAGATCCCGAAGGCGCCGATCCCGACCGTTGAACCGATCGCATCAATCACAGGGATGGCCCGCCTTGCCGCGACCTGACGTGCACCTGACGCCGTTCTCCCGCCGCGCGATAGAGGACAGCGGCAAACGGCCAAAACGCCGGGAAGGGGCAACGCCGTTGAAAAGAACGACCGCCTTGTCCGTATCCAGTCTTGCCATACTCCTGCCATCGATGAGACGCGGTGAGGAGTCGCGCGAGGATCAAGTTTACTCTTGCCACACTCCTGCCAAATACGCGTGATTCGTTGCTGTTCCTTGCAGAAACATGCACTCACAACCGCTCGTCTCAGAATTCCCCAAGTCGGCATCCTGTGCCAATTACGAGGGGAAAAACCAAAACGAGCCGGTTTTCACTGAAACAGAAGGTGCGGATTCGAACCTCTTCGCCCGCTCCATTTTTTACCGCCGCGGGCGGTAAAAAATGCCCTCCGTAGCTGCCGAGCGAAGGAGGGCCTTACCCCCGGTTTGGCGGGGTACGTAATTTAGCGTAACTTCCGACGACGGGGGTGCCGGCCGCCCCACCCGGCGGCTTTTTTGTTGGCCGGAGGCCGCTGGCCGTTATGAGTGACGGCGTTGAAAGCCGCCGATTTCTTCAAAACTTCGAATCCTTGGCTGGCGGAGCGGTTGGGTTTCGGTCGTACCGCGTATGCCAGCCGGCTGGTCTCGGCGCTGCGCCGGCAGAAGACCGGCAGGAGCGAACTCAACCAGCTGAGGGCCAAATGTGCGGCCTGGGCTTGCCCCGGTTTCTCGGACAGTGGTTCGGGGTGATTTCAGTTTAGTTGGGATTCAAAGCTGACGGGACTGAGGTAGCCAAGACTGGAGTGCAGTCTGGTCCGGTTGTAGAAGCTTTCAATGTAATCGAAGATCGCCGAGCGGGCCTCGGCGCCGGCGGCACGCGCCTCACCACCACCCCGACCTACGACCACCTGAACCGGCTTGGTTCGAACTCCTCCACTCCTGCGGCGCAGCGGGAGCTACGCCCTCCATGAATGTATATTATCCGATCCGGAGGGCCCGGCTCCCGCCTACGCACCGCTTCGGCGAGGCAAAGATTCAGCGTTGTCAGGCTGGCCGCGGTTCCGACAATCAAGACGCGCGAAGCCCAACCCTTTGCCTCCCCATCCCATTCTGAGATTCGGTTTCCTGCCCAGGATTGCCCATCATGTGGCTGCAAGACTACACGCCGATCCATCATAGTTTACCGCTCTCGGCGCTCCTGGCGGCGGTGCCGATTTTCACCCTGCTCTTTCTTCTGGGAGTGAAGCGCCAGCCGGCCTGGCTGTCAGCGCTGGCGGGATTAGCGGCGGCGGTGATCGTTGCCTTGGGGGCATACGGCATGCCGATAGGCCGCCTTTTCTCCGCCGTGATCTATGGTGCGGCGTTTGGTTTGTGGCCGATCGGGTGGGTGGTGTTCGCGGCGGTTTTGCTTTACCGCGTCACCGTCGAGAGCGGCCGATTCGATCTGCTCAAGGATTCGCTCGCTCGCTTGACCAACGACTCCCGGCTGCAAGTGCTGCTGATTGCGTTCGCCTTCGGCGCGTTTATCGAGGGAGCCGCGGGCTTTGGCACGCCGGTGGCCGTGGCCGCCACCATGCTGATCGGCCTGGGTTTCGCACCGCGTTACGCGGCGGGAATCTGCCTGCTCGCCAACACCGCGCCGGTGGCCTTTGGCTCCATCGCCATCCCCATCACCACCCTCGCCATCACCACGGGTCTGCCGGTGGATCGCCTCAGCGCCGGGGTGGGCCGCATCTGCGCCCCGGTATCGCTGTTCATTCCGGCGTATCTCATGGTGGTGACATCGGGATGGAGAGGGCTGCGACCGGTTCTCCCGGCGGTTGCCATTTGTGGGTTGGTTTTCGCCGGGATGCAATTTGTCGTCTCCAATTTCGTCAGCCCGCAACTAACCGATATTCTGTCTTCGCTCTCCGCGATGGGCGCGCTGGTTCTGCTGTCCTATTTCTGGAGACCGAGCGATGCTCCGCAGGTGATGAGCGGCGGCCCGCCGCACGCCACCGGACAAGTCGTGCGCGCCTGGGGTCCCTATGTTCTGCTGGTGCTCTTTGTGCTCTTATGGGGCTACAAGCCGCTGCAAGCCTGGCTCCAAGGCACGAATATCCTGCTCAACTGGCCGGGGCTGCATAACACCATTGAGCGCATGCCACCGGTGGTGGCGAAGCCCTCCGGCTACACGGCGGTCTACGCCTTCAGTTGGCTCTCTTCGTCGGGCACCGCGTGTCTGTTTGCCGCCATGCTGGGTTCGTTGGTTGCGGGCATGTCACCCTCGCGTTTCTTGCGGACCGTCGGGCATACCGCCAGGCAACTGGCCCTGGCCGAACTCACGCTGGCGGCGGTTTTGGCCATGGCTTTCGTCATGAACTATTCGGGCGCCACCGGGACGCTCGGCCTGATCTTTGCCGCCACCGGCGCGATGTTCCCGTTCTTTAGCGCGCTGCTGGGGTGGCTCGGGGTTTTTCTCACTGGCAGTGACACCTCGGCCAATGCCTTGTTCGGAAACCTCCAGGTGGTGACCGCCGGCCAGCTGGGAATGAATCCTGTCCTGATGGCCGCGGCCAACTCCGCCGGTGGAGTCATGGGGAAGATGATCAGCCTCACCAGCATCGCGGTCGCCGCCGCGGCAACCTCGATGAAGCGGGAGGAGGAATCGCTGCTGTTCCGCTTCACTTTCAAACACAGCGTCTTCCTGGCCTCGGTGATCGGATTAATCGTGATGTTCTATGCGTACGTGGCGCCCTGCTGGGCGCCGTGAGCGAGAGCTGCCCCCTTGCTCGAAAAAAGGGGCCGTTGAGTGTTGGCATCGACGCAACCCAAGGGATGACGCCCGGCAAAAGAATCCTCGTTGCCTTAAAGCGTGTCTTCAAACTGCCTAGACTGCGCAGGCAGGCGTAGCGCAGCGCTTCGGCCTGCGCTGGGCGGATGAGCGCGGGTTTCCGACTTCGCCCTTCGGGCTACGACGGACAGGAAAACACCGCGCTACGTGCCTCTGCTGTTAGAGGTTCATTTAGGAGGCTGTTTGCGGTTTGAAGACATACCCTAAAGATTGCCTGTCAGCTGGGCGTTGACACGAGAGCTGGCTGGAGCTTGCGCCTGCTCCATTTTCGCCGAGACTTCGGCGGCCGAACTCCGTCGGGTTTTTTGTTGGCCGGGGGCCGCAAGCCGGTATGAGTGACGGCGGTGAAAGCCGCCGATTTCTTTACGCTGCCCCCGTCGCTCGCCGCTTTCGCGGCGCATTTTCCGGCCGAGGCGCTGCCGTGGGAGTGGCTGCGGCGCATCGGCCCGGCCCTGGCGGCGTTTCCTTTCGATGCTCCGCTGCCGCCGCTGCCGCCCGGCGTGCATGCCGAGGGACCGCTGTGGATCCACCCGACGGTGAAGCTGCCGCATTACGCCACGCTGATCGGACCGGCCTACCTCGGGGCCAACACCGAAATCCGGCCGGGCGCATGGGTGCGCGGCAACGTCATTGTCGGCGAGGGCTGCGTGCTCGGCAACGCCTGCGAGTACAAGAACTGCCTGCTCATGGACGGCGTGGAGACGCCGCACTACAACTACGTGGGCGACTCGATCCTCGGCAACCGGGCCCATCTCGGCGCCGGCGCCATCTGCTCCAACCTGCGACTCGACCGACGCGAAGTGCTGGTGCGCGAGGGCGATGCGGTGCAGCCGACGGGCCTGCGCAAATTCGGCGCGATCCTCGGCGACGGGGCGGAGGTCGGCTGCAACGCCGTGCTCAATCCGGGAACCCTCCTCGGCAAACGCGCGCTGGTCATGCCGGCCATCGCCTTCGGCGGTTATTTGCCGGCCGGCCACATCGGCCGGGTGCGCTACACCGCCGTCAGCGAGCCGCGGCGGGATTAAAATCTTGCCCGTCCCGCCGCTCTGACTCTTGCTCGGTTTTCTCCGCCGACCGCGCGGAGGCAGGAACATACCACGAGCCAGCGCAAGACCATGAGGATACTTTCCGGCATCCAGCCCTCCGCCGCGCCGCACATCGGCAATTACTTCGGCATGATGAAGCCAGCCGTCGAGCTCCAGGCGCAGGGTGAGTGCTATTATTTCATCGCCGACTACCACTCGATGACGTCGCTGACCGACGCCGCCGAGCGCCGCCGCAACACGCTCGACGTCGCGCTGGATTTCCTCGCGTGCGGCCTTGACCCGAAGAAAAGCGTTTTTTTCCGGCAGTCCGACCTGCCAGAGGTGACGGAGCTGACATGGATCATCGGCACGCTCACGCCGGTGGGGCTGCTGGAGCGCGCCCACGCCTACAAGGACAAGCTGGCCAAGGGCGTCGCCCCCAACTTCGGCCTCTTCGCCTACCCGGTGCTCATGGCCGCCGACATACTCCTGTATGACTCGAACCTGGTGCCGGTCGGCCGGGACCAGAAGCAGCACGTCGAGATGACGCGCGACATCGCCATCAAGTTCAACCAGACCTACGGCGAGACGTTTGTCGTGCCGGAAGCGGCCATCCGCGAGGAGGTCGCCACCGTGCCCGGCACCGACGGCCAGAAGATGAGCAAGAGCTACGGCAACGACATCGAGATTTTCGGCGGGGAAAAGGCGATGCGGAAGCAGATCATGTCGATCGTCATGGACAGCCGCACGCCGCAGGAGCCGAAGCCCGACGCCGACAAAAACATCGTGATCCAACTGCTCAAGCTCGTCGCGCCCAAGGAGGTCGCCGCCGACTGCGAGCACCGGTTACGGGCCGGCGGGCTCGGCTACGCCGATCTCAAGAAGACCTTCTTCGAGCACTACTGGAGTTATTTTGCCGCGGCCCGCGCCCGTCGCGCGGAGTTGCTGGCCAACCGCGACTATATCGAAGAGGTGCTGCGCGACGGCGCCCGCCGCGCCCGCGCCGTGGCCCGCCAGGTGCTCGCCCGCGCCCGGAAGGTCAGCGGCCTTGGCGACTGAGCCGGCTCAAGGCGTCGGCCGGCTTATCCATCATTCGCCGGGGTCAGCCGGAACAGCGCGACGTCGTGTGAGGCGATCTCGCCGGTGAAATCGCTGCTGGTGGGGCTCAGGCTCTTTTTCTGCCACAGGTCGCGCACCTGATAGTTGCCCCTGAAATAATACGACAACTCCTTCCAGGAATAGGTGATGGTCGCCGGGACGGGGCCGGGGTTCAGAATGCAGACCGCCCACTCGCCATGGGAAAGTTGCTTCACCCAGACCTCATGATCGGGATGCGCCTCCCAGCGCTGCGCCTGCTTGCCCAGCGGATCCTGATCGATCGCGATGACGTCCTTGTCGGTCAGGAGGTCGCGAATCTCCTTCGACATATTCCGGACGTCGTTGCCCGCCATCAGCGGCGCGGCCAGCATGCACCACAGGCTGAAGTGGGCCCGCGACTCGGCGAGCGTCAAACCGTTGTTGCCCACTTCGAGCATGTCGGGGTCGTTCCAGTGGCCCGGGCCGGCGAACTCGAACAGCTCCACCTGGGCGTCGAGGATGATTTTCCAGCCCATGGACCACTTCTTCCGGCAGTCATAGCAGTTGGCGATGTCGCCGGTGGTCCGCCAGAGGTGCCCGACGTCCTTGGCCCAGGTCCACGGTTTGTTTTGACCCCACTCACACAAGCTGAAGACCACCGGCCGCCCCGCCTTGTGGAGCGCATCGCGCATGATCTTGTAGGTCTCCTGGGCGTCCGCGGTGCCGTGGTTGCACCAGTCGTACTTCAAATAATCGACGCCCCACGAGGCGTAGCGCAGGGCGTCCTGAAACTCGTGGCCGCGTCCGCCCGGGTAACCGGCGCAGGTTTGTGCGCCCGCGCAATTGTAGATGCCGAATTTGAAACCCTTGCCATGGAGGAAATCGCCGAGCGCCTTCAGTCCGCTGGGAAACTTGACCGGATCGGCCACGAGGTTGCCGTCGGCATCCCGCTCCTTGGCCATCCAGGCGTCATCGAGGACGATGTAGACGTAGCCGGCGTCCCTCATGCCGTTGTCGATCATGGTCTCGGCGGTCTCCTTGACCAGACGTTCGTCGATGTTCGTCGCAAACGTATTCCAGGTGTTCCAGCCCATCGGCGGGGTCAGGGCCAATCCCTCGAATTTCTGGGCCAGGGCGGTGGTGGTGAGAAACAGCGTCGTGAGGAGCAAGGCTTTTTTCATGGGAGAGATCAGTTGCGGAATGGCCTTCAGCGAAGCTTCAGAGGAGAAGGGGTGGCGTTGGTGCGTCGGGGACAAACTGATTGCGCGCAGGTCCACCCATCCTCCCAGCCGCTTGCGGCGAGGCGAAAGGACGGCGGGCCCAGCTCCCACGGAATCGAATCTCCACCCGCATGACAATAGCGCCTTCTGCAAAAGAACGGTGAAAGTAGCTTCCCAACAGTCACCCACCTGGCGGCGGCGGATATTCTCCTGGGTCCGGAAGGAGGCGGTCCCAACGTCGCGGGACGCCGAGCCATGAGTGGATCTTCAACGAAGACCGGGGTGTTGTCTTCCGTGCTCTGCCTGCTGGTCTTTGCCGGCTGTGCCACCAGACGCCGCCCTCCGCGCCGCCGGCACTGCCGTGGAGGAATTCACACCCCGCGAAAAGGTGCCGGTCGTGCTCCAGTTCACGCCCGCGGGAGCGCAGCGCGCATTGCGGTGATACTTGCGCCGCTCAAAACGGCTGTTTCTTTAACGGGATCAGGGCGACCGGCCCGAGCAGGCCGGAGTCGAAGAGCGGCCAGCCGGAGGCGTCGAGCGGCCGGTAGTTGCGGCTTACGACATTGATGTCGTAGAAATATTTCCAGTTCACCTTGCGCTGGTTGAGGTCGCGAATGCGGTTGGCGGCGAGGTTGGTGACCTCGACCTCCAGGGTGTTTTTGCCGGGCTGGAGCCATTGACCCACGGGAGCCATGAACGGGGCGCACCAGAAGGCATCGACCGCATGGCCGTTCAGCTTCACGCGGGCGCTCTCGCAGACCTTGCCCAGATCGAGCAGCCAGTTCTCGGCTTCGCCCGCCGGATGATCAAACGCGAGGGTGTAGCGCGCGGTGCCGGCAAAGCGCTTGGCTTCGGGATCATCCCGGGTCGTCCAAGACGCAAGCTGCGTGGCTTCGTAGGCAGCCGGCAGCACCGGGCCGCCATCCACGAACTGCACCTGCCATGTGCCCGCGATTGGCTGGGCCGCGCCCGCCTCTTCGAAATAGGGCCAGGTCGGACCTGTCACCCTATGATCGAACGTCCGCAGGATGCGGGATTTCCCTGGAAGGAGTCGCAGGTAAACCTGAAAGCCCTCCTGGGTCTCACGTAATGCCGCCACGCCAGTCCGGTTCTCGTACATTGGATCGAGGATCACCGCCGATTTGGCGGGGGTGGTGAAGGCCACCCAGCCGTTCACCGCGTGGTCGCCACGGTTGGCCAGGAAGTACCAGTAGCCGTCTTTGTCGCGACGGCGCATGAAGCGGAGGCCGAGGTTAGCGCAAGGTTCAGCCGGGACGCCGGCCGTCCGCAGCAGGACTTCCACATCGGGGCCGATCAGAAACGCGCCCTGGCCCACCGTTGCCCGCTGGAGGCCGGAGTTTGCCTCCTGCACCGGCTGAAGGGAGCCGATGAGTTCGCGGAATTCCGCGCGGCGTTTTTCCAGATCGTTCCATCCCGGCACGTCGGCCGGCAGCTTCCCGAGCACGAGGATGGTCGCGCCGTCGCGCGCCAGCTGGACCAGCTTGCGCAGCGTCGGCGCGGGCATGAGGCGGCATTCCGGCACGAGCACCACGCGCCAGGTGTTGCCGCCGATTGCCACCCGGCCCTGCCCGTAGGTTGCCTCCGCCAGAAAGTGATCGGACACGTGGTCGTAGCCGTAGCCGCGATCCCACAGGGCCGTGGCCGCGGCATAAAACGGATGCCGCCCCAGCCATTGCTCCACGTTGTGCATGGTGAACGGCATCAGCAATTCCGCCGGAGTCTGCCAGATGTCATGCAGCGGGAAGTAGAGCAACACGTCGTTGGCCGGCGCGCCGCTTTGCAGCACGGACTGGCAGCGGGTCGCGTAGGCGGTGAACTCCGGCAGGTCGCGCCAGAGGCCGCCCTGCGGGCCAAAATTCACCGCGGCATAAAATTGCCAGCCGGGCCACGGCGCTTCCGCCGGCGAATAGGGAATGCCATGGAAGAAAATGTGGTTGACGCCGGTAAGGAACAGGTAGTCCGCCGCCTGCTTCACCTGCGACAGCGTCGCCTGGAAAGGCTCATTCAGCCAGGTGAACGATTCGGCGGAGGCCAGCCGGCGCCCGGCCATGTGCGCGGCGGAGGAGGAGAATTTGTTCATGGCGACGTTGCGCTCATCCACGCTGCCAAAGATCTCGGTTTCGGGAATGTCCGCGCCGGCATAGAGATCGACCAGATTGCACGGCGCGCCGTGGGCCTGGTCGCGGGAGAGGCTGCCGTGCGCATGCGCCCACTCGGTCCACCGCCCCATGTAGGCCTCGTGCAGTTCGGCGATGGTCGCGCGGTAGTCGTACTTGACGCGTGCCACCGTGTCCTCCGGGCCGTCGCCATAGAGCGCGGGCAGTTGCGTGCGCAGATCGTAGCCGCGACGCTTGGCGAACTCTTGAAGGAAATCATTCGTCCACGTGGCCCCGTAGTATTCGAAGGAATCGTGGAAATGGGAGCGCGGCATCTCGCCCTGATAACCGGCGAAAGCCCGGTCGAACACGGCCAGGTAGTCGCTCATCGCGTTGACCGAGTAGGGATCGAGCACGTCGCCCTCGCCACCGGGCGCAGCCCGCTTCACCTTCTGGATTGGGCCGGACTGGGTCACGCTATAAAGCCGCCACTGGCCCGCCGGAGCAGTCCAGTCGAGGTGGCCATCGCGAACCTGGCCCGTGAGATCGGCTTGCTCGCCCTTTTCCGAGACGGCGGTGAGGCACTGCAGGTACCCGTCGGGCAGCTTGTCTCCCAGCATGCCGCCTCCAGCGAGGTCGTAACGTTTCAGAATGACACTGGAGGAGGCGTTCTTCGGCGAAACAAACGGTCCGCCGAACGGCCAGCCGGTGCCGGTGGTCAGGTCCACGCCGAGGCCGAGGCGCCGGGCCTCGGTGGTGGTGTGGGCCAGCATGTCCATCCATCGGGGGGAGAGGAAATCGAGGAACTGCTGCTCGTAGCCCTTGGCGCCGTAGATGGGACAAATCTCGACGCCACCGAGGCCGGCCTGCTGGAAGAGCGTGAGCTGGCGCGTCAGATTCTCCTTGTCCACCGCGCTGCCCAGCCACCACCAGCGCGTCCAGGGACGGGCTTCCCGCGTAACGGCCGGCCAGCCCAGCGGATCGGGGACACCGGCATTTCCACCAGTTCCGGTGGCGGCAAACAGACTCAACGGAACTAGGATTGAGGCGAGTGCAGGGAGGGTTTTGCGGAGGAGGTTGGACATCGGATTTGGCCGGTCATCGGCCGGCGGGGGTCACGGCAAACGCGTTGTTTCAGTTAAAAATGGTGTGCTGTCTTCTCTGGTTTCTCCGGCCCGTTGTCTAACCTGGGGTGCGGGGCGCCTGGCCAGCGAAAGCAAACCGCGGCATCATCCGCCCGGCGCGCAGGAGGTCCAGCGCGCGCGCCTCGGCGGCGCGCATGCGTTTTTTGTTGGCAGGCCGGAGGTCATCGTAGCCGGCGAGGTGCAGCCAGCCGTGCACGATGTACAACGTCAGCTCACCGGAAAAATCGCGCCCGTGTTGCGCCGCGAAGGCGCGGGCGGCATCGACGGAGACGCAGATTTCGCCGGCCAGCCCCGACTCGGTCGGCGCCAGTCCGAAGGCCGGGGTGCCGGCAAAGGTGATGACGTCGGTCTTCGACGCATCGTCGAGGAACGTGGCATGCAGGCGCGCCAGCGCGGAATCAGTCAGCAAGGCGAGGGAGAGCTCGCCGAGGCGACCGCCGTTGGCGGTCGAGGAAAGATGGAAGAGGGAAGAGGAAAGAGCACCGCGGGACGAATGACCGAGGATCTCGGCCGCGTGCGCGTCGAGGAGATGGATGGCGGCGGCAACCGCACGGCGGTCGAAGCGGAGCCGCGGATGGCCGTTGTGGATGCGGACCGGCCTTCTTGATCGGGGATCGGGGATACCGGATACCGGAGAGGGGGATGCCGGTGGGCGTATCTTGCGCGACTCTCCCGTATCCGGTCTCCGGTCTCCGGTATGTCTACCCCGCGTCCTGCTCCGATTTGCTGGGGACATTCCGGGCCTCGGGTTTCTCCATGGCGGGCGAATAGGCGACGCGCGCGTGGAGCATATTAAGCAGGGTGAAGGTGAAGCTGCTCTTGATCTGGCCGAGCTCGGCGAGGGTGAGCGGCGCTTCGTCGAGCTGGCCGTCCGCGAGGCGTCGCTCGAAAATCTGGTCGATGAGCTCGCCAAGGTGCTGGTGCGTCACGCGCCGGAGCGAGCGCGTGGCGGCCTCGACGCCGTCGGCCAGCATGATGATGGCGCTCTCTTTGAACTGCGGCTTCGGGCCGTCGTAGCGGTAGGTGGTTTCGCAGACGCGTGCCTCCAGGCCGGGCGCGAACGGGTCGCGCGAAGCGGTGGGGAGGGAGGGAGTGCCGCCGACGGGTGGTGGAAGCGGCGGGCGGCTATCGCTGCTTCGGGCGCGCTGGTAGAAGGACTGGATGAGCGTGGTGCCGTGGTGCTGCTGGATCACGTCGATGACGGCCTTGGGCAGTCGGTGCTTGAGCGCAAGGTCGACGCCATCCTTGACATGGCTTTTGATGATGAGCGCGGAGAACGACGGACTGCGGTCGTCGTGCGGGTTCACGCCCTCGCGCTGGTTCTCGGCGAAATATTCGGGCTTGGTGATCTTGCCGATGTCGTGGAAGAGCGAGCAGACGCGGCCGAGGAGTGGGTTGGCGCCAATGGCGTTGGCGGCGTTCTCGGCGAGGTTGGCGACGATGAGACTGTGGTGGTAGGTGCCGGGCGTTTCCATTTGCATGCGGTGCAGCAACGGATGGTTGTAGTCCGTCAGCTCCAGCAGCGTGATGTCGGTGGTCCGCTTGAAAAGGCCCTCGAGCACCGGCAGCAGGCCGGCGACGGCCACGCCCGTGAGCAGGCCCGTGACCAGGCCGGCGGCCATCTGCCGGAGCACGGTGAGGAAGGGCAGCTGGTCGGTGATGCCGATAAGCAGCGCAAAGCAGGCGACGGTGAGCCCGCCGAGGCCGGCCGCGCGCACGACCCGGCTGCGTTGGCGGATGGCGCGGCACGAGAAGATGCCGACCATCGACGCGAGGAAGGTGATGACGAGCAGGTCGAGCCGGTTGCCGTAGATGACGCCGGTGAAGATCGAAATGAGCAGCGCCATGAAGATCGCCGAACCGGCGTCGATGAGAATGGCGACGATGAGCGGCGCGAGGGCGGTGGGCGCCACATACGGCAGGAGCGACGCCGCGGCGATGTTCTGCATGAAGAACGGCAGCTGGCCGATCCAGTAGGTGGTGCGCACCAGCGCAAGGTTCAGGATGACCACGAGGGCGAGCAGGGCCAGACGGCCGTTGCTCCGCATGGTCTCGGGGTCCTCCAGGCGGATGTAGAGCACCGACGCCATCACCATGGCGAGCACGAGGAGGATGCGGCCGTAGAGCTGCAAACCCTCGTTGAGGGCCACATCGCCATTGTGCAGGAGAAAATCGCGGTGCGCGACGAGCATCTCATACTGCTCGGGCGTGACGCGCATGCCGGGCTCGATGATCGTCTGGCCGCGCTCGACCGAGACGGTCACCGGCTTGAGGTCGGCGAGCACCTGCTGCTGGAGGCGCTCGGTGGCCTCGCGGTCGTAGATGAGGTTGGGCGTGACGCCGTTGCTGAAGAGGCGGAAGAGCGCGAGCGTGCCCTCGCGACTCACGCCCCCGCCGGCGAGGTTGATGCGCAGGAAGGTGAGCGCCTCCTCCAGCGACCGTACGGGCACCTGGGCGATCTCGCCCGAGGGGCGGCGCACCCGGAAGAGTGAAACGCTGTCGGTGGTGCCGGCGACAAATGTGCGGCTGTTGTCATAAACGCCCTCGCGGTAAATCTCGCGCAGGGTGGCCAGGCCGTTTTCGACGAGGGCAGAGCGCGCCTTGGCGTCGCCGAGCGAGAGCAGCGTGGCGGCGGCGTCGACGGAGAGGCGGTAGGAACCCTTGGCGTTGAACGCCTCGACGATGGTGTTGAGTTCCGCCCTGCGCCGGGCCGAGGGCGAGAACGCGCCCTGCATGCCGGAGGCGGCCACGGTGTCGGCCGGATAATCGCGCTCGAGCTTTTCCAGGGCGGCGAGCAGCTCGCGGAGGCTGGCCTCGAACTGCTGCAGCGGCCCGAACGCGAACTGGTAGACGGGCGGCACGCGGTTGCGGAGCTGCGCCTGGCTGAGCTCGGTCTTGAGCCTGCTCTCGTAGGTGAAGGGCGCGCCCGCGACGATGCGCACCATGGCGAGCTGGTTCTGCAGCACGGGCAGCGTGGCCGACGACACCCCGACGAAACTGATGAGCACGATGGCCGCGACCGTGACCACGAAGATCAGGAACGCCACCGGCTGGCTCTGCTGCAGATAGTCCGCGGCGGCGGACGGGTGCGCGGTCTTGCGCCGGCGCCGGAGTGCAGCCGGGGCGCCGCCGCGGAGGAGCCTGAACTGGGGGAAAAGCGGCATGTTGCGAGTGGGCGGCCCGCGCCTAGGCTTTCTCCTCCTCCTCGTGGATCGAGGTGATGGGATGCCGGTAGCGCTCGTAAGCCTCGATGATCTTCTGGACGAGCGGGGGGCGCACGACGTCGGCGCCGGTGAAATAGTGAAAGTCGATGCCGGTGATGCCGCTCAGGATGTGCTTCACCTGGAGAAGACCCGACTGCTGCGGACGGGGCAGATCGATCTGCGTGATGTCGCCGGTGACAACCATGCGCGCATCCTCGCCGAGGCGCGTCAGGAACATCATCATTTGCTCGGGCGTGGTGTTCTGCGCCTCGTCAAGGATGATGAACGCGTTGGAGAGCGTGCGGCCGCGCATGTAGGCGAGCGGCGCGATTTCGATGACGCCCTTCTCGACCAGCCGCGCGACGTCCTCGGTGTCGAGCATGTCGTTCATGGCGTCGTAGAGCGGACGGAGGTAGGGAAGAATTTTCTCGCGCAGGTCGCCGGGGAGGAATCCGAGCGCCTCGCCGGCCTCGACCGCGGGCCGGGTCAGGATGATGCGCTGCACCTGGTTTTTGAGGAGGGCGGAGATGGCGGCGGCGACGGCCAGGTAGGTTTTGCCCGTTCCGGCCGGCCCGATGCCGAAGACGATGGGATTCTTCTGGATCGACTGGAGATAGAGCTTCTGGCCGATGGTTTTCGGCACGATGCGCCGGCGGTTGGTGGTGATGACCAGCGGCTCCGAGAAGAGCGTGCGCAACTGCGCGCCGTTGCCCCGGGCGAAGCTGTCAAGCAGCTGGGTGAAATCCGAGTTGCGCAGGGTGAGGCCCTGCTGGCGCCCGTCATTGAGGAAGGTGAAAAAGCCCTCGACGCGCGCGATGTCGGCATCGGCGCCGTCGATTTTCAACCAGTCTTCCCGGGTGGCGAGTTTCACGTTAAAGGTCTTTTCGACCGCCAGCAGGTTCTCCTCGCGGCCGCAGTAGAGCTGATGCAGGTGGCGGGGGTTCTGGTAATAAAGCGTTTTCGAGGACACGAGGGAATTTCGGATGGCCGATGGCGGAAACCGGAGGGGAACCCGCCTGAATCAGCGGGCTTTCCGTTTTCGGCGCTTCGCTTTCCGGTCGCCGGCCGCCGGTTTACGGTTCTTCCCCGCCAGCACGCCGGGCAGGGCGGCGCGGAGCCGGTCATAGGTGGATTCGAGGGCCTGCGGCAGGATGCGGGTCTGGCCGACCACGGGCATGAAATTATTATCGCCGTTCCAGCGCGGCACGATGTGGGCGTGCAGGTGCGCGATGCTGCCACCGGCGCTGGAGCCAAAATTGAAGCCGATGTTGAAACCGTCGGGTTTGACCGCGGCGCGCAACACTTCCTTGCCAAGCGTGATGATTTCCATGAGGTCCGCGCGCTCGGCCCGCGTCAGTTCCGAAAGGTCGGCGACGGCGCGGAACGGGACGGCGAGCAGGTGGCCGGGGTTGTACGGAAACTTGTTGAGAACCAGGTAGGACCGCCGGCTGCGATGGAGGATGAAGGCGGCGCGGTCGTCGCCGAGCGCCGGCAGTTCGGTGAAAAGCCGGGCGCCGCCGAATGACTTTGGTGCCTCGATATAACTCATCCGCCAGTAGGCGTGAAGCTGATGCATTTTGAGCAGCGGGGCAGCGTAGGGCGGGAGCCGACGATGTCAAAACGCGATTGGACGGGGATATACGGGGCTGTCGGAACCGATCGGCCCGCGGTCTTGCCGACCTGCGCAAGTCCCCGCCCGGTCTGGGACTTGACATCATTTGCCTCCGGCAACACCCTTGACCCACTTCCAGTTCACTTTGTAAGAAGTGGGCCTTTGGCCCGCTTTTTTTTTCCATTAATCAATCCATATGAGTAGCGAAATCCTTTCCGTCCTCGAATACATGGAGAAGGAGAAGGGGATCGGTCGCGCCGACATGATCGCCGCGATCGTCAACGCCATCAAGGCGGCGGCCCAGAAGGGGGTGAATTCGGGCCAGGAGCTGAAGATCGAAATCAACCCCAAGAACGGCCAGCTGCATGCGTGGACGTTGCTCAAGGTCGTCGATTCCATCAGCAATCCGAAGACCGAGATCCATGTTGAAAAGGCGCAGTTCCTCAAGCCCGGCGCCCAGCTCGGCGAAGTCATCGAAAGGGAGATCGATCCCTCCTACCTCGGCCGCATCGCCGCCCAGACCGCCCGGCAGGCGATCATGCAGAAGCTCCGGCAGTTCGAAAAGGAGCGCATCTACGATGATTTCAAGGATCGCGTCGGCGACATCGTCACCGGCATCGTGCGGCGCCGCGAGCGCAGCGATCTATTCATCGATCTGGGCAAGGCTGAGGCCATGATGCCGGGCAAGGAACAGGTGCCCGGCGAGGACTACGCGCCCGGCGAGCGCATCCGCTGCCTGCTGCTGGAGATTGAGAACACGAGCCGCGGCCCCGAACTCATCCTCAGTCGCGCCAGCCCGAAGTTTGTCCGCCGTTTGTTTGAGCTCGAAGTCACCGAGATCGCCGACGGCACGGTGAAGATCGAGGCGTTCGCCCGCGAGCCTGGCTACCGCACGAAGATTGCCGTCTCCACGGCCGATCCGAAGGTCGATCCGGTGGGCGCATGCGTCGGCGCCCGCGGCGCCCGCGTGAAATCCATCGTGCGCGAACTGGGCGGCGAAAAGATCGACATCATCCGCCACTTCGCCGATCCGCGCGAGATGGTCGCCGAGGCGCTCAAGCCTGCCATCCTGCGCGACATCATCCTCGATGAGAAGAACCGCCGGGTCGGCATCGTGGTGTCCGAGGAGGATCTGGCCGTGGCCATCGGCAAGAAGGGCCAGAACGCCCGCCTCACCTCGCGCCTCATCGGCTGGAAGCTCGACATCATGAAAGTGCAGACGGTCGCCACCACGCTGGAGGAGAAGAAAGGCATGGCGGCGTCGGGTCTGACGAAGATCCCCGGCATCGACGATGCCACGGCCCAGCGCCTGGTCGCGGCCGGTTTCGCCTCGGTCGAGCTGTTCGACGGGGTTGAGAGCGACGATCTCGTGGGGGCGGGCTTCACGACCGAGGAAGCCGACGACATCCTCAAGAAAGTCGCCACGTTCACTGGCGCCCAGAAATAACCCTCCCATTTCCGTCCGTCCCTCCCCGTCTTCGCACCCGCCACCGCACCTGATGAGCATCCGCCTCCACGAACTCGCCAAAAGAATCGGCATGCACAACAAGGAGCTGCTCGCCTTGTTGAAGGGGCGCGCCTATCCCGTCAAAACGGTCTCGAGTACCATCGACAAGATCACGGCGGAGGCATTGGAACAGGAACTCGGGCACAAGCCGATCGCCCCGAGCGACGCCACCGCGACCTCCACCCCCGAAGGTGCGGTCGCGGGGCAGGGTGGGAAAGCCGCCGCAGCGGCCGTGGTCGAGCCGGCGGAGAAGCCGCAGAGTTTCACCACGCGGCTGCCGCAGGGAGTTTTTGTAAGGTCCGCGCAGGACATTGCCCGCGAGAAGGAGGAACAGGCCAGGGCCAGCCGCCCGCAGGTTGTGTTCCCGGCCCCACGTCCGGCGGCGCCGCCGCCGGTTATGCGCATCGCACCGCCGGGGCCAAGCCGTCCTCCGGTTGTGGCTCCGCCGGTGAGCCGGCCGGCCCATGTGATACCGCCCCCGCCGCCGGTCCGGCCGGCAGTGCCCCCGGCGCCACCTGTGCCTCCGCCCGTGGTTCACGCGGTGCCTGTCACCATCCCGGCGCCGGCTGCCCCGGTGTCCACCCCGCCGCTGCCGCCTCCCGCCCACCTGCATTCTGCTCCGCCACTGGTTTCCCGGCCGTTGGCAGCTCCGCCGGTGCCCGTCCACGCCTCGACGCCATCCGTCACGGTGATCGCGTCGGGCGACATCAAAATCATCCATTTCAAGCCGCCGGTCATTGTGCGCGACTTCGCGACGGCGTTGGGCCTGAAACCGTTCAAACTCACCGGCGAATTGATGGAGATGGGCATCTTCGCCGGGATGAACCAGAGCATCGAGGAGGCGGTGGCGATGAAGATCGCCGAGCGGCACGGCTGCCTGCTCGAGATCAAGCACCGCGGCGAGATGGTGGCGCCGGTTGCCCCCAAGGAGAAGGTGGAGAAGCCCGTGGAGGACGAGTCCAAGTTCCTCCAGCCGCGCCCGCCGGTGGTGTGCATCCTCGGTCACGTGGACCACGGCAAGACCACGCTGCTCGACGCCATCCGCAAGGCCCACGTCGCTGCCGGCGAGGCGGGCGGCATCACCCAGCACATCGGTGCCTATCAGGTCGAGTTCAAGAACCGCAAGATCACCTTCCTCGACACGCCCGGCCACGCCGCTTTCAACAAGATGCGCGCCCGCGGCGCCAGCGTCACCGACATTGCCGTGCTCGTGGTGGCGGCTGACGACGGTTTCATGCCGCAGACCGACGAGGCGCTGAAGCACGTGCAGAACGCCAAGGTCACGCTCATCGTCGCGGTCAACAAGATGGACGTCAAAGGCGCCAACCTCGACCGCGTGAAAGGCCAGATGCAGGAGCACGGCATCACGCCCGAGGACTGGGGCGGCGAGACCATCACCGTGCCCGTGGCCGCCATCAAGGACCAGGGTATCACCGACTTGCTCGATTACCTCCTCCTGCAGGCCGATGTGCTCGAGTTGAAAGCCAATCCCAAGGCCGAGGCGGCGGGCGTCATCATCGAGTCGCAGATCGACGTCGGCCGCGGACCGTCCGCCACCGTCATTGTGCAGCGCGGCACGCTCCGCACGGGCGACGCCATCGTGTGCGGTCCGCATTTCGCCCGGGTGCGCGCCATGTTCGACGACCGGGGCGAGGCTGTGAAGGAGGCGCCGCCCTCCACGCCGGTCAAGATCATCGGCTGGTCCGGCGCCCCCGACAGCGGCGCGACCTTCAAGGCGGTGAAGAACGCCCGCGAGGCCGAGCGGCTGGCCGAGGAGGAGCAGGACCGCCTCAATAAGGAGACCGTCACGTTCGACTCGCAGCCGAAGGAGGTTTCGGTCGAGAAGCTTTTCGCCGAGATCGCCGCGTCCCAGCAGAAGACGCTGCGCGTCGTGCTGAAGTGCGACGTGTTCGGCTCCATCGAGGCCGTGCGCAACATTCTCGACGGCATCAAGAGTCCGAAGGTCTCCCTGGAAATCCTTTCCGGGGAGGTCGGCATGATCGGCAAGAACGACGTCCTCATGGCCGGCGCCGCGGGCGCGGTCATCGTCGGCTTCAACACCAAGCTCGAAAACGGCGTCACCCCGCTCGCCAAGCACCATGGGGTGCGCATCGAGACTTTTGAAATCATCTACGAGCTGGGCGACAAGGTGCGCGAGATGATGGCCGACCTGCTCGAACCGGAACTGCGCGAACTCAAACTCGGCGCGGCCGAGGTGCGCCAGATCTTTCCCATCTCCAAGGGCTTCGTGGCCGGCTGCCTGGTCACCGAGGGCCGGGTCAGCCGCAACGCCCCCGCCCGCGTGCGCCGCGGCAAGGAAGTCGCTTTCGAGGGCCGCATCGGCACGCTCCGGCGTTTCAAGGACGACGCCAACGAAGTGCGCGCCGGCCTGGAATGCGGCATCCGCCTCGACGGCTTCGACGGTTACCAGGAAGGTGACGTCATCGAGTGCCTGGAGATCCAGAAGGTCCGGGCGTCGCTGTAAGCCGGATAGGGGATGCCGGAAACCGGAGAGTTGACTGTGGAGACCGGGGACGGGAGACCGGAACGGGGCGATCGGGCCGCGTTTCACCGCCGGCTGCGCGCTATCGGCTTTCTGGTTGATCTTTCCGGTATCCGGTATCCGCTATCCGAAATCAAATGTCCAACCGCACCCTTCGCGTCAACGAGGTCATCCAGCGCGAGATCAGCGCCTACCTGCACACGCGCTACCAAAGCGAGGCGGTGCGGATCACCATCACCGGCGTGGCGGTGTCGCCCGACCTGCATGACGGGCGGGTGTTCTACTCCGTGCTTGGCGGGAAGGATGAGGCGGCAGAGTGCAGCCGGTGGCTGCGGGAGAAGACCGGGGAAATCCGCCACTTGGTCGGGAAGCAGGTCATCCTCAAAAATGTGCCCAGGCTGGAGTTCATCCACGACACCACGCCCGAACGCGGCGTCCGCGTGATCCGGCTTCTCGACGAGATCGAGCAACCCCCGACCTCTCCGCCCGACTGACATGGAAATCTTTTATCCCGAGCTTTCGCCGCGGTTCGCTGAGTTTCTGGCGCAATTGCGCGGCCGCAAAGTCGCGGTCGTGGGGCATGCGCGGCCGGACGGCGACTGCATCGGCTCGCAGGCGGCGCTGGCCCGCGTGCTGCACGCCCGGGGCCACGAGGTCGCGTGCCTCAATCCCGATCCCGTGCCGCGCCGGCTGCAGTTCCTCGTCGACGGGCTGACGTTCCTGCGCCCGGCCGGGTTTGCCGCGGACGACTACGCGGCGGTGTTCGTCGACTGTGCCGACCACGACCGCGCGGACCAGAAGCTGAAGGCGCGCTTCCCGTCGCCGTTTGGCAACATCGACCACCACCTGTCCAACGCCGGCTTCGCCCGGCACAATTTTGTCGATCCCACCTCCGCCGCCACCGCGGAGATTCTGGCGGGCATGCTGCTCGACAACGGACTGCTGATCGACGCCGCGACGGCGCAGGGACTCTACGTCGGCATTCTCACCGACACGGGCCAGTTCCGCTTCAACTCCACGTCGCGCCGCACCTTCCTGCTGGCCGCGGAGCTGCTGGCCCGCGGCGCCGACCCCGCCGAGGCCGGCTACGAACTCTACGAACGCGAGACGGCCGGTACGCGACAACTCCTGCAGCGGTTTCTCGCCTCGCTGCGATACGAGTGCGGCGGCCGCGTCTGCATCGGGCTGCTGGCGGACGGCGTCTTTGCCGACACGGGGACGACACCAGAGGATACGGAGGGAATAGTGGATTACGCCCGGGCCATTGACGGCGTCGACATCGGCGGGCTCATCGAGGAGCGGCTTGGCGGCATCAAGGCCAGCTTGCGGGCGAAGGATCCGATCTACCGGCTCGACCTGGTCGCCGCCCAGTTCAATGGCGGTGGCCACGCCTGCGCGGCGGGCCTCAATCTCAAGGGCGAGACGCTGGGCTCGTTTTATCCGCGCCTCGTCGCCGCGCTGGCGGAGCGACTTCGCACCGTGGGCGCAACCGGCCGGTAGGAAACCGGTCTGGGGGCGTGGTTCACTTCAACACCACGGTGTTGCCGCGCTCGGGCATCTTCCCATCCACGAGCTTGCAGTAGGAGATCTTGTCCCGGGGGCTGGTCACCTGGATTGTGCCGACGGTTTCGCCCTCGCTGGTGCCGAGGATCTCGCCGGTCGAGGGATCGGTGAGGGTTTCGCCCGGCTTGCGTACCACGCACGTCTGGCCGGCGGCGATGCCGTAGTTCACCCCGAGGCTGATGATGACCTGATCGCCGGACACGGCGACGACCGTGCCCTCGACGGCAGTGCTCTCCATTTTTTCCGCGATGAATTTCACCGCCTGGTTGATGCAATCCTGCGCCGCTTCGCCCATGGGGGTCTTGGCAAAGGCGCCGAGGCCCCCTCCGACATCGGCCCCGGTATAGCTGAGGTTAAGACTGGTTTTGCCGGCCTCGCCGCGGATGCGCTCATTGGCCACGATCTGGCCGGACGTCGTGTCGATCAGCTTGACGATGACCACGATCTGCGACTTGGCGGAAGATCCGCCGAGGTGAATGCCCTTGATGGTGAGGCCGCCGCCATCACCCGAGGTATCGGAAGAGGCCTCGACGATCGTGCCCGTGGCCAGATAACGCGCGCTGCGCAGCTTGCCGGTCTGGGCCACCCCGGCGGCCTTGGCGGCGCGGCCGCCAGCCTGGAGATCCTGCTCCTTCATCACCGCGTCCATTTCGGCGCGTTCAACAATGACAAACCGGTTGGTGGCAAAAAGGGCCGATTCGAGCATCATGCGGAAATTCTGGCTCAGCGTCGGGTCAACGAAAGCGGTGTTTTGATTTTCGAAGTCGATGACGCCGATGGCGTGTTTCACGCCCTTGTATTCGGGCATCTTCGAGCCGGCCGTGTCGTCCTTGGTCTTGGTGGCAGTGCCGGGTTTGAGAAGGTCAGAAAGACCGGCGCGGGCGGGAGCGATGAAGACGCCGAGGGCGGCGAGCAACGCGAGGGGGGCGAGGAGGCGGATTTTCATTGGAGTGAAGCGGATGATGAACAGCAGGTCTGACCTGCACGATTCCCCATGTCTATAATGGGACTGGCGGTGAAATCAAATGCCAAGCGGCGCCAGTTCGCAAGACGCGCGCGATCCCGCCACCGCCGGGCGGAACCGGCTCGCCTCCGGATCGGGCGGTTGCATCCTGACCGGCATGTCCGCTGAAATCTGCCGCCGGTCATTCCACGAAAAACTGAAATGGCGCCCGGCGATCGCGATGCTGGCGATCGCTTCAGTGCCGGGCGGCCTGGCTGGCGGGCAGCTGGATGTTTTGGTGGATAACGCGGTCGGAACCTCCCTTGCCCGGCTGGAAAGAAGCATCAGCGAGGTGGGCGACCCGGCCCTTTATCCCACGTATGGCACACCGCAGTTGAAGTGGCAGCTCAAGTCATCCGCCGACTGGACCAGCGGCTTCTACCCGGGCTGCCTCTGGTATGCCTGCGAAATCAGCCGGGATCGGCGCTTTGAAGGCTGGGCGAGGCAATGGACCGCGGCGATCGAACAAGAGAAACTCAATCCCGACACGCATGACCTGGGATTTCGTTTCATGTGCTCCTTCGGGAATGGAATCAGATTGGGCCAGGGGCCGGACTACGACCGGTACAAGGGTGTCATCATCACGGCCGCCACCACGCTGGCCAAGCGGTACAACCCGCGGGTGGGCGCCCTGAGCTCCAACTGGGACATGCACCCCGCCGGCCGCTCGTTCCCCGTCATCATCGACATCATGATGAATCTCGACCTACTGTTCTGGTCGGCGGAAAACGGCGGACCCCCGGAGCTGGCCCAGATGGCCCGGGCGCATGCGATGACCACCGCCCGCGACTTTATGCGCCCTGACGGGGGAACCTATCACGTGATACGATACGACCCGGACACCGGCGCCATCATCAACCGCGGTACCTTGCAGGGCGCGGGACCGGAAACCACGTGGTCGCGGGGGCACGCGTGGGGGCTCTATGGAATGGTGACGGTGTACCGGCATACCCGGGAGCAGCGCTTCCTCGACACGGCCATGAAGCTCGCGGACTATTTCATCAGCCATCTGCTGGCGGACCATGTGTCGCCGTGGGATTTCCAGTCGGACATCAAATACCGCGACGTCTCGGCCACCTGCATCGCGACCTCAGCCTTGTTCGAGATGATCCGGTACCTCGATGACGCTTCGCTTCGGACCCATTACGAGACCGAAGCGGAGGCGATGCTGGCCTCGCTCTGCCAGCCGCCCTGGTTTGCCGCGCGGACTGACACCAACTGTCTGCTGGATCATTCAGTCCAGTTTCTGCCCATCAACAGCAACGTGGATGTGCCGGCCATTTTCGCCGATTACTACTTTCTGGAGGCGATCGTTCGCTATCGCGCCTGGCATGCCGCGCGCCGCCTCCCGAATTAATCCATCATCCCGGTCCGGCTCCGCCGGGCACCCCGGGGGTCGATGCTGGGTCCGGCGGCTGCAACACGCGGGTTCGCACGACCTCCAGCAATTGCCGGAGGACCTCCGGGCGGCCGGGCTCGATGTGCCGGCCCTGCGTCCAAAGGAGTTCCTTCGGCTCGCCGGCGGTAGCGTAAAGCTGCTCCACTTTTTCGCGCGGCAGCCGTTCGTCATCGGCCGCGCCGATGATGACGACCGGCCGGGGTGCAATGCGCGGCACCCATCGGGCGGGCTCGAGCGTGGGGCCGTAAGCGAGCAAATACAGCAGGTCCGCGGCCCCGGCGCGCAGCCAGCCGCTGGCGATGCGTGACCGGAGATTATGCTCGAGCAGACTGCGATTGTCCGCGGCGCCGTGAATGAGCCAGACGCGCCGGAAGCGTGGATCCAGCGCGCCGGCCACGGCCGCAAAGGGCACCCCCAAGCTCGCGCCGACGAGTTCCACCCTGGTCCGGTCCACCTCCGGCTGGTCGACCAGCCAGTCCAACGCCAGGGACACCGCCGGCGGCGTGTCGAGCAAGCCGCGCTGGATGGCGGGGATACTGGACAGAATCCGCCAGCCGCGTGGTTTAGCCGGACCCTGATAGGGATAGTCCAGCGCCGCAACCACCATCGGTCCGGGATCGCCCACGAGATCGACGGCATCGCGCCCCGTCTCATGTCCGCCCAGAATCAGAACGAGAGGCAGAGGCTGGGTCGGGCCGGCAGGACGAAGCATGCGGAAATCGACGCTGAGTCCGGTGTTGGCGGTGATACGAACCGCCGCGGAGAGGAAGGCGCCACCCGGCGCGTCCCCCGGTGTGACTTGGACTGAAGCCACCTTGCCGCGGCGCCGGATAAACTGTGCCTCTTGCGAACGAAGGTGATCAAACAGCCAGAGACAGGCAGCCGCGATGACCACCGCGACGGCGATCACCGTCGGCAACCATCGGCGTCTGCCTCGCTTGGGGACGGATTCTTTCATGGCAGCGACTCCCCGGGCCTGATTCCACGGCTCATTCTGGCAGTCCCTGGCACCGACCGTCGAATCGAAACCGGCCCGCGCTCGGTGAGGGAACGCCGGTGGGAATAATTAGTTCGCGATTTGAGCCGCGTCCCGTTCACTCGGAATTTCTCTGCCCATGCTGGGAAAGCCCAAGGAACTCGAAGGGGTGCTGCTCGTGGACAAGCCCGGCGGCTTTACGTCGCACGACGTGGTGGCGCGCCTGCGCCGCAAGCTCGCCATGAAGCGCATCGGTCACGCCGGCACGCTCGATCCGATGGCGACCGGCCTCCTCATCATCCTGGTCGGCAAGGCCACGCGCATCTCGCAGTATCTCACCAATCTCGACAAGGAATACGAGGGCACGATCGAGCTCGGCAAGGTGACCAATTCGCAGGACGCCGACGGCGAGGTGCTAGAAACGCGCCCCGTGCCGCCGCTCACCGAGGAGCAGGTGCGCACGGTCATGCAGTCGTTTCTCGGCGACCAGTACCAGACGCCGCCGATGTTCTCGGCCATCAAAGTGGGCGGGGTGCCGCTCTACAAGATGGCGCGCAGGGGCGAGGAGGTCGAACGCGAGCCGCGGTTCATCCGCGTGGCGGGTTACGAGCTGACCCGCTTCGCCCCGCCGCAGCTCGGCTTCCGGCTGCGCTGCAGCAAAGGCACCTATGTGCGCACGCTGGCGCATGACCTCGGGCAGAAGCTCGGCTGCGGGGCGCACCTCTGCGCGCTGCGCCGCACCGCCACCGACAAATTCCGCATCGAGGCGGCGCTGCCGCTCGAGGAGCTCGAAAAGCTGCCGGTCGCGGAGCTCGAAAAACGGCTGCTGCCCGTCTACGAGGTGGTGCCGAGTTTTGTCCCGTGAGCCTGCCCGCCCAATTCCACGGCCTTGAGAACGTGAGCCTGCCCCCGCGGCCGCTGCACCTCGCCATCGGCATGTTCGACGGCGTGCACCTCGGCCATCAGGCGGTCATTGAGCCGGCCGTCCACTCCGCGCGCCGTTGCGGTGGCCTGGCCGGAGTGCTGACGTTCTGGCCGCATCCGAGCCGGGTGTTCAATCCGGCCGCGCGGGTGCGGATGCTCATGAGCCCGGAGATGAAGTTCCGCGTCCTGCTCCGGTTGGGGGTGGATGCCGTGATTGAGCAGCCGTTCACGCCGGCGTTCGCCGAGATCACCGCGGAAGAGTTTCTGCCGCACCTGCAGCAGCGCCTGCCGCAACTGGCGGGAGTTTACGTGGGGGAGAACTGGCGTTTCGGCGCCGGCCGTAAGGGTGATGTCAGGCTGTTGCTGGCCGAGGCGGGGAAGCATCAGGTGCCGGTGGTGAGCGTCCCGCAAATTCACTGCAACGGCAAGCCGATCAGCAGCACGCGCATTCGCGACTGTCTCGAAGCGGGCCGCCTGGAGGAGGCCAACCTGCTGCTCGGTTATACCTATTTCACGGAAGGCGTGGTGACGCCCGGCCTGCGCCTCGGACGCACGCTGGGTTTTCCCACGCTCAATGTGCCGTGGCAACCGGAGCTGCAACCGCGGCATGGTGTTTATGCCGTGCGCATCACCGGTGAACCGGCGGCCGCGGCCCTGCCCGGCGTGGCCAATTATGGACTGCGACCGACCGTCGCGCCGGCCGGCGGGCCGCTGCTCGAAGTACACGTGCTCGGTCCCTGCCCGTTTGCCGCGGGCAGTCGCGTGACGGTCGAGTGGCTCAAGTTTCTCCGCCCCGAGCGGAAATTCGGCGGGGTGGAGGAACTCCGCGCCCAGATCGCCCGCGACCGCGAGACGGCGGAGGCGTTCTTCCGGCCGCAGGCGGCCGGCTGAAGCCGGCGCCGACCCGTGATCCAGCGGTTACTTTTTCTTCGGGTAGCCGACGGTTTGCGCCAGGATGATTTTTTGCCCGGGTCCGAGTTGCATCGCCTTCGCCAGCGCCTCGCGGTTAATGCTGGCGCGGACGACGGTGGCGAGGCCTTCGGAAGCACAGAAGAGGTAGACGTTTTCGCTGATGAAGCCGGCATGGGCGCCTCCGAAGATGGCTTGGTCCTCAGCGGATCCGCCGCCGGCGCGGGAGACGTAGACCAGATTCACCGGCGCGGTGCCCACGTAGGTCTGCGTGCCGGTCAGCGCGCGCACGTCTTCCTTCGTCACCGGCTGCAGGCGATGCTCCTTCGCCTCATAGAGGTAGAGGCCGTCAGCCGTCGCGACGTACACATCCATCTCCTGACGGTTCATGGCCGAGGGTGCGGTCCGCTTGCCCGATTCCGGTCGGCTGATGCCCCAGGCCGCCCAAAGCAAATTGGACAGCACTTGCGGCGGCAGCGGCTCCGGCGCGAATTCACGTTGCGACTTGCGCTCCTGCAGCACCTGCATGAGCGGCTTGCCGCCATCCGTCTGCGGCTTGGGCAGGGCGACCGGCGACAGTTCCTGCGCGGCGGCCACGCAGGAGAACACCACGAGTGAAAACAGAAACAATAGTTTGCGCATGGATAGTTCCTCCTTCGCCTTATTACAGCGGATGGTCACCTTGAGCCAGCTTTCTTGCACATGCTTCCCGCCGGCGTCCCGCCCGGCCGGCGAACTTCGGTCTGGGTCAACGACGCGTGCGGCGCGGCAGACTGCTCACGGCGCCTCACTTCTTGTCGAGGTATGCCTCGAGCAGATCGTCCACGTCTTCCTGCGACTCGTAATACCGGGTTTCCAGCGCTTCGAGCAATCTCTTGGTTTCGCCACCAAGGGCGCGCACCCGCTCGCGGCGCGCCTTTCGGTCTTTCGGCGGGCCTCCTGCGCCAAAGATCGTGTTGGCTTTGGCGGCAAGCTCCGCCATGCCCCGGGCGCCGATGGCTTTCAGGGCGGTCGGCGCATAGAAAGCCATGTCGCCGGCGGGGCTGGAAAAATATCGTGCGAATCCGCGGTTGGCGACTCCGGCTGCGAAAGTCCAGACGGCCGCCAGGATTTTTTCCTGCCCGGCAAGTTTCTCGAAACCGTTTTTGGCCAGCCGGTCGAGAGCCTTTTGGGCCGCGATATCGGTATTCATGTTCGGTCGGACGGGGTGATGATCGATAGAATCAGAGTGCGGCCCAGTGTCGGGTCTTGCGGCCAGCTCGGTATTCATCAGTTGCGTATCCAGGGGCATGTTGTTTTTTCTCCAGTGGTGATTGATTGGAAGCTCACTTTGGATTTTTCCTTGCCTCCGTTCTGCCGTTTCGGGCATACCAACCCACTTCTTTCCCTGTGGACTCTTAGCTCAGTTGGTTAGAGCGCTTCCTTGACATGGAAGAGGTCGCTGGTTCGAGTCCAGTAGAGTCCACCATCCGCCTCTGCCATTATCCATTGGTGGCTGACGGTTTTTGGTCGCTCAATGGCCCGCTGAGTTACAGCGCTGGCTACCGCACTTGCGACGTGGTGCACGCAAGTTGTGCCTGCGCCATCTCGATTGTCAGTCTGCCGCTTGCCGGTGCGGGAATTTGGTTCTGGGCTTCGATTTTTGAAACCGAAACGGTTTTGGGAAGCGATAGAACCTTACGCCGGCGAGCTTGGTAGCGGAGATATCGAACTCCTGTCCGCCAACGCCGTTTCCGAGATCATCGTCGGCTATGAGGCATCACCAGATCTCATCGAGCTGGCGCGGGCCTTCAAGACGCGTGGCGCCAACCCAAGGATTTTTCGCGCTTTCCCGCATCCTCAGCGACAGGAGATGGCACGCGAAGAACTTTAGGTTGTAAGCGACGACATGACCGATTGGGATCCACCCCGGAAGCGCATGATCCACCGTCATACCGTCGCCTCATGGCTGTTCGCCGTTCTCCTCGCCGGGCTCGGTGGTCGTCCCGCCGTGGCGCGGGACCTGGAGTTCGGCATTACGCCGGTCCTCGGCCAATCGACGATGCAGGCCGATTTCGATCCGCTCATGACCTACCTCTCCAATGTTCTGGGGCGGAAGGTCATCCTCTACGTTGCCAAAGACTACAGCGACCTGCGCATCCAAATGGAGTCCAGGGCGGTCGACATCGGCAGCTTCTCTCCCTTCGCCTACGTCGACGCGGTCCAGGGCGGAAAAGTTCGGATCATCGCCCAGTCGCTCATCGATGGCGCGGCTTCCTACCGCGGCGTCATCGTCGTCCGCAGGGACAGCGGACTGAAGGAGGTGGCCGACTTGCGGGGCAAGCGGTTCGCGTTCGTTGACCCCAAATCGGCGTCGGGCTACGTCTATCCACGCGCGATGTTGATCGACCGGGGCATCGATCCCGATCATTACTTTCAGACGGTCTTCTTTGCAGGCGATCATAATCGGGTCATCGCGGCGGTCTTGACCCGGAGGGCCGATGCCGGGGCCGTTTACGACGGGGCCCTCCGGATCGCCAAGGCTGCGGGGACGCCGACCGACGATCTGGCGATCCTCGCCCGCACCGACCCGATTCCCCATGATGCCATCACGGTGCGGATTGGGCTCGACGGCGCGCTGGCCGACAAGATCCAGGCCGCGCTCGTGGGGATCGGCCAGTCCGAGGCCGGCCGCAGCGTCATCGCCGAGAACAAGAAGGGGCTGACCGGCTTCGTGGTCGCCACCGACCGCCAATTCGACGTGGTCCGCCGCACTGCGAAGGCTGCCGGCCTCTGAGTTTGACGCGTTGGCCTTCCCCCAAGATCGGGAATCGGTCACCAAGCCGGTCTCAAAAGCCGCATCGACGAGGAAACGGAAAAGTGCCGCGCGATTTTCCACCCAGCGGCGGCGATCGACGCGGAGAGCCGCCGGAAACCGCGGGCCGATCTCAGGCGGACTGCGTCTGGAAACTCCGCCACCGGCCCCTCGGCAGGGCGGCGAGGCCGATGATGAGCACCTGGCTGGCGACAAACGCGATAAGCCAGTAGAAGGCGGCCTGCATGAAGCCGTAGGAGTGCAGGCCCACGCCGAGCATGTTGACACCGAACCAGCTCCAGCTCGTGACGATGTTGCCGAACACCGCGAGCATCATGAGGCCGCGCTGCTTCACGAGGCCGCCCCAGCGGCAGTGCAGGATGATCGCGTTCCAGAGCACGATGATGAGCGCGCCGTTTTCCTTCGGGTCCCAGCCCCAGAAGCGGCCCCACGACTGGTCGGCCCAGATGCCGCCCAGCACCGTGCCGACGAGGCTGAACAGCGTGGCGAAGCACACGATGCCGTAGACCATGCGCGTGAGCGCATCAGCGGTCTCCTTGGTCAGCGATTTTGTGAGTGCACCGCGGAAAATGTAGATGATCGCGAGAAAGCCGGCGAGGAACGTGGAGCCGTAGCCCATCGTGATGACGACCACGTGCGTCGCCAGCCAGAAGTTGGAGTCGAGCACGGCGCGCATCATCTCCATGGTGTCGCCGCTCAGCGAGAGGTGATGCGCGATGAGCAGCGTGCCGAAGCCGATCATGCCGCCGGCGACGGCGCCGATGGCATTCTTATAGAGGCGCTCGAGGACGAGGCACAGCGCCACCGCGACCCAGCCGACGAACACCGCCGACGAGTAGAGATTGGTCACGGGCGGCCGGCCCTCCAGCCACATGCGCGTAAGGATGCCGGCGGTGGCGCCCGCGAAGGCGAGCGCCAGCAGCCAGAACGCCGAGTGCTGGAGCGTCTCGGGCCACTTTAGCCATGAGATTACCGCCAGCAGGAAGGCGAGGACGTAGAGCACCATGCTGGAGTAGAACGGCTGCGCCTGGTTGAAGCCGGCCTCGATGGAGCATTTGAGGAGCTGCGGCTTGAACTGCCTGGCGAGCTGCGTGCCGTAGGCCTTCACTCCGTCGTTGAAATCGCGCGGCTGCTTCAGCCGCCAGGCACGGCCGAGCGCGGCGTAGACCAGGACATCGAGGTTAACCTCGCCACGCCGGAAGGTGTCCATGAGCGCATCGCCGGTCTTCTTCCATCCATTGACGTCGGGATTGCCGGCCTCGGGCGGAATCACGAGCAGGTAACCCGACTCGCTCATGAACTGGAAGCGGGAGGCAAAATCCATGACGGCCTTGTAGTCCTGTTCGTTGTAGGGCTGGCCGGCCTCCTTGGCCCGGACGGCGGCAATCCCCGCCGGCAGCAGGTTCTGGAAGCGCTGCAGATCGGCGAAGAAATCAGGACTGTCCTCGAGGTTCACGCTTTGCTTGAGGCGCTGGTAGAGCACGACGCGCTGGTAAAGCTTCGCGACCTCCCGCTGAAAGGGAGTGCGCATCGGCTCGTCGACCGGATCGGCCAGACGCATCTGACGCTCGAGCTCAGACAGTCCGCCGCGGAGTTCATTGAACGAAAACCGCTTCTGGTTGCCCTGTTCCCGGCCGAAAATCGCGAGCACCTCGGGATTCTCGATGAGGAAATGCTGGTAGTCGTCGGCGACGGCGGGATTGAAGAACACGTCGAGCAGCCACTCGACGGGCTGGAGGCTCACGCCGTTGGGCGCGACGAACCGCTGGCGGCCCTGCAGCACGAGGAGGGAGGTCCGGGCCACGGTGTCGAGCGGCTTGATGCGGCCGTCGACCAGCACGGGCAGCCGCGCAAAGCCGCGCAGGTCGAACTCGGTCTGGTTGGCCGGCGGGGCCAGCGTCGAGCCGAGGTAGACGACGCCGAGCAAAAGAATCAGGAAAGGGAGTGATTTTTTCATCAGAAGCAGATGGACCACGGATTACATGGATGGGCACGAATCATGGATTTCTTCATCTGTATGCATCTGTGAAATCCGTGGTTAGTCATGCTGCCCCGACCGCGACGGCGGTGCGCCTGCGGATGAAGCCGGTCAGATGGATGCCGAACTGAATCACGAGGCCAAGGCCCATCAGCACGCAGGAGACATAGGGCAGCAACCGGCTCGGGTTGCGCACGACCTGAAGGATCGAGGTCTGATCGTTGTTCTGGAAGCCCGCCTGGTAGAACGTGAGGCCACCGTAGCGCAGCGGATTGTTCATGTAGATGAGCACCTCGCGATCGACACGGCCGTCCGGAGTCTGCAGGCGGATCCGGCTTGAGAAATTGCGGGGGATGTCGGTGCCGGGATAGCGGTCGTGCGAAAACTTGAGCAGGGTGATCGAGAACGGGTGGTAGAAGCGCGTCGGCCGCATCATGAGTTCATACGTGCGGCCCTGCAGCGTGAAGCTCTGCAGCTCGGTCAGGAGGGTGGAAACGAGCCACGTGCCGATCCGGCCGTCCGGCCCGGCGAGTTCGACGAAGGCGGTGGGCATGTTCTGCTCGTCCTGCTTGTAGGTGATGCGTTGGGGCATGGCCACGAGCTGCGGGCCGAAACCCTGATCGGCGGGCGGGGGCGCGGCGTTGGGCACCTGGCTCCGCATCACCAGATTGGAGTTGGGATAAAAGAGGACGGTGTGGATGGTGAACGGCAGTTTCGGGTGCTGGATGATGCCGGGCTTTTCCAGCGCCGCCGTCGGGATCGCCACGACGTCGTCGAACTTCGCGTCGGTGGTGTCGATAACCGCAAGTTCCGTCTGCAGGTAGCTTTCGGAGTAGGCTTTGGTCGCCCCCTGATCGAGCCGCATCAGGCTATCCTGCTGCCAGAGTCCGGTGAAAAGCTCGCCGAGCAGGAGCAGGATGAGGCCGAAGTGGGTAAGCCAGAGGCCGGATTTCGCCCACGTGAGCCGGAACCGGTAGGCATGCGCGGCGGCCAGGTTCAACAGGAGCAGTCCACCGATCAGATACGCTCCGGGAAACACCGGCACCGCGAGATCGGTGCCGGGCAGGCGGGCCATCACGAACAACGAGCGAAAATACTTCTGCTGCACGGCCCAGACGCCGAGGTTTACCTGGTCGAGCGTGGCGATGAAAACCAGAATCATTGACAGGATCAGCAGCACCACGGTCAGCCGCAGCGACGTAAAGAACCGCAAAAATGACTGGAGGAGCGGGCGCATGGCAGGCTAGGGCGCTTTGACCGTCCTGAGAAAGGCGAGAAAGGCCGGTTTTTCGCGCGCCACGAGTGCGTCGGGTCCGGTCAGCTTGAAGAACCAGGTCTCGCCGGGCCGCGGCACGATCGCGCCGAGGATGCGGCTGCCGCCGTTGGCCGCGTCGAAGACCAGCATGTTGAGGCCGTTGGCCTCGAGGGGCTGCACGGCGTCCATGAGGTCCGCCACCGGTGGCAGCTGGAGCTGGCCGCGCCAGCGGTTGACGTTGGCCAGGTTGCCGCCGACGTCGCCGGGGAATGCGGTGATCGACAGGTCGCCCGTGCCCTCCGGCCCGCTGATGGCGTAGCTGCCCTTGCGCATGGCGGAGCCAGGCTTCGGCGTCCACGCGGCGGGGGCGGTCCAGGTCAGCGACTGTCCCGGGGCGGTGGGCACCGGGGTCGAGGCCATGCCGGGTGGCGGCGTGCCTTCGATGGACGGATGGCCGGCGGGCAGCGGTCTTTCCGCCAGCGGAGCGGTGGCCGGCACGCCGCGGGCATCAGGCGGCAGGTCGTTGGTGTTGGCCGCGCGCCCCGGGACGGCCACCGGCGAAGCCGCCGCCTCGGGGCTGAATTCCACCGACTTCAGAAAACCGACGAACGCCTCCTTCTGCGACGCCACGAGGTCGGCTTCACCGGCCAGCTTGAAGAACCACGTCTGGGCGGGCTGCTTGAGAATGGCGCCGAGCACGCGCGCCTTGTGCCCGCCTTCAAGCACCGGCGTTTCGCTGAGCAGATCGACGACCAGAAAATCGCCCGCCGGACCGGTCAGCCGGGCAAAGGCGTTCGGCAGTTCGGCCTCGTTGACCGGCGGCAGCTGGATCTGACCGCGCCAGCGGTTGAGGTTGGCCAAATCGCCACCCACGTCGCCGGGAAAAGTGATCACCGACACGTCGGCCTTCGCGCCATCGGTTCCGGTGATGAGGAAGCTGCCCTGCCGCACGCCGTCGCCGGGCTGTTCCTGCCAGCCCGGCGGAGTCTGCCAGCGGATGGCGGGCTTGACGATGTCCGCTGGCGGGATGAACCGCGACTCCTTTGGCACGCGATAAGTGGCGATCGTGGTGTCCTTGCAGCCAGCGAGGATCAACCCCGCAGCCAGCAGGCAAATGAGATGAGGAGGGCGGTGCACGGCCATGTCGAAAGGATGACTCTACTCATCAAGCGGAAACTTCAAACCATTCCGGCCAAATAAGAACCGGCGGCCATGGATATAAGCTGGTCAGGTGGCGGCGCCAGACGGCCCCAGCCGCACAGGTGACGACGCGGGAGCATCCTTCTCGAGTTTGTTGTACCAGTTGAATTTCAGGAAGACTGCCGCAACCAGGAAGATCGCAAGGGAGGCAAAGAATCCCGGCCAGTTGCGCAGCACAAAGTAGAGTGGCATGGTCACGAGCGTGAACTGGCAGGGGATGGCAACCGCCACGTTCAGCATGTCCCGGGCGAAATCCCGGTTGGGCTGGAAGGCGGGATCCTGCCGGCGGATTTTCTCAATGACCGGCCCCCACCATCCCCACGGCCGGACCTGTCGGTAGAACGCCTCGAGCACCTCGTCCTCCTCCGGCTCCGTCCAGAGACTGCCGAGGACGCTCGCGGCGAGCGAGAAAACGAAGATGAAGGGGAATCCCCACAATGGGTGGAGCTGGGGCATCACGAGCGGCATCGCCAAGGCTGTGCCGATTCCCACCACCATCCCCCAGAAATAGCCATAGCCATTCAGACGGTACCAAAACCACTTCAGAAGGTTGGCCGCGGTGTAGCCGCCCCACAGGCCGCTCACGATCCATTGGGTGATCTGGTTGATCGACGACAGGAGAAAGCCCACGGTGAAGCCGGCGGCGAGGATGAGGATCGGACTCAGGTAGCCTGCGACCACATAATGCCGCTCCGAGGCGCCTGTCCTTACGTACCGCTTGTAGAGATCGTTCGTAAGATAGGCGGAGCCCGCGTTGATTGTGGCACTGAGATTGGCCATGAAGGCGGCCAGCAGACCCGCCAGGAGGAACCCCACGAACCCCGCGGGGAGGAAGTTGTTGATGACGAAGGGAAGGATCATCTCGAAGTCGATCGGTCCCCGGGTCGCCCGAAACTGCGGGCTCAGGAAGACGATCCCGATGATGGCCATGCTCCCTACCATCAGCCAGCGGGGCACCAGGCAGAACGAGACAATGCCATTCATGAAGGACGCTTCGCGCGGAGAGCGGACGGCGAGGATGCGCTGCATGTCATAGTTCGGCGCGGGACCGGCCAGGCTTACGAGAATGCCCTTCGCCACCATGCCGGTGAAAAAGAGTCCGAACAGGGAGTATCCGTCCCGGGCGATGTTCTCGTTCAGCACGGGCAGGTGTTGCGACCAGTCGAGTTGGAGCCTCCAGTGAAAGAAAAGGTCGCCCCATCCCGCGGGGACCATCGCCGCCACCATGTCCGGCGAGATCCTCGTCATCGCGATGAAGGCGATCACAAAGCAGGAGATGGTGAGGATCAGGAATTGCGACACGTCCGTGAGGACGACGCTGATCATGCCGCCCATGATCACGTAGGCTGCGGTAATGCCCATGATGATCACGGCGTAGGTGTTGGGGGAGAGATCCCAGGGCAGGAAGACCTTCGAAAATTTGCCCATCCCTTGGAAGGCGTAGCCCATGAAGGCGGTCACCGAGACCAAAGCGAAGATCACAATGATGATCCGGCAGAGTTCAGCGCCACGGCCGCGGCCAAAACGGGTCGACATCCACTCGGCACCGGTCAGGACGTTGGACCGGCGAATCCACCGGGAGAGAAAAACCATGAGAAAGACCTGGTTGAAGGTGGGCCAGACCCACGGAAGCCATGCGCCCTTCATGCCGTAGATGAAAACGTTGTAGACGAGCCACATGGTACCCGTCAGGTCGAACATGGCCGACGCATCGGAGATGCCGAGCACATACCAAGGCATCGAGTGTTCGGCCAGGAAGTAGGAGTCGAGGTTCCGCGAGGCGCGGCGCGTGACCACGAAGCCGATCACGACCATGGCGACGAGGTAGGTGATGATGATCGTGACGTCGACGGGGTGGAGATGCATGGTGCGACTGATCGAATGGAATTTCAGAGGAAGAGGTTATCAACTCCGTGGCCAGCAGGAAAATATGACGGGAGCCGGGATGACGGTTGCGGGAGGCTTGCGGAGCACAGCCGGTTGTGTGCTACTGTCGGTCATCATGTCGTCTCGTTTTGGATTGCGGACGGTCGCCACCTTTGAAGCAGCCAAGGGGGTCATCGTACTGGCGGTTGGGCTGGGTTTGTTCCGGTTGATCCACCGCGATGTGGAGGCCGGAGCGGAAAAACTCGTCCGGCATCTGCATTTCAATCCGGCCAGCCATTATCCAAGGATTCTCATCGATGCTGCGGGGAGAATCGATGACGCCCATCTGCGCCTGTTGGCAATCGGAGCCCTCGTCTATGCCGCGATTCGATTCACCGAAGCCTGCGGATTATGGCTGGACCGTCGCTGGGCGGAGTGGTTTGGCGCGATCTCCGGCGCCATCTATCTGCCGCTCGAGGTCTATAATTTGTGGGAGGGTGTCACTTGGCCGAGAGTGACCGTGCTGGTGGTAAACAGCATCATCGTGATCTATCTCGTGCAGGTGTTGGTGCGGGGACAAAGCGGGCCGCCCAAGGTCGCCGTCTCACCGCCCGTGGCGGCCGCTCCATGAAGATTGCGCCGCTCGGGGACTCGGCCGTGGTGGTGACGCTGGGGGAAACTCTGGATGCCGCGACGGTAGCCGCCGTGCAAGCGCTGATGGCCGCGCTTGAAGCCAAGCCATCGCCTGGACTGATCGAATGCGTGCCGGCGAACGCCAGCGTCACCGTGTATTATGATCCGGCGCGCGTTCCCTCCAAGGGCGGCCAGCCGCCGCATGAACGCCTGTGTCGATGGATTGAAGACCGGGCCGCCGCCGCCGGGCGGAGCGAGCCCGCGGCCGGACGCCTGGTGATTGTGCCGGTCTGTTATGGGGGCGAGCTGGGACCGGATCTGGAGGCGGTCGGCGGGGAACATGGGCTGAATGTCGACGAGGTCGTGGCGTCGCATAGTGGGGCGGAGTATTTTGTCAGCGCGGTGGGTTTCACCCCGGGTTTTCCCTACCTCGGCGGGCTGCCGGAACGCCTGCACACGCCGCGGCGGAAGACACCGCGCACCTGGGTGCCGGCGGGTTCGGTGGCCATTGGCGGGGCGCAGACCGGCATCTATCCGTTCGAGACACCCGGCGGGTGGAACCTCATCGGGCGCACCCCGTGGCGGCTCTTCAATCCGCATGCGCGGCCGCCAACGCTTCTGCAGGTGGGCGATCGGGTGCGGTTCCAGCCGATCAGCGCCGAGGAATATGCCGCGGCACGGATTCCATGAGCCGCATCCACGTCATCATTCCCGGCATGCTCACGGCCGTGCAGGATCTGGGCCGGCCGGGATGGCAGCGTCATGGTGTGACGCCGGGCGGCGCGGTGGACACCCAGGCGCTGCGGCTGGCGAATGTTCTCGTGGGCAACGCCGAGGGCGCCGCCGGACTTGAGGTCACGCGGGCCGGGCCCACCCTGCGATTCGCTGATGAGGCCCTGATTGCGATCTGTGGGGCGGAGTTCGACGTAACGGTCGAAGCCCGGCGCGTGCCGGCGTGGCGGCCGGTGCGGCTTGAGCAGGGCGCAGTACTGGTTTTTGGCGCCACGCGGACCGGCTGCCGGGCTTACCTTGCCATCGCCGGCGGCCTCGCGGTGCCCCGTGTGCTTGGCGGACGCGGCACGCATCTGGCCGCGGGCTTTGGTGGATTCGAAGGCCGGCCGCTGCGAACCGGGGATGTTTTGAAGAGCGGACCGGCTTCCCTCTGGGCAAAACGGCTTGCGGGCGCCTTGGCTGGCGCCGGGATTTTTTCCGCCGCGCGCTGGGAAATCGGGGCGGACGCCCGGCCTGCGTATGCCGCAATACCAACGGTGAGGGTGATGCGCGGTCCGCAATGGGAGTGGTTCAGCGCGGAGGCGCAGGAACGTTTTTGGCGCGAACGTTTCACGGTGACACCGCGTTCCGACCGGATGGGTCTGCGGCTGGCGGCGACCGGATCGGGGCTGAGGGGCGAAAAGTTGCGCGAGATGGTGTCGGAAGGCGTGGCGACCGGCACGGTGCAGGTGCCGCCAGACGGGCAGCCCATCGTGCTGCTGGCCGACCGGCAGACGATCGGCGGCTATCCCAAGATCGCCACCGTGGCGACCGTCGATCTCCCGCTGCTGGCGCAGCTGCGGCCGGGCGATTCCGTGGGCTTTCGCGACACCTCCGTCGCGGAGGCGCAGGCGCTTTGGCTTGCCGCCGAGCGGCAGTTCGCAACCGTGAAGCAAGGCATCGCCCTGCATGCCACCTGAGTGTTGAGAAACCACAGATTTCGCGGATGAAGTTACAGATTCTCAGTCTCCATCATCCGTGTAATCCGTGGTGAGAGTGAATTCATGCACCGCATCGATTTGAACTGTGATTTGGGCGAGGGGGCTGGGCATGACGCGGAGTTGATGCCGCTCATCACGTCGGCAAACATCGCCTGCGGCGGACACGCGGGGGACGAACGGACGATGCGGGCCGCGGTCGAGCTGGCGCTCAAGCAGGGGGTGGGCATTGGCGCGCATCCCGGCCTGAACGATCGCGAACATTTCGGCCGGCGTGAAGCGCCCATCGCACCCGCCGAAGCGCATGCGCTGGTGCTCGCGCAGATTCGTGCGCTGCAACTGATCGTGCAGCCTTGGGGCGGGCGATTGGCGCACGTGAAGCCGCATGGGGCGCTCTACAACATGGCGGCCCGCGACGCGGGGCTGGCCCGGGCCGTGGCCGAGGCGGTCCGTGCGGTCGACCCGCGGCTGGTCCTGTTCGGCCTGGCCGGCAGCCAGTTGCTCTCGGTGGGACGCGCGTGCGATTTGCGCGTCGCCAGCGAAGTCTTCGCCGACCGAACCTACCAGCCCGACGGCTCGCTCACGCCACGATCGCGTCCGGACGCGCTGATTCAGGATGAGGACGCCGCCGTCGCCCAGGTGCTGCGCATGGTGCGCGAGGGGCGCGTGCGCGCCACGGACGGTACCGACGTGCCAATTCGCGCCGACACCGTCTGCGTGCACGGCGACGGGCCGCACGCGGTGGTTTTTGCGCGCCGGCTGCGGATGGAGTTGGCGACGGCGGGCGTCGCGGTGAAGGCATTCAGCCTATGATCAAGCTTGTCGGTGTCTTAGTCGTGGCGGTTGGCTTCGCGCTGCGGTTCAACACGCTGCTGGTGGTCATGGCCGCAGGCATCGCGACGGGGCTTTGTGCGGGCATGTCCTTCCATGAAATCATGGCGCTGTTTGGCAGGTTTTTCATCGAAAACCGCTACATGACCCTGCCGGTGGTGCTGATCGTTCCGGTCATCGGCCTGCTCGAGCGTTACGGCTTGCAGGAGCACGCGGAGCGGTTCATCCGCAACGCCCGGGCGGCGACGGCGGGCCGGGTGCTGCTGCTGTACGCGGCCGTGCGGCAGGTTTTCATCGCGTTTGGAGTCAAGCTGGGAGGCCACGCTGAAATGGTGCGGCCGCTCGTTGCTCCCATGGCCGAAGGCGCGGCGCGGGCCCGGCATGGCGCGCTGCCGGAGAAAACCGTGCAGACCATTCGCGCCCATGCGGCGGCGGCGGAAAACGTGGGCAACTTTTTCGGAGAGGACATCTTTATCGCGGTCGGCGCGGTTCTGCTGATGAAGGGCTTTTTCGAAGCTGAGGGCGTGAATGTTGGTGTCTGGTCGATGGCGTTGTGGGGGATCCCGACGGCGCTGGTGGCATTCGCCGTGTTGTGGTGGCGCTGCCGGAGGCTGGACCGCTGCGTGGCGCGTGAGGCGACGGCCGGCACGGAAAGGGAGGATCCGTCGTGAAACTGGTCACCATCGAGGTGTTTTACGCCATTGTGGGCCTCATCCTGCTGCTGATAGCCGGCCGCATCGCATTGGACGCGTCGCACCCGAAACGATGGGGTTCGGCATTATTCTGGGTGTTGCTGGCCGTGACGTTTCTGTTCGGCAGGATAATTCCGCCCGTCATCGTCGGTTATCTCGTGCTCGCCATGGTGGCGCTGGCGGCGATCAGACAGGTGGGACATTCGACCGGGCAAAGCGCGCCGCGCGCCGAACGGGCGGCACACGAGGAGCGTCTGCGGCACCGCCTGCTGTGGCCGGCGTTGCTGATCCCGGCCACGGCGGTGGCGGGCACGCTGCTGCTCGGCAGGGCGCACTTCGGCGGCGTCTGGCTGGTCGATCCCAAGCAGGTGGCCCTGATCTCGCTCAGTCTTGGCGCGCTGCTCGCGCTGGGCCTGGGTCTGCGCCTGACGCGGGCGCCGGTGCTTACGCCGCTGGCCGAGGGCAGCCGGCTGCTGCAAACCATCGGCTGGGCGCTGATCCTGCCGCAGATGCTGGCGGCGCTGGGCGGCATTTTTGCCCAGGCCGGCGTGGGCGAAGTAATCGCCCGGATCGTGGCGTTGGCGCTGCCAACCCAGCACGCGTTCGTCGCGGTTCTGGCCTACTGTGCGGGCATGGCGCTTTTCACCATCGTCATGGGCAATGCCTTCGCGGCGTTCGCGGTCATCACCGGCGGCATCGGCCTGCCGCTCATCGTCCGGATGCACGGCGGCAACCCGGCCATCATGGCGGCCATCGGCATGCTGTCCGGCTACTGCGGCACGCTGCTGACGCCCATGGCGGCCAATTTCAATATCGTACCGGCGATGCTGCTGGAACTGCCGGACCGGCACGCCGTCATCAAGGCACAGGCGCCAATCGCCGCCGCCATTTTCGTCGCGAATGTGCTGCTGATGTGGTTATGTGTCTACCGATTCTAAATTGAACCAGGGATCGCATGGATGAACACCGCTCGCTTTTCCGTCATCCGTGTCTACTTGCGAAATCCGTGGTCAAAGGAAAATGAAGACTGTTCTGCTCACTGGCTTTGAACCCTTTGGCGGCGAGAAGGTGAATCCGTCGTGGCTGGCGGTGCGGCGGCTCAACCGGAAGGTGATCCGCCGGCACCGGATCGTGGCGCGGCGGCTGCCAACGGTGTATGACCAGTCGCTGGCGGCGCTGCGGCGGCACCTCCGGACGGTGAAGCCGGCGCTGGTGATCTGCGTGGGGCAGGCGGCGGGCCGGGCGGAGGTGACCCCCGAACGCGTGGCCCTCAACGTCGATGATTCACGCGTCCCCGACAATACCGGGCGGAAGCCGGTGGATGTGCCCATCATGCCGGACGGCCCGGTGGCCTACTGGTCGACGCTGCCGGTCAAGGCCATCGTGCGCGCGCTCCGCTGGTGCGGCATTCCCGCCTCCGTTTCGCCGACCGCGGGCACGTTTGTGTGCAATCACGTTTTCTACGGGCTGATGCACGAGCTGGCGAAGCAGGGCAACCAGGTGCGTGGTGGGTTCATCCACGTACCGTTGCTGCCTGCGCAGGCGACCCTTCGACGCGGCTCGGTTCGACCGGACTCACCGCAGGCAGGACAGGCCAAGTCCGGCCCGCCCAGCCTGCCGCTGGAGAAAATGGTGGAGGCCCTCATCGTGGCGGTGCGGGAGTCGCTCCGATCCATGTCACCTATTAAGTGACGTTTTCACCTCCGGCCTGTCGCAGTTTGCAGCGTGATACGTTACGAAATTCCCGTCCGACTTTGCGGGCCTCCGCGTCATCCACGGTGACGCCCGCCCCCTGGGAAGCGATTTGCCCTCCGGCATTTCCATGCTAGAAGTATGCCGGGATGGATCATTTGTCTTCCCCTCACCGAGGAGTGAGTGAACCGCGTCCGCCGGGCGCATGGCAGACGCTGTTCATAGTGCTGGCGATGATTCTTGCCGCGGTCGCGTTGTGGGGTGCGGTTGCGGCTTCCCGCCGCGTTTTCCGGCTCGAGGAACGTGTAAAGGCGCTCGAACAGCCCAAGCCCTATCCGTTGGGCGAGGCGATGGGTTACCTCCAGCGCTATGTCGAGAAACTGTATTTCGCCGGCCAGGCCCATAACTGGGAACTCGCGGACTTCTACGCCCACGAGGTGGGAGAAACGGTCGAGGACATCATGTCGGCCAAGGTCGTCGATGAGGGCGTCGAGGTGAGCAAGCTCATGACCACCATGCTGCCGCCGGCCGAGCAGGACCTGCAGGAGGCCGTGCAGGCCAGAGACCCGGCACTTTTCCAGACACGCTATGGGGCGCTGGTGGACGCCTGCAACGCCTGCCATCAGGAGGCGAAGCACGGTTTCATGAAGATCACGATTCCGGAGCGGCCGTCGGTGACGAACCAGTCGTTTGCCCCTGATCGCGGGACCGGCGGCGGCCCATAAGCAATTCGTGAAGTCCGCGCCGGCGGGCATCATATGATCTTTTTTCGCCCGCCGGCCGGGTTTTCTGAGAGAATGGGATGGTGCCGGGGAGGGCTTTCGCCAAACTGCCCACGATGTTCCAATCCCATGCCGCGAACGGCAGGAACGAGCGGGGGTTTTCCCTTCCGATTTTCACCCTCACCGTCCTTTCCGCTCTGCTCGGCCTCATAGTCATTCTGGGGCTGGTGGCGCCGCAGGCGGTCTGGCGGGTGCAGGTTTCGGCGGAGGTTTGGCAGTATCTGGTCGCGCTGCTCGCCATCAAGCTCGTGAACTGTTTCGTCGAGTACTTCTTCCACCGCTACCTGCTCCACAAGCCGGCGCTGCCGCTGCTCAGCTACTTCTACCGGCAGCACACGAAGCACCATGCCCTCACGCGCATCGCCCGGCGGCGCCTGCCCGGCGGCCGGGAGATCCCGTTTGTCGAGAACCTCTATCCGATCACCCGGCCGGAACAGCGGGAGGCCTCGTTCTTCCCGTGGTATTCCCTGCCGGTGTTCGCGCTGCTGATGACGCCGCTGCTGGCGTTCCTCCAATGGCTGCTGCCGTCGCTCCCCTGGCTCATCTCGGGCTATGCGGCGCTCGCCCTGTCGCTCTCGCTCTACGAAGTGTTTCATGCGATCGAGCACTGGCCGTTCGAGAAGTGGGCGCCGTTGATCGAAAGCCGGTGGTGGGGCTGGCTCTGGCGTCGGGCCTACAGCTTCCACCTGCGGCATCACGCCGTGATCGACTGCAATGAGGCGATCTCGGGATTCTTCGCCCTGCCGGTCGCCGACTGGCTGTTCGGCACCTGCGTGATTCCCCAAACGCTCTATGCGGACGGCGAGGAGTGGCGGGCGGCGCAATTTCAAAGTCCGCGACCACGCTGGATCATCCGGGCCTGCGACCGGGCGGTGAACGCCCTGTCGAAACGGCGCCGGGCCCGCCTGCACGCCGGGGCCAGGCAGGACCAGCCCTGACGGATCATTTCGGCAGGATCGGCAGCAGGCTGATTTCGATGATGTTTTTGTTTTCGGCGCGGCAGCGTTCCAGGACCTCCGGCAGCGGGGCCTTGTCCAGGTTGATGTACGCGATGGCGGCCTCGGCTCCGGCGAAAACCACATTCTCCATCTCCTGAACGTTGATTTCCGCGGTGCGGAGGGTGTCCAGCACGGTGGCGAGAACTCCGGGACGGTCCAGATGACGCACGACCAGCATGTGCGTGGCGGGCGTGCGCTGCGCCAGGTTGACGACGTTGGGCACTTTGCCGGTTTCCTTGAAGGTTTGGATGATGCGCACGGTCTCGGCGGCGATGGCTTCCTGCGCCTGCTCGGTCGAGGCGCCGATGTGATGCGTGCCGTAAACACTGGCGTCCTGGCCGAGCGGGTCGGCGAACAGGCCCGTGCCTCCGGCCGGCTCATTGGCATAAACATCGAGGCCCACGCGCAGCTTGCGGTCCTTGACGGCCTGCGTGAGCGCGTTCTGATCGACGACTTCACTGCGGGCGGTATTGATGAAGTAGGCCCCTTCGCGCATGGCCCCGAAGAAGCGGGAGCCCAGCAGGGCCTTGGTGCCGGAGTTCAGCGCGAGGTGGATACTGACGATGTCGGCGGAAGCCGCGACTTCCTCCGGGCTCGCCTGGTACCTGATGCCGAGGCTTTCGGCGCGCTCCGGCGTGAGGCTGCGGCTCCACGCCACGACCGGCATGCCAAAGCCACGGGCGCGGGGCAGCATCTCCGAACCGATCTGACCGAGGCCGATCAGCCCCAGCGTGCGGCCGAACAAACCGCGCGCCTTGGAGTACAGCTCCTTGTTCCATTCGCCCTTGCGCAGGCTGACGATGTTGTCGGCGAGGCGGCGGTCGAGGGCCAGGATCAGCGCGAAGGCCAGCTCCGCCACGGCGATGGAGTTTTTGCCGGGGCAGTTGGACACATAGATGCCGCGGTGCGACGCCGTGGCCACGTCGATGGTGTTGTAACCGGCGCCGGCGCGCACCACCAGTTTCAGCGCGCCGGAGACCAGCATGTTTTGCGTCACCTTGGTCGACCGCACCACCAGCACGTCGGGCAGCGATTGCTGGATCAATTGCACCAGCGCCTCGTCCTTGGTGCCGGGCTGGTAGAGCACTTCGCAGCCGATGGCCGCCAGATGATTACGGCCGGACTGCTCAAACTTGTCAGCGATGAGTACACGCATGATTTAATTCCGTGGAAGGTTTAGGGAGTTGGGGGTGCATTACCGTGATGCGCCCGAAGCTAGGCGGAGACGGACGGAGTGACAAGGGTGCTCGTGCGGGTCCCGTCCAGGAAGCGCCACGCGTTCGACGTGAAGGCATCGCCGGCCGCTAGACGTTGAAGCGGAAGAGCGCGACGTCGCCGTCGCGGATGACGTAATCCCGGCCTTCGAGGCGGTAGTGGCCGATCTCGCGCGCGTGGTGGACGCTGCCGAGCTTCACGAGTTCGTCGTGCGAGATGACCTCGGCCTTGATGAAGCCCTTCTCGAAATCGGTGTGGATGACGCCGGCGGCCTGCGGGGCCTTGGTGCCTTTGCGGACCGTCCAGGCGCGCACCTCCTTCTCATTGTGCGTAAAGAAGGTGATGAGCCCGAGCAGGGTGTAGGTGGCGCGGATCAGCGCGGAGGCGCCGGAATCCTCGATGCCGAGCTCCTTGAGAAATTCCCGCGCCTCGTCGGGTGACAGGTCGGCGAGTTCGGCCTCGATTTTTGCGCTGATGGGAACCAGGGCGGCGTCGTGGTGCGCCCGCACGTACTCGGCGACTTTTTGCACGAAGGGATTCTGCGCGGTGGTCGCGAGGTCACGCTCGGCGACGTTGGCGGCGTAGATGACCGGCTTGGCGGTCAGGAGCTGGAACAGGCGCAGCAGGCGTGGCTCATCCTCGTGCACGTCGAGCGTGTTCGCGGGTCGGGCGGCATTGAGGTGAGGGACCAGCCGCTCCAGCAGCGCGAGTTCGGCGTGCGCCTCCTTTTCTCCGCTCCGTTCCCGCTTGTGCGCCTTCTCGATGCGCTTCTTCACCGCGTCGAGATCGGACAAGACCAGTTCGGTCGTGACCACCTCGATGTCGCGGACCGGGTCAAGGGAGCCCATCGGGTGGGGGGCGTCGTCGTCATCGAAGCAGCGGACGATGTGCATGACGGCGTCGACCTCGCGGATGTTGGCCAGAAACTGGTTGCCGAGGCCCTCGCCTTTGCTGGCACCGGCGACTAGGCCGGCGATATCGAAGAACTCAATAGCCGTCGGGATGACCATGCCGGTCTTGAAGATCTGCTCGAGGTGAGCCAGGCGGTCATCGGGCACATTGACGACGCCGACGTTGGGTTCGATGGTGCAGAACGGATAGTTCGCCACCGCCGCCTTATGCGTGCGGGTGACCGCGTTGAAGAGGGTGGACTTTCCCGTGTTGGGCAACCCGACGATGCCGGCCTTCAGCATAAGCAGGATGCATTGACGGAGCGGGCGGGCTGCCGGGGCAAGCGCAAAACCGCCGGCAGGGAGGGAGCGGCCGATTAATAAATGCTAGAAATTCGGAAAATGGCTGACATAAGTCCTATTGGACCCATAGGACATATGGCAGACGACATGAACGATTCGCAGGACAGGTCGTGGTCGGGCGTCATTGGCCCGCACGGCGGATACCGCGCGCTGAAGTCCTACCAGAATGCCGAAATCATCCACGATGCCACGGTGACGTTCTGCGGCCGATTCATCGACCGCCGTTCGCGCACCAATGATCAGATGGTGCAGGCCGCCCGCAGCGGGAAACAGAACATCGCCGAGGGCAGCATGGCATCGGGCACTTCGACAAAGACCGAGCTCAAGTTGGTCGGGGTGGCGCGGGCCAGTTTGGAGGAGTTGCTGCTGGACTATCAGGATTTCCTGCGTCAGCACGCCCTGTTGCTCTGGGGCAAGGATCACCTGCAGGCGCAGGCAGTGCGTGGGCTGGCCTATGCGCAGAATAGGTCCTATTCGACCTATAAGACCTATATTGAAGAGGGCAGCCCAGAAGTGGCCGCCAACACTTTGATCTGCCTGATTCACCAGACGAACTACCTGCTCGACCAGCAACTGCGCCAACTCGATGAGCGATTTCGCCGGGAGGGTGGCTTCACCGAGAAGCTATACCGGGTTCGAGGCGAGGCACGCGGGAAACCGACGCTCTGATCGCTGAGGCCTCGGGTAAGGCGCATCCAGGCAGTTCATCGCAACCGGCCCATTGCGGCCTTGATCAGGTCTGGAAGGCCGCCCCCCGCCAGCAGGGATTCCACACGTTGGCTGGCGGCATGCTCAAGCACCTGCTGAATATGAACGTCCACCTGCCGGAGGAACGAGGGGGCGACCGCGTAACCGTCGCTCTCGTACGTCAGAATGGGCATGCCGCGCTGGATGCTGAGCGGCTTCAGGATGGCCTCCGAGATCCGGTATGGCAGGCAGTTGAACGGCCCAATAAGAATGATGCCGTCGTAGCCCTCATGATCGGCCTCCAGCCCCTTGCCGACAGCCGGAATGATTTCACCGTAAATGGTGGGAGAGACGTGTTCGGAGGCCGTTTCAAAGAGGGAGGAGATGTCGTTGCCTCCAGCCACGAGCAGGCCGGTCCGCCGGAACAGGCCGCGATAGTATTGCTCGACCTTGCGCTCCGCCTGATAGCTCAGCCACTGCTGCAGGTATTGTTTCCCGTCGGGCTGGAAGATGCGCGTGCAGGCCTTGGCGAAGGCGAGGCTGCCCGGCTTCATCCCCCAGCTGCTGGCGGCACCGGCCGCCCCGTCATAAGTGCCATAGAGGAAGAAATCAGTCAGGTCGACGGGCTTGAGGATGATGCCGCGCGCGGTGTAGAGGTCGCGGACGCCGTCCATGAAGAACGGGCTGAACCGGGTGTAGAAATCGCCGGTGACCACGACGCGAGGACAGGTGAGAGGATCCCGCGTGAGCGGGAGGGCCGCGAGCCGGTCGACAAATCCGGGCAGTTCCGCGTGAAACTCGTCGAGGGACGCGGCCGCGGCCGCGAAGCGGCGCCACTCGTCGCGGAGTTGCTCGCTGGTGCCGGGGGCACCCGCCACGCGAAGCACATGGTCAATCTCCACGAGAATGTCCGCGAGCAGGATGGCCGGCGACAGATTCTTCGCGATGGTGAGCGCCTCGAAGCCGAGGTAGTCATTCTCGGCCGCGACGTTGATCAGGAAGAAATCGGGCCACTGTTGCTCCGCGATGAAGCGCTCGAAGTAGCCCAGGTAGGAGTCGCTGACGCACGGGGCGCCTCCGCGCACGCTGTAGAATCCCGAGATCTCGCCCGGCTGGCGCTGCTCATGGATCTGGAGTAACTGCCCGATGCACAGCGGCAACGGCAGGCATTCCCGGCCCGAGGTGTACTGGAGGCCCCGTTCGAGCTGGTTGCGGTCCAGGGGAACGATCTCGCCGGCATGCATGCCGAGCCAGCGGATGGTCAGGAGGGAGAGGGCTTCGGTATGGTATTGGGAGAAATTGGGGAGATACAGTTTCACCCGTGGGTCGCTCAGCGGCACGTGCTCGCCGTTCGAACGGATGACCCGGCCGCCTTTCGTGAGCCGGCACGGCTTGAACACCGGAGCGTGGCTGGCGTGCCCGGCGCGGTAATTATGGACGATGTCGAGAAATGCCTCCAGGCGGGTCTGGATGCCGGCGTCGGCGGTGTGGGCGTCGATCTCCAGGATGAGGTAGGGTTTGGCGCGCAGCTCGGACGCCAGCAGGGAGTGGGTGAAGGCGTCGATGGTGCAGCTGAAGTTGCTGACGCAAAGCAGGAACAGGTTGGGATGCCGCCGGGCCAGAGCCACGGCGTTCATCATCTGGTTGGCAAAGTGCCACGCCGTGGGGCCCCGGTCGACCGGCATCAGGCAATCGGCGGGAATGGCCGTGACGCCCATGCTGGCGAGTTTCCGACCCACCGATTGCGAGGCTTCCGGCGTGAAGGCGTTATAGCTGTGGCCGGCGAGCAGAACCGCCGGCTTCCCCGCCGCCACCGCCTGCTCGAGCGCGCGCTGCCCCAGATCGCGCAGGGCGCGTTCGGTTTCCGTCTGGGCGCGCACGGCGGCCGCCCAGGCGCGCTCGGCCGGTTCGCGGCGGGCGCCCAGCTCGCGCACCACCAGCTCCACCAGCGCCGGGCTGCCTTCGTAGCCGTTGGTGAAATCCAGCAACGGGGAAAGGAAGCGGATGTCGGGAAACGCCTTGGCGATGAAGTAGGGGCCGGCCTGGGTGATGGGGCAGAGATAGGAATCACGGCAGGCATTGGGCTGCGGCATGCGCATCACGTGGGGCAGGAAAACCAGATTCACTCCGTGGCGGGCGAGATCCAGCACCGCGCCGTGCGCGATCTGCACGGGAAAACAGAAACCGGAATGCGACTTCAGATCGCCCTGTGGATCCACGCCGGACAGCACCACCTCCATTCCCAGTCCGGAAAAGAACGTCGCATAAAGCGGGTAGAGCGAGTGGGTCGTCAGCGCCCGCGGAATACCGATGCGGGTCGCGCGGGCGGGCGCATCGCGGTCGGAGCGTCCGAGGGACTCCTCCAGGAACACGATCGGGCGTCTTCCAGCGCCTGTTCGACCCGCTGGCGGCGGGAGCGTTTTGCCGGCTCGCGCCTCGGCGGCGGTGAGAGGAACCTCCTGGTGTCGCCAAAGACCAGGTCGGCCCGCTGCTCCACGAGGTCGGGCGCCGCGGCGGCGCGGGATTTTCGCTTCCACACATTCTCGTACAGGCTGCAGCGGCCGCCGAACGGGAACCGCCGGCCGGCCACCTCGAAACGGTCGACGCTGCAGAACAGCTTGCAGGCCCGGCACGTGAACTGGCCGACCAGCTTCATCTCCGGAGCGGCCAGGCTGAGCAGGTCGGTGGAGGCGCCCAAGGCGCCGGCGCGTTCAAGGGCCAGCAGGCCGACCCCCAGCGCGCCGAGCAATTCCGGGCTGGGCGGGATCACGACCGGGCGGTCGACGCTGTGCGCGAAAGCGTGGCCGACCGCGCGGTTCAGGGCCACGCCGCCCTGCAGGAACACCTTTTTGCCCAGGGCGCGCGGCCCCTTGACGCGGGTGAGGTAGTTGCCGGCGATCGCGTAGACGAGCCCGGCCACAATATCGTCGCGCGAGTGGCCTTGCTGCTGGGCGAGGCGGATGTCGGAGTTGATGAACGCCGCACAGGTGGCCTTGACATGCACGGGAGAGGTTGCGGCCAAAGCGACGTCCGCGATGTCGGAGACCGTGAGGCCGAGGTCGCCTTGCGCGCTTTCCTCGAGAAAGGAACCGGTGCCGGCCGAGCAGGCGTTGTTCATCGCGTAATCGACGGGCACGCCGTTGCGCAAGAGAATGAATTTGGAGTCCTGGCCGCCGATTTCGAAGATGGTGTCCACGTCGGCGTCAAAGTGAGTCGCGCCCGCCGCCTGCGCGGAGATCTCGTTGTAAACGTGGGCGGTGCCGAAGTAGGCGCCGAGAAGTTCGCGGGCCGAGCCGGTCGTGCCCGTGAGTCCGACGGGACGGTTGCCGACCTGCGCGACGAGCGCCCGCAGGCATTCGCGGGTCGCCGCCACGGGATCGCCGCGGGTGTGCCGGTAATGCGAAGCCACGACGCCCTGCGTCTCGGGATCGAGCAGGATGGCCTTGGTCGTGGTCGAGCCCGCATCCACGCCGAGGACCAGCGGGCCATCGGCCGGCGCCTGCCGCTGCGGCGCGGCAATGACCTGCACCCGGCCGGCGTAGCGATGGAGCGGCGGAAGGCTGCCCAGGCCCGGCTGGCGCGAAATCTTGGGGGACGGGTGGCGCGGTTCATCGCGGGTGAGCAGGGCGCAGCCCCATGCTTCAAACCACGGACTCTCCGGAAGCGTGACGAACCCGGTGGCGGGCAGTTTCTCGCGAAAGGCGGCCAGCATCGCCGCGTTGCGGGTCACGCCGCCGATCAACAGCACCCGGCGCAGCTCGCGCTGCGCTTTTTCAAGCAACGCGATCACCTTGTTTGCCATGCTGTCGTGGAGCGTGCGCAGAATGTCGTCGGGGGAGGCTTCCTTGCGGTTGAGTTTGTGCGTGATGTCCGACTTGCAGTGCACCGAACAGCGGGAGGCCAGCGGCACCACGTGTCCGTTGAACGAACGGCGGATTGCCTCCTCGACGTCCAGCCCCATGCGGCCGATCTGCTGCACGAAGAACTCGCCGCTGCCCGCCGCGCACTTGTTGTGCGACAGGACGTGGGCGATTTTCCCGTCCGCGAGGATGTAGACCAGAAAGGACTCCCCGCCGAGGGAAACCACCGCATCAAACCCGCCGTCCGTCTCGCGCAGCGCCCGTTGGATGGCGGCGACCTCCGGGATGTGGCCGAGATGACCGGATACGCCGAAATAGCCGGCGTCGGCGAACTCCGGCTCGGCGATGAGTCCGGAAAGAACCTCCAGGGGCCGGCCTTGGTGCGCCACCACCCGGGCGCTTCGGGCGTCGCCGCGCAGGGTCACCACCTTCACCGTCAGGGCACCGATGTTGACCCCCACAAAGGACATCGCGGCATCTCCTGGTCTTGGTTGCTGATGGATGGTTTGCGTCTCAGGCCCCCTTACCCCTTCGGAACCTCGTTGTCCAAGACAGAAGTGACGCCGGCGCGTCACCAGGGTTTCGATGCAACCGGACGTTCGAGCGGCATTGCCAAACCTGCGGCGAGGGCTCAGGGTCGTCGATGCCGGCGCAGGACGCGTGGTATTTCGGCTCAACTTGGAGGCAACACCATGGCCAAGGCATTTCATGAACTGACCGAGCGTGAGATCCTCGCGCTCGCCATCGCCCTCGAGGAGGAGGACGGGCGGATCTACGGCGAGTTTGCCGAGCGGATGCGCGGCGATTATCCCGCGACGGCCGCCGCGCTGACCGCCATGCAGGAGGAGGAGTCGAACCACCGGCACCGGTTGCTCGAAGCTTACCGGGCGCGGTTTGGGGAGCATCTTCCGCTGATGCGGCGGCAGGACGTGAAGGGCTTTGTGGACCGCAAGCCGCTCTGGATGGCCCGCGTGCTGACCGTGGCGCAGGTGCGGCGCGAGGCGGAGATGATGGAGTTTGAGACGCGCCGGTTCTACGAGGCCGTCGCCGAGCGCACGACCGATGCGGGTATCCGGCAACTGTTGGGCGACTTGGCCCAGGAGGAGCGCCGGCACTCCGCGCTGGCCGAGCACTTTGAAAAGGAGCAGACCACCTCCGGCGCCCGCGCCGAGGAGGAGGCCACGCAGCGCCGGATGTTTGTGCTGCAGATCGTGCAGCCGGCGCTGGCCGGGCTGATGGACGGCTCGGTGTCGACGCTCGCGCCGCTGTTCGCCGCGGCGTTCGCCACCCGCAACAGCTGGGATGCGTTTCTTGTGGGCATGGCGGCGTCGGTGGGGGCGGGCATCAGCATGGGTTTTGCCGAGGCGCTCTCGGACGACGGCGCGCTGAGTGGCCGCGGGCATCCCTGGCTGCGGGGCGCGGTGTGCGGTATCATGACGACGCTGGGCGGCATCGGCCACACGCTGCCCTTCCTCATTCCCGACTTCGGGGTGGCGACGGGCGTGGCGGCCGCGGTGGTGCTGGTCGAACTGATCATCATCTCCTGGATTCGGCACCACTACATGGACACGCGGTTCCTTTCGGCGGCGTTCCAGGTCATTCTCGGCGGCCTGCTCGTGTTCCTCGCCGGCATCCTCATCGGTTCGGCGTAAGAAGGGAAGACGCCCGACACCGGGCTTGACAAGGCAATCCGCCCCCGGTGCACTCAGCGGCTTTTCCAAACGACTCAACGTCCGTTCGCCTCCCTCATGGCTCTCAAAATCCGTCTTTCCCGCATCGGCACCAAGCACAAACCCATCTACCGGGTGGTGGTGGCTGAGGAGCGTTCCCGTCGCGATGGCGACGCCGTGGAAATCCTCGGCACCTACACGCCCGAGGCCAAGGGCAACCCGCTCAAAATCAACCTCGTCCGCGCGGACTACTGGTACAGCAAGGGCGCCCGGCCGACCGACACGATGCACGCGCTGATCAAGAAGGAGCGCCGCCGCCAGGCCGCCGTGGCCGCTTCGGCTTCGGCCGCGGCACCTGCCACGCCCGCCGCTCCCGCCGCCACAGCCTCCGCCTGAGAGCCAAACAACCAAGACGCGAAGGCACCAAGTTCGATGCACGCTTCGGCCCTGGAAACCACCCGGGGCCTTTTTGTTGGGTCAATACCAGGCTTTACCCTTTGTGCCTTTGCGTCTTGGTTGTTCATCCTCATCCGCCATGCCCCTGCACATTGACATCCTCACGCTGTTTCCGCGGATGCTCGACGGCTTCCTGGCCGAGAGCATCGTGGGCAAGGGCATTGAGGGCGGACTCCTGTCGGTCAAGGTGCACAACCTGCGCGACTGGACGACCGACAAGCACAAGACAGCCGACGACCGGCCCTTCGGCGGCGGGGCGGGCATGGTGCTGAAACCCGAGCCCGTGTTCGCCGCCATCGAGCAACTCCAGAAGCCCGGCTGCCGACGCATCTACCTCACGCCCGACGGCGTGCCGCTCAGTCCCGGCCTCGCCGGGGAGCTTTCGCGCCAGCAGCATCTTATCCTGCTCAGCGGCCACTACGAGGGTGTCGACCAGCGTATTCGCGACCGCCTGATCGACCAGGAAATCAGCATCGGCGATTATGTGCTCACGAACGGCACGCTGGCGGCGGCGGTGCTCGTCGACGCGCTGGCCCGTTTCATCCCGGGCGTGCTCGGGGAGGAAAAGTCGTTGACGAACGAAAGCTTCACCGGCAAGTTGCTCGACTTTCCTCAGTACACGCGGCCCGCCGAATTTCGCGGCATGTCCGTGCCGGAAGTGCTCCTGTCGGGGCATCACGGCGAGATCGAGAAGTGGCGGCTTGCGCGGCGTATCGAGAAAACCCGTCAGGTCAGACCCGATTTACTGGAGAAGCAGCAACATGAATCCGATCATCAAGGAAATCACCGCCCATCAGCTTAAGAAGGGCCTGCCGGCCTTCAAAGTGGGCGATGGCGTGCGCGTCCACACGAAGGTGCGCGAAGGCGACAAGGAGCGCATCCAGATCTTCTCCGGCATTGTGATCGCCCGCAAGGGGCACGGCATCCACGAGACGTTCACCGTCCGCCGCATCAGCTACGGCGAGGGCGTCGAGCGCGTGTTCCCGGTCAACTCGCCCAACATCGACAAGATCGAGATCGAGCGCGAGAGCGAGCCGATGCGCGCCCGCATGTACTACCTGCGCGAGCGGACGGGCAAGGCGGCGATGGCCGTCAAGAAGAAGCGTTATGAGGAGGAAGCACCGGCGGAGGCGGCTTCCGCGGCCGACTCCACCGCGCCAGCGCCCGCTGCCGACACTCCGGCCAGCTGAGGTGGCTTTCCGGTAGGAAGGTCGCTTGCGACCGATGATCGCCCCGCTCTGCTGGCCAGCAGCGGGCTTCCTACATTCTGTCTTCGGCCCAGCGAGTCCGTCGGGGCTCGCTGTTTGTTTCCAAATTTGGGCTTTCCACCACGCGCGCGAAACCGTTAGACAGACACGCTTGTTTGGCCGCGCCAGTTGCGGCGCAGGCGTCTTCCTCAGCACGATTTTATCCATGAAGCTTGACACCGAGATTCTCACCAAGGCCTGTGCCCAGGCCCGCGGCCTCGCCATCGATGCCGTCCACCAGGCCGCCTCCGGTCACCTCGGCCTGCCCCTCGGCGCCACCGAGATCGGCGCCGTGCTCTACGGGCACGCGCTCGTGCACAACCCGGACGAACCGCGCTGGCTCAACCGCGACCGCTTCATTCTCTCCGCGGGCCACGGCAGCATGTTCCTTTACAGCTGGCTGCACCTCAGCGGCTACGACCTCCCGCTCGAGGAGCTGAAAAATTTCCGTCAGCTCCACAGCAAGACTCCGGGCCACCCGGAGTTTCGCGAGGCGCCCGGCGTCGAGTGCACCACCGGGCCGCTCGGCCAGGGCGTGGGCAACGCCGTCGGCATGGCCGTGGCCGGCAAGATGGCCGAGGCCCGTTTCAACACGCCGGAGCACACGATCTTCGATTATCATGTCATCTGCCTCGCGGGCGACGGCTGCATGCAGGAGGGCGTGGGGATGGAGGCCGCCGCCTTTGCCGGCCACCAGGGCCTCGACAACCTCATCCTCATCTACGACTCCAACGACGTCACCCTCGATGCCATGGCGGCGAAGACGCAGAGCGAGAACACCGCGCTGCGTTTCAAGGCCATCAGCTGGGACGTGCAGACGCTGCCCGACGGCCACGATTTGCCGGCCATTCTCAAGGCCATCAACAAGGCCAAGCGGGCGAAGTCCGGCAAGCCGCAGCTCATCATCGCGAAGACGATCATCGGGAAGGGCATCCCCGAGGTGCAGGGCACCGCGAAGGGGCATGGCGAGGGCGGTGCCAAATTCGCCGACGCCGCACGCGCCGGCCTCGGCCTGCCCGCCGACCAGCATTTCTTTGTGAGTGACGAGGTGCGCGCCTACTTTGCCGCGCACAAGAAGCGCCTCGTCCGCGCCTGTCGGAAGTGGAAGAAGACCTACGAGGCCTGGCGCACCGCCAACCCCGACCAGGCCGCGCTGCTCGACACGCGTTCCGCGCAGCCGAGCGCCGCCGCGCTGCTGGAGAAGATCCCGCTCTTTCCGGCCGACGCCAAGCTCGCCACGCGCGCCGCGGGCCGCGACGTGCTCCAGCCGATGGCCGCCGCGTTGCCGCTGCTGATCTCCGGCAGCGCCGATCTCCACGGCTCGACGCTCAACTACATAGCCGCGGACCAGGATTTCGACAAAACCAACCGCGCCGGCCGCAACATCCGTTACGGCATCCGCGAGCATGCGATGGCGGCCATTAACAACGGCGTGGCCTACGACGGCCTGTTCCGCCCCTCGTGCGCCACCTTTTTGGTGTTTGCCGACTACAGCCGCCCCGCCATGCGTCTGGCGGCGCTTGCGAAGCTGCCGGTGGTATATATCTACACGCACGATTCCGTCGGAGTGGGCGAGGACGGCCCCACCCACCAGCCGGTCGAAACACTCTCATCGCTGCGTCTCATACCAGAATTCGACGTCGTCCGTCCGGCCGATCCGGAGGAGACGGCGGGCGCGTTTGCCGCGGCGCTGGAGCGCATCGAGGGGCCGACGCTCATCGCGCTCACGCGCCAGGCCGTGCCGACACTCAATGAGATTCCACCACACATCCGCCGCGCAGGCGTGCTCAAGGGCGGCTATGTGGCCGTGCAGGAGACGGCGCCGCTCACCCACATCCTGCTGGCCACGGGCAGCGAACTGCAACTGGCGATCTCCGCCGCCAAATTGCTGGGAGCCGGCGTGCGGGTGGTGTCGATGCCATCCTTCGAGCGATTCAATCGTCAGCCGGCCGAGTATCGAGACGCGATCCTGCCACCGTCGTGCCGCAAACGGGTGGCCGTCGAAGCGGGCGTCACGCCGCTCTGGCGCGAGTATGTCGGCCTTGACGGCGCCGTCGTGGGCATCGACCGCTTCGGGCTGAGCGCGCCGGCGCCGGTGGTGTTCAAGGAGCTCGGCATCACCGCGGATGCGGTCGTGGCGGCCGCGAAGTCGCTGTAGGGACGCACCACTGGTTCATGCTGGCCCGGGCGGACCAATACACCGCCCATTCTATTTCCAGCGCTGGTCGCGCCCGGATTCCTGCGTCCTCTTATCGGGGATAAGTCCAACCTCTGCTTGGGGCAGAAGGAATAATAGCGGGCAGTTTTTGCTTGTCAGAATAGTTAGGAGCCTTACCGTCAGCCCCCTTATTATTTTCCCACCTCATCACTACCCATAACGATGCTCCTTCTCAAAGAAGTGCCGAAATACGAATGCCTCCTCGAGAGTTCCAAGCGCTATCCCGAGCTGGATCCATCGGCCATGGAGGCATTTTTGCACCTGATGCGGACGAGCACCGAATTGACGGAGGCCTTCGACGCGCTTCATGCCAGTCACAACATTTCGCATGGGCGTTTTATCGTCCTCATGTTGCTGAACCGTGACCCGGAGAAGCCGGTCAACCCCGCCGATCTGGCCGACCGTGCCAACGTGACCCGGGCTACAATAACCGGGCTCATCGACACGCTGGAGCGCGATGGCTTTGTTAAACGTGAACACACCTTGGACGACCGCCGCATGATGCTAGTGCGGCTGACGGCAGAAGGGCGGGGTTATTTCGATAAAATCCTGCCTGATTACTTCCGTCGCGTCGCTATGGTCATGAGTCAGCTTACGGTGGCCGAGCACAAGACGCTTGTCACCTTGATGGGCAAGATCCAACAGAACATGCCCGCGATCTGTGCCGGTCCGCTGCCCAAGTCCACGGATGCCTGAAGAACCCTCCTGCTTTTCCCCTCCCTTTCCAATCCTCAACCTGCTGCACCCATGGCCAAGAGAATGATCCTGATGCTGCTCGCGATGACCCTCCTTGTCGGAGGCATCCTGGGCTTCAAACTTTTTGGACGTTACATGATGAACAAGTCCTTGGCGGCGCAGAAGCCGCCGCCGGCGGCGGTGTCCACCCTCGAGGCCAGGGAGGAGTCTTGGCAGCCGACTCTGCATGCGGTGGGAAGCTTCGCCGCCGTGCAGGGCATCATTGTCAGCGCCCAGCTTGACGGCGCGGTCACCAAGATCGCGTTCGAGTCGGGTGCGACCGTGAAAGAGGGCGACCTCCTCGTGCAGCAGGATGTTTCGGCCGAGGAGGCGCAGCTGGCCAGCGCCGAGGCGGGCGCCGTGCTGGCGCGGCTCAGCCTCGATCGCGCCCGGGAATTGCGCGCCCAAGGAACCAACGCCCAGGCCGATCTCGATGCCGCCACCGCCGCGTGCCAGCAGACGCAGGCGAACGTCGCGGAAATCAAGGCCACGATCGACAAGAAGACCATCCGCGCGCCGTTTGCCGGCCGCCTCGGCATCCGGCAGATCAATCTGGGCCAATTTCTCCGCAGCGGTGCCACCATCGTGCCACTCCAAGCCCTTGATCCCATTTATATCGACTTTGCGCTGCCGCAGCAGAGCGCGGCGCAGGTCGCGGTGGGCCAGCCGGTGCATGTGACCGTCGATGCCTATCCCGGCGAGGTCTCTGAGGGGAAGGTGACTGCCCTGAATCCCAACGTGGACGACGCAACGCGCAATTTCCAGCTCCAAGCCACATTGAAGAATGCCGACGGCAGGCTGCTCCCTGGAATGTTTGGCTCCGTGGAAGTGCAGCTGCCGGTTATCGAGAAGGTCGTCACCGTCCCGCTCTCCGCCATCGTCTACAATCCCTACGGCAATGCTGTTTACATTGTGGAGAAGCAGGGAAAGGACGGGCAGGAACTCATCGTGCGCCAGCAGTTTGTCCAGACCGGCGCCACCCGCGGCGACCAGGTGGCCGTTGTTAAAGGAGTGAAGCCCGGGGATGTCGTGGTCACCGCCGGCCAGCTCAAGCTGCGCAACGGCGCCAGCATCGTCATCAACAACGCGGTCGCGACGAGCGATTCCGCGTCGCCCCGACCCGATCATCCCTGATCCGCGATGAACTTTACGGATCTCTTCATCAAACGGCCGGTCCTCGCGACGGTCATCAGCCTGCTGATCCTGCTGATCGGGTTTCGCTCCATTGAGCTGCTCAACGTCCGACAGTACCCGCGTAGCGACATCGCCGTCGTGACCGTCACCACCGTGTACGTCGGCGCCAGCGCCGATCTCATCCGTGGTTTTATCACCACGCCGCTCGAACGGCAGATCGCGAGCGCCGATGGCATTGACTACATGGAGTCGAGCAGCGGGCCCGGGGTGAGTTTGATCACCGTCCACCTGCGCCTCAACTACGATCCGAACGCCGCGCTTACGCAGATCACCTCGAAGGTGAGCAAGGTGCGGAACCAGCTGCCCGCCGACGCGCAGGATCCGGTCATCGACGTCCAGATGGCCGAGTCGACCGCCGCCATGTATATGATGTTTTCCAGCGACGTGCTCGATTCGAACCAGATCACCGACTACCTCTATCGCGTCGTGCAACCCAAGCTCAACGCCGTGTCCGGCGTACAGAGCGCCCAGATCGTCGGGGGCCGCATCTTTGCCATGCGCATCTGGCTGAAGCCTGACAAGCTCGCCGCCTATGGCCTCAGCCCCTCGCAGGTGTGGCAGGCACTCGCGACCAACAACTATCTCTCCGCCGTCGGTTCCACCAAGGGTTCGATGGTCTCGGTGAATCTCAACGTCTCCACCGATCTGCATACCGCGGACGAGTTTCGCCGGCTGGTGATCCGGGAGCAGAATGACGCCATCATCCGGCTGGGCGACATCGCCGAGGTGGTGCTCGGCGCCGAGGACTATGAATCGACGGTCAAGTTCGGCGGCAATCCCACCACCGGCATTGCCATCAACGTCCTGCCCACCGCCAATGTGCTCACCGTCATCAACGATGTCCGCAAGGTTTTTCCCCAGATCGTCTCCGAGCTGCCGCGCGGCGTCTACGCCTCGATTCCCTACGACGCCACGGATTATATCCGGAGCGCGATCAACGAAGTCGTCAGCACCCTGATCGAGGCCCTGCTGATCGTCATCGTCATCATCTACCTGTTTCTCGGCACGTTCCGCTCGGTCATCATTCCCATCGTGGCCATGCCGCTTTCCCTGGTCGGCGCGTGTTTCCTCATGCTGGCGATGGGTTTTTCCATCAACCTGCTGACCCTGCTGGCCATGGTGCTGGCCATTGGGCTCGTGGTGGATGACGCCATTGTCGTGGTCGAAAACATCCACCGGCACATCGAGGAGGGGCTTTCGCCGCTGGCGGCCAGCCTGAAGGGGGCGCGCGAACTGGGCGGTCCGGTCATCGCCATGACCATCACGCTCGCCGCCGTTTATGCCCCCATTGGTTTCCAAGGCGGGCTCACCGGCGCGCTCTTCCGCGAATTCGCGTTCACGCTGGCCGGTTCGGTCATCGTGTCAGGGGTGGTGGCGCTCACGTTGTCTCCGATGATGTGCTCGAAACTGCTCAAGCACGATGAGGGCAACCACCAGCGGTTCGCCCACTTCCTTGACCAGCAGTTCGACAAAATCCGCGCGGGCTACCAGCGCCTCCTCCATTCCACGCTCGACTACCGTCCGGTGGTCGTGGTCTTTGCGCTCATCGTATTCGCCAGCTTGGTGCCGTTTTATCTGCTCTCGAAAAACGATCTCGCCCCGGACGAAGACCAGGGAATGATCATCGCCATGGGCGCCGCCGCGCCCAACGCGAACATCGACCAACTGGCCGGCTACTCCGACGAAATCACCGGGCTTCTCAAGAGCTTTCCCGAGACCGCGCGAACGATCCAGATCAACGGTTATCCCGCGAGCAACAGCAGCATCACGCTCATGGCGTTGAAGCCCTGGAACCAACGCGACCGCACCACCATGCAGCTGCTGCCGGAAGTCACCCAGAAACTGGGCAGCGTTGCCGGCATGCGCATGTTGACGTTCTTGCGGCCGCCGCTCCCCGGCACCGGCGGTGCCAACGTGCAGTTTGTCGTGGTTTCCACGGACGCTCCCGCCCGCATCGCCCAAGTGGCGGACGCCCTCGTTCAGGAAGCCGTCAAGAGCGGCCTGTTTTTCTATGCCGACAGCAACCTCAAGTTCGACCAGGCCCAAGCCTATATTGACGTCGATCGCGACAAGGCCGCCGCGCTCGGCATGAGCATGGCTCAAATCGGCGCCGATCTCGGTTCCCTGCTCGGCGGCAATTACGTCAATTTTTTCAACATCCAGGGCAGCAGCTACAAGGTCGTCCCGCAGGTTGACCGCATCTTCCGTCTCAATCCCGACCAGCTGGGCAGCTATTACATCAGCACCGGCAAGGGCGATCTCGTGCCGCTGTCGACGCTGGCATCGGTGCGTTACCAAGCGCAACCGCAGGCGTTGAATCGCTTCCAGCAGCTCAATGCCGCCACCCTCACCCTGGTGCCCAAGCCGGGCATCACGCAGGGGCAGGCGCTCGATTTCCTGAACGCCAAGGCCCGCGAAATCTTCCCCGAGGGTTATACGGTGGATTACGGCGGCCAGTCGCGGCAGTTTGTGCAGGAAAGCGGCACTTTCCTCGTCACCCTGGCCTTCGCCGTCATCATCATTTTCCTCGTGCTGGCGGCGCAGTTTGAGAGCTTCCGCGATCCGCTCATCATCATGCTGAGCGTGCCGCTGGCGATTTCGGGAGCGCTGGCCTTCATCAGCCTTGGTTTCCACGGACTCTCTCTGAACATCTACACCAAGGTGGGTCTCATCACGTTGATCGGTCTTGTCACCAAGCACGGTATTCTCATCACGCAGTTTGCCAACCAGCTGCAACGCGAGGGGAAGGGCAAGCGCGAAGCCGTGGAGGAGGCCGCCGGGGTGCGGCTTCGCCCCATTCTCATGACCACGGCGGCCATGGTGCTCGGCGTCATGCCGCTGGTCTTCGCGTCCGGCGCGGGTGCAGTCAGCCGCCAGCATATGGGACTTATCATCGCCACGGGCATGAGCGTCGGCACGCTGTTCACCCTGTTTGTCGTGCCCACTGCGTATACGCTGCTGGCGCGCGATCACCAGGCCGACCGCCGGCTGCTGGGCGCCGTTGCCGTTGAGTCGGAGTTGAAAGTCCATCCACACCCCGCCGTCTGATTGCTGTCCATGATTTCCCTTACGCCTATGAAGCCTCACATTCCAAGTTTTGCCCTTGCCGCGGCCCTGGCTCTCTCCGCCTCCGGCCTCCGGGCCGCGCCCAATCCCGGGCAGCCGGTGCCGGATACGCTCGATCTCAAGAACGCTGTCGCCTTCGCGCTGGAAAATAACTTCACCATCCGGCAGGCGCGCGAGCGCATCCGGCAGCAGGAGGGGGTCGAAATCCAGGTGCAGGCGCGGCAGATTCCCAACGTCAGCGCTGCCGGCAGCTACACCGGCAACGCCAAGGAGATCTCGACTTACACTCCGCAGAACTCCAACAGTTGGGCCATCTCGCTGCAGGCGCGTCAGGTGCTTTATGCCGGCGGCGGAGTAACCGCCTCGGTGAAAAGCGCCCAGCTCGCGCGCGAAGCCGCCATGTTTGAGCTGGAGGGCATCATCAACCAGCAGCTCCTGGCAGTCCGCACCCAGTTTTACACCGTCCTGCTCGCGAAGGAGAAAATCAAGGTGCAGGAGGAAAATGTCACCCTGCTTGAGCAGCAGTTGAAGGACGCCCAGAGCCGTCTGGGCGCAGGTACCGTTTCCAACTTTGAAGTGCTCCGCGCCGTGGTGGCGCTGGCCAACGGCCAGCCGCCGCTCATCCAGGCGCGCAATGACTACCGCATCGCCATCGAGCAGTTGCGCCAGGTGCTGGGGTTGATCACCAACTACGGTCCCAACGCCACCAAGGTGCCCGAGTTCGTCGGCGCGCTGGAAGTCGGCCAGCCCGCGAGCTACCAGTTGACTGATGCGCTGGCCGCCGCGCATGCCAACCGTCCCGAGCTTCAGCGGCTCGCCCGGCTCGAAAACGCCGGCGAGCAGACCGTCAAGGCCAACCGCGCCGGCTACCAGCCGGAAATTGATCTGGTCGGTGGCTATGAATGGGTGCGGAGCCCGGTGTTTTCGGCGGCATGGAGCAACCGCTTGGAGGGCTGGACCGCCGGCGTCCAGGCCCAGTGGAACATTTTTGACGGACGCGCCACGGCCGGTCGCGTGATCCAAGCCAGATCGCAGCTTGATCAGGCCAAGCTCTCGCTGGCCGAGGCCACGCTTTCCGTCGAGGTGCAGGTTCGCCAAGCCTACTCGTCGTTGATCGAGGCATGGGAACTGGTGCAAGCCTCCGTCAAAACGGTTGAGCAGGCGCAGGAGGCGCTCCGCCTCGCCAACGTCCGCTACGGCGCCGGCACGGCCACGCAACTCGACGTGCTCACGAGCCAGGTGGCGCTCACGGAGGCGCGCTTGAACCAGCTGCAGGCCGATTACGGTTACAACGTCGCGCTGGCCGCCATGCGCCAAGCCATCGGTCTGGCTGACGAATTCGTGCGTTCCTGATGGGATGATCAGGCTGCCCGGGGATCCCGAGGCGGCCGCGAAGCCAGACGCGGCGGCACGGGTTTCCAGGGCGGCCGGCAAGGACATTCGTCCGGCGGCACTGGCGTCGCATTTCGTGGTCAGAAGGTTGCCAATGATGGCGTTTTCCTGAATCTTCGCTTCAATCGTGAAAATTGTCCGGGATCTGCTCGTCGTTATTGCCGGCGTGATCTTGGCGGCCATCCTCGTCGTGATCGTGGCGTTCATGCCCGCGGTCCAGCGCTGGGTGGTGCTCAAGGCCGCCGCCGGCCGGCCCGGACTGAACCTGACCGTGGAGCGGCTGGCCATCCGGCCCGGCTCCCTCACGATCCACAACCTGCGGCTTGACCAGCCGGGCGCGCAGGTGGCGCTGGCCGATGCCACGGCCGAGCTATCACTGTGGGAGGTGGTCGCCCATCGGCGCGTGATCATTCACCAGGCCAGCGTCGCCGGCTTGAAGATGGATTTGACCAGTCGCACTCACCCGGTGCCGGCGCCGGGTGGGGGCAGCGCCCCTCTGCCGGAACCAGCGGCAAAAGTGCCGGCAACGGCAGCGGCTCCAACCTCCATCCCTCGGGCGGCTCCCCGGCCGGCGGCATTCGACGGCGTCTTCAAATATCTTCACCTTCCACTCGATGTTGTGCTCGAGAAATGCCGTCTCGACGCCGAGGTCGTTTTTTCCCCGGCGAGGGGCAAACCACCCGTGCATCTGCGGCTGAAGCTGACCGGTGGCCACTTCGCGCCAGGACAGGAGGCAAAGTTTGATTTTGATGCCATCATTCAAAACCCGGATTCCCACGCACCGGTCGACAAGGTCGAGGCCCAGGGCACGCTGACGGCGACGCTCGATCCCCGCTCCGGGCTGGAGCGCATCGGAGCGCATCTCGAGGCGGTGGCGGGCGGCCCGCTGCTGCCTGCACCCGCCCGCCTGCAGGCCGACGTGAGGCTGGCGCGCACCGCGGCGGGTGAAGCCTATGCGCTGACCCTGAATTCGCTGGAAGCCGGGGTGGAGAACCGGCTGCTCGGCCTCAACATCGATTATGTCGCCGGTTCAGCCAGACTCACGGGATCGTGGCAGGTGCAGGCCAGCCAGCGGCAGGTGGCGCCGTTTGTACTCGGCGTGATGCTGCCGGAGTTCTCCGCCGTCGGGGAGGGGCGGTTTGAAATGAATTCCGCCACGCGGGACGTGCGACTGGCCGGACGGTTCGCCGGCGAAGTCAATCAGCTTGAGATCATCGACCCGCGTCTGCGCGAACTTGGCAGGCTCAGCACGGCGACCACCTTCGACCTGGAATACGGCGGTGGCCACGTGCGGGTCAGCGAACTGGTCGCCAGCATCAGCGGCCGGAAGCCGGTGCTTTCGCTGCAAGCCATCCAGCCCTTCGCCATCGATCTCACTTCCCACAAACTGGTGACCGCCAATCCCGAGAAGGAATTGCTGCAGGTGAACATCGAGGGGGTGCCGCTCGCGTGGGCCCGGCCTTTTGCCTCCACCTTTGAGGTGGCGGGCGACGAGGTCAGGGGAGGTTTTGTCGCCTCATTGCATGGCGGGCGGGTATGGCTGCGCACGACCTCGCCACTGGCCGTGCGGGGGCTGGCCGTGACCCGGGCCGGCCGCGTTCTCCTGCCGGCCAGCGACATCAGCGTCCTCGCCGAGGTTGAGCATTCGAAGGAGGAAACCCGGATCAGGCTGGAAGGATTGACCTTGGAGACGGCGACCGATGACCGGCTCAACGCCCGGGGCGAAGTGAGCATAAAGTCCGGCGCGGTGCCGGCGACGACGCTGCAGGCAAGTTTTGAGGCCATCCTGCCCACGCTGCTTTCCGCCTACGCGCCGATCGGTCCGGTGGAGGCGCGCGGCGCGGTGGCCGGCTCGCAGTCGGGAGGCACCATCCAGATCGACCGCCTGGACGCGCATCTGCTCACCCCCGAGGGGCGCCCGCTCCTGGAGTTGTCGTCGGCGGAGGCTTTCCATTTCAACATCGCCCAGTGGAATATCGCCGCCGTGTCCGGCCGCTCCGGTGAACTGCTGCGGGTGAAATTCGGACGCGTGCCGCTGAATCTGCTCCAGCCATATCTGGGCGCGCTCGAACTCGCGGGGGACCTTCTGCCGGGCGAACTGTGGGTGCGGACCGAGGGGGGGACGCTGCATGCCGCGGCGGCGGCGCCGCTGCGCGTGGAGAAACTTACCGCCGGCGAGGCCGGCCGGGCGTGGGTGAGGGATCTGACCGTTGAGATTGAGCCCGTCGTCGATTGTTCGACGCAGGGTGTGACGGCCAGAATGACCGCGCTGCGCGTGCGCAACGCCGTGGGCGCCACCCTGCTTTCCGCCCAGGCCGAGGCAACCGTCGGGCCGGATCTCGCCCAACCCAAGGTGCGGGGCGCGGCGACGTTCGATCTATCGGTGCCCGCCCTCGCCGCCCAGCCGTTCATGGCCGGTTACACGCCTCCGGCGCAGGGCAGGATGAGTGGCGAGGTAAAGTTTTCCTTGGATCACGATCTGCTCGGTGAGGGCCAGCTCACGCTCAACGGTCTGGTTTCGCCCGCGACCCGCGAGCCGCTGCCCGTGGCCAATCTGTCATTCCGCGCCGGCCTCGGTGAAAAGGGCGATGTGGCCGTGCAGATGCCGCTGCTCATCGACCGCTCGGGCGAACGTTCCGACCTGACCGTGGCGGCCACGTTGCACCCCGTCGGATCGGGCCGGTCGCTGGATGCCAAAATCTCCAGCCAGCATTTTGTGATCGATGACGCCCTCGCGCTCGTGCGGGCGTTTGCCGCGCCGGTCACCGCGGCGGGGGAGGACAAGCCCGCCGGACCGCCGGCGCGCACTCCTGAGGGCGGCGGCATGCCGACGGAGCCGCGGCCGCTGCCGCCAGCCGCGGCCGTTTCCGCTCCGGCCAAGCCTCCGGCTGACGCCAGCGCCGCCTGGGCCGGGCTCACCGGCCAGGTGGTGATCGACCTCAAGTCGCTCGCTTACGGCCGGAATAACGAAATCACCGGATTCACGGGCCGGATCGCGATTGATCCGCAGCGGCTGGCCGTGGAAAAAGTCACCGGCAAGCTGGGCGCGGACGGCCAGCTGTTGCTCAACGCCGAAGCCCGGTTTGCGGCGGGCGCCCCGCAGCCGTACACCTCCCAATTTGATCTTAACATCAAGGACCTCGAGGTCGGGCCGCTGTTCAAGGCCGACGCACCCGGCAAGCCGCCGACGGTCGAGGGACGCTTCAACGTGCGCAGCCAGGCCGAAGGCACCGGGCGCACGCTGGTCGATCTCGTCGAACACACCCGCGGCGATTTCGTGCTGCAGAGCCGCAAGGGCGTTTTTCGCGGTCTGCAGCGGGCGGCGGCGGTTTCGCGCACCGCGAACATCGTCAGCGAAGCGGCCCGCCTGCTCGGCCTGGAGGGAAAGGTGGGCGGGCTGGTTTCCAGCATCGACCTGACGGCGGAGCTGGCCGGCACGCTGGCCGAGCTGCCGTTCGACCAGCTCAACGTGCGCCTGTCGCGCGACCAGTCGCTCAACGTCAAACTGTCCGACTTCACGCTGGTTTCTCCCACCATCCGGCTCCAGGGCGACGGGCAGATCACCCATGATCCGGGCAAGAGCCTGTTCGATCAGGCGCTGCAGCTGCGCGTGAACATGGGGGTGATGGGGACGGTGGAAACCAAGATCTCCCGGGCCAAACTGCCGGTGCTCTCGGGTGAACGCGACGAACTCGGCTACATGAAGCTGCGCGAGCCCTTCGTTATCGGCGGCACGCTCGCCAAGCCGGATGCGAACCAGCTCTATTCGATGCTGGGGCGGTCGCTGGCGGAGCGGCTGCTGCCGTGAGCACCCCGCGGCTGAGCGCATCCGCGGGCAGAATTTCCGGACCGGCGGGGTGCGCCTGACTCCGGAGTGCTGGTACAGTTTGCCTGTCGTCGCGCCTGTCCCGCCATAGCTCGTGAGGAGCGACGGCGGAAGCCCGGTTCTGCCGGCCCGCAGAACTCCTCGCCATGACAAACAGTACTCTATTACCGACTCCCGCCGGGACGGTTCTGCGCGCGCGGCCAATTAACCATCCCCTCGCACCCGCAACCGTTGCTAATGCCTGCGCCGGCCCCCAAAACAGACTTTCACCTTGCCTGCGCATCCGGCAACCTCGACCTTACTTGTTTCCCGGAAACCAGCCCAGTAACCCCGGACGCAGTCAAATGAGCCGTCTATGAAATCCTATCAGCCTGCTGATATTCGTAACCTCGCCATCGTCGGTCACGCGACCTCGGGCAAGACCATGCTGGCGGAAGCCATGCTCATGTGCGGCGATGTCATTCACCGTATGGGCAGCATCGTCCAGGGCTCGACGGTATCCGACTACCACGTGGGCGAGCAGCAGCGGCAGATTTCGATTCATGCCACACCGCTCAGCCTCGAGTGGCAGGGCCGCCGGCTCAACGTCCTCGACACCCCGGGTTACCTCGACTTTAGCAGCGAGGCGCTGAACGCCCTCCGTGTCGTCGATTTCGCAATCGTCGTTATTCATGCCAGCCACGGCATCGGGGTCGGCACCGAGATGATGTGGGACTACGCCACGCAGTTCGGCATCCCCAAGATCATCGTCGTCAACGCGCTCGACCGGGAGAACGCGGACTACGATCTTCTCGTCGAGGAAATCCGCGAGCGGTTCGGAAAGCAGGTTTTCCCGATGCAGGTGCCGGTCAATCCCGGCCCCGGTTTCAACCAGGTGCTCGACGTGCTGCGCAGCGAGATCTGCACCTACGCGGCCGACCGCACGGGCAAGTACACGGAGGTGCCCGCCGCGGGCGAATGGAAGGCGCGCGTCGAGACCCTTCACAAGGAGCTCATCGAGCACATCGCGGAGTCCGACGACACCCTGCTGGAGAAATATTTCGCCGAGGGCAGCCTGTCCGAGGAGGTCATGCGCACCGGCATCCATCCCGCCGTGCAGAAACAGGTGTTCATCCCGCTGTTCTGCACTGCCGCGGAAAGCAACATCGGCGTGGCGCGGCTGCTCGATTTCATCGGGCGCTTCGGCTCGTCTCCCGTCGACCGCGCCACGGCGCCGGCCACCGACGCGATGGACCAGCCGTGCGAAGTGAGCCTGACCGGCAAAGTGCCGGTGGCGTTCGCGTTCAAGACGCTGTCGGACCCGTTGAGCGGCGACCTCTCGATTTTCCGCGTCTACTCCGGCGACGTGCACACCGGCATGGATCTCTACAACAGCGACCGCCGGGTCACCGAGCGCATCGGTCAGTTGTTCCGCCTCAACGGCAAGGCCCGCACCGCCGCCGACGTGCTCACCGCCGGCGACATCGGCGCCGCCGTGAAACTCCGGGACACCCACACCGGCAACACGCTGTGCGACGCCCGGCACGTCGTCGTGCTGCCGAAGGTCAAATATCCCAAGCCCTACACGCAGGCTGCGCTCAAGCTCAACTCGCGCGGCGACGAGGACAAGCTGGCCGCCGGCCTCGCCGCGCTGCACGAGGAGGACCCGGCGTTTGAGTCCCGCGTCGACGGCGAGCTGCACCAGACCATCATCTCCGCGCAGGGCGAGCTGCACCTCGAGGTCCTGTTCGAACGGTTGAAGCGCCGGTACAAGATCGACATCGAGCTCATCCCCCCGCGCATCCGTTTCCGCGAGACCATCCGCAACAAGGCCGAGTCGAAATACCGGCACAAGAAGCAGACGGGCGGCGCCGGCCAGTTCGCCGAGGTGTGGATGCGCATCGAGCCCGCGCCGCGCGACAGCGGCGTCGAGTTCACCGAGTCGCTCTCCGGCCAGAATGTCGACCGCGTGTTCGTGCCGTCGGTCGAGAAGGGCGTGAACACCGCCTGCACCGAGGGCATCCTCGCCAGCTACCGCGTCGTGGACGTGAAGATCGACTTCTACGACGGCAAGATGCACCCGGTGGACTCGAAGGACATCGCCTTTCAGATTGCCGGCTACTTTGCCTTCAAGGAGGCCTTCCTCAACGCGCGGCCCTGCCTCCTCGAGCCGATCCACGAGCTGGAAATCCGGGTGCCGGAGGACTGCCTCGGCAAGATCGTCGGCGATCTGTCAGGCCGGCGCGGCAAGATTCTCGGCATGGACAACGCCGGGCGCCTGCAGGTGGTGAAGGCCCTCGTGCCCGCGGCGGAGCTCCACCACTACGGCACGGTGGTGCGTTCGCTGACCGGCGGCCGCGGCCTGCACAGCGAGAAGTTCAGCCACTATGAGGAGATGCCGGCCGAGTTCGAGCGAAAGGTCGTCGAAGAGGCCAAGGCGGCGAAGGCGGCGGCCGCCGCCAACCACGGGCACTAGGAAAACGGCACCCGGCTGGCGCCCGCGGGTCGTGTCCCAATCTGCCCTGTCATCGCGAGTCCGGCGCAGCCGGACGTGGCGATCCATCCGGCTGGATTGCTTCGTCACCCGCTTTCGCGGGCTCCTCGCAATGACAGATCAGCACATTACCCGCGCGCGCGGGCGTTGCTTTCCGCCCCGGGATTTGACAGCATCCCGCCGTGATTGCCTCGGTCCAGTTCAAGCATTTCAAGGCCCTGCGCGCCACCAGCCTCCGCCTTGAGTCGTTCAATCTCCTCATCGGGCCCACGGGCAGCGGCAAGACCAGCCTCGTCCAGGCCCTGCTGCAGTTGCGGGCTCTGGCCCGGCAGCAGATCAGTGGTCCGCGGGCCGCCCGGGCGAAGGAGAGTACCCCCGAGATCGTGTTCCGTTTCGCGTCACCGGACGATGACATCGAGGCGCACCTGAGCTGCCGCTCGGGCGTGATTTGCGATTTGTTGCAGGTGCTGCATCCCCCCACCGACGACGCGCGCCGGCGCTGGGAGGCGCTGCGCGCCCGGCTCGGCGGCATCCGGGCCTACCTGTTCGATCATTACGCCATGGGCGAGCCGGTGGCGCGTACGGAAAGCAGCGAACTCGCCTCCAACGGGCGCAACCTCGCCGCGGTGCTGGCCGCGCTGCGCGAGCAGCAACCCGCGACTTTCGCCCGGCTGGAGGCGGAATTCCGGCGGGCGCTGCCCGACTATGCCGCCATCGAAACGCAGGCCGTGGGGGAGGGGAACCTCGCGCTGGGCTTGCGCCTGGCGGAGAACGGCGAACTGGTCACCGCGGAGAACGCCTCGCAGGGCGCGCTCTACGCCCTCGCGATCCTCACCCTTTCGTTTGCCCCGCGGCCGCCGCCGCTCTTGTGTCTCGAAGAGGCCGACCGGGGCGTGCATCCGCGCCTGCTGCGCGAGGTGCGCGATGCGCTTTACCGGCTGAGTTATCCCGCCAGTTTTGGTGAATCGCGGGAGGCGGTGCAGATCGTGGCGACCACGCACTCGCCCTTCCTGCTCGACCTGTTCCGCGACCACCCGGAGGAAATTGTCATAGCCAACAAACGGGGCCGAAGCGCCACCTTTGAGCGCCTGAGCGACCGGCCCGACGTGAAGGAGATTCTCAGCGAGGGCTCGCTCGGTGACCTCTGGTTCAGCGGCATTTTAGGCGGCGTCCCGGAGGAATGAATATGCCGCCACGAAATCCACCCAAGGCACCAAATCCGGAAAGGAGCCCCGGTGCTTTTCGTGTCTTTCGCAGGTTTCGTGGTGCCCCCAGATGAAGGCCGCCCTCCTGAGCGAATCGCCGGCGGACGAGGCGGCGTTGCGGTTGCTGGTGGAGGCGGTGCTGGCGGAATCCATCGCCATGGTGAAACCCGGCTTGCGCGCGCGCGGCTGGCCCAACGTCGCCCAGGTGCTGCCCGCCATCCTGCGCCACCTCCATTTCAACACCGATGCCGACGGGCTCGTGGTCGTGGTGGATTCCGACGACTCGGTCGTGCACACGGCGGAGCATGAGGCGCCGGGCTACTTTCATCCGCAGTGCCGGTTGTGCCAGCTGCGGGGCATCTTTCACCGGACGCAGAAGAAATTTCCCCCGCTGCACGGACGCGACCGCATCTTGCGCGCCGTGGGCATTGCCGTTCCGGCCATCGAGGCCTGGTATCTCTGCGGACAGGACCCCCAGGTGACGGAGCTGGCCTGGATGGAAGGACAGGCGCGGGCCCGGATCCCCTACACGCGGCGCGACCTCAAGTGGCGGGTCTACGGCACCGACCGGCCAGGCTTGGGCTTCGAGATCCAGCGGGCCGTGGAATGCGCGCGCCGCCACCGTGATCCCCGCCGGCTCGAGGCGGATTTTCCCCACGGCTTCGGCACCCTGGCGCGCGATTTGCGGGGCTGGCGGCGGCAGGACGCGGAGGGGAAATAATTCCCTTCTCCGCGCTTGAAAGAGCGGGGCGATCTCCGTCATAACCTACCGTTCCGGTTTTCCATGGCCACCCCCCAGACCCCTTCGCACTCCCTGGCCTGCCTGTTGGTGGCGCAGACCCTGGTCGTGTTGAACGACAATGCCGCGAAATTGATGCTCGCCGGGCTGGCGCAATTTCCGGGCATCCTGGATGCGGAGGATGTGGGCGTGGTGATCAGCCTGCTGCCGCTGTTGATCATCACGCCGTTCATCCTGTTTTCGCCGATCGCCGGCTGGTTCTCCGATCATTACTCCAAGTGGCGGGTTCTGCAGGTGTCGCTGTTGCTGCAGATCGGCGTCTTGCTGACCCTCACGCTGGCCCTGCAACTGCACAACGTCTGGCTGGCGCTGGCCTTCATCTTCCTGCTCACGATGCAGTCCACGCTGTTCTCGCCGGCGAAGCGCGGCATTCTCAAGGAACTCGTCGGCTCGGAGCGCCTGTCGCGGGCGGTCGGCTGGATGGAAATGCTTACCGTGGCGGCCATCCTGATCGGCAGTTTTAGCGGAGGCTGGCTCTTTGACCTTTGGACCCGGCTGACCGGCAAGGATCCCTGGAGCGGGGCCATCCATGTGGGCTGGATCCTCACCGCGTTGTCAGGGCTCGCTGTCCTGGTCTTCCACGGGGTGGAAAAAACGCCGGCCGTTGGCGCCGAACCTTATCGCGCGAGCCTGTGGTGGCGCCATGCCGGTAATGTCCAGGAACTCTGGCGGTCGCGTCCGCTTTTCCGCGCGGGCCTCGGCATCATTTATTTCGGCCTGCTGGGCGCGATCCTCTACCTCACGGCCCTGCAGGTTGGTCGCGAACTGCATGGCGGCGACGTGGGCTCGACCACGGCCACCGGCATCATGCTGGTGCTGCTGGGGCTGGGCACGGTGGTCGGCAATCTCGGCGCGGGCTATCTCTCCCGTCGGGGGGTCGAGCTGGGATTGGTGCCGGTGGGCTGCATCGGAATGGTGGTCGGGCTGGCCCTGGCCGGCCTCACCCCGCTGTCCGGCCGGCTTTACGGTGGCGCCCTCGTTCTGCTGGGCATGGGCGGCGGCATCTTTCTCGTACCGCTCTTCGCCTACCTGCAGGACAACGCCGGCGACCATCGCCGCGGCCGCATGCTCGCGGCCGTCAACGTGCTCGACAGCCTCGGTGGCATCGTGGCCATCGGATGTTATTACGGGATGTCGCAGTGGCTCGGTCTCCGGGCGCAGCAACTGCTGCTGGTGTTGATCGTGCCGACGGTGCTGGTGGGAATCTACTCCACCTGGCTGCTACCGGAGCCGTTTCTGCGTCTGATCATCAAGACCGTGGCGCGGATGGTGTATCGGGTGCGGGTCAAGGGCGTGGAAAACCTGCCCGCGCGCGGCGGTGCGCTGGTGATCTGCAACCACGTCTCCTATATCGACGCCATCATCCTGCAGCTCGCGAGCCCGCGGCACATGCGATTCCTCGCGTTTGCCGGTTTTCAGCAATCCTGGTGGGGCAAGCTGGCGTTTCGGGTGACCGGCGTGATCCCCGTGGCACCCCGCCAGGCCACCGCGGCCATCAAGCAGGCCGTTGAGAGGCTGATGGCGGACGAACTGGTGTGCATTTTCCCCGAGGGGCAGATCAGCCGCACCGGCGTGCTGATGGAAATCCGCAAGGGTTTCGAGATCGTGGCGCGCAAAGCCGCGGTGCCCGTCGTGCCGGTGTTCCTCGACCGCCTCTGGGGCTCCATGTTTTCCTTTTCGGGGCAGAAATACCTCTGGAAGCATCCCCAGCACGTGCCGTTTCCCGTGTTCGTCAACATCGGCCGGCCCATCGCGCCCGACAAGATCGACGCCATCACGGCGCGGCAGACGCTGCTCGATCTGGGCGAGGAGGCCTACGGCGAACGTCCCGAATTGCGGCGCCATCTCGGCCGGGAATGCGTGCGTTCGCTCGCCCGGCGGCCGTGGGAGGTGCAGATCATCGACCGCACGGGCGAACGCAGCGTGGTCAAGGCCGGCAAACTGCTGGCCGTGGCCGCCGCGCTTTCGCGCCGCCTCGCGGCGGGCGTCCCCGGCCGGCGCGTGGGCATCGTGCTCCCGCCGAGCGCCGGCTGCTGTGTGGCGAATCTCGCGGTGCTCCTGGCCGGCAAGATCCCGGTGAACCTCAACTTCACGTCCGGCCGCGCCGCGATCGAGGCGAGCCTGCGCCTGGGCGAGATCACCACGGTGCTCACCGCCGAGGCGGTGCAGAAGAAGGTCGTCAACTTTCCCTGGCCGGAAAAAACACTCGACCTCCGGAACGAGATCCTGGCCTGCGGCAAGGCCGGCATCATCAAGTGGCTCGCCGCGGCCTGGTTGCTGCCGGGCGGGCTCATCGCCTCGCTGCTCGGCCTGCCCAAGGAGGGCGACCGCGAGGAGGCGGCGCTGCTGTTCACGAGCGGAGCCACCGGCGAGCCCAAGGGGGTGGCGCTCACGCACCGCAACATTCTCGGCAATTGTGCGCAAATCTCCGCCACCGGCATCCTGCCCAAGGAGGAGACCCTCCTCGCCTGCCTGCCCATCTTCCACAGCATGGGTTTTACCGCGACCCTCTGGTATCCCATTCTGCGCGGCTGCCAGATCATGACCACCCCCAGCCCGCTCGACACGCGGAAGATTGTGGAGGTGATCGAGTCGGAGCGGGTGACCGTGCTCGTCGGCGCACCGACGTTCCTGCGGCCGCTGTTGAAGAAGGCCGAGCGCCACGAGTTGCGCTCGCTGCACTTTATCGTCTCCGGGGCCGAAAAAATGCCGGTCGAGCTTTATGAAGCCTTCAAGGAGCGTTTCGGCATTGAGGTGCTGCAGGGCTACGGCCTCACCGAGACCACGCCCGTCACCAACGTCAATCTCCCCGATCCGCCCAAGAAAACCCGCACCGCCGAATACCAGCGCGGGCACCGGCTGGGCTCCGTGGGCCGGCTGCTGCCGGGCATGACCGCCCGCATCATGGACCTCGACACGGGGGCGGAGCTGCCCCTCACCTCGACCGGCATGGTCTGGTTCCGCGGGCCGAACGTGTTCGGCGGCTATCTCAAGGACGAGGAAAAGACCCGGGCGGCGCTCAAGGACGGCTGGTTCATCACCGGTGACCTCGGCCGTTTCGACGAGGAGGGCTTTCTCTACATCGAGGGCCGCCTGTCGCGATTCTCCAAGATCGGCGGCGAAATGGTGCCGCATGGCACGGTGGAGCAGAAGATCAACGAGGCCTACGGGATCGAGCAGACCGAGGGCCCCCTTATGATCGTCGTGGGCGTGCCTGATTCGTCGAAGGGCGAGGCCCTCGTGCTGCTCACCTCCCTCGACATCAATGGCGACGAACTGCGCGAGAAACTTTTCACTGCGGGCCTGCCCAATCTCTGGATTCCGAAGATCATCCGCCGGGTGGAGAAGATCCCGCTCCTCGGCTCAGGCAAAACCGATTTCAAGGGCTGCCGGCAGCTGGCCATGGAAGCGGCGAAGTAATCGCGCCCGCTCCCGCCGGCCTGCCCGTCCGGTCCCGCCGGACGGGGGGAGGCGGGGCAAAAGTTTCGATGCAAGGACCTCACCCCGTGCTCATTGACGCCCACGTGCACTTGGTCGGCAACGGCTCCCGCGGCAGCGGCTGCTGGTTTCGGCCGCGCGGCCCGACCCGCCTGCTGTCACCCTTTTTCATGCGGGCCGTGGGGCTGACCCGCGCCGACCTCAACGGCGACCTCGACCGGATTTACGCGGAGCGTCTCCTTGAATACATCCGCGGTTCGTCGCTCGACGCCGTGGCGCTTTTCGCGCAGGATGCCGTTTATCGCGAAGACGGCGCCCGCTGGACGGGGCGAGGCACGTTTTACGTGCCGAATGAGGCGGTGCTGCAACTGGCCCGCGAACACCCCTCCATCCGGCCGGTCGTGTCGATTCATCCCGCGCGGCCCGATGCGCTGGAGGAACTGGCGCGGTGCGTGGCGGCCGGCGCCGCCGCGTTGAAGCTTCTGCCCAACTGTCACAACGTGGAATGCGGGCTGCCGCGCTACCGCCGCTTCTGGGAAGAGGTCGCGGCGCAGCGTCTGCCGTTCATCGCCCACACCGGCGGGGAAAATACGATCGATGAGGTTCGTCCCGAACTCGCGGATCCGCGCCGGCTGCGCACGCCCCTGGAGATGGGGGTCACCGTGATCGCCGCGCACTGCGGCACGGCGAGTCGATTCATCGACCGGGACTATTTCCCCGTCTTTCGCGAAATGCTTGCCGGGTTTCCGAATCTCTACGGCGACACCGCGGCGTTCAATCTGCCCACTCGCTGCCGCCGTCTGCGCGACTGCCTGCGGCCCGGGGTGGTCGAACGCCTCGTGCATGGCAGCGACGTGCCCGTGCCCGTTTTTGCGCATCCCGGCCTCGTCATGGGATTGTTCGGCGTGCGCACCTGGTGGCGCCTGCGCCGCCTGCGCAACCCGCTGGAGCGCGACTACCGGCTCAAGCGCGCCATGGGATTCCCCGATGAGGTTTTCACGCGGGCCGCGCGACTGCTGCGTCAGCCGGCAACTCCGCCGCCTTCGGCGCTGGTGTAGGAGCCTGCTTGCAGGCGACTTCTCCTCTGCAATCGCGAGTAAACTCGCTCCTACAACTTCATGAGGCCGGCCCGGGGCTGAAGGCGCCCCCGGGTCGGGGGTCGCCGCTCGGCATTCTTTGCCGGTCATCCGGCCGGGGGCATCGCGCTATTTGCTGCGCGTGGTGAGGGTTTGCACCAGCGCCACCAGGAACGAGGTGTCGCCCGGCAGGGACTGCAGCGCCTGGATGGCGGCGGTCGATTGTTCCTGCGCGATCCGGCGCGAAGCTTCCAAGCCGCGCAAACTGACGGAGGTCGCCTTGCCGGCCTTGGCATCCTTGCCCGGAGTCTTGCCGAGCGTCGCGGCGTCACTCGTCGCGTCGAGGATGTCGTCCACAATCTGAAAGGCCAGGCCCAGTCTGCTGCCGGCGGCACCCAAGGTGTCGATGGCGGGCGAGGGCGCCCCGCCGATGAGTCCGCCCATCACCAAGGGCGCCCGGATCATGCTGGCGGTCTTGCGGGCATGAATCTGATCCAGGATTTCTCCCGTCACCTCCGGGGATTTTTCGTAAAGCAAATCCAGCATCTGGCCGCCGATCAGCTGGCCGCTGCCCGCGGCATCGGCCAGCTGCTCGCCCAGGGCGGCGGCCAGCCGGGGATTCGATTCGTAGGATTTGATCAACAGCGCAAAGGCGTGGGTCAGCAGCGCGTCGCCTGCGAGCAACGCCGTCGCCTCGTCGAAGGCCTTATGACACGTTGGCCGGCCGCGGCGCAGGTCGTCGTTGTCCATGCACGGCAGGTCGTCGTGGATGAGCGAGTAGGTGTGAATGCATTCCACGGCGACGGCGGCGGGCAGCGGATCGTTCCAGCCGTCGGGATCGAACAGCTCCGCCGCGGCGAGCACGAGCACGGGGCGAAGGCGTTTGCCGCCCGCCTGCATGGAATAGCGCATCGCTTCATGCAGGCGGCCGGGCGTGAGGCTGGGCGCCGGCAGCAAGCGATCGATTCCACGCTCCACGCGGGCGACATGATCGGCAAATATGGTGGTAAAATCCATGGGCGGATTCTCAGGCGGCGCGCTTGGTATCATCGCAATGTCCGCACCTGGGCGGATTGGCAAACGCTTATTCTCCAATCAGTCTTGGTCTTGAGATGCCGCCGCGGTTGATTGTCCCCGGGGCGGCATTCCCGTTCCCTGCGGCTCCTTTCGGGCGGTAGAAAGAGGCTCGCCAAGCCGGAACGAGATCTTCATAAGCAGGGGCCTATTCAGCGCCATGCCGACCTACGAATATATCTGCCAGAAATGCGGCAAGACGTTCGAGGTATTTCAATCCATGAAGGATGCTCCACTCAAGACGTGCACCTTCTGCAAGAACGGCAGGGTCAAGCGCCTGGTCGGTCGTGGTGCCGGTATCATTTTCAAAGGCAGTGGCTTTTACGAAACCGACTACCGGCGTCGCCCGGCCAAATCGGATGGCGGGAAAACAGGCGGCGCGGCCGTCAAGAGCGGCAGCCCGGCCGCCTCCTCCGGCGCTTCTCCCGCCGCCATTTCCGCCTCGTCCACCTCCTCTCCTCAGAAGTAAAGTCAACTCCGTCTCAATAAACGAAAGGGGCGACATGGTCTCCCGCAAGATCGAGAAAGCTCAGCACGGTCCCACCCTGACGGAAGTGGTTGTCGGCGCATCCGTGAGTCTGGTCTTGGGCGCCATGCTTGCCGTGGTGTATCTGGTGCTGAAACCGGTGTGGACCGGGAAGGATTTGCCCCGGGCTCCGGCCGGCACGATCTTCTATGTCGAGGGCAGCCGGAGCACTGAATACGGCAAGCTTTGGTTGCGCAAAAGGCAGCTGTTTACCGATGGCAGTTCGGTGGTGCTCAACGAAGATGAACTCAATGCCTGGATGATGGCGACAACCGCGCCGGCCGCTCCCGAAAGACCTGTTGCGGGCCAGAAGTTCACCCCGCCCGCGCCGCCCTCAGGGATTTTTCAGATGGGCACGCCCAACTTCCGCATTCGGGACGGCGTGTTGCAGGTCGGCACCAAGGGCTCGCTCAACGTTGAGCTGATTGGTTTCAAACGCCAGCTGATCATGCAGGTCACCGGCCAGTTCGTGAAACGCGGCGGCCAGTCCGCGTTCGAAATCTCCCGGTTTTACATCGGCTCCTTTCCGCTGCACAAGCTTCCGGGCTTGAGCAGCCAGGTGCTCGGTTACATCCTGGGCCAGGTGCAGATCCCTGAGGAGATTGGGACCGCCTGGAAGAAACTCGCCAACGTGACCGTTGAGGGGAGCACGCTCAAACTGACGATGCCGTGATGAGCGGACACGAGGCCGAAGCAGTGATGTCCGCCCCCGGCCGCCCGGCCGGTTTGCGCCGCTTCCTCCCGCCCATCGGTTCGCCCCGCTACCACCTTCTGCTCGGAGGCGTGGCGATTTTCATCCTCGGCCCGCTGGGGGGCGTCTCGGCGGCGTTCATGAATTTCTCGATCGGTTTTTTCATCGGCGGACAGGTGCTGGCGGGGATCCTGGGCAGCACCATCACGCTGGGCTACGGGCCGGAGGGCAAACACGGCGCCAACTACATGCAGACCATGGCCGCGTCGGTCGCCGGCATGTGCGGCATGGCGGTGCTCATCCAGGCGCGCTACTGGCTCGGCCTGCCCGACGTGCCGGCCTGGCAGCTCATCCTGTACTACACCTGCATCGGCATGTTCGGCGTCGGCCTGGGCATGGTCTACACGCCCCTCCTCGTGGACCGGATGCAGCTGGCCTACCCGTCCGGACTGGCGGTCGCGAACATTCTCCGCGCGCTCACGGACAAAAACTTCCTCAAGAAATCCGTCGCCAAGCTCGGCGGCGGCATTCTGGGCGGCTACGTCGGCGGCGTGACCTCGTTGAAGGTGCCGGCCGTCGCCAACCTCGGTCTTTCCACCTCCACCTTTGGCGCCGGCATGATCGTCGGCGCCCGCATCGCGCTGCCGGCGCTGATCGTCGCCATCATCGGCGACCGGTTGAAACCCTTTTTGATCGGCATCGGCTGGCTCGAAAAGGACGCGCCGTACCGCAAGATCGGCTTCATCATCGCGCTCGGCACCATCCTCGGCGCGGCGATCCTCGACATCACCATGATTTTGTTTGAGGCCGCCCGGCGGCTCAGGCAGAAGAATGCCCCGCCGGCCAAGCCCGCCGAGGATTGGAAACGGGTGAATGTGTTTCGGCTCGTGTTGTGGGTCGTGTTCTGGGGCGCCGCGGTGGCGGTCGTGGGACACGCGGTGCTGGGCGAACCGCTGCGCTATCTGGCGGTGTGCATCGGCCTGGTTTTCGTGTTCGTTCTCGTCAACGGCATCTCCCTCGGCATCTCGGACTGGAACCCCATCTCCAGCGCGTTTGTGATGACCGTGTTCATCCTCGCGGCGATCGGGCTGACGGACGCGGGCACGGGGCTGATGTGTGCGTCGATTTTGCTGATATCCTGCAGCGAGGGCGGCGACATGCAGCAGGACCGTTCCACCGGCTGGCGGCTGGGTACCAACCGCGTGGTGCAATTCCGCTACCAGGTCGTCGGCATTCTCATGGGCGCGGCCCTGGCCGTGGTCCTGGCCAGGGTTTTCCTGAGCGCCTACCCGGTGCTCTTGGTCGATCAGTTCGGCCACCACGTCGCCGGCGCGCAAAAGTGGCAGAGCGCCATGACCTACAAGTTCGTCGGCGCCCTGCGCGGCATCACCACCGCCCAGCCGCACGTGATGAAGGCGCTCAAGCTGGGCATCCTCATCGGCCTCGGCACCGAAATCGTCCGCAAGCTGGTCAAGCGCAACGCCCGCTACCTCCCGTGGTCCCGCGCCACCCGCCGCGGCCGGGTTTTCGATTTCGTCTTCGACGCCTTCCTGCTGCCCAGTCCGTACGCCTCGAGCTTCGGCGGATTCGTGGAGCTGCCGACGTGCCTGTGGTGGGCGGGCGGCGGCACGATCGGCTCGCTCTGCGAAGTCGCGCTGGCCCGGATCAACGCGCGCCGGGGCTGGTCAGCCGACGCCGGGATTCCGGCCGACATGAGCACGACCTCGCTGGTCGGCGGCGGGCTCATCGCCGGCGATTCGCTGGCGGCGCTGAGCGTCGGCATCTACGGATTGTTGCAGACGCTGTTCTGACGGCCACCCCAACGCGGCTGCCGCCGCAACTCCAAGGGGACCGTTTTACAGAAGGAAACGAAGGGAATGGAGAGCAGTACCCATCCGGGTTCCTGCTGTTTTAGCTCTCGTTCCCTCCGTTGCCTCCTGTGGAAACAAACCCGACCAATTCCGATCTTAGCCACAGAGTGCACAGAGGCGGAAGGAGGTCACCGAGCGGGTATTCGATTTGGAGGGTCCGGTGCCATCCGGACCGAATGACACGGCGGACCGGGAGGTCCGCCCTCCATCGATCTCATCGCGCTGCTCTGGAGGACCTGGCTCCAACCGGCTTTCGTGCGTTTCGTGTTTTTCGTGGTTAAACCCACTCGGTGTCTGGGTGGTTTGTTTTTCCCACGGTCTCCCGTGAAAACAGGATTGATTTGGCGGCGGCGGCCCGCCACTTTCGCCCCTCTGATTCGGACGCTTAGCTCAGTTGGTTAGAGCACTAGTATCACACACTAGGGGTCACAGGTTCGAGTCCTGTAGCGTCCACCATTTCGGGCTCCTGCCCCGGCGTGCCAGTAAACGCCGAATCGTGACTAAGCTCCTCGGCTCCAGCGGCTTTCTTGAGAGGGCCTGATTTTGGCGTTTGCCAGGGAATGGCAGCAAATGACCCTTGGCGCCCAAAACTTGTGCGTCAGTTTGCGCATTCTGCTCTCAAGAGTTCAGTAACCAAGGTGCATGGTTGCACGTCTCTCAGGTTGAGTTATATTAGGCGTTGACCCGGTCGCCGCCTCCTGCTTTTGCCCATCGCACCCGGCGTTCCCGCCCGAAATCCAGTCCCATCGACCCTATGAAAACCCTCCAGTTGTCCCGTTTCTTCACGCCTCGGCCGCTCCTCGGTACCGCAGAGCACGCATTGATCGGCAAATGGCTCGTTCTACTGACGAGCAGCCTGCCAAAGCTCATTGCCCTCTTCCTCCTTGCCACGGTTCTTGTCGACGGCGCAGGCGGCGCCCCTACGCCAATTTCGCCTAAGATGCTGGCGACGCCAGGCGCGTCCGCCGTGCCGGCGGTCGGGCTGCGTCTGTGGCTGTGTTCCACCGTCGGCGCGCCGGCCAGTGGTCCCGTTGCGCGCTGGGCCGATCAGAGCGGCTGCGGCAACGATGCCGTGCAGCCCGAGGCCGACCAGCAACCTCAGATCATCGCCAACCAGGTCAACGGTTTGCCTGTGGTGCATTTCATCCAAGACCATCGAACCTTGCTCAATCTTCCGGACGTGATGGCGGGAGCGACCGCCGGTGAGGCCTTTGCGGTCCTGCGGAAGACTTCCGTCCCCATTGTAGGGCTTTGGGCGTTCGGGAGTGACATGGGCAGCCGTTACCCGGAAAATGGCAATTGGATCTGGGACAGCTTCGCGGCGACCGCGATGCGCAACGAAGGGGCGCCGCCCATCGATCTGACCAGCTTTCATCTCTACAATGTGGGCGGTGACGCGAAGGTCTGGTTCCAGATTTTCAACGGGACTTCGTTTGCACGCGAGACCAGCAACACGGCGAAATTCCGAAAGGATCCGGCGCTGGGCGACGGCCAGGGATCCTATTTCGACGGCGACATGGCCGAGGTGCTCATCTACGACCACGTGCTCACGGACGCGGAGCGCAAGGCCGTCACTGACTATCTGATGGGAAAGTACCAACTGAGCCGGAAGTGATCACGACGAGCCTTTAAACCGTCCGTAACTGTTTTTTTCGGTGGTGCGTCGTTGGAGTACCAGGATGACCGCCGAACGTTGGGAGCTGCCGGAGCCGCTGTGGGATCGGCTCGAAAAATCGACCTGATCCGACCCCGATTGCGGCAGAAGGCAGAATTCGCTCAACCATGCGACCACCGTGGCGCTTTTGCTGGTGCGTCTTCGGCCTGAGCAGGACTGCCGTTGTCACGCCCGCGTAAGTGAGGCCGGTGTTGCCGTCTTCTCACGCGCGGGGAGTCCGAGGCAGCTGGCCTACGATTGAGTGGGCCTCGCGGCGCGAATCAGCGCCAAGATTGCGGATCGCACATCAGGCGGGAGCAATGGCCACAGCGCGACGATTGGCGGGGTGTCGCGCAGTGCGCTCGGTACCGCCAGCTCGCGACAGGCTTTGTCTACGTCGTGTGCGCCAGTCCGTGTCTCGGCGTTTTTGTCGCGTTCGCAAGTGGGCTTGCCTTCAGTCGGTTGAGATTTCTCCCGAGTTGGTTCGAGTCCTGTAGCGTCCGCCATGTTTCCTTCCGAATCGGAAGGAAACATGTCTCGCCGTAGCCCGCAGGGCGAAGGCGGAAGCCCCGAACGAAGGAGGGCCTGCGCTTCGAAGCCTTGGCGAAGGAGGGCAATCATGGCATCTTCACGACCAGCGATGAAGCGACCTTGCGTCACGCTGCCAATGTCAGCCAGTGAGAACTGGCCCACTTCGAGTGCTCCGCCGGCACGGGCGGTCAACCTAAATACTTAAAACCGGACCCCCTTTGCCTTCTTTCTGTTGGTGTCCGAACCCGGTGCGAGCCGGAAATGGAAACGGTTTTTGGAAGTGCCTCTCATAAGGACAAAGTGGGGCTCGGCATTTTCATCCGGGCATCGGCGGAGCCAAAGAGATTCCTTAATGGCGGTCGGATGGCCCACCCTTCCAAGCTGCCCCCGAATGCCGAGAGAGCGGGCCTCAGTGGCGGGGCTCCATGTTGTGGTTCGTCAGCAAGAGGCCACCATCCGCAGGGATTTGCATTGAAGAGATCCTCCACCTGTATCGCTCGACCTCGTCACCGACACGCCGGGCCTTCCCTCCGCCAGGGAGGGACAACCGGTGTCAACCGTGCCGACATCAACTCATCCAGACCGAACCTGAGGGTGGCTTGGAAAAGTGAGTCCGGTCATTTCTGTTTGTTGATCCGGAAATTAACTCCGCCGATGACCTTGCCATCGATGTAACCGGTCAGCGAAAATTCCGCCTCGGCGCCATAGGGTATCTCATTGGCCATCATGTCGGGATCAATCACCACTTGGGCTTCCTTTCTCTCGCCAGGCTGTAATAGCTGCAAAGCGGGATGCACCACCAAACTTCCCCAGAGCTTGGCCTTACCCTGGGTTTTCGGATCGATCAACTGCCGCAGATCCAGATACACCATTTCCGGGTTCTTGGTCGGATTCCAGATAGTAAAGGGGACCTTGGCTGGCGAACTGGTTGGGCCCACGTGGCAGTTTTCCTGACCCTGATTGTTGGCGTTATTGGCGTCCTCGATATGGTAAATCTCGGCCATCACGCACAGATGTCCGGTTCCGGGCGTGGTCCACTTGACCTCAAAGGGCGTGACTGAATGCGCCGGCACATCAACCGTAGAATCGCCAATATAAGTCCACACGTCGGGTGGCTGGCCCAGGCCAAAGTTGGCCCACTTGCAGGTCACCTTGGCGCCGTGGGCCGCGAAATCAGTATCGTTATGCACCATGGTCCGGATGATGTAGGTCACACCGGCCTGCAGATTGTTGGAAGCCACCGCGTTGTAGTTCAGATCGTAAAGTTGGATCGAGGGGTTGTCCCAGGTGGGGTTGTCTCCGGGATGCAGTCCCCAAGTGGAGCTATCCCACTGGTCGTACATGTATAGATCCACGGGATTGGCTGATCGCACCTGGAACAGATCCACACCATAGCGGCCCGAGGTTTTGCCTTTGGCCAAGATATTGACCGGACCCAGATCATGCGCAGCCGGAACCTGGAAATCCACTACATCCGGGGCCTGACCAAAACTGCCTGACGCGGCCGTGGTGGTCGTTGAAAGGCTGCCGTCAAAGCTCACATCCACACTCTCACTGCCATCGAATTTGATGCCGCCTACATGCACGGCCTGATTGAGCACACCGTTGTCTGGATCCAGCCTGTTCAGCGTCGCGCCTGACGCGGATACGTTGATCGTTTTCAAGAAGGGACTGAAGCCAGTACTCGTCACGGTCAGATCCAGATCGCCCGTGCCCACATTGTTCAACTTGAAACGGGCGATTCCCGCCGCGTCGGTCTCCTGCACGGATACAAACGTGTTGCCGCGGGTGAGGGTCACGCGGGCCAGGTTCACGGGCAGGTGCGTGCTTAGATTGCTGACTTTGACTACAAAATGCTGCTCGCCTAAGGCGCCGATCCCCTCAGGGAACGTGGCATCCAGCCGCACGGGAGCAGCGCTCCAAATAGGCATTTCCGGATCGCCGAACAGGTGATAGATCTCCATCGTCAGATCGCGCTCCGTGTCGGAATCGTAGGCACGGCACATGTAAAACTTGCCGAAATTCATAATCTGACCCATGCCCGGTAGCGGATTGGAATCCATGGCCGGGATCGCCGGATAGCCGGTGATGGGGGGATTGGGCACATAATTGGGCCAGATGGCCTTGTGCATTCCGAACATCAGGAAATCGTTGTAGCCGGTCCAGCTGTCGCGGGTGGCAGCCATGATCGCGACCGCACCACCATTGGCATTGCGGATAAAATGCTCAGCCAGGCACTCGTCATTGACGCCGGTGTTGAGCGTCGCATCGTCGGTTTCGTTATCAAACCAACCGTTTTGACAGGCGATATCAAGCACCACGGGTGCCAGGTTGCCGTTCGTCAGATTGTCTGCATCAGTGTTATTGAAATTGTTCGCTTGCCAGGTGTTCCGATCGCCGTGATCTCGGTAGGTGACCAAGAAACGGCCAGCATTGATGGCGTTGCTGATGTCATTTGGCGTGCCGTTCCAGCCGAAGCCGGGAGGAGTAAGCGCCGCCGGTAATGCCGTGCCATCCTTATAATTGGCAGGCTTTGCCGCCATGGCATTGCTCGGCCAGCCGCTGCTGGTGGTGTAAACCCGATCCGCCTGATAGCCCAGGCCCAGCACATAGCTGCGGACATCTTCCACATTCTCAATCCAGGGTCGATCCTCAGTGCCATCTCCGTTGGTCACATTGACATCCTCGAACAGGGCCGAGAAAAGGATCTGGTTGTAGAAGGTGGCATTGTTGGGCGGGTTTTGTTCGTAGTCGAGAATTCGGTTGATGGCCGTAGTGGCCTGCGCCATGGTGTCCACGGACAGTCGACCCAGATAGACATCGGGATAAATATCATTTCCGTCCAGCGTGGAGTAGTACAGATCGGTTCCCGTCAGCGTGTTGTTATGCAGATAGTGTGGCGTCAGGTAGCGCACGGGAATCAGATCCGAGTCGCCGATCAGCAGCACGTAGGATGGAACAAGATCCCAGGTGTCGTAGGCGTTCTGTAAATACTGTTTGATGCCATCGTAAGTCTGGCCATTGGTGATGGTGGACACATCCACGATGCGGGTCCGCAGACCTTCGCGCTGTTTCCAACTGGCCAGCCGGATCACCGGATTGTTCGGATCCCCCGCGTTATAAAACGTCTGGTGTGTCAGAATCAGGTAGTCGCAGCCGGTCCGCTCCTTGTTGCTGCCATCGTCCGAGGGCTTGTCAATATTCTGATCAAAGCGTTTGGGATCCTGATAGTTGAGCACCACTCGTTTTAAAAGTTGCTCAAACGATTTTGAATACAACCGCTTGGGGATGGCCTGAACTTGCGCCAGTTGACTGTATTTGATGCGGACCTCGATCTGGGCGAACGCCTTGGTTTCCAAGGTGACCGGATTCGTCTGGATGGGATGCACCTTGAGCTGCACGATTCGATGGCCGCGAATGACGCCAATATCTTGGGTCTGAATCATGCCTAGCGTTTCGGGATAGCTGGCCTCCTTGAGATAGCAGGTTTTGTCTTGCTCAAATTTCTCCGCCGGCCAGGAAGTGCGAGGATCTCCCTTTTTTACATCAGGCATAGGCCGTTGTGCGGGGTAAACACGGTAGGCATCCAGTGGCACCTCCCGGGTTTTGACCACTTCGATAGCGAAGCTGACCCCCAGTGGCACTTCGATGATCTGGCCGAGGGTCGGGAGTTCAGGCTTGCCGAGTGCCGATAAGGATGCCTGGCCCGGCATCGCAAAGCGGTAAAAAGTCTGATTGCCGCCCTTCACTTTCGTCACAAACACCCCGGGGATATCGAAGTTCACCATGGCGCCGATGGTGGTGTTGTCCTTCATGGTCGGCTTCGGCAGCTGACCTTTTTCAACATCTTTATCAAATGGGATCCAGCCCAACTTGGGATCTGCGTAAACCTTGGTGGAAACTTGATTGGTTTCGATGGTTACGCCTTTGATGGACAGATCCTTTTCTGCCAATTCGGCCGCGGCCGCGATCTTTTCTGCAGGTTGCAGTCGATACTTCTGAATGTTGAACACCGGCAGTTTGCCCACGGCTGAAAACTGCAGTCGCGCTTTATTGCTTACCGTGCCTGTCTGTTTGAGGCGGGCAATAAATTGCACAAATCCCCCGGTTTTCGCTGCCACTTTTTTATATTCCCAGGCCAGCGTATGCCCTGCCGCGTCGTATATACCTGGCGGCGCCACTTGCACATTCTCAAGGTCAGCATCCAGCACATCCACGATGCGAAGATCGGCTGCTATCTTGCTGGCATTGTAATAGTAAACACGATAGGTGACGGGCTCGCCCACATAGCCGGCATTGCTGGGAACTTCGCCCAGGGGCGTGACAATGGTTTTACGGTTGGTATCATCCGGAGCTGCGAAACTTGAAAAGCTGGAGAGAAAGATGAAACCAAGCGTGATCAAATACGCTAATTTCCGATAGCTTGTCTTCTGGGATAAGTGTGACATTTAATCCTCCTTGGAAGCAATGGCTTCTGTGGATAGCCAGGATGGCGGTTCTACTGATAGGAAACTGGATCCTGAGGGAAGGTCAGGGGGCCGGCGCCTGCGGTGGGATTGGGGTTTAAGGGGAAAGGGTCCGGCGGTGAAAGCGGGGGGATTGCGCGAAAAGAACGACGGAGCGGGGGTATGGCAGCAAGTCCGAGGGAGTGGGGATGTTAGCGGCTGCCGGCCAAGGTTCAAATGTTCACAATACTCAAATTTTGGTAGTGTGGCCGCGGTTGATTGGGGTGGAACGGCCAAGGCCAGATGGTCCCGCGGTGAGTTCCTCCGGGCGGGCCGCGGCAGCATCCCCTCGCCCGGACCGACTTATCCACCGTGGCGCCAACCGGGCGGACGCTGGCCAGGGCGAAGGCAGATGGGTTCAGGTTTTAAGTATTTCAACCACGCACTGAAGCAACGGCATGGCGGCTCTGTTTTCGGTGATAGACGGCGGTTGCAAGACCTAAAACCTGGCTCCAATGGCCACTGGACTGCCGTCGCCTAATCGCAATTGTTTCAGCCTGACTCTTTATGAACCCTCCAATCTGCAAAACTCTTTCTGTTTCCGCGCAGCGACGGCCTACGGACTTGATTTCTTCGCCTTGACTTCCTCCGCTTCTTTCGCCGCCTTTTCCTGTTTGGCTTCGAGGGCGTGGATCTTGTCCTGGACGGCGCGTGCCTCGGCTTCGGGGAGTTTGAACAGTTGGTAGAGCTTCAATTTGTCAATGGCCCAGGCGTATTCGCCCGCCGCTTCGAATGCCAGTGCCAGGTTATAACGCGCCTCCGGCCACCAAGGGGCGAGGCGGGTCGCCTGCATGAATTCATCGATAACCTGCTTGAAGTCATCCGGGGATTTGGCGTCCTTGAACAGTGCTGCGCCCCGGACGAAATGTTTCCGCGCCTCTTCGGGAATCGGCGGCAACTGGTCCATCGCCGCAGCCAGCTTGATGATCTGCGCGGCCTTGGCGTTGGATGGCGATTGTTGGTACGCCGCCACCGCCTGCTGGAAATCAGCATCGGTGGGCTGGGCCACCGCCATTAAGGGCCACGCGAGCAGGAGCGCGGCGAAAATGGATAGGGCTCGGAGGATTCGCGTTTGGTTGTCCATTGTGGCCTCCTTACCGCACATGTTAGCGTTTGAAGACAGCCTCGTATGATGAATAAGGGTAGTCGGGTTCATGGAAAAGATGAGGATTATTAAATGTTATCGTGCTCCCGTCATCAGTAATTACGCCGTCGGTGCCTCCACCCCAGCTAGAATGAAAAGTTCGTCCTTCGATCTTGAAGGTGGCCCCAGGCATTTGCTCCCAGCGTGAGCTAGGATGATCCCACAATGAAATAGTATCGCCTAGAACTGTTAAACACCACCAATCGTCTTTTCCGGTGCCGATGTACCGTGCGCCGTTGATTTTCCTGAGGAACTCCTCCTGCTCCCTAGCTTTGTTTGCCGCTGCGGCCTCTTGCTGCGCCCGTTGGTCTTCCACCGCTTTCTGTGCTGCCTGTTCCCTCGCTCTTTCGGCCGCCTCTTGGGCCGCCAGCTGCTGCTTGGCTTCGAGGGCGTAGATTTTGTCCTGGGCTGCCCGTGCCTCGGCTTCGGGGAGTTTGAACAGCAGGTAATCCTTTAAGGTTGAGATGGCCCAACCGTAATCGCCCTGTGCCTCGCCTCCCAGCGCGGAATTGTAAAGTGCCTCCGGCCACCAGGGGGCCAATCTGACAGATTGAAGGAATTCATCAGTGGCCATGCGAAAATCATTAGGGCTCTTGGCGGACTTGAACATCGTCTGTCCCATCACAAAATGACGCCGCGCCTCCTCGGGAATCGGCGGCAGCTGGTCCATGGCCGCGGCCATCTTGATGACCTTCTCACGCGTCTCGAAGGTCAGCGCTTGTTGGTACGCCGCCACCGCCTGCTGGAAATCGGCGGTGGTGGGTTGGGCCACCGCCATTGAGGGCCACGCAAGCAGGAGCGCAGCCCAAATGGATAGAGCTGAAAGTATACTCGTTTTGTTGTTCATGGTAGGCTCCTTATTTTTGCCAGAAATAGATTTTATCCATTATGCCTTTGCGATAGTGTCCATGCACAGTTATTCTCTCACCATCGTCACTGATTACATAGATCTCATATCCGTCCCATTCGGGGGCGTAAGGGTGTGGTGGCACCTGGTGCCAAGTCTCTCGACCTTGAATCTCAAATCTCTCCTCTTCACTATAGCCATTGTTTTGGGGATCAGCCGTACGTCCTTCGCTTAATATTCCTGTCACGAAAATACTTCCCTTCACATCTATAATAAATGTACTTATCCCAAAACCTGGTGCCTGAGTTTTGACCAACGTATACCTCCTTCCTGCAATTTTACTAAGCAGAGCTTGTAGCTCCCTCTGCTTCTTTGACTCTGGTGTTTCCTCTGCGGCTCGCGCTTGCTGTGCGCGTAAATCCTCGGCTGCCTTCTGTGCCGCCAATTCCCTATCTCGCTGCGCCATATTCTGCTTGGCTTCAAAGCCCCAGGACTTCTCCTGAGCGGCCTGAATCTCCGCCTCGGATAGTTTGAACATCTGGTACCATTTCAGGTCGGCGATCGCCGAGGCGTAATCGCCCGATGCTCCCGTGGACTGCGCCAGGTTATAAAGGGCATCCGGCCACCACGGGGCTAGCCGGACGGCCTGCGAGAACTCAGCCGATGCTTGCCTGAAGTCCTCCTGCGACTTGGCGTCCTTGAACATTGTCGCGCCCATCACAAAATGCCGTCGTGCCTCCGTGGGCACCGCTGGCAGTTGCTCCATGGCCGCAGCCATCTTGATGACCTTCTCATATGTCTCAGAAGACGGCGTTTGTTGATATGCCGTCACCACCTGCTGGAAATCGGCGTTGGTGGGCTGGGCCACCGCCGGTGAGGGCCACGCGAGCATGAGCGCGGCCGCAATGGATAGAGCTGGAGGGATTCTCGTTTTGTTGTTCATGGATACCTTTCTCGGTGAAGATAAAGTTGCGAACACTTCCAACGTTGCCCGGAGCGCGTATTCGCCGACTACCGGATTAAATGCGGGATATCCTCCCGATTTGCGGCATTTAAATCCAACATCAGCGAGTGAAAGTAACCGGCTCAGTTTCAGTATCGCCAATCTTAAAACGTCCACGTTTGTCGTTCCGCTCGGTGTCTGCCGTCTTCGTCCCTGTAAGCGTAGTTCCATCGTCAGACAACGTAAAATGAAACTTTAAATAGGTCCTGTAGCCTCCGCCTGGATCACCGCTACTATCATAATCCCCTTGCATCGAAACATTGTTACCATTCTTGGCAACATAGCCAAGTTGACAGGTTCTGTCACCCATCACATATACTCCTGTATAATATCCGGAGATAATGGAGATTCTCAGATATTGGTTTTGTGCTCCTATAAGCGACCATTTCCCACTAATGTTGGTTTTCTTGAGTAATTCCTCTTGCTCCCTGGCGGCATTTGCCGCTGTGGCTGCTTGCTGTGCGCGTTGTTCCTCAGCCGCTTTCTGTGCCGCCAGCTGCTTCTCTTGCTCCGCCATTCTCTGCTTGGCTTTGAGAGCGTAGATTCTGTCCTGGGCTGCCCGCGCCTCGGCCTCGGGGAGTTTGAACAGTTGGTAATACTTTAAGTCTGAGATGGCCGAGGCGTAATCGTCCTGTGCCTCGCATGCCAGCGCCGTATTGTACAGTGCCTCCGGCCACCACGGGGCCAGCCAAACGGCCTTATTGAATTCTTGGCTGGCCATGGAAAAATCATTGGGGCTCTTGGCGGACTTGAACATCGTCTGTCCCATCACGAAGTGTTCCCGCGCCTCCTCGGGAATCGGCGGCAGCTGGTCCATCGCCGCGGCCAGCTTAATGACTTTCTCGTACGTACCAGCGGATGGCGTTTGCTGATACGCCGCCACCGCCTGCTGGAAATCAGCGTTGGTGGGTTGGGCTACGGCCATCGAGGGCCACGCCAGCAGGAGCGCGGCCCAACTGGACAGAGCTGGGAGAATTTTCGATTTGTTGTTCATGGTTATCACCGCTCGCGTTTGTAAACTTGGTTACCATACTGTATAGTGTTCCCGTCAGCGGAAATAACGCCGGTGAACAATACGCTTCCATTTTTGCTTATAAGGCGAATCTCTCGCCCATAGATCCTGAATACCAAGCCGTTTGAAAGATCGTCAACATGCCCAGCACCCGGACCCTGAATACGTTCTCTTGTCCATCTGACTGTATCGCCCCGAATATCAAGGTATGCGATATTAACTATAGGTATACCATCGTCGCTCCCATTGTACGTGCAGCTATACCTTGCGCCGTCGATTTTTCTCAGGAACTCCTCTTGCTCCCTGGCTTGCTTTGCCGCTGCGGCCTCTTGCTGCGCCCGTTGATCTTCGGCCGCTTTCTGTGCCGCCAGTTCCCTCGCCCTCGCGGCCTCCTGGGCCGCCTGCGCCTTCTCTTGCTCCGCCATCTTCTGCTTAGCTTCAAAGCCCCAGGACTTCTCCTGAGCGGCCTGAATCTCCGCCTCGGATAGTTTGAACATCTGGTACCACTTGAGGTCGGCGATGGCCGAGGCATAATCGCCCGATGCTCCCGCGGACTGTGCCAGGTTATAAAGGGCATCCGGCCACCACGGGGCCAGCCGGACGGCCTGCGAGAACTCAGCCGATGCTTGCCTGAAGTCATCCTGCGACTTGGCGTCCTTGAACATTGTCGCGCCCATCACAAAATGCTTCCGCGCCTCGGTCGGCACCGCCGGCAGCTGGTCCATGGCCGCAGCCATCCTGATGACCTTCTCGTACGCGTCGATGGTTGGCGCCTGTTGATACGCCGCCACCGCCTGCTGCAGATCGACGTTGGTGGGTTGAGCCGGGGCGGGCAACGCGGCTGCGCAAAGCAGCAATCCAAATAATGGCATGGCTGAGATTCGGTTGGCTTTCATAAGTTAGATCCCTTTCCGAGCTTGCTCTTGACCGAGGCCTTCGAGTTTGGCTATCGCCGGTTCCAATGGGGCCGGCGGGGAAAAAATGCCGTCGGTGGAAAACGTGACCATCTGTCCGGCGTTCAGCAGGAACGTGCGCTGGGTCTTCTTCTCCGTGATTTCCAGTTGACCGGAATAGAGCTTAACCGAGCCCGAGTCATCGGGGGCGACCATCGCCTCAAAATCGGTTCCGCGAATACCGATGGTTCCCACCGGCAAGGTCACTTTCATTTTCGCGGGATCTTTCCGCGCCACCTTGCCCGTCACCCAACGGAATGTTCCTTTCAGCACGCGGGCGGAAACTTTCTCCACGGATAGGTCAGGGTCATAGACAAATTCATCAATTACCATGTCGCTGTTAGAGCCCATCGTAAAAACCGTCTCGTCAAGCAGCAGCAGTCTCACGTGTCCATCTGGGCCGGTGACGATCCGCGTGCCGAGGCTCACCGGGGCTGTAGCCGCTGCCTCCCCGGTTATTTTGCGACCATCCGGCGTGATGAGGCAAAACTCACCGCGGGATTCTCCGACCACACCCACCCGCGTGTGCGACAGCACGAGCGAGTTATATGCTTCGGCGTCGTGGACGTAGCCCTGCTTGGCTTGGTCCAGATGCGCCTTTTCAGCCAGGCCTTTCGGCACCCGTGGGTCATTGTCGGGCAGATGGCGGTTTCCGAACTCTGCATTGTAGGCCTTCGCCTCTTCGCGGAGGGCACTCAGACGGGTCAGTAAAGCCTCCCGTTTACTTTGCAGATCGGCCTTGACAGCGGCCGGCAGAAAATCAGGCACCTCCAACAGGAGCGGCACTTGGGCACGGGCGGTGCCGGCTGAAATCAACGCCGCAAGCAAAACCAGGAATGATAGAGTGCGCAGGGTTTTCATGGGGTGCCGGCTCGGGGGGACGGTGATGGAACCACGCCCTTGTCGAGGTGTTTTTCTTGGGAGGGTTGTGCGATACTCTCGTCGAAATTCGCCTCCGGGAAATTCACCATATTCGCGATCAGGTTGCTATCGTACTTGCTCATCGTTTTCAGACTCACCAAGGCATTGACTTGGTTATAGTGCTGGGTCACGAGGGCCTGGCTGTGCATCCAAGAGGGATCGGCCTCGATGGTTTTGAGGTTCTGCTCACCGGCCACGACCTGCTTGTCAATCTCCTCCCTTTCAATGACGACCCTTTGATAGGTCGGTCTGATGGCCACGTTGGGGGGCACCGGCACGGGCTTATTGTCTGGGGCTAAGGCATCGCCCAACACGACCGTGTTAAATTGCCCGGCGTCTTTACCCCGCGTGCTGAATCTTCCGTCCGCCTCCGCCTTGGCCTGCTCCAGGGAGGTTACGAGCAGCGGATTGGTGGCAGCCCCCTGAAGAATACTCGCCGCCCGGTCGAGGGCGGTGATTCCATGGGCGTGGGTGCTGAGCAGATCCCGGCTCGCGCCTTTCTTCTCAAACAGCGTCTTAACACCCGAATCGGCGACGGCGTCCTTCAACCGGAGGCTCGAATCATCCATGCCTTTCAACCCAAGGTTGTCCGTCTGTGAACCGCCGACGCCCTTCAGACCAAGATCATTGCTGCTTCCCACCCCCTTGAGCCCCAGACCATCGTCCTCGTGGAAGCCCTTCATGCTGGCCAGGGCCTCCTGCTTGATCCTCTCGAACTCCTCCCGTCCACGTTTCTGTTCCTCCTCGAATTTCCTCTGCTGTTCCTCGACGGCGTGTTTTCGCTCGGCTTCTGCGGCCTGTCTCGCGGCCTCGGTATCGGCAGCTTGCGTGTTCTCCTCGCTGGGTTGTTCATCGGGGACTTCAATCCAGCCCCTGCCTGGAGTGCCCGGGGCTCCGCCGCCGCCCGAGCCTCCGCATTGGGGGCAGCCGTAGTAGCTCTGAATTCCGTTGAGCACCGGGCCGGGAATCACCTTCTTGCCCCCGCAGGTCGGACACGTTTCCCGGTGAGCATAGGCCAGGGAAACGAACAGGCAGACCGCCAATGGGATCAGGACCAGTCGAAACCATTTCATGGGGATGACCTGCGTTCGTTCAGGTGGTCGCTAGCAGAGTCCCCCGTCCGCCGCACGCGAAAAATGGCAATTTGGGGCGCGCAAGAAATGAGCAGGCGGAAGGGCCGCAGCGCGCAGGCGGAAAGTACGGCTCAGCATGGAGGGCGGACCTCCCGGTCCGCCGTGTTATTCGGCCCGGCTCCCGCCTGCGCACCGCTTCGGCGAGGCAAGCCATCCGGGCCGATGTTTTATTGGAGGGACCGGCTCCGGTGGTGACTCAGTTTGCCTTGTCATCGCGAGCCCGGCACAGCCGGGCGGCCTGTCCTCCGTAGCCGCGGCGGAGGGGGATGGCGATCCAGCCCCTCGACCGGGCTCGGGGCCCTGACCCTTCGACCTTGCTCAGGGTCATCCTGAGCCTGTCGATGGATGAGCTTGTCGAAGGGTCAGATGGATTGCTTCGTCACCCGGTTCTGTGGGCTCCTCGCAATGACAAACTGAGTCAGTACCCCGGCTCCGTCCGGACCGAATAACATGGCGGACCGGAAGGTCCCCTTCGTTTCCTCCGTTGCCTTCTGTGAAAACAAACCTGGTTCCGCCCGGGCCGAATGACCCTAAGGAAATCGTTTTACAGAAGGAAACGAAGGGAACGGAGAGCAGAACCAATCCGGGCTCCTGTTGTTTTGCCTTTGTTTCCTTCGTTGCCTCCTGTGAAAACAAACCTGGTTTCATCCGGGCCGAATGGCCGGCGGATTGCCAACACGCCGCTAACCGTTTTTCATGAACTCCTCGAACGACTGTTCGAGCAGAGCGTCCTTGGTCATCGCCAGCCATTCGATCTGGGCCTGGGTGTTCACAAACGCGTTCATCAGGGCGTCGTCTTTGCAGATGAGCCCCAGGCGTTCCACCTGGCACCGGCAGGTGCAGGTGATCTCGTTTCCGAAGGAACTCAGGACTTCGTCGACCTTCTGTTTGTCGCCTTTGCAATCCCAGTAAATATTGAGGTGGATTCTGGTGATCATCTCCTCCGGGCCCAGGAGCGGATGAATTCCCAGGAAGTACTTCCAGTATCGCTTCCCGACCTCACAGTAGTACATGAGGCTGAAAATCACCACGAATTGCAGTGCCTCCTGCATCGTGGTCTTCGGGACCGCGACCAGGCCCTGCTCCCGGCCTTTGTAAACGGCGCCGACGTGGTCGAAGGATTTGAAACCCTTCAGCTCTTCAAAAAAGGCCAGCGTCGCCGGCAGGGCGTGGCAGAATTTGGCGCGATCTTTTTCGGGACACACCGTGCAGGCCTGAAAGGCCACCGCGCTTCTGATTTCAGCGGGGATCTGGTCCAGATTGGATTCGAAGGCCTGCGCGAAGGCTTCGATCTTTTCGCGGGTGAGAACGATCCGCCTGCCTCCGGGAAAAAGCAGATAAAGCCCGCTCTGCTCGAAATCTTCCACTCTGATTTCCATGTTATCCTCCAACGGATGGGAAACTGGGTTTTCGGGAGAGGGGTTTAGTGGAGGGAACGAGCAAGGTGAGACTCCATCGATCTCATCGCGTACCCTGGAGGGCCCGGTTCCGTCCGGGCCGCTCTGGCCGGGCGGGGCGGCAGCGCATCCATGGCGCGCTTGGCATATCCGCGAGACGCGCTCGCGACAAGGGTGAATTTCGAAGATGGGTGAGGCGGCGGACCGGGCCTGCGCTTCGACCTGTCCGCCATAGCTTCAGCGACGGCGGAAGCCCTGGAGGGCCCGGCTCCCGCCTGCGCCCCGCTTCGGCGAGGCAAGCCGTCCGGGCCGAATGGCCCCAAGGAAATCGTTTTACAGAAGGAAACGAAGGGAACGGAGAGCAGAACCAATCCGGGCTCCTGTTGTTTTGCCTTTGTTTCCTCCGTTGCCTCCTATGAAAACAAACCTTGGGCCCGGCTCCCGCCTGCGCTCCGACCTGTCTCGTCGTAGCCCGCAGGGCGAAGGCGGAAGCCTTGGCGAAGGAGTGAGGTCCCCTTTGTTTCCTCTGTTGCCTCCTGTGAAAACAAACCTGATTTCCCGCCGGGCCGCGACCTGCCTAGTTAAATTAGAGTGTTTAAAAGGTTCGAATCCGGCCGGCCTGGCCGGTAGCATCGGCTCAATCAGGCATGCGTGACCGCGATTCCGACAACGCTCCTGGGAGGAGAACGGACCTCTTGGTCCGGGGGAGGGGATGCCTGCGCGCGCGGTTCGATTTCCGCCGCCCGTCCCTCCAAGTCTGCCACCATGGTTTCAACCTGACTTGTTATGATTCTTCCGTCTCCACCCCTCCGCCCCGTGTCACCTTTGTCCCCCATTCGTCTTGCGCCGCTGCTGGGAGTCCTGCTCTGCGCTCTGATTTTTTCCGACTGCAGCACCGGTCCACGCGGCGTGCCCGCAACCGACGGCATCCTGAATTTCGGCCAGGTGAATCCCGCCTTGTTCCGCGGGGCGCAGCCGCACGAGCCGGGTCTGGCGCATCTCGATCAGCTGAAGGTTCGGACCATCATCAATCTGTGCTTGAAGTCGGAAGCCTGGCCCGGCGAGGAAATGGCGGCGCGGGCGCATGGCATCGGCTACGTCAACGTGCCGCTGAACGGCACGAGCGCGCCGACCGATGCGGAAGTCGCCCGGGTGCTCGCGCTCATCGCCACGTCGCCGCCACCCGTGTTCGTGCACTGCGAATACGGCGCGGATCGCACCGGGACGATCATTGCCTGTTATCGCATGCAGCACGACGGCTGGACGGCGGAGGGCGCGTTCGCGGAGGCGAAACAGTACGGTTTCTCGCCCCTCGAATTCGGGATGCGGCACTTCATCTTCACGTTTTCGCCGGCGGCGGTGCGCTAGCCCGCGCCATGGACGCAGAGAACACCGGTCAGTTTGTGATCAAACGGGCAAAGCAATGTCCGGGGACACTCAATTTTGACTAGAGGCGAACTTGAGACTCACGGCTACGAGATGACAGGAATGGGGCAACACAAAGACGCCGCGAGTCCTAGTGACAGATACACAACCCGCCGAGGGATTGGGCAAAGGCGGATGGGTCAGGTTTTCAGTATTTCAATCACGCACCGTAGCAATGGCATGGCGGCTCTGTTTCCGATGATAGACGGCTGTTGAAAGATCTAAAACCTGACCCCCATGGCCACCGCTAACCCGGTGATCTGGGGTTGCGTTCTTCGAGTAGCTGGGTATTTCGCAAGATTCAAAGGCGTAGCGTTCCCAACCATCACCTTGGTGGCCGTTGCGACCTTTGCGTGAGGAATATGGTCACCTCCGCGCCCATCCGCGCCATCCGTGGGTAAAAACAAAAACGGAATCCGCCCTCAAAACGCCGCCAGCAGCTTGTTCATGTCCACGTGCTCCGTGACGAGCCGCTTGATGACGGTGATCTTGTCAACGTCCTGCGGCTGGGTCTTCACCGTCATGTTGTGGATCTTCGAGGTGATCGCGTAGGCGTCCTCGCGCGCGGCGATCACCGGCAGGTCGGTCCGCGCCAGCAGTTCGAGCAGCTTGGGGTGGGGCAGGATGTCGTTGGTCAGGATGATGCCGGCGATCGCCTTGGTGCCGGAAATGCTCGTGGCGGAGATGGCGGCGAGGATCACGTCGTCGCGGTCGCCGGGCGTGATCAGGAGGTTGCCCGGCTGGAGGTGGTCGATGATGCCCTTGGCCGTCATGGCGCCGACCACCACGCGCCGGATGCGCTCGTGCACGCCGGTGACCTGCGCGTTGAGCCAGCGGCCGCCGATTTCCTCGGCCACCTGCGAGAGGTTGGGGGCGGAGAGCATCGTCTGCACGGGCAGCACGCCAAGCAGCGGCACGCCCAGCCGCGCCAGGCCCAGGCCCGCGTAATGCGCGACCTGCGGAAGCTTGTCGGCCTCCACCTTGTTGAGGATGGCGCCGATGATTTCCACGCCCACCTTGTCGAAGAGCGCCTTGTTCAGCGCGATCTCGTCGACCGGCCGGCCGATGCCGCCGGGGCAGACGATAATGACCTTGGCATCGAGGATCCGGGCCACGCGCGCGTTGGACAGCTCGAACACCGAGCCCACGCCGGCGTGGCCGGTGCCCTCGATCAGCGTGAAATCCTTCTCCCACGACACGCGGTCGAACGCGCGGCAGATCTTGTCGACCAGCGGCGCGTAGGTCGCCTCGGGGTTGCCGAGGAAGCGGCGCGTGAAGGTCGGATCGATCGTGATCGGGCTCATGCTCTCGATGGGCACGCGCACCTTGTAGATCATGTCGAGGAGGTAGGAGTCCTCGTCGACCTTGAGTCCCTCGACGTCGACATAGCGCTGGCCGACCGGCTTGATGAAGCCCACGCGCGGGTAGAGGTGCTGGAGCGCGGCGAACAGGCCGAGGCAGGCGGTGGTCTTGCCGTCGTTCATGCGCGTGGCCGCGACAAAGATGCGCCGGGTGATGACGTTCGTCGGCTTGGCGAGCAGCGGCAGCGGCGGCTGGGTGAAGGGATTCGGGTCGGGCATGGGCGAAATGGTTTTGGGTTGTGAGTTGTGAGTTTAGGGTTCGGGGCCGCTCCAACCCAAAACCCAGAACCCAAAACCCTGAACCATAAGGCGTGGCGCTCCACGCCTCACGGCGTGCCGTACAGCAAACGGCGGTCGATCGCCTGGCAGCCGACCACCGCGGCCGCGCCGAACACGTCGTGCGCGCTCGCCCCGCGGCTGATCTCGGCGGCGGGCCGGCTGAGGCCGGTGATAATCTGGCCGAAGGTGTTGGCGCCGGCCAGCACCTGGACGAGCTTGAAGCCGATGTTAGCGCTGGCGAGGTCGGGGAAAATGAGCACGTTGGCCCGGCCGGCCACGGCGCCGGCCACCTGCTTGGCCTCGGCCACGTGCGGATCGAGTGCGGCGTCGACCTGCAGCTCGCCGTCGATCTCCATCGGCAGCGCCGCGCTCAGGGCCTTGGCGCGGGCGAGTTCGGTGGCGGTGCGCATCTTCACGACCGCGGGATGATCGGCCGTGCTCTTGCTGGCATAGCTGAGCAGGGCGACGCGCGGCACTTCGTTGGTGAGGTGGCGGGCGATCATCGCGGTGGCGATGGCGATGTCGGCGAGCTGCTCCGCGGTGGGGTCGGGGATCACGCCGCAATCGGCGAGAAACAGCGAGGTCGCCACACCCCCCTTGGGTTCGTCCCAGTCGAGGATCATCAGCGACGAGGCGGTCGTCACGTGCTCGAGGCGCGGGATGATCTGGAAGAGCGGGCGCAGCGCGCTCGAGGCCGACACGGTCGCGCCGCCGACCAGGGCGTCGACCTGCCCGGCGGCGAGCATCATCGCGGCGAAATAATTGTTATCGCGCAGGGCCGCCCGGGCCTCGCCGGGCTTCAGGCCCTTGTCGTGCCGCAACGCCTCGAACTGCGTGATGAAGCCCTCGAGATCCTCGCTGCGCGCGGGGTCGAGCAGGCGCATGCCGGTGAGGCTCAGGTCGAGCAGCGCGGCGGCCTCCTTGATGCGCGTCCGTTCGCCGAGCAGGATGGGCGCACCCATGCGCCGCGTCACCCACTGGCGGGCGGCCTGCAGGATGCGCGGGTCGGCGCCCTCCGGAAAGACGATGCGCTTCGGATGACGCTGCAGCCGTTCGACGAGTTTGGGCAGCAAGGACATTGGTGGGGGAACATGCCTCCCGCCGCCGGGAGCGTCAATGCCGCTTCGCAGAAAGAAGTGTCCTAATTTGTCATTGCGACTCTGCTGGCCAGCAGAACGTGCCTCGCGATGACAGGCAAACGGTGCCAATGCTCGCAGAAAAGGCCGCGCGGCCCTTAAGAACTTGCCAACGTTCCGGCGCCCGCAGAGAAACACACGCCCGTGTCGAAACACCTCAAGAACATCGGCATCGTTTCGCTGTTGACGATTGTCTCGCGCGTGCTCGGCCTCATGCGCGACCAGCTCGGCGCGGCGATCTTCGGCGCGAGCCTGCTGAACTCGGCGTTCCTGACGGCCTTCCGGTTGCCGAACCTGTTCCGCCGCCTGTTGGGCGAAGGATCGCTCACCGCGGCGTTTTTGCCCACCCTGCAGGAGGAGTTGCACACGAGCGACCGGCCGGGTGCGTTTGTGCTCCTCAACAAGGTCACCAGTTGGCTGCTGGTCATCACCGGTGGGATCGTGGTCCTGGTGATGCTGTTCATGAATCGGATCGTTTCCCTGGTAATTGGCTCCGTCGGGCATTTCGGCTGGAGCATGAACCAGCCGGACCGATGGTACCTGGTGGCGGATCTGACGGTGATTCTTTTTCCCTATCTGGCGGTCATCTGCGTCGCCGCCGCTTTCAACGCCACGCTGAATGTCCTGAATCGTTTCACCGAGCCGGCGCTGTCGCCGATCTGGCTCAACCTGTCGATGATCCTCACGCTGGGCGGCGCCGGGCTGCATTGGGCCAGGACTCCGCTGGGGGCGATTCACTGGCTGTGCGCCGGCGTGCTGATGGGCGGATTCCTGCAGATGGCGGTGCCCGCCGGGGTGCTGATCCAGCATGGCTGGCGGCCGCGCTTCGATCTCGGGCTTTCGCCGCGCGTGCGGGAGATCGCCCTCCTGATGGTGCCGGGCTTTTTCGGCACGGCGATCTACCAGGTGAACATCTACGTCTCCAATCTGCTGGCCTACCAGATCAATGACTCCGCGGCCACGCTGCTCTTTTATGCGAATCGGGTCATGGAATTGCCCATCGGCGTGTTCGCCATTGCGGTTTCGACCGTGGTGTATCCGCTGATCGCGCGCCACGCGGTCGAAGGAAAATACGAGGCGATGGGCGAGGATTATCGCAAGGGGATCCGGCTGATCCTGGTGATCAACGTGCCGGCGGCGGCGGGCCTGGCGCTGCTGAGCCGGCCGATTGTCCGGCTGCTTTTTCAGCATGGCGAGTTCACGGCGACGGATGCGCATGCCATGGCCTTGCTGCTCGCGCTGTTTGTGATCGGGATGCCGTTTTTCTCGGTCGTGAATCTGACGGTGCGCGCGTTCTACTCGGTCAAGGACACCGCCACGCCGGTGAAGGTGGCGCTCGTCGACTTCACGGTGAACCTTGTGCTGAGCCTGCTGCTCATGCACTGGCTCGGCGCGGCGGGGCTCGTGCTGGCGAGCACCACCGCCATCATCGTGCAGACACTGCTGTTGAAACGGGCGCTGACGCGCCGATTGCCCGAATTGCGTTTCGCGCCGCTCTGGCCCAGCCTCGCCAAGATTCTCGTGGCCACGGCCGGCATGGCGGCGATGGTGGCTGCCGGATGGTGGTTGATGCAGCGCATGGTGGCGGGACGCGGCGCGGATCTGATCGCAGTGCTGGTACTGATTCCGCTCGCCTGCGTCGTCTATGGCGTGCTCTTGTGGATGTTGAAGATCGAGGGCTTGGAGGAGCTGCAGGCGATGCTGGTCAGGGTGCGGCCGGGGCCGGACGTGAAGGAAAGGGCGGAGCCATGAAGCATCTGGTTGTAGGAGCCTGCTTGCCCGTTCGACAAGCTCAGGGCCTCGAGCCTGTCGAGGGGCAGGCGATTCTTGGAGACGCTTCGCTTTTTTAACTATCGCGTGCAAGCACGCTCCTACATGATTTGGTTCCGTCGCAACTGGTTCCTGCTGGGTCTGGTGGCGGCGGTCGGACTGGCGTGGCTGTTCCCCGCCGCGGGCGCGAAGGGCGGACTGCTGCGACCGGAGCTTACCATCCGGGCCGGCGTGGTGGTGATCTATTTTTTCCAGGGGCTCACGCTGGCCCTCGCCGCGCTCCGGCACGGCGCACTGCGCTGGCGGCTGCATGTCCTGGTGCAGGCGTGGACGTTCCTGCTCTTCCCCCTCGTGGGGCTGCTGCTGGACCGGCTCGCCGGTGCCCGCCTGCCGCCCGACCTGCGCACGGGCTTCCTTTTCCTCTGCGTGCTGCCGACGACGATCTCCACCGCGATCGTGTTTACGACGGTGGCGGGCGGCAACGTGGCCGGCGCGATCTTCAACGCCACGCTTTCCAACCTGCTCGGCATCGCCCTCACGCCCCTGTGGACCGGCTGGCTCATGCGGGCCGGCGGGCGGACGCTGCCGCTCGGGCCGGTGATCCTCGAAATCGTGCTCCTGCTGCTGGTGCCGCTGGCGGCGGGGCAGGCGCTGCGCCCGTGGTTGCGGCGCTGGGCCGACGCGCGGAAGCCGCGCCTGGCCGGCGTGAACAGCGGCATCGTCCTCTTCATCGTGTACGCGGCGTTTGCCAACTCGGTGCAGGCGCGCGTCTGGGAGCGCTACGGCGCGCATATCATGCTGCTGGCGCTGACGGGAGTGATGCTCCTGTTCGTGTTCGTAATGGGGGCGGTCCTGGTGACCATCCGCGCCGCCCGGCTGGACAGCGCCGACGCCAGCGCGGCGCTGTTTTGTTCGTCGCAAAAGACCCTGGCCGCCGGGGTGCCGATGGCGCAGCTCATCTTCGGCGCGCATCCCGGGCTCGGCCTCATCCTGCTGCCGGTGATGCTCTACCATCCGCTGCAGCTCATGGTGCACGGCATGATTGCGATGCGCTGGCGGCGGCCGCTTTAGCCGGCCCCCCGGCTCTTCCTCGCGGCAGTCCCCGCCCGAGCCCCCCAACAATGTCAACTAATAGTTGACATTTTCCCGGGGGCGACGGTGGCGTGATTACCCGGCGGGACGACGGGTGATGGATCCGGGGCAGCCGGGTGGCGCGATGACATTCAGCGCCTGTCATTGCGAGCCCCGCCGCCGCGGCGGGGTGAAGCAATCCAGACAGACTGTGGATCGAACAGCTGGATCGCCATCCCCCTTCGCCAAGCCTACGGAGGACAGGCGCCCCGTCCTACCGCCGGACTCGCGATGACAAGGCAGATCAGGACACCGCCCACCGGCCGGGCAAGTTGCGCGAAGCGTTTTCTTGGTTATCCTGTTGGCCACTTATGTCCGCCGTTGTTCCCTGGATTCGGAAGCCTCGCCATGAACGCTGATCTCGTTGTGCGTCACAATCCGGCCGCCAGCCGTTACGAAACGGAGGTGGACGGTCATCTCGCCCTGGCAGAATATGCGGAGGAAGGTGACCGCATCGTCTTCACGCACACCTACGTGCCGCCGGAACTGCGGAGCCGGGGCATTGCCGAAAAACTCGTGCGGGCGGTGCTGGAGGAGGCGCGGCGGGAGGGGCGGCGCATCGTGCCCCAATGCTCCTACGTGGCGCTGTTCATCCGGCGAAATCCGGAATTCCAACCGCTGGTGGCGGGCTGAAGGCCGCCAGCGGAGTGTCGTCGTGTGAAGGTGCGTGACGCGACAATCAACGAATGAATGATCTGGATCGCCATCCTCCTTCGCCCCATTCGACAAGCTCAGGGCTACGGAGGACAGGCTGCCCGTTCTGCTGGCCAGCAAGACCGGGCTCGCGATGACAAATGGGATCAGGCGTACGCCAGCCGTGGCCGCGAATGGTCATTGCGAGGAGCCCCGTAGGCGCGGGGCGACGCGGCAATCCAGGTCTTGCGGTTGCTGGTCAGCGCCTCCAGATCAGGCCGGCGCGCGCCGCCGGGCGCCGCGGACAATCAGGAACGCGCCCGCGAGCAGAAGGAAGATCGAGTAGAAGGTGCCGCGGCTGAGACCGAGGATGAGCGGCGCATCGGGCTCGCGGAAGATTTCGCCCGCGGTGCGCACCACGGCATAGGCCACCAGGAATTCGCCGCTCAGGCGACCGGGCTGGGTGCGCACCACGTCGCTTTTCCAGAACCGCCATTGCAGGAAAGCGAGGAGCAGCGCGCCCTCGAGCGCCGCCTCGTAGAGCTGCGAGGGATGGCGCGGGAGGATGTGCGCCGCCGGCATGCCGTCCGACGCACTTTTCGGAAAGATGACGGCCCACGGCACGCGCGTGACCTTGCCCCAGAGTTCGCCGTTGATGAAATTGGCGATGCGGCCGAGCAGCAGGCCCACGGGCACGGTCGTCGCCACCACGTCGCCGAGGTGCAGGAACGAAAGGCCGTTCCGCCGGGCGAACCACCACAGGGCCAGGACGCCGCCGATGAATCCCCCGTGGCTGGACATGCCGCCTTCCCAGACGCGCAGCAGGACGAGCGGCTGGTGCACCAGCAGGTCGAAATCATAAAGCAGGAAGTAGCCCAGCCGCCCGCCGATGAGCACGCCGAACACCAGCGCGACAATGAAATCGGGCACTTTGTCGGCGGGAAGCGCGGAGCGGCCAGCGCGGTGGTAGCGCATCATCATCCACCCCCCCGCCAGGAATCCCAGCACGTAGGCGAGCCCGTACCAGCGGATGCCGAAGTTTTCCCCAAAACGGATGACGAAGGGGCTGAGATTGTGGACCCAATAGGCGAAGGTAGCGGGCATTTTAGTATTGAGCCTTGCCCAACGAAGAGGTGGCACCCCCAGTAGCGCGGAGCTTCAGCCCGCGCTGCCTCCCCTCGGAGTGCGGGCTAAAGCCTCGCACCACGGCGGAACCATTGTTGTCACTTTGTTTAGGGCGTGTTTTCAAAATGTCCTGTCATCTCGAGGTCCGTTCTGCTGGGCTGCAGAACCGGCAGCCTGTCCTCCGTAGCCCTGAGCTTGTCGAAGGGCTGGATTGCTTCGTTGCCTCGCTCCTCGCAATGACGTTTTGGCAGTCATCCTTGGCCTACCGCGGTATCAACTCCGGCCCGGCGGCCAGGGCGCGGCGCCGGAAGCACCGGGACGGCGGGAGCGGTTCTGCCTCTGCAATTTGGCGCGGGCCAGTTCGCGCATATCCACGGCCACGTCGTCCTTCTCGAAAATCTCGCGGCCGAGAATGTGCTCCATCACGTCCTCCATGGTCACGACGCCGGCCGTCGATCCGAACTCGTCCACGACGACGAGAATTTGCTGGTGCGTCCTGAGGAACATCTGCAACGCGTTGCCGACCGTCACCGTCTTGGGGATGAAGTTGATCTCCTGCATGAGGCTGCCCACGGTCTCGAGATCCTGGTCGTTGGCCTTGGCCTTGAGCAGGTCGCGACGGCGCACGAGACCGACGACGTCATCGAGGTTTTTCTGGCAGACCGGGATGCGGGCGAACGGAATGTTCGGGTACTCGCGGAAAACCTCGCCGATCGTCGCGGTTTTCCGGAGCGTGGTGACGACGGTGCGCGGCGTCATGATCTCGCTCACGCGCACGTCGTCGAGCGAAAGGGCGTTGGCGATGATGTTCGACTCGCTCCTGGAGAGCGTGCCTTCCTTCGCGCCTTTTTCGGCGAGCAGGATGATTTCCCGGTCGGAAGCCTGCGCCGGCGGGCGCGTCTTGATGAAGGTGCGCACCACGGCGCTGCAGACGTAGAGGACCGGGGCGAGCGCCCGGCGCACCCACCAGAGCGGATAGACGATATGGGGCTGCAGCGCCTCGCGATAGGCGATGCCAATGTTCTTGGGCAGCACCTCCGAAAACACGAGGATCGTGAAGGTCATGAGCGCCGAGGCCACGCCAATCAGGGTCTCGCCGTAGAGATGCGCGACCAGGCCGCCGATGATCACGGAGCCGAGCGTGGTGGCGATGGTGTTGAGCGTGAGGATGGCCGACATGGTGTCCTCGAGGCCGAGCTTGAGAATCTCGAGGAGCTGGCCGCGCTTGGGCCGGCGGTGCTTGAGGGCCTCGATCTCCGCGATGGTCGTGCTCAGGATGAGCGCTTCCGTCAGCGAGCACGCGAACGTCACGCTGAGCGTGAAGACGATGGCAAAAACGAGCCAGAACATGGGCGTACACTCTAGCGGCGGCCGCACATTTTCGAATCAATTCTTGGCCGGCGGCGGTGGGGTAGGTTTGTCATTGCGAGCCCCGCCGCCGCGGCGGGGCGAAGCAATCCAGAGTGCTGGATGGCCACGTCGGCCCCTCGGGCCTCCTCGCCATGACACGCGGGCGAGGGTTCATGAGGAGCCGTTTTCCCATGGTCCGCCCTGTCGCGATGGCCGAATCGGATACCGTCAGCACCAGAACTTCCTTGCGCATCCCCCGGGGCGGGCGGTTAGGTTTCGTGGGATGAGCAACCTCAAGAGCACGCCCCTGCGCGCCTTTCATGTCGCCCACGGGGCGCGCCTGGTGGATTTCGCCGGCTGGGAAATGCCGGTGCAGTACCGCAGCATCCTCGAGGAGCACAAGGCCGTGCGGCGCGCCGCCGGCCTCTTCGACGTCAGCCACATGGGCGAGGTCGACGTGCGCGGCCCCGAGGCCGCCCGCTTTCTCAATCATCTCGTGACGAACGACGTCGCCCGGCTGTTCCCCGGCCGCGTGCTCTACTCGCCGATGTGCTACCCGACGGGCGGGGTGGTGGACGACCTGCTGGTCTACATGCGCGGGCCGGAGGATTTTTTCCTCTGCATCAACGCCGGCAACATCGACAAGGACCTCGCGTGGATGCGCGAACAGGCGGCGGGGTTCGGCGTCACCATCACCGACCGCTCCACCGATTATGCGCTGCTGGCCGTGCAGGGGCCGCAGGCCGCCGGCATCGTGCAGTCGCTCACCGCCGCGCAGCTCGACCTCGTCAAGTACTACCATTTTGCCGCGGGCACGGTGGCGGGAGTGCCCTGCCTGCTCAGCCGCACGGGCTACACGGGCGAGGACGGCTTCGAGCTTTACCACGCCGCGGGCGACGCCCCGCGCCTCGCCGAGGCGCTGCTCGCGGCGGGCGCGCCGCACGGGCTCGAACTCGCCGGCCTCGGCGCGCGCGACAGTCTGCGCCTCGAGGCGGGCTACCCGCTCTACGGCCACGAGATTACGGCCGAGGTGTCACCCATCGCCGCCGGCCTGGGCTGGACGGTGAAACTCGACAAGGGGGTCGATTTCAACGGTCGCGCCGCGCTCGCCGCGGAGAAGGCTGCCGGCCCGGCGAGAAAAATTGTTTTCTTCAAGACCGGCGACCGTCGCATCGTGCGGGCGGGTGCGTCCGTGCTCGGTCCGACGGGCGAAGCGGGGCAGGTGGTGTCAGGCACGCTGTCGCCCATCCTGAACGAGGCGATCGGCTCGGCGCTGGTGATGACCGCCAGCCTGTCCTCCGAAGCCTTGGCGAAGGATGGACCCCTGACCGTCGACATCCGCGGCGCCAAGATCAACCTGCAACTCGTCAAACCCCCGTTCGTGCCCCTGAAAAAAGCATAGGAGCGGCTTTCAAAATGTCATTGCGAGGAGCCGCGCCTAGCGAGGCGACGAAGCAATCCAACCCTTCGACAAACTCAGGGTCCCGAGCGGAGTCGAGGGACTGGATCGCCATCCTCCTTCGCCAAGGCTACGGAGGACAGGCCAGCCCGTTCTGCTGGCCAGCAGTACGGGCCTCGCGATGACAAGACGTTTTGAAAGCACGCGCCGGAAGCGTGCTTGCACGCGATGAATTCCTCTATGTGATCGCCTGCCAGCAGGCTCCTACCTGTCCCCCATGAGCAACGTTCCACCCGACCGCAAATACGCCAAGTCCCATGAATGGCTGAAGTTGGAGAGCGACGGTATGGCCACTGTCGGCATCACCGACCACGCCCAAAGCAGTCTCGGTGACATCACCTTTGTGCAGCTCCCCAAGGTGGGCGCCGCGCTCCAGGCCGGCGAATCCTTCGGTGTGGTCGAGTCGGTGAAAGCCGCCTCCGACCTCTACCTGCCCGTCGCCGGCACGGTGGTGGCGGTGAACACCGCGCTGGATAGTGCGCCCGAGACGGTCAACCAGTCGCCTTACGACAACGGCTGGATGATCAAACTGAAGGTCGCCGATCCCGCCGAGGCGGGCGCGCTGCTGTCGGCCGACGATTATTCGAAGTTGAACAACTGACACCGCAGCCATGCCTTGTAGGAGCGAGCTTGCTCGCGATTCCGTAGCGAAGCCGCGTAGTGGAACGGCTCCGCCAGTCATAGCGGCGCGGCATTCCGCGCTGAGGCGTCGGCGGAACGGGAAGCTTTTCCGCTACGGTTCTCATCGCCTGCAAGCAGGCTCCTACATTTTTGTGCGTCCGGAAACGGGCTGCGCCGGGCGCTTTCCATTATGAAGATCCTCGCGTTGGAAAAGGAAGTGCCCGGAGTGGCCGCCGCCGCATTCAAGCCGCATTTAAAAGCGGAGGCGGCCCGGGTCTGGGAACTCCAGCAGGCCGGCGTCCTGCGGGAGATTTATTTCCGGCAGGACCGGTCCGACGCCGTGCTGATCCTGGAGTGCGCCGACGTCGCCGAGGCGCAGCGCCTGCTGGAGACGCTGCCGCTGGTGCGGGAGCGACTGATCGCCTTTGAGGTGATTCCCCTCAAACCCTATCCGGGCCTGGCGCGGCTGTTTGGCGGCAGCGCTCCAGCCAAATAGAATCGACGAATTGTCGGGGCGCGACTCCCGGTGGGCGGGCGGGAATGCGGACTGAGCCACGGCGCCAGTTGAGCTTTCGTCGGAACTGATAGCACCCGTGAAAAGCCCAACTCAGCAAATTCTGTGATTGAATAAGAGCGGCTTGCGCGGCTTAATCGCACGCCGTGACCCTCGTAATTCCACCTGGCAAAGCTCAACTGAGTTGATGCCAATAACCTGTTCGGCATGGCGACAATGCATCCGCCGCGCTGGTAGCGGGGAAGGAGCTACTTAATGACACACGATATGAATAAGCCCACGTTCTGGCCGCGGGTACTTGGCGCTGCGCTGGGCGTGTTTCTGGTTGTCTCCGGGCTCTACGAGAGATTCACCGGACAGACTCCCATATGGCGCCGCCGGCCGATTGCCGGGTGGCTGGATATAGCTATTGGCATCGGAATCGTCGCTTTTGCAGCGTCGGTGGCGTTTCAGCGACGAAAAAGACAAATTCCGGCCGAACAAGCCGCCGGACACAACGGCCTTGGCCGTGGGTCATCTTAGGTGTTGGGCCAAAATGAAACGCCCACTCCAACTTCATGCGGCAGCGGCGACCATATTCGTCAACGCGCTTTGCTACCTATTCATCATTATCCCAACAGGGGTGAAAAGTCATGCCCTAATCAGTGGCTATCGGGGTGTCGTGTTACTTTTGGCGATCGGCGCGTCACTTTATGTGTATCCCAGAATAGCACGGTGGTTTGCGGCGATCTTGTTCCTATTGTCCGCGATTGTCACATTGTCCATGGCGTCGCGTCGGATGGATGTTACGCCGCTATTCGGAAGCTTCTATCTAGTCTATGCGGCCCTCAGCATCTATCTCTTCTATCAGCTCGTTTGGGGCACCGCCATCAAAGTTTACGTCACCCAACTGCAGGCGAAACCCGAAAGGCCGCCGAACCAGTCGCCGCTGCAGACGCCGGGCAGCGGCACGCCGGCTGCGGACGCACCCGTCGCGCCTCCGCCCAGCGCTGCAGGTCTTTGACGTTGATATAGCTGCGTGGAGTCAAGCGGGGAGAATAGAAGGGCGGCCCACGCCGGGAGGAGGCGGAGGATGAAGACACCGCCGCGGGAGCGGCAGAAAACAACGTCCGGCCCGAAGGAACAAGGGCGACGTCATCTGACATCGGTTGCCTTGCAGTGAAGGCACCGTGAGCGAGCTGAAATACGTGTGTGCGGTCCACAGGAACAGATACCGTCGTGCCCGCACGCTCTAGGCTCGTACGTGGACGGACGCCGGGTGGCGTCCGCCTGTACCCAACGTCAACGTGCATGGGCCGGGGGGACCGGGCGTTGTCGGCTGCCGCCGCACCGCGGCGGCTCTTTCAAAGAACGGGAAAGGTGGCGGGGAAAAAGAACCCAGTCCCGGCGGGCCGGTTTGAGAATGGGGCGTTTACGCTCGTCGCAGGACCGGCCCGTCCGGTGGCGGCAGTGCGGCGGGGGCTGGTACCAAATGGAGCATCGCCCAGACAAAGCCGGCCATCTCGCGCGCCAGGGCGACGATGACCTTCGGTTTGATCACGCCGCGGCACATCAGGTGCCAGCCGCGTTTGTGCAGGCGGGTCTGCACCTTCCAGGATAGTGCCTTCACGACGGCCGGCTGGCCCTCCTGGCGCACCGAGAGCGGCGCGGACACCCGCGGAGGCAGGAGGGCCGACTGCACCGTTTCAATCAGCATCCAGCGGGCGTGGCCATTGCCGGCCTTGGTGATCGCGCCCACCTGGCGGGTGCTGCCCGTGGTGTGTTCGTGCGGCACCAGGCCGAGGTAGGCCATCAGATGCCGCGGGTGCGCGAACCGATGGATGTCGCCGATCTCGGCCACGACCACGGTGGCGGCGACCAACTGGAAACCCCGCAGGGCCATCAGCGCCTGCACGGCTGGATAGTGGCACCACCGCGGCACCTGGGCGGCGAGCAGATCGTCGAGCCGCCCGACCCGCTGGCTGCACTGGTCGAGCGTCAGGAGATACTCCTCGATCACCGCCTTGTGCGCGGGCAACGGCAACCGGAGCTCTCGCAAATAGCGTAGGTGCGCCTCGCCCCAAGTGGCCTTGCCGGTGTAGTGGTAGCCCACGCGCAACAGGAAGGATTTGAGCCGCTGCTTGGCCCGCGTCAGGTCGTCGACGGCGTCGGAGCGGGCGCGGGTCAGGTCGCGAATCGACTCGTCGACGGCATCGGGCACATGGATCGCGCTCAGCTCGCCCGCGCGCAACAGGCGGGCGAGCAGTTCGGCGTCGCGCCGGTCAGTCTTCTGGCGGCGGCCGCCGGGGACCGGCATCTTCGAGGGGGCGACCACCAGGCAGTCGATCTTCATCTTCCGAAGATGGCGGTAGAGCACAAAGCCGGTCGGGCCGGCCTCGTATGCCACGTGCAACTCGGCGCCATCGGCCCGGAGCTTGGTCACCGCCCGCTCCAGCGCATGCCGGTCGGAACTGATCGTGCCGTAGGCGCGCACTTCCCCGTCGCGGCCGGCGTCGGCAACCGCAATGGTGATGGTATCTTTGTGGACATCGAGGCCCAC